>OCZU010003324.1_pt1 | contig 10162 bp, 10 predicted proteins | sample 1539001 | NCBI WGS metagenome assembly OCZU01 (sample SAMEA3539306, study PRJEB22396) | soil metagenome | biome: tundra; feature: field; material: soil | place: USA | collected 2010-05 | depth 0.15 m | reverse complement strand
GATCGAGGCGGAAAGGTCAGCGCAATGACGGCCGCGGCGGCGCCCGCGTCAGCCGCGGCGCCCGCGCCGGGGCGCGATCCGCTGCTGACCGCCAGCGGCGTGTCGGTCACCTTCCCGGTCGGCTCCACTATCGCGGCGAGGCTGCGCCACGAGGAGCGGGTGCTGCGCGCGGTCGACGGGGTCGATTTCGAGATCAGGCGCGGGGAGGCGCTGGCCCTCGTCGGCGAGTCCGGGTCCGGCAAGTCGACCCTGGCCCGGGCGCTCACCGGCCTGGCACCGCTGACAAAGGGCGAGATCAGATTCGACGGGCGGGTGCTGCCGGCCCGCCGAAAGCGCGCCGACCAGCGGCGGATCCAGATGGTCTTCCAGGACCCCTATTCGTCGCTGAACCCGCGGCTGACGGTCGGCGGCATGCTGCACGAGCTGCTCCGGGTGCACCATGTGGTGCCGAGGAACGAGGTCGCGTCGTTCAGCCGCGAGCTGCTTGGCCTGGTCGGGCTCGGCGAGGACGCGCTCGGCGCCTATCCCCGCCAGTTCTCCGGCGGCCAGCGCCAGCGGGTCGCGATCGCCAGGGCGCTGGCGCTGCGCCCGGACATCCTGGTCGCCGACGAGCCGGTGTCCGCACTCGATGTCAGCGTCCAGGCGACCATCCTCAACCTGCTGCGGGACCTGCGCGCCGAGCTCGGCCTGACCCTGATGCTGATCTCGCACAACCTTGCCGTGGTGCGGCACCTCTGCGACCGGGTGGCGGTCATGTACCTCGGCCGGATCATCGAGGTCGCGCCCACCGAGACGCTGTTCAGCAACCCGCAGCACCCCTATACCAAGGGCCTGCTCGCGGCCATCCCGAAGCTGAGCACGGCCGGCGAGGAGGGCGCGCCCGCCGTTGCCGGCGACCCGCCGAGCCCGCTGCGGATCCCGGCCGGATGCCGGTTCCGCACCCGCTGCCCGATCGCCGAGGCCCGCTGCGAGCAGGAGGATCCGGCCCTGCGGATCTCGGCCGACGACTCCCTGCACAGCGCCGCCTGCCATTTTGCCTTCTCGGCGGCGGGTGCGGCCGCGCCAGCGGACTAGGGAGCGGATAAGACCGAGGCCGCCGCGACGGGCTGAGGAACGGACACGACCGCGGCCGCCGGCCGTGCCAAGGAGGGATTGTCATCGCCGAGCCAGTCATGATCGCGAGTGAACGCGGCGAAGTCGGCCTCGCCGCCGGGATCGCCCTGCTGCGCGACGGGGCCAGCGCCATGGACGCCGTCGAGGCGGCCATCCGGATAGTGGAGTCCAACGAGGCCGACCATTTCGTCGGCGTCGGCGGGCTGCCGAACCTGCTGGGCGAGGTGGAGCTGGACGCCTCGATCATGGACGGCGCGACCCGGCGGGCCGGCGCGGTCGGCGCGGTCAAGGGCTTCCCGCATCCGATCTCCATCGCCAGGGCCGTCTGCGAGCAACTCCCGCAGCACCTGCTGCTGGTCGGCGCGGGCGCGGAGCAGTTCGCCGACGAGGTCGGCATCGAGCGCGGCGAGACGCTGACCGACGAGGCGCTGCAGATGTGGCGCGACGGGCTCAGCCCGGCCGGCCTGGAACGGGCCGGCCAGCTGCAGGGAGCCGGCGAGGTGGCCTACCGGCAGCAGGCGCTGGACCGGCTGCGGGCCATGTCGCCGCCGGACGGCCCGTGGGGCACCGTCAACGTGATCGGCCTGGACGCGGCCGGCAACCTGGCGGTCGGCGTCAGCACCAGCGGGTACCCCTGGAAGTACCCGGGCCGGGTCGGTGACTCGGCACTGATCGGCTCGGGGAACTACTGCGACAACTCCGTCGGCGGTGCCGCCTGCACCGGCCGCGGCGAGCTCGCCATCCGCGGCAACACCGCGCGGTCGGTGCTGCAGGGACTCGCCGCCGGGCACGACCCGGTGAAGGCCTGCTGCGAGGCGCTGGCGGAGACGCTGGCGATGCCCGACCAGTTCCGCGCCCCGCTGCAGGCACTGTGCCTGACCCCGGATGGCAGGCACGGCGGCGCAGCCACCAGGGCCGGCAGCACCTACGGCGTGATGACCGCTAGCGATCATGACTTCCGCATCGTGCAGAGAGGACAGGTATGAAGATCTTCCTGTCGAGCGACATGGAGGGGACGGCCGGCGTCGTCGACTGGGAGCAGTGCGTCGGTGACGGGCCGCAGGCGGCCGCGGGCCGCCGGCTGCTGCTGGACGAGGTAAACGCCGCCATCGAGGGCGCTATCGACGGCGGCGCCTGCGAGATCGTCGTCAACGACTCGCATTCCACCATGCGCAACCTGCCGCCGGACGCCATCGCCGGCCAGGCGTCTTACATCTCCGGCAGCCATAAGCCGCTCTACATGATGCAGGGCCTGGACGCGAGCTTCGATGCCGTCCTGTTCGTCTCCTATCACGGCTCGGTCGGCGCCTCGGCGGGGCTGTCGCATACCTATAACCCGCGGGCGGTCGTGGAGGCCAGGATCAACGACGTGGTGACCGGCGAGGCCGGCATCAACGCGCTGGTAGCAGCGCATCACGGCGTGCCCGTTGTGCTGGTGACCGGCGACCGGTGCGCCTGCGAGGAGACCGCGGCGCTCATTCCCGGCGTGCATGCCGCCGTCGTCAAGGAGCACGTGAGCCGGCTGGCCGCGCACAGCCTGCACCCGTCCCGCGCCTGCAAGCTGATCAGGGAGACCGCGCAGAAGGCCGTGTCGTGCGTGCCGGCCGCCAAGCCGCCGCCCTTCACCACCCCGGTGCGGCTGGATGTCTCGGTCCGCACTACCGACATTGCCGAGGCGGCTACCTGGGTGCGCGGCGTCGAGCGTGCCGGGCCGCGGGAGCTGCGCATCGAGGGCGATGACCTGCTGGCCATCTACCGCTCGTTCTGCTCGGCGATCCTGCTGACCCGCTCGATCGCGGAGGCAGTGTGACTGTGCCGGCCGGGGCCGACGCCCCGCAGCCCGTGGCGGAGCCGTTGCTGGCGTCAGTCGCGGAACTTATCGACGGCACCGATCCTGCCCGGCCGCGGGTGGCGGTCGTCACCGGAGCGGCCGGCGGCATCGGCGCCGCGATCTGCCGCAGGCTGTCAGCGGACGGGTACACGGTCGCCTGCCTCGACCTCAGCGAGGAGGCGGCGGCCAGTGTCGCCAGCGACCTGCCGAATGCCCGCGGCTACGGCGTCGACGTCCGGGACGCGGCCACCGTGCAGGCGGTCGCCGGCCGGGTCCGCGACGATCTTGGCGTGCCGTGGCTGCTGGTCAACGCGGCGGGCGTGTTCAGCATCCAGCGCATCACTGATCTGGACGAGGCCGAATGGGACCGGATCCTCGACACCAACCTCAAGGGGCCGTTCCTGACCTGCCGCGAGTTCCTGCCCGGCATGGTGGCGGCCGGCCAGGGCGCGATCGTGAACATCGCGTCCACCGCGGGCGTCCGCGGCGGCCGGCTGCGGGCCGCCTACTGCGCGTCCAAGGGCGGACTGGTGCTGCTCACCCGCAGCCTGGCGGTTGACCACGGCCCGGACGGCATCAGGGTGAACTGCCTGTGCCCCGGCCTGATCGACACCGAGATGGCTGACTGGATCCGCCATGACGATGCGGCCATGGCCAGCTGGGCGGCGAGCATCCCGGCCCGCCGGATGGGCACCCCCGAGGAGATCGCTGACGGCGTGGCCTTTCTCGCCTCGGATGGCGGGAGCTATCTGCACGGCGCAGTCCTGATGGTCGACGGCGGTGGCACCGCCTGATGCGGTCCGGACCTGCGTGGCGGGACCGCCATCGACGTGGTCTGGAGGGCAGCGCGTGACAGCGGAGAAGCGGTCGCGGGAGTCCCGCGCGGCGGCGTCGCAGTCCAGGCGGAAGGCGTCGCGCCTGGTCGACATAGCCGAGGCAGCCGGCGTGCATGTCTCGACGGTGTCCCGCGTGCTCAACGGCGATCCCGCCCAGTCCATCCGGCCGGAAACCTACGAGCGGATCCTGGCCGCGGCCCGTCAGCAGGGCTACCGGCCGAACGCCCTCGCCCGTGCGCTGAAACGGTCCAGGGCGGGAGCCTTCACCTTCGTCATCCCGCTGCTGCGCAACCCGATCTGGGTCAAGCTGCAGCGGGGAGCCCTGCAGCGGGCAGCAGAGCGCGGCTACGTCGTGATGATCATGGAGGAACCAACCGAGGATCCGAGGCCGCCTGATTCTTACCGGTACCTCGTTGAGGAAAGCCGGGCGGACGGGCTGCTCGTCGCGACGGCGCTGCGGGTACCCGAGCACGCCGGGGGACTGTCGGCCGTGCCGCACGTCTACGTCAACCGCCGTGGCCCGCACCTGGGCAACGACGTCGTGATGGACGAGTCGGGCGCGGTGCGGATCTTCCTCGACCATGTCGCCGGGCTCGGCCACCGCAGCGTCGCGATCATCGACGGACCGCCGGAGGTCGACACCGTGCACCGCAGGGTGGCCGCTGCCCGCCGGATCTGCGCGTCCCGCGGGATCCGGCTGACTGTCCGGCATGCGCCGCCCACCGAGGAAGGCGGCTGGCAGGCCACCACCCGCATGCTGCGGCATGGCCCGGTGCCTACCGCGTGCGGCGTCGGCAGCCTCAACCAGCTTTTCGGCGTCATGGGCGCGCTGCGGGAGGCCGGGGTCACGGTGCCGGACACGATGTCGCTCGTGAGTTTCGACGAAGACGAGTGCCTCGCCTTCCTCGACGTCCCGGTGACCAGCGTGTCCATGCCGCTGGCCGAGCTCGGCAGCGCCGCGGTCGACGCGCTGATCGCCAGGGTCGAGGGCGGGCCGGCCGGCGACGTGATGGTCCGCGAGCCGATGAGCCTGCTGCAGCGCGATTCCGTGCGCCGGCCGGGCGGCCGGCAGGCGGCTACCGGCACCGGCGGCTGACCGCGCAGCCGCTGCCTGACCCCGCATCGCGGGAAATCGGCCGCGATCAGCCCATCTTCTGCAGGAAGCTCAGCATGTCCTCGGCGTGCTCCTCCTCGACGGCGAGGATTTCCTCGAGCATGCGCCGGGTGGTGATGTCGCCGGAACCCAGCCAGTTGATGATCTCGGTGTACGAGGCGATCGCTACCCGCTCAGCGACCAGATCCTCCTTGATCATCTCCAGCAGCGCGGAGGGCGAGTTGTACTCCGAGTGCGCCCGGGCGAGCAGCGTGCCGGGGTTGAAATCGGGCGTACCGCCCAGCTGGGTAATCCTGGCCGCGATGCGATCCGCGTGCTCCTGCTCCTCGCCCGCATGCTCGAGGAACTCCTGGGCTACTGGCTCGGCATCCAGGCCCCGGGCGTTGAAATGATGCTGCTTATAGCGCAGCACGCAGACGACCTCGGTCGCCAGAGCCTGGTTGAGCACCGCAATGACCCGCTCCACGTCGGCGCCGTAAGCCGCCGTCACCGGCCCCTGGTCGATTTCCCTGCGCGCATTCGCGCGCAGGGTCTCCACGTCGGTGAGGAAGTCTCCCATCACTGCATCTCCGTTCCTTCGTGCGCGTTTCCCGGGACGGACTCGATCCGGGCTGGCAGGCCTGCCGCCCACGGCTCGTTCCCACTGGGCGCTCATGCACACATCTATCATTCTCAGCCTGGGCAGTCCGCCGTCGGCCGGCCCTGGGCCGGGCGGCGGGGCTTGACGGGGCCTGCTGTGCCGTGGGGCCTGCCGTCCCGTTGGCATCACCTCCCGGAAAGGGATGAAGACCGATGAACGCTGGCAAGTCGACAGCCGAGCTTCGTGAGGAACTCCGGCTGGTGGACGAGGACCTGGCAAGCCTGCAACGGACGGCGGCCGAGTTGCGCGAGCAGGTAGGCCAGGACGAGCCGGGTGACTTCGCCGACAAGGCGTCGATCCTCACGGCCACGCAGGAGCAGGAGGCACTGATCGCGTCGATGCAGGCAAGGCGGACTGAGCTGCGGCGGCTGCTCGGCGAGGACTGACGGGCCGTACGACGACTGGCCGGGCCGTGCGACGACTGGCCGGGCCGTGCTACGCGGCTCCCGCGCCCGGCCGGAGCCCGGCCTTGGCCGCCGCGCTGCGCCAGGCGGTGAGCGCGGTGCCTATGTCGCTCGCGCTGACACCGACGTGCGTGAGCATCCGCACCCGGTCGCCGATGGTGGTGACAAGCACTCCCTCGGCGGCCAGCAGCTCTGCCCATTCCCTGGCATCGTGACCGGTCCCGGTGACGTCGGCGAACACGATGTTGGTCGGCACGCTGGCCGGGTCAACGGAGCCGGGCACGATCTCGGCGAGGCCCTCGGCAAGCCGGCTGGCGTTCACATGATCCTCGTGCAGGCGCTCCGGGCCCTGCTGCAGCGCGATCAGCCCGGCCGCAGCCATGATGCCGGCCTGCCGCCAGGCGCCGCCGAAAAGGATCTTGAGCCTGCGCGCCTCCCTGATGAACTCGCGATCTCCTACCAGCATTGACCCGATTGGCGCGCCCAGCCCCTTGGACAGGCAGAACATCATCGCGTCGGTCGCGGAGCCGTAGTCGGCGAGGGTAGCGCCAGTCACCGCGCAGGCGTTGAAAATGCGCGCGCCGTCCAGGTAGAGCGGGACGCCCCGGTCCGCGCAGGCCGCAGCGATGGCCCGCATCTCATCGGCGGGCAGCACGGAGCCGCCGCCGACCTGGTGAGTGTTCTCGACCGTGACGAGATCGACGACTGTCGCGTCGTACGGGTCCGGCTCAAGCGCGGCAGCGACCTGCCCGGCGGTGAGCAGGCCGCGGGACGGGGCGTGGATCCGGTGGAAGGCGATGCCAGACAGCACCGCCGCCGAGGCCGCCTCGGTCCCGCCCGTATGGGCGGTGGCCTCGCAGACGACGAAGTGCCCGGCCCGGACGAAGGCATGCATGGCGATCTGGTTGCACAGCGTGCCGGTAGGGAGGAAGGCGGCGGCTTCCTGGCCGGCCAGCCCGGCGGCCAGGTCCTGCAGCCGGTTGACGGTCGGGTCGTCGCCGTACCAGTCGTCACCGACCTCCGCGCTGGCCATGGCCTGCCGCATCGCGTCGGAGGGCTTGCTGACGGTGTCCGAGCGGAGGTCGACGGGAGCATCCATTGGCTGGCGGCATCCTTCCGTAGCAGCAGTCGTGATGGTGGTCCTCCATTATCCGGCTAGATCGTTACTACGAACCGATGAGCTCGTCCTAGATCCGGCGCCGGGTGCTGAGTATCAGCCCGGTTGACCAGGCGATCTCGACGCTGGTGAGGTCCGGATGGCCGAGTAGCCGGCCACGGACCTCGATGGTCTTGCGGGCACGCTCGTCGTCGATGAATTCGTCCGGTGTCATGTCGTCGACCAGCAGGTGCGCGCCTGGCCGCAGCGCGGCGATCGTGACGTCAAGCCCGTCCCATTTTCCGCCCTGGGCATCCGCGAAGATCAGATCGAAGGTGCCGGATCGGCGGGTGGTGTCGACTGCGTCACCGGTGATGAGCTGGACCCATTCCGGCCACTGGCCCGCCGCGGCAAGTCCGGCGGTGACCGGGTTGATCTCGACGGTGCGGACCTCGACGTCGGACCGGCCGCGCAGGCCGTGGGTGATCCAGGCAGTACCGACTCCGGTCCCGGTGCCGAGTTCCAGCAGGCGCCCGCCGGGCGGGACGGCTGCGGCGAGGACCGCGAGTAGCCGGCCGGTGCCTGGGTCGCAGGACATCGTGAATCCGGCGCCAGTGGCCCGTTCTGTGGCCAGTGCTACCGGCTCGGGCAGCGATGGGGCAGGCATGCGGCAATCTCCCTGGTTTCCGTAGTCGTGTCCGGCCAGTCTGCCGTTTGACGAACCTCGCCGGCCCGGACGAGCGATGCGAGGCAGCCACGCAACGCGACCTGCGGTTCAGATGGTGCTGCCGGGAGGGCTCGGATGGTGCTGCCGGGAGTCGGACGGTGCGCTGCCGGGAGTATGATTTGGTCTTATCCAAGGAGGTCGTGTGTCTGTCACCGTCATCAATCCCAGTGGCGGAGGCGCTGACGAACCGACCGGGACGGCTGGCTCTGGCCTGCGAGATGGTTCTGGCCTGCGACACGGCTGGGGCGTTAGCGCAACCCGCCAGCAGGCAATCCTGGACACGCTCCGTGATCTCGTTCCGTCGGCCGGGCGCTTGTCGCCGGTCCAGCTGCGGGCCATCACGATCACGATCGCCGGCCGGGAGGATCTCTGGGCGGATCTTGTCGTCCATGACCCAGACGTCCGCTGGTACCTGCCGCTGCACCGATCCGACGCGTGCGACGTATGGCTGCTGGCCTGGGAGCGCGGCCAGGACACCGACTGGCACGACCACGGTGGCTCGTCCGGGTCGTTCTCGGTCGCCGAGGGCAGCCTGCTTGAGCAGTACCGGGCGCCGAGCGGCCGCGGGCTGAGCCGCCGGCGGCTGGGCGCCGGCCAGGCAATCGCGTTCGGCCCAGGGCACGTGCACGACGTAGCGCATGGCGGCCAGGGGTCCTCGACCAGCATTCACGCCTACTCGCCGCCGCTGATGATGATGACTTACTACCAGCAGACCAACTACGGCCTGATCGCCAGGGAGACCGTGGCGATCGAAGGCCCGGAAGGCGCCAGGGGCCGCGGCGGCCCGGACACGGCGCTCGCCGATGCGACGGCATCGGCTGCAGAGCTCACTACCGACGTGCTGCCCGCAGGCGCGCCCGGCATCGATGACCTGCTCGCCGAGGCGCGCGGCGGTCTCGAGCGGCTGCCGCCCGAGACGGCCCTGGCGGCACTCACCGACGGCGCGGTGCTTGTCGACATCAGGCCGCTTGAGCAGCGGATCGTCGAGGGCGAGGCTCCCGGCGCGATCATTATCGGCCGCAACGTGCTGGAATGGCGCCTGGATCCGCGCAGCGATGCGCGGATTCCGGCGCTCGCCCGCGCCGACGCTCGGGTAATCGTGATGTGCTCGGAGGGCTACGCCTCAACGCTCGCGGCGGCAAGCCTCCGCCGGATCGGCCTGCGCTGGGCGACCGATCTTGACGGCGGTTTCCAGGCATGGAAGGCAGCGGGGCTGCCAACCCGGCCAGCCCAGTCGCTGGGCTGAACCCGCCCGGGCCGGCCGGCTATTAAGACCACCACCCGGCCGGCCACGGCAGCCGCGCGGTCGCCCGCAGGCGTGCGTGAACCGTTCGCCGGGTACTGATGACGGGGAAAGGCATCTCGCCCAGCCGGTGACGTATTTGTCGGGCGTTGGTGGCCGACGTCATAGTCCGCGTGTCGGTGCCGCCCGGCGGGATTCCCGTCCGGCAAAATGGTACGAGGCCCCTCCATGTATGAGATGGAGGGGCCTCGCTCCGGTCTTGCAGCACCTGCGCACCGATTGCTCAGCCGCCTCTGCGCTGCCTGACCTACTACCGGTCCCGAATACCCGCGCCAAGCGCCGGTTTCCCGCCTCTTCCCGCGTCCCCGAGGTCGCCCCCGGGCCCGGTATCCGTCTCCGGTAGTGAGAGCATTTCTACGCCTCACCTGCGGGGCAGCACAAGAGGTTTCAGTCGCGGATTCCAAGATTCTTTAGCTATCCACAACTAATCCACAGACCACGTGCCGTTCTCCCCAGGAGACAGTGCCTTGTCCACCGGCTCGTCCACCGCCGCGGTCCACAGTGCAGTCACAGGAGGTCACACGGCGGTCCGCAGTGCGGTCCGCAGTGCGGTCCACGGGGGCGGTCCACACGGGGCGAGGGCGGCGTGCTCGGGCCGGGTGGCGGCCCCTGCCTTCCCCTCCGTGCGGCAGGGGCGGCTCACCCAGGGTGACTCTCGACCCGGGGCGTCACACGAACGGCACACATCCGGCCGGACTTCGCTCTTACACTCCTCGGAGGCTGCCGACCAGGGAAGGCTGACGGCACGGGAAGAGGGGCCGCGAATTGAGCCGTCTGCCGGCGCACCACATCCGGCGTCCGCGGCTGACCTCGCAGTGCCTCGAGGCGAGTGTCGTTGTGGTCGAGGCTGGCGCCGGATACGGCAAGACCGTCTTCGGCTCCGAGCTGGCCGACGCGTGGCGGTCGGTTGCGATCGAGGTCGTCCTGCACGAAGGTGGCATGCCGGCCAAGCTCTTCGCTGCGCGGCTTCGCGCCGCCGTGGCCTACGCCGGCTTCTCCGAGGCCGCGGCGGCGATGGCGGATGCCGGCGAGGACGCGGCCGGCGCGGCCGACGCACTGCTTGACGCGCTGGCCGGCGAACGCTGCGCGTTCGTGATC
>OCZU010003323.1_pt1 | contig 10163 bp, 11 predicted proteins | sample 1539001 | NCBI WGS metagenome assembly OCZU01 (sample SAMEA3539306, study PRJEB22396) | soil metagenome | biome: tundra; feature: field; material: soil | place: USA | collected 2010-05 | depth 0.15 m | reverse complement strand
TACATCGCGGCGATCAACAGGCACGACTACGCGAGGGCATGGGATCTTGGCGGGCGAAACAGTTCTGCCTCGTACGCGGCCTTCGTGCAGGGTTTCGGCACCACGGCCAAGGACACGCTGATCATCCTGTCGGTCCGCGGCAGCGTCGTGACTGTCGAACTGGTGGCCCAGCAGACTGACGGCACCGTCAAGACCTATCACGGCACGTACACCGTCGAGGGCGGCATTATCACCCACTCGGATGTCGGACAGATCAGCTAAAGTCCCAGCGGCTGGCGGCTGGCGGCTGGCGGCTGGCGTCCCGCTCGGGCTGTGCCGGGCCGGCCCGGCCTATGCGCACTCGTCACAGCACGTCTTCCCGCAGCTGGGGAAAGACCTTCGACACCTTGCCAAGGAGGTAGTCGCCGTAGCTGCCGCTGAACGCGCGCAGATCCTGGCCGTCCCACCGCCGCCGCCCGTCGTCGCCGGCCGCGGCCTGCTCCGGCAGCGGCGGTACCTCGGCGGTGAAGCCCGGGTCGAGGAAGAACGGGAACGAGAGCCGGCTGCGGCCGCTGAGGTTACGGACCCGGTGCGGCGTCGAGCGGTACCAGCCGCCGGTGAGGCGCTCCAGCATGTCGCCGATGTTGCAGACGAACGTTCCGGCGATGGGCGGGGCGTCGATCCAGCCTTCCGGCACCGCGACCTGCAGGCCGCCGTTGCTGTCCTGGGCAAGCAGGGTCAGCAGCCCGTAGTCGGTGTGCTCGCCCACCCCCCAGCCGTCCGCCTGAAGCGGCGGCGGGTAGCTGAAGACCCGGAACAAGATTGTCGGATCGGCGGTGCAGGTGGCGGCGAAGTACCCGGCATCCAGGCCGAGGCTCAGCGCCACGCCGCGCAGCACCGCCTGGCCAAGCCTGGTCAGGGCGTCCAGGTAGGACAGCACCAGCGGGCGCAGCCGGGGAACCTGCCGCGGGAACAGGTTGCTGCCGTGCAGCGGAACGCCGGCCCGTACCCGCGGATCATCGGCGCTGAGCTCGGCGCCGAAGTACAGTCCCTCCTTCAGGTCGGGCTGCCCCGACGTTAGCTCGGCGCCCACCGGGAAGTACCCCCGCCAGGCCCGGCCACCGCGCTCCATGGCGATCTCCAGCTTGTCCTGCAGCGGCAGCCGGAAGAACTCGGCGCTGGCCGCCTCCAGCCGCCCGAGCAGCCCGGCCGGCACGCCATGACCGGTCACGTAGAAGAACCCGCGCTCACGGCAGGCCGCCTGGATCTGGCCCGCCACGCGGGAACACGCCGCCCCGGAAGCCGCCGGGTCCCGCGCCCCTTCGAGCAGGGGCGCCACGTCAATTACCGGCAGTACGCGCGGAGCGCTGGAACTTATCATCACCCCATCCTGCCCGGCACCCGGCACTGCGAACCAGCATGAACGAGCACGATCCGGACAGCCGCGCCACCACGGCCGGCCGCCCGCGGCCGGCCCGGCCAGGCCGATCACGCCGCGCTGATCGCCGCGAGCAGCACCAGCAGGATGGTCGCCGCGGCGAGCACGCCGTGGGCGGCGATGACGGTCACCGGCGCCCGCGGCTGGCCGGCCGCCGCAGGTTCCGGCAGGCCGGTGACCAGCGTGGCCATGCCGAGCCCGGCGATCAGGAGCAGCAGGCCGACCGCGATCCAGGCCAGCACTGCCAGGTCAGTGGCCACGAACGCGATCCAGGTGCCCAGCCCAACCGCGAGTGCGTATCCCGGCTTCGTCGCTGCCGCCCGCGGCATCGACGCCGGCGTCTACAACTCAGCGGGCTTCAGCCCGCCACCAGCGGCCGTGCGGCGCCTTCCCCAGGTGATCGCGTCTGCGCAGGTGGCTTATCCGCAGGCACTGATCAGCGCCGGCGGGCGGGACCTGCCGTCGTCGTGGAGTCTCGCGGGGTCAACCGGAAACGTGCTGGGACGGTCGCTGAACCGCTGGAAGATCCTGGCCGGCCGCCTGCCCGACCCGAACGCGCCTGGCCAGGCGCTGGTGTCCTACGATCCCGGCTACGGGATTGGTGTCGGGTCGGTCCTGCACCTGGCGTTCTACGCGCCGGCCCAGGCCCGGAGCCTGTTCAGCCAGTTCGGGGCGCTTCCGGTGCCCGGTGGTTCCGCTGCGACCGTGCGCGTTGTCGGTATCGAGGCGTCCGTTGGCGACTTTCCGGCGGGCTCCTCGCCGAGCCAGACCGTCTACCTGACGCCGGCGCTGGTCCGCCGGGTCGAAAAAGGCACGGCCACCGCAGTCGCCGACGGCGTCCGGATGCGTGACGGTGCCGCCAGCATCGCGGCCTTCACCGCTGCGGTGGCACGCCTGCCGGGCGGTGCAGCCCTGTACGTGAATAACGGGGACGGCGCCAATCTCCAGGTGCAGCACTCCATCCGGCTGCAGGCGGTGGCCTGGTGGGTGCTGGCGGCAGTCGCCGGCCTGGCCGGCGCGGTGGTGATCGCCCAGGTCCTGACCCGCCAGGCGGCCGCCGACGCGGCTGACTACCCCCGGTTGCGGGCGCTCGGGATGCGCCCGGGCGATCTGCTCGTCCTCGGCCTGGCCCGGATGGCGGCGATGGCGCTGGCCGGTACCGTCGCGGCGATCGGCGTCGCGGTCGCCCTCTCGCCGCTCACGCCGGTCGGCGAGGCCGCCGTCGCCGAGTCGTCCCCCGGGCTCTTTTTCGACGCTGCCGTCCTGCTGCCGGGCATGCTCCTGATCTTTCTTGCGGTGCTGGCGCTGGGCGCTGCCCCGGCCAGGCTGCAGGCGTTCCGCCGCGGGGTGCCCGGACACCAGGCCGGGCCGGCCTGCTCAGCACGGCTGTCGGCCGCTGGCTTGTGGCTGGCGCGCGCCGGCGGCTCCGCCAGTGCCGTGATCGGCATCCGCTATGCCTTCGAGCGGGGCCGCGGACGGGACGCCGTGCCCGTGGTCACCGCGTTCCTCGGCGCTACGCTCGGCGTCGTCGCCCTGGCCGGGACCGCCGTATTCGGAGCCAGCCTCGCCCACCTGCTGGCCACCCCACGCCTCTACGGCGGTATCTCCGACCTGCAGATCGAAAATCCTGACGGTCATATCACGTCGATTCTTCCTGCGCTGCGGCGTGATCACGGAATCGGGCAGATCAGTGGCGGCACGGCGGCGACCGTTCGCATCAGGGGAGTCGCGGTCGACGCCCTGGCCGAGCGGAGCTACCAGGGAGCGCTGCTCGAACCGCCCATCATCGCTGGTCACGCTCCCGCCGGACCCCGGCAGATCGTCCTCGGTGACACCACTCTCCGCCAGGTCGGCGCACAGGTGGGGGAGCGGGTGCCGGTCACGGTCGGCGGCCGCACGGTCCCCTTCACGGTGGTGGGCACCGCGGTCGTCCCGGACTTCGGCGTCTCCGGCGGGCTGGGCACGGGAGCCGGGATGACCTTCCCCGGCTACCTGAGCGCGGCCGGCTGCGGGACGGGCAGCAGCGCGGCGGGATGCTACGCCGACGGCATCGTGATCACCCTGGCTCCTGGCACGGGGCGTGCCGGGGCACTGGCCCGCCTGGAGACCGCCTATGGGAACGGCGCGGTTCTCCCGGCCAAGCCCACGACACTGGTGAACTTCGGGCAGGTGGCGGACCTCCCGCTCATTCTCGGCCTTGCGGTCGCCCTGTTCGGGTCCGGAACCCTGCTGCACTTCCTGTTCGTCAGTGCGGCGCGCCGGCGCCGGGAGGTGGGAACGCTCAAGGCGCTTGGTTTCGTCCGCCGGCAGGTGGCCGCGGCGGTCGCCTGCCAGTCGATCGCGGTCGTCGTCGTGGCCATCGCCCTGGGCATGCCGCTCGGCATTGCTGCCGGGCGCCTCGGCTGGGATCTGGCTGCCTCGAGCTTCGGCGTCGTCGACCAGATCGCGATCCCCGTGCGGGAGCTGGCGACGATCGCGGCAGCCGCGGTGGTGCTGGCGGTGGCGGCCGCGGCCGGGCCCGCTATCTTCGCGGCCGGCCTGCGCCCGGCCGCGCTGCTTCGCGCCGAATAGCAGGATCTACGGCGCACGGCTGACGGCAGGATGCGCGCCGCCTTGGCGCCGAAGTCCTGGGCGGAGAGCTGGGCGATGAAGGCGACGGCACGGCCGCCCGGCACAGGCTGGCCTTCGCCGGTGAACTGGACAGGGTAGATGCGGCCGCGCTCGAACCGGCCCGCGGCCGACAGCCGCACGTGCAGGACGACGCTCATGCCGAGGTCGCCGTCGGTGGAGAAATCGCCGTAGCTGGCGAAGTTGCCGAGGCTGTAGGCGATGAGGTGCCCCTTGTAGAACTGCATGGCCCGCACGACGTGCGGGCCGCTGGAGATCACCAGGCTGGCGCCGGAGTCGATCGCCATGTGGGCGAACGCCTCGGCGTTACCCCGGTCCTCGCCGAGGAAATATTCTTCCTGGCCGGTCACCTGGTCGGCGTCGGAGCCCTCGGCCCCGGCGTGCATGTAGACCACGACAACGCTGGCGCGCCGGCCGGCTCGCTCGATCAGCGCCCGGGCCGCGGGCAGGTCCAGCAGGCTGGCGTCGTAGCTGTAAGGCGCGAACGCCACGAACGCCACCTTGATCCCGTGCGTCCTGACCACGGTGATCTCGCCGGGCAGCCCGGTCTGGGCCAGCCCGGCCGTGTGGAGGGCCTGGACGGTCTGGGCCTGCCCGGCGGGACCGAAGTCGAAGGAGTGGTTATTGGCGTCGTTCAGGATCGTGAAGCCGGCATCCTTGAGGTAGTCCGCGTAGCCCGGCGGATCCCGGAAGGCGAAACAGTCCTTGCCCGGGTGGCTATGCGCACACTTGCTGGTCGGGGCCGTCGTGAGGGTTCCTTCGAGGTTGCCGAAGACGATCTGGGCGCCATGGTCAAGGATTGGCCTCACCGCATCGAAGTACGCCGCCAGGTCCGCCGGGAGATCCGGCGTGTTCCCGAGCATCGTGTCGCCGACGGCGGAGATGCTCACCGAGGCCGCCGGCCTGCTGCCGGCCGGGCTCGCCGTCCTGCTCTTCCCGGCCGGGCCGGCCGCAGCACCCGGGCTGTGCTCCGGCGATGCGCCCCTGGCCGTGGCGGCACCGTCGGCCGGGCGAGCCGCCGGCGAGCAGGCCGCCAGGCCGAGCGCGGCCGCCACCCCGATAGCGACGCTGAGCCCTCGCAGCATGCGGGTCAACATATCGTGACGGCCGCGTGGCGGACCGCGACACGGTGAGACCGGCCCGCCGCTAATGTCCAGGCCCGCGTCATGATGGTGAGCGTCGACAGGAGACCAGATGACTCCCCAGCAACTTGCCGAGGCATACCTGGGCGCGCTCGGCGATGCGAACCTTGCCGCGATGCTGGGCCTGTTCAGCGACGGCGCGCTCGTGCACTCGCCGCTGTACGGCCCCGCCGCCGCCAGCGACTTCTTCCCCGCGCTGTTCGGCGACACCGCGGAATCGCGGCTGACGCTGCACGGGGTGATGCAAGGCGCCGCCCCCGGCGGCATGCCGCTGGTCAGCATCTGGTTCCGCTTCGACTGGCGGCTGCCCAGCGGGCACCAGGTCCATTTCGATGTGGTGGATGTGCTGGAACTCGCTGCCGACGAGCGCATCGCCGCCCTGCACATCGTCTATGACACTGCCGGCGTCCGGCCATCATTCGAGCGGGAAACGGGCACGCCTTCCTGGCGCGAGAACTAACGCCGCAGCCCTGAGCGGCTAACCGGACCGCGCCGGGCCAGCAGGTGCCGTCGGCGGCACCGGGCTCAGGGCCGCCTGGCGACCCCGCAGTAGAGCACCCGCGAGCCATCGCTCTGCGCTGCCTCGGGATTCTCCGCGCCCCACGAGCCGACGTAGCCGACGGCATCCTGGGCGCCCTCGTACGGCGGAACGAGCTCGAGGCCGCGGAAGAACCGCTCGACCTGAATCCTCGATCGCGGGTAGAGCCGCTCGGCGGCGCGCGCGTACATCTCCAGGCCCGCCTCGACCATGCGGGGCGGAAGCCTGTCCATGGTGGCGTGGGACAGCGCCAGATAGCTGCCGGGCGCCACCGCCGCCAGGTAGCGGGCCACCAGTCCCCACGGGTCACTGCCGTCCGCGACGAAATGCACGACCGATGTCATCAGCAGCCCGGCGGGCTCCCCGAGGTCGATATGCCCGAGCAGCTCAGGATGGCCGAGCACGCTGTCAGGATCTCGCAGGTCCGCCAGGATGAACCTGGTGCTCCCGTCGCCGGCCAGCAGCTCCCTGGCGTGCGCGGCCACCATCGGGTCGTTGTCCACGTACACCACCCGGGCGCCGGGGTTCACCTGCTGCACCGCATCGTGCGTGTTGCCCGTCGTGGGCAGCCCGGAGCCGATGTCGATGAACTGGCGGACGCCGCGCTCGGCCATCCACCGGGCGGCGCGCTGATGGAATCCGCGGTTTGCCCACGCCGCGTCGGAGAGCTCGGGCATCAGGGTCCGCATTCGCTCCGCCGCATCGCGGTCGACCTGGAAGTTGTTCGTCCCGCCCAGGTAGTAGTCGTACAGCCGGGCCGCGCTCGGCGTTAAGGGATCCACGCCAGGGGGAATCCGCTCGGCCTCCGTCATCGTGCCTCCGTCAGGTCGTCAGTACAAAGCCTTGCATGCCGCGCGGCCCCCGCCCGGCCGCCGCCAGGCTGGCCACCCTGGCGACGGTGACCTGGAGCTCGGTCACGGCGTGGCCGGCTTCGTCCGGGCTAGCTTGGTCGGGGCCGTGCTCAAGGTAGACCTCCCGGTGGTAGCCGACCGGGCGGTACCCGTTGTCCTCGATCCATCCGGCCAGGATCCACAGGCTCCGGGTCACGTCAGCCATCGTGCCCCGGTGCAGGATCGTCGCGGCAGGGCGGATGGCCGGCAAGTCCACGATCGCGAAATCGTAGCCGGGCTGCGGGCCGGCCGTGACGGGTATCGCGGCATGCACGGTGATCGCATCACTGGGCTCGGCGGGGTCCTCGTAGTAGACGATCGCAGGACCGCCGGCCGGCCTGATGCCGGCCGCGCCGAGGCGCCGGAACAGTTCCGGGTAGAGCGGCGCGGTGGCCGACCCGATGTCCCCTGGGCTGTAGCTGGCGGCGGTGGCGGTCAGCTCGGCGACGCGGGTGGCGGCGACTGCCTTGAGTACGACGTCCTCGGTAGTCATGCATCCTGCTCTCGTGGTCATCCGGAGCGCCGGGACGGACTTGGTCATCCGGAGCCGGGACGGGGAATCAGGGGCGCGCCCAGGGCGTCAGCCGCATCGCTAACGCTGGCGCGCAGCTCACCGGCGCCGGCCCGGTGATACAGCGGCCCGCTCGCGTCGGCCAGCAGGATCCTGGCCTTGGCGATGCCCTGCGCGGGCACCGGGCCGGTCGCCAGCAGCCGGCGGATCAGTTCCCCGAACTCCGCCGAGCAGTCCCTGACCTGGTCCCGGCACACGGGGACCAGTAGCCGGCCGGCCCCTGGCGCCTGTATCGCCGCCGCCAGGACGCGGCTCGCGCTCCGGGCCAGATCGCGCCGGGTCGGCCCGCGCACCAGCAGCTGTGCCCGCAAGGCCAGCGGGATAGTGGCATCAGGCGAGGCGCCGTCGGCCAGGTCGCGGTCGAGGCGGCACGCATGCCAGCGCACCAGGAGCCGGTCCCAGGGACGGACAGTGCGAGCGACGGGACAGCCGTTTTCCTCCAGCAGTACGAGCATCGGGCACCTCCAGGCCACCCCGGCTCGCCATCTGCGCCCGAGTTCGTGACCTGTAAACAATCTATACAGGTCATGCGTGACTAGTCAATCGACTTAACTGGTCATGAAGCGCTAGACTGATGCCATGACGCTGCCCGCCTGGGTCCCACCTGATGAGCTCAAGCCCGCCCCGGCGCCGCTGCTGCTCGTGCAGTCGTTCGTCAACACCAGGGACCTCGACCTGGCCACGGACCTGCTGGCTGACGCCGCCACGGCCACCGGGTGGCTGCGCCAGTCCGGGCTGCTAGGGCCAGCCGCCACGATCGGTCTGGAAGATTTGCGCACCGCACGCGAGGCCAGGGAGGCTATCCGCGCGCTGCTTGCCCGCAACAGCCGCGGCTCCGCGCCCGCCGCCGGTGACCTGAGCCCTCTCCAGGCAGTGGCGCGCGCATCCCAGCCGCGGCTCACGGTCAGCCCGGCTGGCCAGGTCCAGCTGGATCCCGGACCGGACGGCCGGCTGGCGGACGGGCTGACCGGCCTCCTGATCATCATCCGCGACGCGCAGCGGGACGGCACCTGGCAGCGGCTGAAAGTCTGCGGCAACGATGACTGCCGGTGGGTGTTCTACGACCGCTCCCACAGCCGCCAGGGGGCCTGGTGCGACATGGCTGCGTGCGGCAACCTCATCAAGAACCGGAACCTGAGAGCCCGGCGCGGCAGCCGAACCCACCCGGCCGGCTAGCGCGCCAGCCGAACCCTAGCCGCCCGGCCGGCTAGCGCATGCCTCCCGCGGACCGGCACCGCACGGCGGGATCATTCCGATTCAGCCGCCCGCTTGATCGCGGCGAGGGTCACCGGTATGCCGGCCCGCGCAGCCTCGGTTCGGTCGGCAATCTCCGCCTGCGCGTCGGCCCCGTACCGCTCCTCGAACCGGGCGAGGCCGGCCGGGAGGAATTCCCAGGACTCCGTCACCTGCGTCCCGCCGTCTACGGGCGTGAACGTATAACCCCAGCGCACCCAGGCGCCGCCGACCAGGAACGCGAACTCGCGCGCTGGCGCTGCTGCCACGACCTCGGAGCGGGTTTCCCAGGTCCTTCCCGGTATCTCGTTCCGCCCGGTGAACCAGGCTCCCACCTGCGGGGTGGTAATCCCGTTATCCCACCAGCAGGCCTTGCAGACCGGGCTCCACTCGCCCATCCGCGTGACATCGGAGATCAGGTCGTACAGGGTTTCCGCCGAGCGCGAGATCACGATCGACTCTGCGTAGCTGAGACTGGTCATCCGCGCAGTATCTCCGATCGCTGGCAGGCGCGCGATTGCCGCCGGCCGGTAGCGTGCGGTCATGACGATCGAGACGCGCCCGCTGGGGCGAACCGGAACAGACGTGACCATCCTCGGCTACGGCGCCATGGAGTTGCGAGGCCGGCCTCGGGGACCGGCAATTGACGACGAGGACGCGGGCCGGGTCCTCAACGCCGTACTCGACGGGGGAATCAGCCTGATCGACACCTCGATCGACTACGGCCGGAGCGAGGAGCTCATCGGGCGGTATCTTGCCCATCGCCGCGACGAGTACTTCCTGGCGTCGAAATGCGGGTGCCTGCTGGGCGAGCCACCGCCCGGCGCCACGCCGCCGTTCCCGCACGACTACAGCCCCGCCAACGTCCGGGCCGGGATCGAGCAGAGCCTGCGCAGGCTCGGCACGGACCGGCTCGATCTCGTGCAGGTTCACATGTCGCCCAGCAGCGCCCAGCTGGCGGCGGACGAGACCGTCGAGACGATGCTGACCCTGCGCGACGAAGGCAAGGTCCGTTTCATCGGCATGTCGGGAACCCTGCCTCATCTGCCCGGCCACATCGCTATGGACGTTTTCGATGTCTTCCAGATTCCCTACTCGGCGATCCAGCGCGAGCACGAGGATCTCATCACCACCGCGGCCGCGGCGGGCGCCGGCACCCTTATCCGTGGCGGCGCGGCCCGTGGCGCCCCGGCGGAGGACAAGGACTGGAGTCAGGGGCCGATCGGGCTCCGCGAGGGCGAAGGCCGGCGCCGCTGGGAGTCCGCCGGCGTGGAGGATCTTCTCGACGGCATGACCCGCCTGGAGTTCGTGCTGCGCTTCACGCTCAGCCACCCGGCCCTGTCGAGCACCATCGTGGGCACGTCCAGCATGGATCATCTCCGCTCTAACCTGGCCATCGCCGCGAAGGGACCGCTGCCCGCGGACTTCTACGAGGAAGCCAGGCGCCGCCTGCCGGCCACATCGACTGGGTGACGTGAACGGCCGCCGGATGAATGAATGGATTACCGTCGGCGCGCTCGGAGATTCGCCGCCTCGGGTCGGCTATGACACGACGGTCCTGACCAAACCCGTGCGCCGCGCGGGCCGCCGCCGCTCGGCCGGATGGTCCGTCCGCGGTTCCCTGGGCACTGGCGCGAGGGGCGGACCGGACGAATCATGGTTGCCATGAGCACGCCCAGGCCCCCGGTGGTGTTCATTCACGGCCTGTGGCTGCATGCCACGAGCTGGCGGCCGTGGATTAGCT
>OCZU010003322.1_pt1 | contig 10165 bp, 12 predicted proteins | sample 1539001 | NCBI WGS metagenome assembly OCZU01 (sample SAMEA3539306, study PRJEB22396) | soil metagenome | biome: tundra; feature: field; material: soil | place: USA | collected 2010-05 | depth 0.15 m | reverse complement strand
CATCTACCAGTGATGCGGATTTGACTGAATCGTTCCGGCTTAGAGCCGCAATTCTCGCCATCGTCAACTCGGTCGCTCCAACGCCGGAAGTGGAATCGTGAGCGAGGCCAAACGATATTTTCTGACGCCTGAGGAGTTCGAGGCCGAATATGAACAGCGCCGGGCGGAAGCCATTGCAAAACTCCAAAAGCCCAAACCCAACGAGCCGTTCAATGCCTCGGTCAATTACCAGCTCAAGCCACGAGCCAAATATGTCCCCAACTTATTGGATTCGACCGGCTACCCCGGCCAGATCGTCTATTGTCGGCCAGTCGTTCAACGCATAGCCGCAGTGTCGGAGCTCGCCGAAGGCGGGCCCGAAACTGCGGCGGGCTTGTTAAATGGCCATATCTCCTCGCCGGATGTCTTCAACCCCTTTAATAAGGGACACATTGATTTTTGGGACGGAGCCGTTTGATCAAGGTCATGCGGCAGAAACGGGATGCCAGCATCCCCGAAAATTCCAAGAAGCAAACCAAGCGCGGCCAGATTCATGCCTTCAGCCGGGCCTCTCGTCGCCGGATGATGCACTATCTGGCCACGCTCTGGCTCGAAGGACTGCTGCCCTTGTTCGGCACCACCACCTACCTGGACATCTTCCCGGAAGATGCCGAGAAGTTTAAGCGCGATTTGCAGACGTTGATTGAACGGTTGAAGCGGCGTTTCCCGGACATCGGCCTGCTCTGGCGGTTGGAATTCAAGAGGCTTAAGTCCGGGGTTAACGTTGGCAAGATCGCCCCTCATTTCCATTGGTTGCTCTGGAACGTGCCAAGCAAGTTTGATTATAAGGCCGAAACCGGCAAATGGGCGAAAGTCAGCCAGTCCAAAGACGGGACTTGGCGGGAAACGGTCAGATTCTATGACGGTGACAAGATTGCCACGGTGGTGAATGCCGTCAGTGGTCAGGATCGTTTCACCGAATGGCTAAGCCGGAATTGCTAAGACGTGGTCGGCACAGGTGAGAAAAAGCATTACAACACCGGAACTAACATGAAAGTGTTGAATTCCAAGCGGAAGGTGTTTTTCTACGTTTCAAAATACATGGGCAAGACCGAGGATGATGAGGGCTGCGCGTGTCCGGGCCGGTTCTGGGACGTGGTGAATCCCAAGAACATCACGACGGGTGAACGGAAGCGGATTTACTGCACGGGCAAACAGGCGACGCAATTGATGCGATTCATGCGGCGCTATGTCCACGCGGCAACACGTCGAAAATATCGTTTCAACCGCTGGTCAATGAATTGCATGTGTATGGTAGATACTGGGTGGAACGATTACCAAAGTTGCTGGGTGCATTGGCACCACCACAAACCGCATAGCGGGAGAGGTCGCCAAAGCATAGCGTCCAAATCACAATACATTCGGACACAATTTACGAGGGTCATATTTGAATGACCTCGTCACGTTTTTTTCGTCCTGTGAATAACTTTTTGCAACAAACACTTCAACTTATTTTAAAGTTGGTGTCTAGTTAGGTCAATCAGGAGAAATATCTTATGAAAATGCCGTTTCGGTTCATTACTGAATGTTCAATAAATATTTTAGCAGCGCTATTATGCGTAGGCCTCATCGAAACTTCTCGCGCGCAAGTTTATGTCGCCAATTATGCAAGTGGAACAATCGGAGAATATACAGCTTCAGGAACCATGATTAATTCCGCCCTTATTTCAGGATTAAGTGGGCCTTTCGGTATTGCTGTTTCGGGAAACTTCTTATTCATTTCGCAACAGGGCAACGGAAGTATTGCACAATATACTACTTCTGGAACGTTGGTAAATTCGCATTTGGTTACTGGTTTGAGTCAACCTGCAGGTATCGCAATATGGGGAAATGATTTATTCGTGGCAAATTCATCCGGGCCGACGAGCACGACTGCCGTCGGGGAATACACGCTTTCCGGGGCTACGGTGAATGCATCGTTGATTAGTGGGTTTGAGAATCCAGTGGGCGTGGCAACCGATGGTAATAATTTGTATGTGTCTGCCTTTTCGGGAGGCACTGTCGGAAAATACACCATGTCTGGAGCTACTGTGGATGATTCACTCATTTCCGGCCTGCCGAATCCCGGCGGTCTCGTTTTAAATGGCAGCGGAGACTTATTTGTCTCAACTTATGATCATATTGGTGAATTTACAACATCAGGTGGAATAGTAAATGCCTCGCTTATTTCGAATGGATACAATACCGGCACCGGACTCGCGTTAGATGCAGCAGGGGATTTACTTTGGGCAGATAATTATGGTGGCGCTGGTGGAAATAAAATTGGTGAATACACAGCTTCTGGACAGACGATCAATACTTCCTTTATTACAGGATTGCAAAATCCAGTGGGGATTGCAGTTGTGCCGGAACCAACGATTTTCGGTTTGGTATCATGTTGTTTAGTAATCGCAATTTTACCACGGAGAAAATTAGCCGGCAAAAAAAATTCAATCTGTTAAAGGCGCTTTCAAAGCCCTTGAGCGATCTCTCCGGCGGATGATAATAGCGCGGTCATTATCCGCATATCTGGCCGCAGCTACGACAGGTCTGCGACGTGGCGAGTTGTCGAAATTGGAATGGGGCGATTACCACCGCCAGAATCCGCTTATGCTCCACTGGTTGCATTCCTTGCTACCACACATTCCGCATTACGGATATGTGCTCATCTTTATCGTCGCATTTTTGAACAACCTTGGCGTTCCCCTCCCGGGAGAAACGATTCTTTTGGGAGCCGGATTTGTTTTGGGAAAAACTGCGGATTCGCTGTGGCAACCCGTGCTGGCCGGAACGGTCGCCTGCTTTCTGGGCGGCATTTGTGCCTTCTGGCTGGGGCGACGGCTGGGCCAGGGCAGTGTGGAAAAAATTCACTGGCTCCATCTCACTCCCGAAAGGGTGAAGTGGCCGGAGCAATTTTTCAAACGTCATGGTGCCCGAACGGTTTTTATCGCGCGGTTCATCTTCTTGTTTCCGCCCGTCGTGGTCAATCTGCTGGCAGGCATGTCCAAAATGCCCTGGCGCACTTTCCTTTTCTACAACCTCACAGGCTCGGCAGCCTATGCCACCACTTATATCCTGATTGGATATTTTTTTGGCAAGAAGTGGAAACTGCTCGAAGCGTGGCTGGGGCCAACGACGCTTTACCTGATTCTAGCGGGGATAGTCCTCGTGGTTCTGGGCATGATTTTCAGACATTCCCTGTCCGAGTTCTGGTCGTGCCTTTTTTCCAAAAACCGTCAGCGAAAATAAGGGATGCAATCGGCGGAAAATGTGACGCCTTTGCCGGTTGATTGAATCAATCTGCCACTCCATTTGCGCGGCAGTGTGCGCGGGAAACTTGGCTGCGTCAATCCGCGTTCATCGGCGGGTAAAATTTTCATGGGGTGTTCACCCCATTCATTTCTCGCGTCCAAAAGATATACTTTGCAGAGTGAATCATGAGCGACATTGTTCTGGAAATTAAAAACCTGACCCGCCGCTTCGGCGCGTTCACGGCGGTTGATGCGCTGACGCTTTTGGTCAACGCCGGTGAGGTTTTCGGATTGCTTGGCTCCAACGGGGCGGGCAAGACCACCACGATCAAGATGCTCACCACGCTATTGCCGCCCACGTCGGGCGAGGCGCGCGTGGCGGGTTTCTCCATCACCAATCAGCCGGTCGGCGTGCGTCGTGCCATTGGTTATGTGCCGCAGGCGGTCTCTGTGGACGGATCGCTCACCGGTTATGAGAATCTACTCATCTTCGCCAAACTCTACGACCTACCACGCCGCGAACGGCAGGCGCGCATCCGGGAAGCATTGGAGTTCATGAATCTGACTGCCGACAGTGGTCGTCTGGTGAGCGAATACTCCGGCGGCATGGTCCGCCGTCTGGAGATCGCGCAATCCACGCTGCATCGTCCGCGAGTGCTTTTCCTCGATGAGCCGACCGTCGGACTGGATCCAATTGCGCGCGACGCGGTTTGGAAGCATCTCGTTGATATGCGATCCAACTACGGCACGACACTGTTTTTCACTACGCATTATTTGGAAGAAGCGGAGGCTCATTGTGATCGCATGGCAATCATGCACTTGGGCAAGGTGGCGGCACTCGGCACCTGCAAAGAACTTGAAGCTTCGCTTGGCAGCGGCCACACGTTAAATGACGTCTTTGTCCACTATGCCGGCAATGCCCTGGATTCTGGTAACAACTTCCGCACCATCTCCGCCGAACGCGCCACGGCCGAGCGCCTGGGCTAATCTATGACCGCCACTTTTATCCATCCTTTGACCGGCTTCATTGAGAAGACCTTTGTGATCACTGAATTTGAGTTGCGCAAGCTACGCCACGATTTCACGGAACTCGTCACCCGCGCACTGCAACCCGCGCTGTGGCTGCTCATCTTCGGACAGGTCTTCTCACGCAACGGGATGATGCACACGGGCAACATCCCCTATCTGGATTTCATTGCTCCCGGTATCCTGGCGCAAAGTGTTCTTTTTGTGGCCATTTTTTTCGGCATCAACGTCATCTGGGAGCGCGATCTCGGCATTGTGCAGAAATTTCTCGCCAGCCCGACTCCCCGCGCGGCGCTGGTGCTTGGCAAGGGCTTTTCCGCCGGTATTCGCACTCTTTCACAGGGGGTCATTGTCTACATCCTTTCGCTGTTGCTCGGTGTGAAGCTGAATTGGAGTCCGCTCGCGCTATTCAATGTGCTGATCATCGTGGTCCTAGCCGCAACGCTTTTCTCGACATTTTCGCTCATCATTGCGTGCATCGTAAAGACGCGTGAACGTTTCATGGGCGTCGGCCAGGTGCTCACCATGCCGCTGTTCTTTGCCAGCAACGCGATTTATCCCACCGACATCATGCCCGGCTGGCTGAAGATCGTTTCGCATCTGAATCCGTTGACCTATGTCGTGGATGCCCTGCGCACTTGGATGCTGGCAGGCAGCACAAGCACCTTCGGTCTGGGTCTCGACTATGTGGTCATCTTTCTAACAACGACCGCGCTAGTCTTCGTCGGCGCACGTTTGTATCCCCGTCTGGCAAACTAAAACCAACCTGAAAACACCTGTGAACATTCGATGCGATCCAGTCTTGCCGGGAACGCCGCAGCGTGTCGGCATCGCCGCCGATCACGGAGGTTACGAGTTGAAAGAATATCTGGCCGGGAAATTGCGCGAAGCCGGTCATCAAGTCGTTGACTTTGGTGATGGCCGGCCGAAAGAGGACGATGACTATCCGGATTTTATCGTGCCACTGGCCCGGGCGGTTGCCGCCGGGACGGTGGATCGCGGCATTGGAATCTGCGGAAGTGGTGTCGGGGCGTCGGTCTGCGCAAATAAAGTGGGAGGGTCGGGGCCTGCTTGATTCACGAAAACTTTTCGGCGCATCAAGGTGTCGAGGACGACGATTTAAACCTGATCTGTTTTGGCGGCCTCGTGGTCGGCCACGCTGTCGCCTGGGAATTAACGCAGACCTTTCTCGCCGCACAATTTATCGGCGCAGAACGCTTTCGTCGCCGGCTGGCGAAGGTGGTGGATTTGGAGAACAAACTTCGAGCGCAGAAAATACTATGACTACAGACAATGTCCGGCCTTCCTTGTTGCCAAATAACTGGCGCATCGGCACGCTGACCATCGCGGGCATCTTCATGGGTGTTTCCGAACTGGCTTTCTGTAGTGGCGTGCTCGCCTTCGGACATTTCCGCCTGAAATTGGCCATCACCACCCTACAGACGCTGGCATTCTTCATCCTGGTCTGTGGAAACCAGGCAACCATGTATGCGGTGCGCGGCCGTGGGCGAATTTGGTCATCCCCTCGTCCTAGCCGCTGGCTCGTCTTATCTTCAGTCGCCGATCTGGTGATCGCCTTGACACTGGCCAGATGCGGCTGGCTCATGCTGCCGCTGCCGTTCTGGGTGCTGGGCAGCGTGCTAGTCGGGGCTTTCGCCTTCGCCTTCGCCTTGGATTTGGTGAAAGTTTCAGTGTTTGGTCGCTTGAAAATCACATAAATAGCAAGGCATCGAGTCGTCCCGCCGCGACCGGGTGTAAGGATTTCGGACGTGCCGGAATTTTGAACGAGTCAATCTTATGGGGTATTCACCCCATTGTTCACCGCGAACAAAAGAATCATTCTCCATAGTGGATTACTTTGAATCTTTAGCATCCGGACCCCAAAAAATTGAATTATGAAAATAAACACACTTACCCCGGAATTGCTCCAAAAAATTGATTCCTACTGGCGGGCGGCAAATTATCTCTCCGTCGGCCAGATTTATCTCTATGACAATCCGTTGCTAAAACGCCCGCTCGCACTGGCCGATGTGAAGCACATGCTGCTCGGTCATTGGGGCACGACGCCGGGGCAGAATTTTATTTACGCTCACCTGAACCGGGTCATCAAAAAATATGACCTCGACATGATCTACGTCTCCGGCCCCGGACATGGTGGCCCGGCGGTGGTGGGCAACACCTATCTGGAAGGAACATACAGCGAGATTTATCCGAACATCAGCCAGGATGAAGCCGGTTTGCGAAAACTCTTCCTGCAATTCTCATTTCCCGGCGGCATTCCCAGCCACGCGTCGCCGGAATGTCCCGGCTCGATTCACGAGGGAGGCGAGCTGGGTTACTCGCTCAGCCATTCGTTCGGGGCGGTGTTCGACAATCCCGAACTCGTCGTCGCCTGTGTGGTCGGCGATGGCGAGGCGGAGACCGGCCCGCTGGCCACGGCGTGGCATTCCAACAAATTTCTCGATCCTGCGACCGACGGTGCGGTGTTGCCGATTCTGCACCTCAACGGTTATAAGATTTCGAACCCCACGCTGCTGGCGCGCATCACGCGCGAGGAATTGGAACAATTGCTGCGCGGCTACGGCTGGACGCCTTACTTTGTCGAAGGCCACGAACCGGCGCTGATGCACGAGGCCATGGCCGCGATGCTGGACAGCGCGGTCGAACAAATTAAAAAAATCCAGAACAATGCTCGCGTGAATGGCGACCTCACACGTCCGCGTTGGCCGATGATCGTGCTCAACTCACCGAAAGGCTGGACTGGGCCGAAGATGGTGGATGGCTTGCAAGTGGAAGGCACTTTTCGTGCACATCAAGTGCCGCTCTCTGATCCGGCCACGTATCCTGAACATCTCAAATTATTGGAAGACTGGTTGAAAAGTTATCGGCCGCAGGAACTCTTCGATGCACAAGGCCGCTTGAAGCCAGAGCTGGCCGAACTCGCACCGAAGGGTGAACGTCGCATGGGCTCGAATCCGCACGCCAACGGCGGCATTTTGCTTCGCGACCTGCGGATGCCGGATTTCCGCGACTATGCCGAAGCCGTGTCCACGCCGGGAATGCGCGGTATTGGCGACGTTCATGTGCTCGGTCCATTCTTGCGTGATGTGGCGAAGTTGAATCAACCGCAACGAAATTTCCGCATCTTCGGCCCGGATGAAACGCTCTCGAATGGTTTGGAAGCCGTCTTTGAAACGACGAAGCGCCAATGGGACGCCGCGACCGTGCCGAACGACGAATTCCTCGCGCCCGCCGGGCGCGTGATGGAAATGTTGAGCGAACACCAATGCGAAGGCTGGCTCGAAGGTTATCTGCTCACCGGGCGGCATGGACTCTTCAACTGTTACGAGGCCTTCATTCACATCGTGGATTCAATGTTCAACCAGCACGCCAAATGGCTGAAGGTCACGTCTTGCCTGCCGTGGCGAAGGAAGATTGCTTCGCTCAACTATCTGCTCGCCTCGCATGTCTGGCGCCAGGATCACAACGGCTTTACTCATCAAGATCCGGGCTTTATTGATCATGTCGTGAACAAGAAAGCCAGCGTCGTGCGCGCCTATTTGCCGCCGGACGCGAATTGCTTGTTGTCGGTGATGGATCACTGTCTGCGCAGCCGGCATTACGTGAACGTCATAATTGCAGGCAAACATCCGTCGCCGCAATGGCTGACAATGGACGCTGCCGTCAAGCACTGCACCGAAGGCATTGGCATCTGGCAATGGGCCAGCAACGATCAGGGCGCAGCGCCCGACGTGGTCATGGCCTGCTGCGGCGACGTGCCAACGTTGGAAACACTCGCCGCCGTTTCCATTTTGCGCGAATACCTGCCCGAACTGAAAATCCGCGTGGTCAACGTCGTTGACCTGATGAGATTGCAGCCGCAAAGCGAGCATCCCCATGGATTGAGCGATGTGGATTTCGACGAGCTTTTCACCAAGACCAAGCCGGTGATCTTCGCATTCCATGCCTACCCGTGGTTGATCCACCGGCTGACTTATCGCCGCACCAACCATGACAACATCCACGTTCGCGGTTACAAGGAAGAGGGCACGATCACAACGCCCTTTGACATGACGGTGCTGAACGACCTCGACCGCTTTCATCTTGTTATGGACACGATTGATCGTCTGCCGCAGACCGGCGACAAAGGCATTTACCTGAAACAGCAGCTCCGAGACAAGCTGATCGAGCACAAGCAATACATTGATAAAAACGGCCAGGATCTTCCGGAAATCCGCAACTGGAAGTGGCAGGCGACAAATTTATGAATCGAGACATACCCAACCACCGGCCTTACTGGCGGCGGGCGCATCGCGATTGGCGCCTCTGGGTCATTGTGATTTTGATGCTGGCCGCCATGGCGGTTTATCTGATGACCGGCGACCTGCGCTGGCCAATTCACGCCCAGCCGCAGCCGATGGTGCCGATCGCTCCTTGATAATCCGGAGAAATCCGACTGTGATTGTTTGGAACAGTCAGAGCTTTTGCCGAACAAGTTGGGCAAAAAACTGTCAAAACGTTTTATGAACAAGGAAAACTTAATCGCCACCGCGAAAGCTCTGGTCGCCGATGACAAAGGGCTGCTGGCGATGGATGAAAGCCATCCCACCTGCCACAAACGTTTCGCGAAACTGGGCATTCCGCAGACAGTAGAAGCCCGGCGTGCGTATCGGGAATTGATTGTGACCGCGCCCGGTCTCGGGGACAGCATCAGCGGCGCGATTCTTTTCGACGAAACCATTCGTCAACAAACAAAAGACAGCACCCCATTTCTCAAAGTCCTCGCGGATGCGGGAATTATTCCCGGCATCAAAGTTGATGCCGGAGCCAAGGATTTGGCCACTCATCCCGGCGAGAAAATCACCGAAGGCTTGGATGGTTTGCGCGACCGGCTCAAGGAATATTTTCAGATGGGCGCGCGTTTTGCCAAGTGGCGTGCGGTGATCACCATCGGCGATGGCCTTCCCAGCCGAAGCTGCATTGAGGCCAATGCCCACGCGCTGGCACGCTACGCCGCGTTGTGCCAGGAAGCCGGAATGGTTCCCATCGTCGAACCCGAGGTGCTGATGGATGGCGATCATTCGTTGGAGCGCTGTCGCCAGGTCACGGAGGAAACTCTGCGAACGGTTTTCATCCAGCTCAATTGCCAGCGCGTGCTGCTGGAAGGCATGATTCTCAAGCCCAACATGGTGCTGCCGGGATTGACCTGTCCCATGCAGAAATCCGTGGACGAAGTAGCCGACACCACAATGAAGAGTCTATGGCGAACCGTCCCCGCTGCGGTTCCAGGGATTGCCTTTTTATCCGGTGGCCAATCCGCCGAACTGGCCTCGGTCCGTCTGAACGTGATGAATCTTCGCTTTAAGACGCAATTGCCGTGGGCGCTGGCATTTTCTTTTGCCCGTGCCATCCAACAACCAGCTTTGGAAATCTGGCGAGGCGAAGACGCCAATGTAAAGACGGCACAGCAAGCCCTGCTTCATCGCGCTCGATGCAACCGCGCCGCGCGCCGCGGCGAATACACCGCCGCGATGGAAAAGATATGACAGCAAATGTTCCACAACTGACGCCACCTGCGGCATAAATAAAGACAAGAGCATATGCTCCCACGCATTTATCTCATCCGACACGGTGAAACCAAGTGGTCGCTATCCGGCCAGCACACCGGTCGCACGGACATCCCGTTGACAGAACAAGGCGAGTCGGACGCGCGCAAACTGGGAGAGCGGTTGCGCGGTCTCAATTTCAGCCGGGTGTTCACCGGCCCGCGACTGCGGGCGCAGCGAACGTGTGAACTGGCCGGGCTGGTTCCAGCTGCTTGGTTCCTTGGTTGTTCAAATCCGCCGGGAAGAAAAAGCGGAAATCCGGAA
>OCZU010003321.1_pt1 | contig 10166 bp, 10 predicted proteins | sample 1539001 | NCBI WGS metagenome assembly OCZU01 (sample SAMEA3539306, study PRJEB22396) | soil metagenome | biome: tundra; feature: field; material: soil | place: USA | collected 2010-05 | depth 0.15 m | reverse complement strand
GCTCAGCCGTAGTTTTATTTTCCCGCCAATGAAGATAGATCGCAGTAGGAAATGTAATGACGGCGATCATCAGAGATGAGGCGAGCACAATCTGCCACTGAAAAGGTTTGGAACTCAACAGACCGCCGACGCCAACCACAAGCCCGAAGCCGACGGTCACCAAAAGAGGCTTGCCGATATATTGCGGCATCTTCAAGAACAGCGACGCCGTACCAATGGCTCCAGGGACGGCCCCACCTATCACTGCTAAGCCCATGCAAAGGATCAAGGCGCCAGCTACAAAACCGAAAAACAACTCAATTCCAACTACGAACATTTCTGTGCCTCCATCCAGAAGATCACTAGTTGCGCTGTAAGGAGTGCCCAGATCATCGTTTTTCTTTCTTTGTCGCTTCGTCGATCATTTTCCGCAACTTCTTTCCCGCACCGATCAGCGGACGGCTTCCGCGTCCGTCTGCAAGGGCGCTCATAATTGGCTTGGGCAAGGAAACCCCTGAGTCTTTTAGCGCAGTCATAAAGGGAACACTTTGCCCGGTCCTTAGATAGTGATCATAAGAGACGGCTTTCGCCCACTCTCTAAAGTCGCCTCCATCGAAAAGCAGGATGCTTCCACGCAGCACGACACCAGGTGTTAACGCGGGCGGCGCTGGAGTTGTGTGGCAATCTGCCGTTGCTAGTGTCCCGTAAGATTGAGCCGAGCAATGTTCTCCCGCTTGAGAGGCGGCCATGCCCCAAGCAATCCGATCCCAGAATCCTGGGTAGGCCGTTATTGGCTCGACCCGATGTAGGCGACAATGTCGGCACTCGGCAAATCGTAGCTCACTTCGCAGCGATGCCATTTCGCTAGAAAACGATCTGCTTCCCAGCGAACCTCGTTTACATCCGCGGGGGCTCCATCAGGGTAGTAGACGACCGGCACAATTACTTTTGCGGCTAGGACGCTCGCGGGTACGATCTGCGATGGAATCTGAGCTCCAGCGATCCCAGAGAAGCAAACCAGCAGCGCAATCAAAAGTCGTTTCATAGCTGCATGAAGCATACTCGCAAAATGCACACCGCGATTTGAGCATCTAGTGGGCTCAAGAAAACCAACGCAAAACCACGCATCTGGGCCGGGGATGCCGTGTCCATTAAGTGGACATGGACGCCTGCTAAGTCCTTTGAGTCTGTCGCATCGAGGGCATCTAGTGGGCGTAAGAAAAAGCGGAAAAACAGCGGAAAACAGCGGATCTGTAAGAGTGGCCCGTTTGCTCTTTGAGGGTTCCTGCGCTATATACCCCATCGATGGCTTGCTCAGCGCTGCCGCTTGAGATCGCCCGCAACAATCTGACGCCCTGCGTTTATCTCGAACTGCATTGCCTCGATCACGGGAAGTTTCGCATAGCCATTAGGAAGGTGGCCGCCGAGAAAGGCCATTCTTGCCCGCCTTGACCGCCTCGTCCATTCGGGACGAGAATTGCTGCCGCACGTACTCCAGTTTAGCCGGGGGCCGCGACTTTTGAGGAAGCCATCTGGCGCGGTGGACGTGACCGCCAAAATGCTTTGATGGCTTCCTCAATCGAAAACGCTTCGTTCACTTGGTTCCAGAACGGCAGCTTGCGGAGAGTTCCGCCCTGGCCGAGAATCGCGTACCAGCTCAAGGAGCCGCACAGCTGAAAGAGTTTGCAGCCTGGGCACCCCGGGAGCTACTCCTTGCGTCGCCAGATGGAAAGTCCGGGCGAACCTAGCGCCAGCAGAGCGAGGGCGGCCGGCTTGCGAGTGGGCATAGTGAGAGCTGCATTCGGCTCTTCGATGCTGATTTCATCTAGCCCCTTTGTTTTACCGGCGCTGATTGGCTTGTTCGGGATCGTTTCGTAAGCGTAGCCCGTCAGGACAGCGGTAATACTGCCGCTGCCGGCAATCACGCTCAGGCGCGCCCAGCCATAGTGAAGCTTTCCCTTTATGACAAACTTTAACCCCAGGTAACGATCCGAAACGTTGAACCACTGCCCGACGCTTCCGTACTCAGTGCCCGATGCCGCCATCAACTTGCCGGAGAACGGTTGCCTGGGGCCAATTTTCACCCCGCGCTTGAGCGCATATGCATAGAAAGCACCGCCGATCCCTTTAGCGCCAACCACCTGATTTTTGCTCGCAACCGGAAGCGCGCGAAGTGTGCGACCACAAATGTCGCTAGTGCAAAAGGAGTTGTTGGAGAGGAGGAAGTCACCGATCTGGTCGTGGTTGAGATCGAGATGAAGTATGTGGTGGGTTTTGATGGTTCGATGCGTTGGTGTGTAGATGATTCTGGCTGCTGCGGGGACGGTCAATGCCAACATTCCTACGCCAGCGGCCCCTGCTGCGCGCGCGTACATGTTGAGCTGCTGATGGGATGAGTCAGAAAGGTTCGAGGGTGCCCTGGGGGCCCGGGCCGATCGCTTCATAGGACTCCTCCACAAAAAGACGACTGATTATCCGTCCGTGCGGTGGGGGAGTCAACGTGCAAGAAATTGCACTCATGGCCTTCCAAAAACAGTTGTTTCTCGAACACCGGAAACCTGGATTTCCGTGCGTTCAGATTGAGGTACTTAGCGGCTTGAAGGTGCAGGGGTTTTTGGAACAGATTCGCTATATGCGGGCAGAAGAATTGCTTGCTTCTCAACGATCCGCAAGGGAACGCTGGCGTTCTCTCTGGTTTCGCGTTGATTAGATTTAATGAAACCGGACACGGCGTCTGCCGGCAAGGGCTTCGAAAAGAGATACCCTTGAGCCGAGCCACACTTAATCGATTTTAACTTTTGCAGCTGATCGGTAGTTTCAACCCCTTCGGCAACGACATCCAAACCTAAATTCCGAGCAAGGCCGACTATGGTTGTAATAATCGCATCGTTCTCGACGTCCATGGTGGCGACAAACGACTGATCGATCTTCAATGTGTCCACCCGAAATCGCCGAAGGTAGCTTAGAGAGGAATACCCGGTACCAAAGTCGTCGATACTCAGCTTCACACCCAAAGCGCGTATCTGAGACATGATTTCTTCTGTGCTCGGCGCATCATTCATGGCAACACTTTCCGTCAATTCGAGCTTCACATATTGAGGTTCGATACCGCTTTTCCTAAGCGCATCTCTAACATCCCCAATAAAACTGGGATGGGAAAAATATCTGGCACTGACATTGACGCTTACGTAGAGAGGCGGCTCAGTAGGATTACCTCGATGCCAGGACATCGCCTCCAAGCAGCCTGTCGCCAATACCCAGGTACTGATCGGCACAATTAGACCAGATTGCTCCGCTGCCGGGATGAAAACGCTTGGCGGCACGGAATCCGCTCCAGTCGGTCGCCACCGGAGAAGCGCCTCGAATCCCTCCACTGCACCTGTGGCGACCGCAACGATGGGCTGATAGTGAAGGCTGAGCTCTTTGTTGTCCAGAGCCTGCCTCAACCTTGCCTCCAACTGGAGTCGCCCCATGACTTGTTCGTGCATGGCCGCATCGAAGATTTCACTACACGCCTTTCCTTTGGATTTTGCGCGATACATTGCTATGTCCGCATTTTGTACCACGCCCTCAGCTGAAGAGTTCTCTTGGACCAGCGCAATTCCGATGGACGCGCTCTTGAACACTTCTTGGTTAGACACCAGAAAGGGCTTAGTCAGTTTTGATTGAATACGCTGGGCTACCCGGACCGCATCACTCGGATCGGTCAGGTCTTCGAGGAGAACTGTGAACTCATCCCCGCCCATCCTGGCGATTGCACCCTCCCTCCTCATGCACCCCTTCAGACGATTGCTAAACCCGGCAATCAATTCGTCGCCGGCCGCATGGCCGAGGCAGTCATTCACAACCTTAAGATCATCCATGTCGATGAAAAGAACTGCGGCCATCTGGCGCGGATGACGTTTCATTCGGTCGACTACTGCCTGCAGACGATTCAAAAAGAGAACACGGTTAGGCAGGCCAGTAAGTGGGTCATGAGTCGCGTTGAATAAAAGTTGCGCCTCAGCCCTTTTCCGTTCTGCTATTTCTCGAGCATTAAATACAAACCCCTCAATGTGCCGTTGTTCTAGCAAGTTTCGGATGACGCACTCGAAAGGAACCCACTGTCCGTCGGAATGTCGCAGCTGAAATTCAACAACTGGACTCTGGTCGGTAATGCCGCTCACTGTAGTCTTGAGCATAGGACGGTCATCCGCATGGACGGCATCGAAGAGATCCGTTCCAAGAAAGGCCTTTGCATCGAGTGCAAGTACGGTCTTTACCGACGGACTCGCATACTTGACTCGGCCGGAGGCGTCTGTAATAAAGACAATATCAGTCGATCTTTCAGTGAGCGCTCGGAAGCGTTCTTCGCTCTGCTGGAGTGCGTTACGTTCCGCAACGGCTAGTTGCGTGCCGTGCTTTTGCCGCTGGAACCTTAGGAAAAGAGTGAGAAAGGCAATAGCCGCCAGGAAGGCAGCTACCAGCAACTCATTCCGAGATCTCAGTGCAATTGCTTCAGCCCACTGGTCCTCTGCTCCACTCGCTTCGCTAATCTTGCTCTGCAGCGCATCAAGCCGTGGATTGACTTCTTCGAAATCGACGCGCCGCGCAGCCTCAAATTCTCCAGCCTCGGCTAGCTGCCACTGATGGTCTGCAACTCTCATGTAATTGTCGAGCAAGGAGCTGGTTTCATCAATCACTCTGCTGTGGTAAGTTTGGCGTTTTACGGCCGCTGCAGTTTCGAGCAATTCCCGTTTGGCGGCCCGCACTTCGCCGTCCGATTCCGGGGTGACATCCCGTTCCTGAATGGCTAGCCATCCGAGGTTATTAACGTCCTGCGCGCGGGTTGCGATCTTGTTGAGGGTGAACTGCGCGACCCTAGTCTGCGCAACAGCTCTCCTGTGGGAATAAGAGGAGGCGAGCGCGATGATAGCGGCGGCGGTTGCAAAGAAAGCGACGACAAAGAATGAGCGGGACCGGAACGTTGTCCGATCATGTCGTTCGTTGTGTTTTCCTAGCATAAATTAAGCCGTTCCTGCTCCGGTTGTGGGATGAGCTGACCTTGCCCCGTATCTGCCCTGACTAGGACTATGGCAGATCGTCAGTTGAGCGGGTATCCTGCTTCACCCGGCATTCGACCGTCCACTTTGACCACCTTCATGGGAGGCTTGACATCCTGTGCATTCACCAATGCGACCGCACCCGGATAGGCCACAATGGCTTCCTTTTGCATACCATTCGAAAACAGCGCAGTCGGCTCGGATTGAGCCTCTCCACGAAATATTTGGGACGTCCAGTATTTCTTGTACTCACTCTCGGTCATGCCGAGCAATTTTAGTAGCGCAGTTCTTTCGTATGCCCCAGGAGCTCGCACGAATATTTTGATAGGCAAGCCGCCAGCCCAGAAGCGCTTCTCTCCCGCGAAAATCTGGCGCAGTTCCGCGCTACGCAACTGCGTCAACGGATTTTTCTCGTTGACTACAACTGCCACGTTTCCAGTCTCTGCAAGGGCAACGCACGCCAGGTGTGCGAGCCAGGCAAGAAGTAGGACGGCAATGGGTTTTGCTCGCATTTTTCTATTTGCCTAGAAAGTGAATGCCAATTGAAAGTGCAACCCGTTCAGATCCGGCTGGCCTTTACGCAGCGTGTGATCCAGTTGAACTTTGAAAGCGATGTTGTTGTTGAAGTCGTACCGCGCACCGAACGACGGCCCCTGACGCAGGGCAATGTCCTCCAGGAAGCCGCCCTGATTTGCGTTGATGTACTGGTAGCGGAAGAACGGCCGAATTCGGCCGAACTGTTTCGATATCTGCGAGTAGAAGGCTGGCATGTTGTACACCGTCGAACTCTGCTCGTAGGCATGCCGGATGAGGAAGCCTTCGTTCAGGAACTCGATCCCATGCCGGATATACACAATATGCCCGTTGGCAATAGTTTGGCTGAGCCTGACGCTTGGTCCACGGGTGAAGTCACTGATCCGATCGTGATAGATTGATCCACCAATCTGCAAACCTGGGATGGATTCGGGACGCGCAAACAGACCGACATTTATATGATTACCGTTGTTCTCGTCTTCGAGAGTATTGTTGTTGAGATTGGGACGAACGGTGTCGCTTGATCCGTACTCGGCGACATAGTTCAACCCCAGTCGTCCAGACGGTACTGCACCTGTGATGGACAATCCCACGGCCTGTGTGGGCAATGGACCGCCGTCATCAGCAAACTCCATGATGAACGGGCGATCCGCCGTCGTCTGAAGCCAGCTACCGCTGTGGAATGCCGTGTTGTAGTATCCGATGGCAGTGTGGTATCGACCGAATGACATTCTTAGATGGTCGTTGTAATCGTATTTGAGCAGCACTCGTTCCAGGTCCACACCAAATTTCTGAGCATCTTCTTCTCCGAATACAATTTCCGCGAGCACACTTGCCTTGTCGTTGATTCGGGACGTAAGTAACAGATCGAAATCGCCGGTATAGAAGTTCCCGTGTGAGCCGGGCACGAAACCGTATGTGCCGAGTTCTGGCTTCCTTTGATCCAGAACTTTGTAGTTGACTTCTCCGAACCCTCGCCATTGAATGCCGTGAAGTTCATGAAGTTCTTGTATGACGGAAGGGGGTTGCGCAGTACCGTCCGCAGCTTGTGGAGCGGGCGTGCTCACGGACTGAGCAGTTACATCGGCGTCGGAGGCGCCGCTGCCTCGCTGCTGGGACTCGAGCACGCGAACCTTCTCCTGGAGTGCCTTTACCTGCAGAACAAGTTGTTGAACGATCTCCCGCTCAGACGGAGCGGCGTCTTGAGCATGGCTCAGGCTTGCGAGGAGTAACAATATGATTGCCGTTCGGTTGTAGCGCACGCTTCAATACCCTTCCATGCCAACAGCAAAATGCCGGGGGGGGCACATTTGGTGCCGCCATTCATCGGATTGGTTGCGTAATATCTCACATCTCACTGTAGGCCTTCTGCCGGTCCGGGTTTGGGACAAGAGGTGTGCAACCTTAGAGGGGAGCGGTGTTCAATTGTGCTCAGAGTCAATTCGGATTCGTCCGGACACTCCCGGCGCGCAGGACACCTTGAAAATACCTGTTACAAACGATTGCCACTGCGCGAGAATCAAGCACTCCCTCGACAACGAACAGGGAGGGTTTTATGTACTTTGGACAGATAAAGACGCCTGGTGGGTATCTCAACTCGGAGGCCAGTTCGGCTCTCCAGAAGAGCATTCGACGCCGGGTTGGAAGAAGAGGCTTTGTTCTGGGGGACCGAGTTGGACCTGGGCGGCTATGGCGCCTATATCTGGAAGCGACTGCGGATCATTGCGAGCGAGGACATCGGTCTTGCGGATCCTGACGTCTGCGTCCAGGCTCGAATCGCCTTATGAAAATTGGGTAGAGCAGCGCAAAAATAAAGAGGACCGCAGCCTGGCGGAGCGATTGTTTCTGGTTCACGCAATTCTGATCTGCGTGCGGGCCAAGAAGTCGCGGGTCGTGGACACGGCGCTGATTACGATGTACGAAGGCGAGCGCCCGAAGATGGTAATCCCGGATTTTGCGCTGGACATGCACACCGCTCGCGGACGCAAGATTGGCCGCGGAGTGGATCACTTCTTCGATGAAGGCGCGACGCTGGAGAACGAGGCCTTCGCGATCGACCCCCTATCGGGACCTGGCGCGGAAAGCACGCAAGATCAAGAGCTATTCCGGCGGCCAGGCAGAACAACTGAAGTTCGGGGAATGAGAGTCTCCAGTAGTTCCTCGGAGTATGATGTGGGGCTGTGGCGAAACCATTCATTCTGCCAACCAGGACCCGAAAGCGCGGAAATCCGAACTGGGGCAGCGGGCGTCCGCTGCTAGCCCCTCCAGATGTGGCTACTGCGTTCGAAGTGCAGGTCCAGAAGCTCGGGCTGACTGAGCACACTTATGTGACCTCGGAGGAGCTGAGGCAATGGTGCCAGCGCAACAAAGACCGTTGCTACATCCCGGAGGGGCTGCTGAAGCAGTGGGGAATGTCTGTCGACCCGAATGTTAGCGGCTGAGTTTGGTGTCACACTAGGGGCCTACTGGACAGGCGTTCTTAGACTAGGTTCCTTTTCGCCGACGTCTTTAAGGAGATACCAGATAAGCCGATCAGCTAACGCTATCCATGGTTCATCACCCTTTTCGTCAAACGCGGCCTCGGTAGCGGCAAGTGCTTCATCGAAAGTTTCATCACGGTGAAAGCTCCAGAATGCCGCAGCCAGCCGCTTCGCAAGAGTCTTGACAATTTGTTCGTTTGGGGACAGCAGCATCCCCTTCGACCGCTTCTCCAACCAGTCTTTTTCCAGCCAGCCCTGAGCGATTCGCTTTACCATCTCCTTGTCGAGGGCCGTGACAAGTAGCTTTACACCATTCCCGCAGTCGTCATTGAGAAAATGGCCTGACCAATGCGAAAGGAAATCATCAGCATCCAAGCGCGCTTGGTGAAATCCGAGGACGACTGAGACCGCCGTTACCTCGTCATCGATTCCATGGAAGCTGAGATAAATGGAAAAGTAGTCCTTCGTCCTGTCTTGCTCTACGAGCGTGTACTTCTTCAGCTTCGCAATGCCAAGTTCCAGGGCATCAACAAACTTTGCGTAAGCCGACCGGTCGCTATCTGTGGTTGCTACAGCAACCAGAGGCTGCTCTTCTTTCTTGTTTCGGCGTGCTCCCACTGCGGCTCTGGAAGCTTTCGGTACGATCGCCCGGCGTTCCGCGGCCGTCATCGTTCTGAGCCTCGCTTTGCAGGCTTTGCTGATCGCTTTCTTTGTTCGGCTCTCTTCTCTCTCGCTCGGAGCCGTCTGGCTTTTGCAGCAGCCTTCGAAGCTTTGGTCGCTATCGCCGTACGTTCCTTCGCCGTCAGGGCCTTTGCGCGTGCCTCGCCCCCGCTTCGAGCTAACTCCGACCGTATCTTCTTAATCAGTTCTTCGTGCATCTGCAAGTAATACAACCTTTCCAGCAAGGTGGCAAGGAAATTGTGCGATTGTTCTTGACTCCATGCCAGTAAGGTGGGATTATAAAAGACATTAAAACGAGCTGAGCGAGTGCGATCAACACTCACCCAGCCCTAACCAGAGGAAACACAGGAGGTTTCCAGTGGCTACAAACGAAGTTAGCACCCATCCTTTTTCCGCTCAAGAGCGGGTCGCCCAAACAATCCCATCTCTCGATCGTATTCTGGCGATCGTTGACCGTTCCCACCTCACAACCTGCGACTGGACGGATGAGTTCTGCGGCTGTCGCGATCTAGGGACAATTCACTGTCTCGCCTTCGAGGAAGATCTCTGCTCTCGCCACTACCAGATGCGATTGGCGGAAGCACCAAGCCCGGTGGTTGCTGCAAGCCTGAAGAAGCCATCCGCGTCGGTCGGTCTCGACGGACAGGCGGTGCACTTTGGAGACTGACATCGCCATTCACATCTGCCCGCTCTGCAAGAGCGCCGTTGCATCAGGCGTGGACGCGTCGGGGCTCCCGGCTGTCTGCGCTGGCTGCCAGTTTCAGGCCACATACCTCCGTATCCTCCCCATGGCCTTCCGCAAGAGAGCGAAGGTCAATAGCCGAAGGAGGCGGGCATGAAAACGCGAGTAGCGCTTTACGCACGTGTTTCCACCTCCAATGGCCAGCAGGATCCGGAAATGCAGTTGCGGGAACTCCGGGAGTTTGTTGAGCGCCGCGGCTGGCAGGTCGCCGGGGTGTACACCGATGCCGGAGTATCGGGAACAAAGGCTTCCCGGCCGGCACTGAACCGCTTGATGGTCGACGCCGCCCGTCGGCGTTTCGATGTTGTTATCGTCTGGCGATTCGATCGTTTTGCGAGATCCGTCTCGCATCTGCTGCGCGCTCTGGAAAACTTCCAGGCGCTCGGCATTGATTTCGTTTCGCTGTCGGAGAACGTGGACACCAGCACTCCGACCGGCAAGATGATCTTCACCGTCCTGGGCGCCGTCGCCGAGCTGGAACGCAGCCTGATCGTTGAGCGAGTGAAGGCGGGTCTTCGCAATGCCCGCGCCAAGGGGAAAAAGCTGGGACGTCCACGGATCCATGTCGACGAATCCCGAATTGAGACTCTTCGCGCTTCTGGGGCTTCCTGGCGCGAGGTTGCCACTGAGCTAGGTGTCAGCCTAGGAAAGGTCCACAGCGTATCTCAGCGGCGTTCAAAAATCGGTTGCGCGGCCCTCCGGGAGAAC
>OCZU010003320.1_pt1 | contig 10166 bp, 8 predicted proteins | sample 1539001 | NCBI WGS metagenome assembly OCZU01 (sample SAMEA3539306, study PRJEB22396) | soil metagenome | biome: tundra; feature: field; material: soil | place: USA | collected 2010-05 | depth 0.15 m | reverse complement strand
CCGCCCTGGCCACACAAGGAAAGCCGGACCAAGCGCTGGCCGAGTTTCACAAAGTTCTGCAACTTGACCCGGCGAACGCTTCAGCCCGGCAACAAATTACCGCCATCGAGACCGCGCTGCCTCACAGCCACTGACATTACTTGGCTCCGGTTTCGGGTTTGAGCGTCTGCAATCGCGCGTGAACTTCGCGCCATAATGGTGTTTCGGGCGGTGCGTTGGTAAGGCAGAGCTGAAGGTAGTGCTCGGCCTGGTTGGTGTCGTGCGCTAAGACAGCAATTTGCGCCAGCCTGTATTCGGCCGCATAGCATTTTGGCAGTGAGTTATCAAGATCAAGGCAATCCGACCTGGCGGCGGTGTAATTCCCGGTCCGGATATATGCAATCGCCCGGTTGAGTTTTACGTCAGGCAGGTTGGTCAGGGACAGGACGTGATTAAATACGGGAATGGCGAGATCGGCGTGCGAGGTTTGCAGGAATATCACGGACTGGATCAGCAGGGCGGAAACATTGTCCGGTTCCCGGTCAAGCAGGCGGGTCACCAGCTGTTGGGCGTTCGTAAAATCCCCAAACGCAACATACATTTGGGAAATCTGGATCAATGTTTGGGCGTCGTCCGGATGCTGCTGGACGGCAGATTGCAGCACATTGACGGCGCGGGTGCGATTGGTTTGGGACAGCCAGACGCCGGCTTCCCCCAGCGCCAATCGCGCATCCATGTCCGCATTAGGCGGCATTTTTTTTGCGGCATCACGGAGGTGATTGATCCATTCCAAAGCCCGGTCCGGCATTCCATAGCTTGCAGCGAGTCCGGCCAGCGCGAACTGTGGAGCCAGCGCGTCAGGCACGAGGTCATCGGCCCGGCCAAACTGCTGCATCGCCTGGCGCGGCAGTCCGCTTTTCTGGTAAACGGCGCCAAGAACTAAACAAAATCCTGGATAGTCCACGGGACCCAGGCGGCCGATCAACAAAACCAGCTTGTCGATCGAGCCGAGCTGGCCAGCGAAATCAGTCGCATCCGCCAGGGTCATTTTGATCCCGCCTTGCAGATTGGTGTTGCAATACAAATTGATCCGGGCAACCCAGTTGTTGGTATTCAATTCCAATGCCTGGGAGAACCGCCGTTGTGCCGCCGGCAAACAATCATTTCGTTGCAGTTCCACACCCCAACCGTCCAGCGACATGGAATACCAATCTTTGAGCAAACTGATTTGATCGGGAACCCCATTTTCCAAACGGAAGAATTTTTCGACCGATTTGACCAGAGGCGGTTCCGTTGGTGTGCCAGCACGCTGGAGCAGATCGAATTGTGATGTGAGATCGTCCCAGATCCTTTCGCTTTGCCTGATGGCCTCCGCCGTCAACCGTGGCGGGTCAATGGCATGGGCCGGCAATGGCTTCAATTCATAAACGGAACCCGTTGGTTCCTGGTAGAACCATTCAAAATAATAACCAAAGCTGGGGTGCAAATAATAAATCCGGTTGGTCTGCGCCAGCCGGTCCATCAACTGCAACATTTCGCTGGGCATCAGATCATGACGATTTGTCGTTGCCAGCCAATTGCCGGCGCGGAGACGCTCCAGTCGCGCCCGATAATTATACGTCGGCAGAGATTCGGTGTCCACCGGCAGCCAATCCTGTTTGTCCCTCGACCGTGCCTGCGCGGCCTGAAATACCTCCAGCATCTCCGGATAATCGCTAAGGACGATCCCTCCGCCGGGCGGCAGGCTGTGAAGGGCAAGGTCGCCGAACTGAATGAGCGGTTGGCGGTTGGGCAGCATGATTGCCGGCAGATTTCGCGCGCCCAACCCTAGCGCGACCACCGCCAGCAGCGCGGTGAATAACGGGGCGGCGGCGCGTTCCAGCCATTGCCCCAGTTGCCGAAAGATGGTCCGGCGGCGGCGGGATCCATCGTGATGTTGAATCAGCAGAAGGTTGCCAGCCAGATATCCCATACACATCGCGTCCAGGTAATCAAAGGTCAACAATGGCAGGGTGACATGGATTTGCCGGGCAACCAGTTGCCGCGGCCCGAAATTCACATCGAACGCCAGCCAGACACAGAATAACAATAATCCGACACGCATTCCGCGGAAAATCCAGATTAGCGTTTGATCCAACGGAGACTTGTTTTTAGTGTCCTCATCCCCAAATCGCATGAGAAAAGCCAGCACCGGTATCAGAAAAAAGAGCACCACCGCGAACGTAACCATCCGGTGCATTGCCCAGAACCCTACATAAATTGATACCAGCACATTTTTGGTCTCTTTCAACGAACCAGCCCAGGCGTAATGCAAGTTCCATGGCGAACCGGGCAAAAGACCATTCATCATTGGCAACAGGGCATAAATGGAAAAACCGGCCACGCCCAATCCGGTCATGGCCAAAATAAAATGAACCTTGAAAAAACGAAATTTCAGCAGCCACACCAAAGCCCCAACAAAGAGTGGCAACGTGAGCAGCATCACCCAGTTTTCAGCCATGCCCAAGCCCCAGATACATGCCGACGCATTCAGCCACCGGGCATCTTTGCCGACGCGATACTCCAGCAGGCACCAGATGGCAGCGGCCAGAAGCAGAAGATCCAGCATTTCGCCGGTGGCGGTCGTGGCGGCCTGCCAGAAGTTGAATTCAAGCCCGCAAGCGGTCACCGCCAGCAGCAGTGGCAACCGGGCATTCCAACCCTTGAGCGTCGCCAATGGCCGGCACCATGGAAGCAGTTCCATAGACCGCGCCAGGATGCCGAGTGTCACCGTAGCACAGGCAACCGAGAATAAGTTTATGCCCACCGCCAGCCCGGCGGCGGGCAAAAGCCGCAATGGCAGCGTGAGCAGCCAGACCAGCGGATGACTGGCCATGGGCCGCCAATCCCATCCGGCGATTTTGGCGTTAAGCGGGAGGCTGTTCAGCGTCACGCCATGGCTCAAGGTAAGCCCATAAAGCACCAGCGCTCCGAGCGCGACTTGCAGCGGAAAGCGGCGGAAAAGATTTGCCATTGAAATTAGTTAATGCCCGAAAAATTGCTGTCCAACGTAGAAAGCCAATTGAAATTTTATTTTTGTTTTAGTGAACCACCAATGCCAAACAGTCCAGAAAGTAATTGTTGGCCGGCAGATAAAACCCGGTCGGGCATGAGCATTTAAAGGGTTGCCATTTTGAGGCGGAAAAGCTGAGTGTGGAACCGGGTGCCCATCGGGGGCAATCCCGTAACGAACCAGCTCAAAATCAGGCAGAAAGAACCATCAATTCGTATCGGATTTTCTTGTTTAGCGAACCGGCCGCCAACGGAGAGCCCAATACATCCAGACCAGCGAATGTTTCAGCCCGGCAACAAATTACCTTCATCAATACTCCACCGCTCATGGCCATGGATATTTTTTGAATGAGTCCGCTGAGAACAAAGGGCACGGGCACATCTGACCGTTTACAGAAAGTCAAGGCTTGGCGGATTCCCATTGAAAGCGCATACTCGACAAAACTAATCGCTTCTGAATTTTTATTTCACGATGAGACTGGCGGCCAAACAAGCCCTGGCTGGTGTTTGCAAAAAAACCAGTTGCGCAGTTGCGTTGATGTTTTTCCTCCTTGCCGGTTGCCTACGTTTGCTGGGAAATGATGTTCCGCCAGATGAATTGAGCACGGCCGAGCAGATCCGGCAATTGACCCGGGAACAGGCTGCGCGCCATTATCCAGTGAAGCTGCGGGGCGTGGTGACGTTTTTTGACGAAGCCAATTTCTTCCAGTTCATCCAGGACGAAACTGCCGGCATCTATCTCCAGCAGACCAACCTGCCGCCGTTGCTGCCGGGCCAGCTGGTGGAGGTCGAAGGCTCGACGAGTGCCGGTGAATTTGCACCGATCGTGACACCGCTGAGGGTTACCGCCGTTGGCGATGGAGTTTTTCCCCAGCCGAAGCCCGTCTCCTTTGAGCAGTTGACCAGTGGCGAGGAGGACAGCCAGTTTGTGCAGATACAAGGCGTCGTTCGTGCCGTCGGCATTGATCCGCAGACCAAATATTATGCCATCGCAATTGCCGCCGGTGGCGGTCGTTTCACGGCGCTGATTGCCGACATTCCCGCCGAGTTGCGGGCCGTCTTGGTAGACAGCACGGTCAAAATTTGGGGCGTGTGTGCCACTCATTTTAATTCGCAGCGGCAGTTGTTTGACGTCCGCCTATTGGTTCGGCGACCGGCGGACTTGACCATCGAATCGCCCGCGCCGGAAGATCCGTTTGCCCAGCCGACCCGTCCGATTGAGCAACTGCTGCAATTCACGCCGCATGGTGCCTACGGACACCGGGTCAAGGTGCGCGGAACCGTCATCTACCGGCGCGATAATGTTCTCTATATTCAGGATGGCTTGGAAGGATTATATGTCGAAACGATGCCGGCGGGACCTCTGCTGGTCGGCGAAATTGTTGAAGTCGTCGGGTTTCCCGTCACGGGTGAATACACCCCCATGTTGCAGGACGCCATCTTTCGAAAAATTGGCGAGGGGTCGCTGCCGGTGCCGTCGAACATCACCGCCGACGAAGCCTTGAAGGGCACGTATGATTGCCGGCTGGTGCGCATCGAGGCGACGCTATTGGACCGGGCGCGGCACAGCCGTGAACAATTCGTGGTCCTGCAGTCCGGCGGCTTCATTTTTCACGCCTATCTGGAGCGCACCAACATCGGCGTTGATTTTGCCTACCTGCAAAATAACAGCAAAGTGGCGGTGACCGGCGTCTGCCGGATTGAGCCGGGCAACGTTTGGCAGCCGGGCGCCGAATGGCGCGCCAAATCTTTCCGCATCCTGCTGCGGTCACCCGGCGATATTTTTGTGCTGGCGGAGCCGCCTTGGTGGAATTTGGGGAAAATGCTCTGGGCCACGGGCATTCTGGGCCTGGTGGTCTTGACCGCCTTTGCCTGGGTGTTGATTTTGCGACGGCGTGTCCATGCGCAAACTGCGATCATCCGCCAGCAATTGAAGGCGGAAGCCACGTTGAAGGAACGCTATGTAACTCTTTTTGAAAATGCCAACGACATGGTTTTCACCCACGACCTGGCGGGCCGCATCACGTCCATCAACCAGGTCGGGGAACAATTGCTGCGCCGCCGCCGCGAAGAAATCCTCTGTGGCAATCTGGTTGATTTTGTGGCCGAAGAACAGCGCGAGGCCGTCCGTCAATGGCTTGCGCAAGTGACCGCCGGTGTGGAACTGCCATCGGTGGAATGGGATTTCCTCAATGCCGAAGGGCAGCGTCTCCGTTTGGAGATCAGCGCCCGCCTGGTTGAACAGGTCGGCAAGGAGGCCGAGGTGGAAAGCGTCGCGCGGGACATCACCGAACGAAAAAGGTTGGAGCGCGAGATTCTGGAGATCAGCAATCGCGAGCAGCGCCGCATCGGCCATGATCTGCACGACGGCGTCTGCCAGCAGCTTGCCGCCATCGCCTACCGGATGGACATTTTGGGCGATCAACTTCAGGAAAAAGGCGTGGCCGAATCCGCCGAGGCGGAAAGGATCGGCGCGCTGCTCAACGAGGCCGTCCAGCAGACGCGCGGCGTGGCCCGCGGCTTGTTTCCGGTCAGACTGGATGAGAGCGGACTGGAATCGGCGTTGGAGGAGCTGGCGGCCAACACGAGCAGTTTGTTCCGCATCCACTGCCAGTTTTCGGGCGAGAAGCCATTCCCCGGACTGGACACCGGAGTCTCTTTGCACTTATACTACATCGCGCAGGAAGCGGTGTCGAACGCCGCCAAACACGGCAAGGCCACCAGTGTCATCATTGCCGTCACGCGCGTCAGGGATCATTTCAACCTTTGCATCCAGGACAACGGTTCCGGCTTTCAGTTGCCGGTGGTCGGCTCCGCCGGCATGGGCATCCGCATCATGCGCTATCGCGCGCGGATGATCGGGACAACATTAGACTTGAAAAGCCGGGCCAATCAAGGCACCCAGATTGACGTGCAATTCACCGCTCAAATTAAGGATTCCAAAAATGACTGAAGCCGCAACCAATGTCGGGCCGCCGGCCCAGGCCGTTCCGTCCGCGTCGCCCGCCAAGACCCGGATTTTCCTGGTGGATGACCATGCCATGTTCCGCGAAGGTCTGCGGCAGTTGATTGAACGAGATCCGGACCTGGTGGTGTGCGGTGATGCGGCGGGGGCCGACGAGGCGCTGCGCAGCATCGAAGAGTTGAAACCGGATCTGGCCATTGTTGACCTATCGCTGTCGGGCAGCACGGGGATCGACCTGATCAAGACCCTCAAAAACAAACATGCCGAACTGCCGGTGCTGGTCGTCTCCATGCACGAAGAATCCCTTTATGCCGAGCGCGCCCTGCATGCCGGGGCCCATGGTTATGTAATGAAACAGGAGCCGGCCAAGACGGTGAAGGTGGCCATCCGCAAGGTGCTGGGCGGCGACATCCACTTGAGCGAGAAGATGGCGACTTCGCTGCTCGGCAAGCTCATGCGCGGCGGGCAGGACGAGCCGCCAGGGTCGCCGATTGAAAAGTTAAGCGACCGCGAGCTGGAGGTTTTTCGGATGCTGGGCCAGGGCAAGATGACCCGCGAGGTTGCCGAAGAGCTGAGCCTCACCATCGCCACCATCAATTCTTTCCGAAACCGGATCAAGGAAAAATTGGGCTTGAAGAACTCCGCCGAACTGGTGCTGCATGCCATTCAATGGACGCGGGAAGGCACCTTGAAAAAATAAGGTCAAGACGAGTCAAGCAATTCCAGCGCTAATTGAACCGCACGGTCTGGCTGCCATCAAGGCGTTTGGACAAATCAATCAGATCGCCCACGGACACCTGCTGGGGATTTACCTGATAGGCCCAGACTTGGAAGTGGGTCAGATGGGCTTCACCGTAAATGGTCGCAAAAGCGCCGTCGACGGCGTCGGCACCGTGGGCGACTTTGACGCGGCCGATGCGCGGGACGTTGAAACGCGGATCAAAGGTCAGCCATTCCTGGCCGAGATAAACTTCGCAGTAGGCGTGAAAATCCATCGGCGTGCCCGGATCAATGCAGCCGATGTCCGGCAGGTGTCCGGTCACATATCGTGCGGGCAGGTTGAAGGCACGGCACAGCGCGATGGCGGCGTGCGCGAAATCGCGGCAGACGCCGTGGCGGCGCGCGATCACTTCCGAAGCGGAGAGATCAGGCCGCCCGGAGCCGAAACGATATTCGATATTATTGTGGACCCAGTCGCAGATGGCCTGCACCCGTGGGAGGCCGTGCGTGGTCTGCCCAAATTGCTGCCACGCGAAATTCATCAGCTTGTCCGAATCGCAATAACGGCTCGGTAACGTGTAGCGCAACAACTCATGCGGCAGTTGTCCCACCGGCACGATGATGCCGTTGATGTCCCGGCTGTCGGGTAAAGACGAAACGGCGACGAGCGCGTCGTGCTGGATTTCATTGCGGCCCGGCATGAAGGTTGAACGGTAGGTGATGTTGCCGTGGCTGTCCTGAAATTCATACGACGGCAGGCCGATGCCAAATGAAAGCTTCTCCTGCATCACCAGCACGCGGCCTTCGAGCCGTGGCTTGAGTACGAACAGGACCGGGGTCGGCACCGTGGTTTCATAGGCAAGGTTGCAGCCGACGCGGACGGTGAGGTTGAGCGGGGTCCAGTTCATAAGCCAACGGGCATCAACTGGCTGCGGGCAACTTGCCGCGATAACCGGTCGGTGACTGCCCGACGGTTTTTTTGAACATCCGGGCGAAATGTGTCAGCGACTGGAACCCCACGGCGAAGGCGATTTCGCTGATGCGCAAGTTGGGATTGAGCAGGAGGTGCTTCGCCTTTTCAACCCGGGTGCGTGAGACGAATTCGGTAAAGCTGACGGTGGTCCATTTGCGGAACAGTTTGCAGAAATAAAACGGGCTGGTGTTCACTGCGCTGGAAACCAGCCGCAATGAAAGGATTTCCGTGTGGTGCTCGCAGATGAACTGCTTTGCCCGGGCGATAATCGGCGGCTCGACGTGCGCCGTCTGCATCATGATCTGGTTGCTCTTCATCGCCAGATGCTCGGCGAAGATGGCCAGCAGGTTCGCGACGGAATCCAGTTTCACCGGCGAAGCGACCGGCGTCTCGAAATAAGCCTTTCTCACCTGCTCACCGCCGATGTCCACGCCCCGCTGCCGGGCCTGATCCACGGCGCGCTGAAACGCGGCTTCGGTCGGCTTCTGGCGCATCACCTGGCCGGTTTGGAGGAAGCCGATGGTCTGCGTGCCGAGTTTGACCGGCACGGCGGTTTCGCAGAGGCCGTACGCACAGGTTCTCGTGGCCGGTCCGTTCATGGCATCCAACGTGAGCTTATCCTGCAACTGGAGGCATGCGGCGCAACTATGGCTTTTGGCGGCCATCAACGCGCAGAAAGTATTTTCCTTGCGCCGGCCATGGAACGGCAGTTGCCAGGTCTCGACGGTCCGCAGCGTCAACGGCATGCTGGTCGCCTCCGTGAAGGCGCGTTCGTATTTTTGAAACGTCTCCGAGCGGGCCAGGGTTTCAACCAGGTGTTCCTTCGCATTCATCAGCCGGTCAAATTCAACCCCCGCCATTATCTTTTTTGGCGGCCTGCCGGGTGGCTTGAAAACTTTGATCAAGCCCGGCTTCGGCAACGCCTTCATCAACCAGCCGCTCATTATCACTGCGACCTTCCTCGTCCTCATCTTCGCTCGAAGCCACCGGCATCTTGTGTCCGGTCGAGCCGGGTACCGGATTCCAGCGTTCGGATTCGGGCGCAGATTCAAGAATCAATTCTTTCGGGTCGGCGTCCGATCCGCCGGTCAACTCCCGTTTGGCCTGCTGCCAGTCAGAATTTGACACGTCCTGCGCCGGACGACCGTCCTGAACCGCCAGTTCCACCGCGCGTTTCTTCACCATCTCACGCGTCACCGTGCCAAGGCCGGTAGAATTTTCCGTCAAGGCCCCTGCCTTCAATGGATTTGTTTTCATAAGTCAAAAATTATCGTGCGTGCGGAAACGTTTGCGCGTTGTGCGCCGTTTTCATTTCATGCATGCCGCGATCCTCCGGTTCGTCGCGGGATTGGGAGAACACATTGTCCCGCTTTTTGGTTTTGGGCATGGCGGCTTCGGGATTGGGCCGCAGCCGGTGAAGGGTCTGCGGGAAAACCGGAGTTTGCGCTGTGACCGCAGAATTGGCGCCGGGCGTTTTATTTTTCATCGCCAAAAGCATCACCCGGCGACTTTACAAATGCCATGGGGTGAAACCCTACCTGACCAGTTAGAATCCAATCCCGGCGAGTCAGCTGGTATGATCAAAGAAGTCGCATGGGCAGTTTTGGGTTGTCGGCTGGCGGTGGCACGGCGAAGACATTGCGCAAGATCAGATGGGTGGGAAGAAAGGCGATAAGCCACAGCACCCCCAGCCACAGGATGACATAAAAGTTTTCGTTGACCCAGGTTTGCGGCTGATGGTCGTTGAAACCGTAAAGATAATTAATGTTGATGGGCAGGTCAGGGTTGGCCAGATGGGCACCGGCGGGCGGAGTAAAAAAATAGCAGATTAACATCAAACCGGCGGCCAGAACCGTCCAGGCTGACAAAGCTCGTTTGTCATAGCCCAGACGAAACAGGAGCCAGACGAGCAGCAATGGCAGCCAGCCATGAAACAGCGAAAGGCCGCGGGTGAACAGCGAAAGCTGGCGGTCGAACATGTAACTGGTCAGGCCCAAGAGGCGAATGCCCAGAAGTTGGCTGCCAAAATCCGCGAGCCAGAGGCATTGCGGCAGCAGAATGCCCACGGCGCACATGCTGATGAGCAGGGAACTCTCCAGCCACATTCCCACCACCGTGAGCATAAGCGCGGCATCGCAGAACCACAAAAAATTCGTGGGACCATAAGTATGCAGGTAAACCGGAACTAACACGGCGAGAAAGGCCGTGACGGCAATTTTGGCGGTCAGGGGGATTTTGTGCGGTTGCGTTGTGACTGGTTCGCGGACGGAATCCGGAATGGCGAAGACAATGGTGCAGGAAGTTTGAGATTTTATGGTCGGATCCATTCGGGTGGCTTGCTCAGACATATGTTTGGTGGATTCATCTCCGTAAATGCCCCCATAATGGCCGGTGAAACCCGCTCAATTCCATGGGGTGAAACCCTACCAGGCACAAATTTGATTGAAGTGCCCGCTCCCAAATGATGCACTTCCCAGA
>OCZU010003319.1_pt1 | contig 10169 bp, 8 predicted proteins | sample 1539001 | NCBI WGS metagenome assembly OCZU01 (sample SAMEA3539306, study PRJEB22396) | soil metagenome | biome: tundra; feature: field; material: soil | place: USA | collected 2010-05 | depth 0.15 m | reverse complement strand
ACTGCGAATGCGAACTGGCTCGCGTCGCGCCAGGTGACATCCTGGTAACGAGGGTCGCTGGTCCCGCATTGAGCCAGGTGCTCCCGCGCGTAGCCGGCGTGGTGGCCGAGCTCGGTGGCAGTACGTCGCACCTCGCTTCGCTCGCGCGGGAGCGCGGCATTCCGATGGTCCTGGGCGTGCTCGATGCCACACAGCGCATCCCCGACGGGGTGCAGGTCGCCGTCGACGGTGTCGCTGGAGTCGTGCGCTGGATGCGCTGATGCAGCATCGCGAATTCCCATGCGCCCACGCGTTTTCATCACGCAGCCCGTAGCGCGCAGCGCGATCGAACGGCTGCGCAGCGTGGCCGCGGTCGAATGGAACCCGGATGCGGCGCACATCATGACCAAAGATGAGCTATGCGCTGCGGTGCGCGAGCACGATATCCTGTTCTGCCTGCTGCAGGACCGCGTCGATGGCGATGTCATTGCCGCCAACGCGAACCTGCGTGCAGTTGCTTCGATGAAAATCACCCCATCCGATATCGACGTCGTCGCGGCGACGGCGCGGCGCATACCCGTCACCGTTATTCCACCCGTTGTGACCGAGGCGACAGCCGACCTGCATTTTGGACTCCTGCTTGCCGTTGCCCGGCGGGTCGTCGAAGGCGATCGCCTGCTGCACGCCGGCGTATTTCCGGGAGCGCAATCGACTTACCTAGAGGGCGCATTCGTCTGGGACAAGACCATCGGGCTCATCGGCGGCGGTGGACGCATCGGCCGCGCGGTGGCGCGGCGCGCGCGCGGGTTCTCGATGCGGATCCTCTACTGGGGCCCGCGGCGGATCGCGGAGAGCGAAGAGCGGGAACTCGGTCTTACCTACGTCGCGCTGGACCAGCTCCTTGCCGAGTCCGACTTCGTCTCGATCCACGCCCCACTCAAGCCCGAGACGCATCATCTGATCGGTGCGCGTGAACTGGCGCTGATGAAACCAACCGCGTTCCTCGTCAACACGGCGCGGGGCCCGATCGTCGACGAGCAGGCGCTTGCGCGCGCGCTCGCTGATCGGCGCATCGGCGGCGCGGGACTCGACGTCTACGAGCACGAACCTCGGGTCGAGGCGTCGCTGCTGACCATGTCCAACGTCGTTCTGACGCCCCACCTTGGGAGCGCAGTCGCCGAGCTGCGAGAAGCAATGGCCCACGTGGTCGTGGACAATATCGTCGCGGTGCTGGAGGGGCGAATGCCATCCAACTGCTGGAATCCTGAGATTTACGGCACGTCACCCTGAGCAATTCGACTAGGAGTCCATATGGCTGCAAAGGCAAAAGTGGTCTTGACGGACTACGTCTGGGAATCCTTGGACGTCGAGAAAAAGACTTTGGAAGGGCTGGCTGATCTGGTGCCACTCCAGACGAAAAAGCCGGAGGAATTTCTGGCGCAGGCGGAGGATTGCGACGCTCTGCTCAACACCTACGCCGGGCCGATCACCGCGGAAGTGATGGCGCGCATGGGGAAGTGCAGGATCATCGCTCGCTACGGCATCGGCGTGGACACCATCGACCTCGACGCTGCCACGCGTGCGGGCATCATCGTCACCAACAATCCGAGCTACTGCATCGAGGAAGTCGCCGAGCACACCATGGCGCTGGTGCTTGCGTGTGCCCGCAAAGTCGCCGTCTATGACCGGCTCGTACGCAGCAGCCGGTGGGAGCTTCCTCCAGGCAAGCCGATGTTCCGTCTGTCCGACCGGACTCTGGGTCTTGTTGGTTTTGGCAACATCGCCCGGCAGGCGGCGGTGCGCGCGGCGGCCTTCGGCATGCGCGTTCTTTATGCCGATCCCTTTGTGCGCGAGGGACAGTTCGACATTCCCGGCAAAAAAATAGCGTTGCACGACCTGCTCGCCGAGTCGGATTTCGTGTCGCTGCACCCTCCGCTGACAGCCGAGACGCGAAAGATGATCAACGACGCCGCCTTGTCGCGCATGAAGACCACCGCGTTCCTGATCAATTGCTCGCGTGGGCCGATTGTCGATACCGACGCGCTCTGTCGCGCGCTCGACGCAAAAAAGATCGCCGGCTGCGCACTCGACACGACGGACCCGGAACCGCTGCCCGACCCCCATTCGCTGCGAGGGCGGGACAACGTGATCATTACTCCCCACGTCGCCTGGTACAGCGAACAGGCCTTGGTCGGCCTGCAGGCAGGAGCGCCCAATGAGGTTCGCCGCGTGCTGTCGGGCGAATGGCCCGTCAACGTGGTGAACCGCGCGGTGAGGGGGAAGAACCGCGCCGGACTCTAGGGAACCTCTGATTTAGTCCGTTCGTGGTGAGCTTGTCGAACGATGAACGGGTTCTCATTCAAGTCAATCAGTCAGTTAGTCGTCGCCCTTCGACAGGCTCAGGGCGAACGGGCAACTTGCTCAGAGGTTCTCTAGCGGCGACGCGATCGAGGCGCTTTCTCCGCGCGCCGGCGGGTCTGCGCCCAACTCTCGAGCACGGCGCAAACGGACGCGGTATCGGCCTCGGCAAAGCCCTGGGCCATTGCGGCGTTGTAGATGGCGGTCGTCGCAGCGAACAATGGCGTCGGGCAGTCGAGCTGGCGTGCGAACTCCGAAATGATCTGCATGTCCTTCTGCCAAACCCCGACCTTCATCGCGGCGTCGGCATAGTCATTGCGAACCATCATCGGACCGCGCACCTGCAGCATGCGGGAAGAGCCGGCGCCATCACCTAGCACCTTGACCATCAGGGCGGGATCGAGCCCGGCTTTCATCCCGAGCACGAGCGCTTCGGCCGTGGACACGTTGTGGATCGCGACGAGCAGATTCGCGAGGAACTTCATCCTGGAGCCGGCGCCGAACGGCCCAAGGAAAAAATGCGTGCGCGCAAAGCCGTCGAAGATAGGGGTGCAACGGCGATAGGCGCTTCGCCGTCCGCTCGCGTAGACGGCGAGATCCTTGACCCTGGCTTGCGCACCCGTGCCGCTCAGTGGGCAATCGAGCAGCGTCACACCCTGAGCCGCCAGGAGCTTCTTGGCCTGCTCCTTGGTCGCGATCGGCAGCGTGCTGGTTTCGACGACGATCTGCTCGGGATGACGTGCTTTCGCAAGTTCGGCGGCGACCTCGAGCAACGCTGCCGATGAGGGAAGCGATGTAATCACCATAGGCGCCTGCTTGGCGACGTCGCGGACACTCCGCGACGTGCGACCGCCGGCTTTGGCAAGCTCGCTGCGGCGCCGCGCCAGCACGTCATAGCCGAGCACGGCAAATCCGGCGCCGATGAGGTTTCCTGACATCGCGGATCCCATGATGCCGAGACCCACTACTCCGATTCGATCGCGTGATGCCATGGTCACATCCCCTTTGCACTGCCAAGCGCTCCCACTGCCGCGAACAGTGCCTCGATCGATTCGCGCGGGATGTTGCGCACGATGAATACGATGCGCGAGCGAGGATCGGTATCGTGCCCGCGCTCGAGCGTTACGGGCGGATGAAACACATGTTGCGCTCCCTGCAATACGACGGGACCGTGTTCGCCCGCCACGTGGACGATACCCTTCACCCGGAGCAGGTCCGGCCCGCGCAATGAAGTTAGCGCCTGCAGCGCCGCGTTCAGTCCGTCCCAGGTGAAAGGCTTGTCGAACCACAGACAGAAAGCATGGATGGCGGCATCGTGTGCTCCCCCCGCCGGCGCGATCCGCTGGCGAACTAAGCCGCCCATCTCTGCGCCATGCGATTCGGGCACGATCGCATTCAGCCAGCGGCCCAGCTCCTCGGAGCGTGCCGTGACGCTTTGAGGACCGATGTTGGCCAGCAACGCGGGATCGAGCTCGCCATCGACGGCCGTCGTGATGAGCGCGAACGGATTCATCGCCTCGAGCCGCAGCCGCAGGCGGTCGACGGTGTTGGCATCCGCGATGTCGGTCTTGGTGATGACGAGGCGGTCGGCCACGGCCGTCTGCTTGCTGGCTTCGGGCATCGTGTCGAGCTGCCCCATGCCGTTGACTGCATCGACCAACGTCACGACACCGTTCAGTCGGTATTGCGCGCTGAGCAGTCCGTCGGTCTGCAGGGTATGCAGCACCGGAATCGGATCGGCGAGTCCGGTCGTTTCGACGAACACGCGGTCGAAGTCGATGACTTCGCCGGCACGCCGCTTGACGAACAGTTCCCGCAGCGTTTCCTGAAGATCGGTGCGCAGCGTACAGCACAGGCAGCCGTTGCTCAACAGCGTCATCTGCTCCGACGATGCAGCGACCAGCTCGTGATCGATAGCTACGTCTCCGAACTCGTTGATGATGACGGCAGCCCGGTCCATTCCCGGATGGCGCAGCAGCCGGCGCAGCAGCGTCGTCTTGCCGCTGCCAAGAAACCCGGTGATGACCGTGACCGGCAGCCGGCTCGCCAGAGGATCGACGTTTGGCGACGCGCGACCGCTGGCGACCGATGTCAAAGCGTCATCTCGAGGATGTAGAGGCCGCCGACGAAACGATCGACGGTATAGACGATGCGTCGGTCGTCGACATAGACGTCGTTCAACTGGATCGCGCCGGCCCGTGAAAGCACGGGCGCGCCCGGGACGAAGTAGGCAACCTCCTGCGGCTGGTACGCGTTGCTGATATCGTACGCGCGCACGCCGGCATTGAAGAAAGTACCGACCACGATCTGGTCCGAGCGCCACGACGCCGGCACCGGCAGATTCTCGTGCAGGTTGTGCGCGCCGAAGCGCCCACCGCGGTGCGCGAACGCGCCATGCGGCGGCGCCGGCAGGGTGCTGATCGGGACGAGATTGCTCTCGACTCGGGCATCGACGACCCATACCAGCTTGGGCCAATCGAATCCGTCGTCCTTGATGCATTCATCGCTGACAATGAGCAGATTTCGATCGAACAGCGGCAACACGGTGTGCGTGAATCCGTTGAACGGCGGCGAATACTGCCAGCGGCTGACAAGCTTGGGATGCGCTTTGTCGGCGATGTCGAGGATCACCGCACCGCCGTCGATATAGCCGACATAAGCGCGGTCCGGCCGCTGCGGAAAAACGTTGGTGTTGTGCGCGCGAAAGCCGGCATCGAACTTGGGTTCGAGCCGCTGCGGTGGCGGCGCACTGTCGCCTTCGCGCGTACCCGGCAGCCACCAGCGGCCGATCTCGGTTGGCCGCGAGGGGTTGCGGACGTCGACGATGCGGTAGAACTGATCGTCGAAGGGATGCCGCGGTTGAAAGTCCGCGGCACCGCTCGCCATGTGCACGAATTCGCCGTCGACGAACCACAGCGCGTGCACGCCGCGCGAATGCGGCCCCGAGGCGTCGAAATGGGAAATGAGCTTTGGCTGCTCCGGCATGCTGATGTCGAACAGATCGAAACCCGCGGGCGTCAATCCGATGGTTTGCGTCTGATAGGCGACCGCCATCACGTCGCCGACGATGTCGAGCGAATTCGAGCGCACCTTGGCGTGCGGCAATTCGGTCTGGACCACGACCCGCGGCGCTCGCGGGTCCGTCACGTCCACGCCGGTGAAATTCTTGGGCGCGGATTCATGCGCGAGCCACAAGATGCGGCGGTGGTCGCGCGTGAGCTGCATCGCCATGCCTTCGCCCATTCCGCCGAAGCCCTGCAGCTCGTGATGGGCAAGAAGGCGCATGTTGAACGAGAGCGCCCGATCGGTGCGCGATCCGGGTCCGGGCAGCGTTGGAGGCATCAGCGGTAGTCCAGTGATAGGAAAACAGTATTTCTTGATGAACGTTCAGATGACAAGTGACACGTGCCTCCCTCACCCGCCGCGCTCTCGTGCGTCGGCCTCTCCCCGAGAGAGAGGCGATCGTCGGAACCCAATTCGGGTAATATTCCTTCGCAGCCAGGCATCGGCTCGAGCACTTGGCCGGAATGCAAGGAGGTATGCATGCGCATCGTCAGACCACCCGTCTTTGTATTCGGACTGGTCGCGGCATTGCTGGGTAGCGCAGTACTCGCGCAGACCTACCCGTCGAAGCCGGTGAGGCTGATCGTAACCTATCCTCCTGCCGGCAGCTCCGACCTGATGGCACGAATTCTCGGGCAGAAGCTTTCCGATCTCTGGGGTCAGGCGGTCATCGTCGAGAACAAGGCCGGCGCGGCCGGCTCGATCGGCATGGAGTACGCGGCGCACCAGCCACCCGACGGCTACAGCTTCGTCATCGGCAATCTCGGCCCGACGGTGGTGAATCCGATTCTTACCAAGGTGCCATTTGATGTCGAGCGCGACTTTGTTCCGGTGTCGCTGATTGCAACCGGTCCCAACATCCTCGTCGTCAACCCGAACACGCCGGCCAGCACGCTGGGCGAGCTCATCGCCTATGCGCGTGCGAATCCTGGCAAGCTCAATTTTGGTTCGGGCGGCTCGGGTAGCGTCGCCCACCTGAGCGGCGAAATGTTCAAGAGTCAGGCACACGTCGATATCGTGCACGTGCCCTACAAGGGCGGGATCCTGTCGGTGAATGACCTGCTTGCCGGGCACGTCCAGCTTGTGTTCTCCGACGCGCTGCCGGTGATGCAGCATATCCGCGCGGGCAAGCTGCGCGCGCTCGCAGTCACCAGCCCCGAACGCAGTGCCCTGGTGCCGGAAATCCCGACCTGTGTCGAATCCGGTTTGCCCGGACTGGTGGCGGTGAACTGGTGGGGCGTGCTGTTGCCTGCGGGAACACCCAAAGTCATCGCGGACAAGTTTCACGCGGACCTGGTCAAGGTCATGCAGGACCCGGAGGTCAAGGAGAAGTTCGCCATGCTGGGCGTGGACGCGATAAGCGGCACGCCCGAACAGTTCGGCGCGTACCTCAGGTCCGAGACGGCGAAATATGCCAAGCTGATCAAGGAAGCGAATATTCAGGCCGAGTAAGCGCATGAAGCGCGGGCAGCGCTAGCGGCCGCCGGACTGCAGCCAGCGCGCAGGGAGCATGGTGGCATCCTTGGCACCCCAGCCATCCCGCGACGCTTCGTCGAAGCATTCGAGCGCACGCGAGGTCAACGGCATCGTCAAGCCGCGAGCGGTCGCCTCGTCGATCATGGTGCGCAGATCCTTGCGGAGCAAATCAATGTCGAAGCTGACGGGGGTCGTCGATTTGCCCTGTAATGTCGCCGCGATCGCCGGGCCCCGCACCTTGAGCATGTTCGGCCCGCCAGAAGTATCTGCAAAAATATCCATCAACCGCGCCGGATCGAGGTTGAGGTTCTGGCACAGCGACAGCGCTTCGCCCAGCACCTGGTAGTACACCAGCAACGGCAAGTTGATCGCGAGCTTCACGCTGGCTCCCGCACCAATCGCGCCGACATGCTCGACCCGGCGACACAGTTGATCGAGCACCGGCTTGGCACGGGCCACGTCGCCCGCCTCCCCGCCGACAAATCCGAACAGCTTCCCCTCTTTGGCTGGGCCGACGGCGCCGCCGACCGGGCACTCGATGAGCGCGGCACCTTTCGCGCTGACCTTCGTCGCGAGCGCCTTCTCCACCTCGGGGCGAACGGTGCTCATGTCGATGAAGAGCTTCCCGCGCACTTCGCCGGCCAGCAAGCCGCTGCTACCGTGATACGTGGCGTCGATCGCGGCCGCGTCGGTGAGAAACGTGATGATGATCTCTGTTTGTGTCGCCAGCTCGGCGGGCGTCGCCGCCACGCTCGCGCCCGCCAGTGCGAGCGGCTGGGTTTTCTCGCGCGTGCGGTTCCACACTGTCACGCCGTGACCGACGCTCAGCAAGCGGCCCGCCACCGCCGCGCCCATTCGACCCGTGCCTGCGATACCGATTTTCAATGGCAGCTCCATCGTTTGTGATATGGCATGCACTTGGCATGCACTTAAGTTGACACTTGCTACACCGTGGCGTCAAATTGGCGCGCGATAAATATAATGAATCGCAACAGCGCCGCGGCTATATCCACAGGAGAACGAATGGGGTCGCCTGCGAGTGAACTCCGCGATGGGATGCGCATCGACTGGGATGCCCCGATCCCGATGGATGACGGGCTGGTGCTGCGCGCGGATGTATTCTGCCCGGCCGAGCCGGGACGCTATCCGGTCATCCTGAGTTACGGCCCTTACGCGAAGGGTCTGGCGTTCCAGGAAGGCTACCCGAGCGCGTGGCAGCGCATGGTGGCGGAGCACCCGGACGTTGCGTACGGCTCGACCAACCAATATCAGAGTTGGGAAGTCGTCGATCCGGAAAAATGGGTGCCCGACGGCTACGTTTGCGTGCGCGTCGATTCGCGGGGCGCGGGCCGCTCGCCCGGTTTCATCGATCACTTTGCTCCGCGCGAGACCAGGGACTTCTACAACTGCATCGAGTGGGCCGGCGTGCAACGATGGTCGAACGGCAAGGTGGGCCTGAGCGGAATTTCCTATTACGGCATCAATCAGTGGCACGTGGCCACGCTGCAGCCCCCGCATCTTGCCGCGATGTGCATCTGGGAGGGCGCCGCGGACTGGTATCGCGACATGACACATCACGGTGGAATCCTATCTACCTTCTGGGCCAACTGGTACGACATGCAGGTGACTACAGTGCAGTACGGTCGCGGCGAACGCGGGCCGAAGAGCCGTGTCACGGGCGTACTCGTCTGCGGCGACGAAACGCTTCCGGATCGCGAGCTCTATCAGAACCGCTGCGACTTCGGTGAGCAGATCCGTGCTCATCCGCTTGACGATGACTATCACCGGGCGCGCTCGCCGATCTGGGACAAGGTTACGGTTCCGTTTCTTTCCGCCGCGAACTGGGGTGGGCAGGGCTTGCACCCTCGCGGAAATTTCGAGGGTTTTGTGCGCGCCGGCTCGAAGGACAAATGGCTGGAGGCGCATGGCCTCGAGCATTGGACGCATTTCTACACCGACTACGGTGTCAAACTGCAAAAGCGCTTCTTCGATTGCTTTCTCAAAGACCTCGACAACGGCTGGACCCAACAGCCGCGCGTGCAACTGCAAGTGCGCCATGTCGACTGCTTCGTCGAGCGGCACGAAGACGAATGGCCTATCGCACGGACGCAATGGACACGCTTTTACCTCGACCCGACCGACCAGAGCCTCAGCCGAGAACCGGTGCGGTCCGCGGGAAGTATCACCTATGACGCACAAGGCGATGGTGCGACGTTCGTCAGCGCACCGCTCGACCACGACACGGAGATCACGGGACCGCTCGCGGCGAAATTGTTCGTGTCGTCGTCGACCACCGACGCCGATATGTTCCTCGTATTCCGCGTCTTCACGCCGGACATGCGGGAGGTCGTGTTCATGGGCGCGATCGATCCGCACACGCCGATTGCGCAAGGCTGGTTGCGGGCGTCGCACCGCAAGCTCGATCCGGTGCTCTCCACCGAATACCGGCCGTATCACATGCATGACGAGTCGCAGCCCCTCAATACAGATCAAGTCGTGCCACTCGACATCGAGCTCTGGCCGACCTCCATCGTCGTGCCGAGTGGTCACCGCCTCGCGCTGACCGTGCGTGGCCGCGACTACGAGTGGGGCAAATCGACCGGAGCGCGTCTGTCGAACTTCAAGAATGAACTGCGCGGCTGCGGGCCGTTCCTGCACGACGATCCCCGCGACCGTCCCACAACCGTCTTCGGCGGCAGGACTACACTGCACGTTGGGCCATTGCAGCAGTCGTACATTCTGGTTCCGGTGATTTTATCGAAGTAATGATCGTCGTTTGCGGAGGATCGGGGGCATGACGATGAAGCTATACGGATTCTGGCGCTCGCTCGCCACCTATCGCGTGCGCGTCGCGCTGGCGCTCAAGGGCCTCAAGGTCGAGGACCTGTCCATCAATTTGCTGCAGGGCATGCAGCATGGCGACGACTACAAGGCCGTCAATCCGCAGAGCGTGGTGCCGGCACTCGTCATCGACGACGGCCCGCCGCTGTTTCAGTCGCTCGCCATCATCGAGTATCTGGAAGAGACCTGCCCGGAGCCGCCGTTGCTGCCCAAGGATCCGCGCGGTCGGGCCCGCGTTCGCGGCCTGTCGATGATCGTCGCGTGCGATGGCCACCCGCTCATCGTGCCGCGTATTCGCAATTATCTCGAGCGCGAGATGCATCAAGACGAAGCGACGCGCAACCGCTGGCTGCAACACTGGACGATGAACGCGCTCGAGGCGCTCGAAGCTCATCTCGCGAAGGAGCGCGAGACCGGCCGGTTCTGCCACGGCGACGTGCCGACGATGGCCG
>OCZU010003318.1_pt1 | contig 10169 bp, 5 predicted proteins | sample 1539001 | NCBI WGS metagenome assembly OCZU01 (sample SAMEA3539306, study PRJEB22396) | soil metagenome | biome: tundra; feature: field; material: soil | place: USA | collected 2010-05 | depth 0.15 m | reverse complement strand
ATGGTCATCCGGTCAGCCTTGTGCAAGAGGTCGTCCGGAAGCCACCACTCGATCATGGCAGCCAGACGGAGGTCAAATCCGTTCCAGTCCTGCCTGCTTGCAAAGAACTCCTCGAGAGGCGCAACAGTATCGTGGCAATCGGCGAGGCTCGCACATTCTCTGCGACGAAACTCGTCATCAAAGATGAAACCCATAGAGGTCGGGTATCGTGCGAGATAGTCCGCGTGGCTGCCGGCGATGGTCTTTAGCTTTTCTGATAAGCCGTGGGGCCAGTTCCAGTGGAGCAGCATTGTCGCCAGTGGCCGCAGCCGACCCCATTTGTCGAGACGATCGAAAAAGCGGCGGATCTCTTCCGACCCCGGGTAGCCTGCCAGCAGTTCGTCGGAGCCCTCTCCGGACAGAACGACCACTAGCTCTCCGCGGGCTTTCTTGGAAAGGTGGTACAACGGAATTGCCGTGAGATCAGCCATGGGCTCGTCGAGCGAATACGCCGCGGCGCTCAGGGACTCCCAAAACTCGTCGGCCGTGAGGGTGACCTCGTGGTGGTTGGTGTTGAATTGGTGGGCGACACGACGCGCGTTGTCGAACTCGTTCTCCTCGTAACCCTGGAAGCCGACCGTGTACGTATGGATTTGACGGTGTCCCAGCTCCTGCATGCACCACACGATGGCCGAGGAATCCAGACCTCCGCTGAGAAACACGCCCAATGGCCGCTCCGACATCAGGTGCCGATTAACGGATTGCTTGAGTTGTTCCCGTATTTCTTCTTCCCCGTGGCGGCCATTCCGGTGCTCCGTGGAATCGAACTGGATTTGCCAGTATCGGCGGATTTGCTGGGCGCAGTTTTCGGCCATTACCAGGCAACTACCCGGACGCAGCTTCCGGGCGTGCTCAAAAACGCTCAGGGGCGCCGGAATATACCGGTAGTTCAAGAAACCGGCAAGGGCATCCCGGGAGAGGTCGCGGGGAAAGGCCGGCATCGCAGCGAGTACTTTTAGCTCGGAGGCAAACGCCAGCCCCTCAGGCCCGTTCCAGTAGTACAACGGCTTCTGGCCGAATCGGTCTCTGGCAAGAATCAGTTTCTGCTCTCCGAATACCGCGATGGCTACGGCGAACATGCCGTTCAATTGCGCGAAACAATCGTCTCCGCAATCCTCATAGAGGTGCAGAATCACTTCCACGTCACTATGCGTCCGAAAACGGTGACCTTTTTGCTCCAGGTGAGCCCGCAATGACTGATAATTGTAGATCTCGCCATTGCACACGATGGCCATGGTGCGATCCTCGTTCCAGATGGGCTGGTTTCCTCCCTCCACATCGATGATGGCAAGACGCCGCATCCCCAGCCCGATCGGGCCGCAAACACACACGCCTTCCCCATCTGGCCCGCGATGCACCATCGCGGCGACCATTTGTCGGACTTCACCCTCATTGACCGCGCGATTGCCCGCGCGAAACAAACCTGCTATACCGCACATGATGGAATCTTCAGCTCTTGCTTGCTACCCCCACCCGCTTAAGCCGGTCTTCCAGTAGCTTTTCAAATAGCTGCTCATAAGCGTCCGTCATACTATCTACGGAATTATGTCCCAGTACATAGTCTCTTCCGCGAAGACCCCACTGAACCCGCTTCTCACAGCGGAGCGATTGTAGCAGCGCCGCAGCCAATTGTCCTGGGTCGCCGGGGCTTGACAACCAACCGCAGTCGGCGGCGCGGACTAACTCCGGGACGGCGCCGACGTTGGTCCCGACGACCGGCAGGCCAGCGGCCATCGCCTCGACCAGGGTAAGTGGAAGGCCCTCACTCAAAGAACAAAGTACAAAGGTGTCCAAGCGGGATAGGAATCCTGGGACGTCCAGGCTCGATCCATGGAAAACGACATAGTTGCCGATCCCCAAATCGCGCGCGGTTTGTTCCAAGCTGGAGCGCAGCGGTCCGTCTCCCAGAATCTCCAGCCGAACGTGGGCTTCCTCTCGGCAGAGCAAAGCAAACGCCTTAAGTAGCGATTGATGGTCCTTCACAGGAACGAGCCTGCCCACGCTTCCGATTACGAAATACCCATCGACCCTACGTGGGCGAATAGCCCTGAAGCGTTCCAGAGGAATCCCGTTGGGTATGACCGTCAATTTGGTCCGGGCAACCAGCGTGACGTGCCGCAAATGCGCTCCCACCGTGTCGCAACATGGCACAATTCGATCTGTCCACAAGCAACTGGCGTCGAAGATCATCTGGACTCTGCCGAATCCGGTCAGGTTACCAGGCCCATGGAATGTGTTCACGACGACGGGAACGCCGGCTAAGCGTGCCGACAAAACTCCATAGTGATGGACCAGGGGGTTGTGCGTGTGAACCACTTCGGTCCCGGAACGACACAACTGGGCTGCGAGCATTCGCGCGGCTTTGAAGCTGAAGCCGTCACCTTTTTCCAGGGCGCAAGCTTCGATTCCAGACTCCCGTAGAATGTTGACCAGTGGTCCGGTTCCGCGGAGACAGATCACGTGTACCGCATGACCCCGTTCTTGCAACCCCCGCGCTAGATCACTAGCCATCCGCTCCGCCCCGCCGATCTCGAGGCTGTTCACAATCTCCGTAATGCGCATTCTCTCCAACTGGGTATTCGCTATCACATTACTGCTTGCCGGATGCTCGCCTTAGAGAGCATTTGATCATCCAGCCAATTCATCCAGAATGTCAGCCATTGCCACAGCTTGGGCTGGCGCGGCAAATGTCTCGCGAAACCAAACGCTGGGCGCAACAGCGTCGGACGGCTGGTTCATACAAGCCATCACCTTATTAGCCGCACTTTCCGCAGAGTCGTCGGGATACACCGCAATATAACGGACTCCACTGCCAGCAAGTACGCGCTCCGTTGGGGAATCTCTTGTGGTAAACGCCAGCACCGGGCGACCGATGAGAACGTAATCGAACACCTTAGCCGGCAGTTGCAAGGCACAGTTCTGAGAATTGGTGTCCAGGAGAAGCAATGAATCGGAAACACCCATCGCCCGGTGTGCCTCGCTTTCGGCTACCGCAGTTCCTGTGTACGTTAAGCAGTCGCCTGCAACCAACCGCTCGAAGTGAGATTCACGGTGCCAACCCGTATCAAATTCAATGGGCCCGATCAACTGTAACCGAAACTGATCGGGCCTTAGGCGTCCGGTATCGATCAGGTGCGCCACAGCCTTCAGCAACGCACCAGGATGTCGTCCGCCATAGATACTGCCGGCATGCGTCATGAGGTGGTAGGGGCGATCCGTGATCGGGCGCGGTCCAATATCCTCCTCGGGATCATAGCCGTTCCACAACACCCGAACTTTGTTCCGCCAGCGTGGGTATCGTCGCTGAAGAACCTCAGCGGCGGTATCCGTGTTCGCAATGATGGCGTCGGCCTGACTCACGATCAGCCGTTCCAGAGCGAGGTCGTACATCCAGGCAAGCTTTCGTCTGCGGAATGGATTGCCGTAAAGCGGATCGCGGAAATCGGCGACCCAAGGAATGCCAAACCGGTGCTTAAGGCACAGAGCGGCTAGGTGAGTGCAGACCGGCGGAGAAGTTGATAGTACAGCGAGGGCGCCGGTGCGGGTGATCACCGCACTTGCATCGTGGACCGCATGCGGAATCCAAGGCAGCCGGTCGTTATAGGGGAGCACGTGTGTTTGGATGCCTGACAGTCCACTGCTCCAGATCCGAGTCACGCGGGCCTGATCTCTTGCTGGGGTAGTATGCACATGCGGCCACCCCTCGAGTCCGGCTGCGGCCGAGATCACCTCGACCGCGTATCCTGTTGCCGGAAGGTATTTCGCAAATCGGAACGGCCGACGGGCACCAGAGGTATTATCCGGCGGAAAGTGATACGCCAGAAGGAGCACCGTCTTTACCGTCGTGTTCGCTTCAGGCAGAGCCACTGGCGAACAAGTTGGTTCCTTCATAACGTTACCCATGGACCGGGTACACCATGGTTTAGTTGTTTCCAGAGTGTCTCCGCCTTGGAATTGGGCATATAATACGGAAAACATCAGAGACACCCAAGCCTTGCGTCGGCGACCCTGGATCGCGCCGCTCATCCGAGCGCACCCCTCAACGTCCCACCTCGGGCGATTCGTTCGCAGGGTTGGCTTCGCCGCCCGAGGAGAATTGATGTTCTTGCAGACATCGGCGGGCGTGTGCCGCCCTCCGTCCCGAAGCGACGATACAGATCGACGCGCGGGGCTACATCGGCCGCGAGCCGGGGATATCGCTACTGCTGGAGAGTACACACGCCGCCCAAAGCGGCGGTGATAATCGGTTGTACCACAGCGTTTGTACACGTCCCGCCAGGCATATTCTGATTACAGTACAACTGAACATCCAGAACGTTGACCACTCCATCGTGGTTGATGTCGCAAGCCGAATAGGCAATGGGCGCAGAGGTGATCTGAACCTCCGTAAAGTTCGTAGTGTTATCCGTGGAAGCCATCGTCGGGTAATTGCCCGTATAGTTAGACGGCGTAAAAGGCGCATTGCATGGCCCCGATCCCGTAAGCACCGCAGCGGAGCCGTAGTGCAGGATGATGCTGGAATTGTTGTACGTGCCCGCTGGCATATATAATCCGGGCCAGACCTGCCAGGTGAATTGGAAGTTATATGGATCCACGATATTTGTGACCGGTTGGGCCTGCATAAAATAGCCGTCATCGTAATCGATCACTTGCACCACGCGGCCCAGCGTGAGGCCGTGAGGAATAGATGTAGTGGCAGTGGCAGCTCCGCTTGAGCCCGTTACGACTACTTGGGTAAGGGTGCTGTCCACAGTATTGAACGCACCCTGCGGCAACTGAGATCCAATCGTCCAATTGCCATTTGCCGCCGTGCAGCCGCCGACGTTCGCCACAGTGACATGGGACCCGTTGGCCATCCCGAAGTCAGTGACGTTTCCGTCATTACTGCCAGTTAACGAGGTGTTTCCGGTCGTGACCATGATGTCGCCGGATGGTGCGGTGGCTGCCCAGCCGATACCCATAATCGGGCGCAACGCGATGTACTCTACGGCTGGCTGCGGATAGATGTCCGGCGTGCTCCATGTATTTAAGCGATTACTGCTGTTGTGCATCGGCTGGGTAGTTCCAAGAGTGCCGGAGCTGAATCCGTTGACGTGCATGTCAGCCGTGGAGTACGCGATCTGCATTGACCCAGCAACATTGGGTGGACTTTGCCAGGCAATGTCGTAGCGGCCATTCGTAACGCCAGATTGGAAGCCAGTATAACCATAGTACAAGGAGCCAACGTAAGTATCCGCTTCCCCTTGGGTGTTGGTAGAAAACGTGACCGGGGACATTGCGATTGTAGCCCTTGACCATCGCGCGTGAGTGGATGTAGGCCCCTGACTCGTCGTGGTGAAGTAGAAATGCGTCATGCCATCGAAATAGTTAAACGGCGCGTCGGCATCATAATACCGCCCATAATTCCACGGATAATCTGCGGCGGATAGGCCCCCCGACAAGTAAAACATCTTCCAGTTGAGTTCCACATAATACGTCTGTCCGGCGTAGACGGATAATCCTGAATCGTGATACGGATGGACGCCTTGATTTGTAGGAGTTGTATCCAGGTGCGACTTAATGTACGCGCCTACCTCTAAATTGGAGTCGCCGGTCGTGCCACAGTTCGGACAAAGACTTGTCACATTGCTGACGAAGGAAAGGTTCATGCGATTGTAGTTTGCGCTCCACGTGCCCGACTGCACCCATTCGCCCATGAATCCATTCTCGGAATAGACATAAGGGTACGTGAGCAGCATAAAGTAGACGCCGCAGGACTTCGCGCAGTTAAGGAACACATTTGCGCTCGTCAATGAGCAGCCGGTGGTGTTAAGATTCAGCACGTAACTCGTGGTGCTGTTGACTGTGGTAATAGTTCCGTTGAGCGGATTCGTGGCATCGGTCGGCAGCATGGAGCAGCCGGTACCTACGACATTCGAGAACGTAACCCCTGTCTGGGTTGCCACCCAGTTGGCTGGGCTTGTAAGGGTTATCGTCGTAGTCGCTCCGGCGGTCAGTGTAGCCACCGTGTAGACCGTTGAGTCCATTTGGGAGCCGATATCCGTTAGGAGACCATTGGCAACCGATAGCGTCTGGTCTGGCATGATTCCGCCGCCGCTCCCTGCCCCCGTCACAGGTACCCAGATCGGCGAGTTCCCATTGTTCGGATTGGTACGAAGGGAAGTAAAGTTGTCGAGTGTGGCTTGTGCCTGGCATGGCATTCCGACCACGCAGAAAAGGACAAAGAGAGCGAGGAGTTGCACCGCGGGCAAGTGAACCGTAAGTATCCGAGAAATCAATGAGATGCGAGATTTAGGTGCATTGTGGGCGAGCCGAAGGCAGTATTGGGATAGCGACCAAGAGAACTGGCTTGGCATATACAAACGATAGCGCGCGCGTCAAATCAGGACAATACTGAAAAAAGTTAGCAAACAAGGCCACGCCTGGATAAGCGTAGGATGATCCACAGAAAGACCGGGAACCGCTGCCCCGTTGACGGGCTGTAGATGATTGCCTCCGCAAGCTGTGCGTGGGGAACAATTTCGCTGCTGGCCGCCGCCTCGGTATCGTCCCCGTGTTTTGCGCGCTCGCCTTACGTCGGAACAAGGCCGCTGCTATCCGCCGCTACGGTGTCGTCCTCGCTTTCTGCCCGCTGGCCTTGTAGGCGCGTCAGCACCACTGCAAATCCAACAAACCAATATGCTGGGTCCACCTCGTGCATTGCGTGGAAGAGCCCGCCCACCATCCAGCCATAAAGCCCCAGCTCGATCCCAAGGGCGTACACCGCCAGATTGTCCAGATTTCCGCCATCCCGGGACCGCCGCAACCGCCGCATCAGCCAAATCGCTCCGACGAATGCGCAGATCCATGGTGCGAACCCGAATACACCAGTCTCGCAGAGAATGGCGAAAAAGGAGTTGTGCGCCGACCTTCGTCCCGCGGTCAGCAAATCTTTGGGAAGGTAGCGTGGGCTTACGTCCGGATAGTTCCTGTAGCCCACGCCCATCGGATAGTCCAGAAACATGCGGATGCTCGCGTGGTCGATCGTAAACCTGCTATTAGCTGATCCCTCTTTTGTGGGTTGGGAGATGGTGCTGATCCACTTCCAATAATTCTCGGGCGTGAAGCGGAAGGCGAACAGGGCCGCACTAATCGCCAGGACCGGCAGCAAACGAAAGGTGATGCGCCTGGGAACCAGGATCGCGAACAGAACGCCTTCCACAGCCAAGCAGACGAACCCGGTCCGCTGGTATGTCCCAACGATGCTATCCAGCACAAAAGGTAGGGCAATCCAGCTCAGAATCCGCTCGGTTTTTGAGCCCAGCATAGCGAGTAGCACCAGCAGCGGCACAAAGAGCACCATGACGCCCGTCTGGTAGTCTGGCAGAACTCCTTCTTCGCGTCCCAGAAAGCTGGAGATCAATCCGAGTCGAACGCCAAAAACGTGTAACGCCGCCGCATGCCAGACTCCGAAGATGCACGCGATGATCACCCATCGCATCTGGCGTTCGTTTGTGATGGCGCGAATGAGCATTGTGGCCAGAAGAACCGTCTTGAACATCTCGTAAATATCGTGAAGCGCATTCGCGGAACTCACTACGGCCCAAAGCGAACTCAAAGCGCCGATCGCAACGAAAACCCAAAGCGCTACGGCAAGGCCGCCCTCGCGGCCCACCTTTTGAATGCCCCGCGGCCGGTGGATCAGAAAACCCACTAGGAACGCTACGGTGACAATCAGTTGAAAGCGGATCCCGTAGTTCTCCATCCAGATGGCCGTTGGATTGAGGAGGTACGCCTCAATACAGGCGATAATGCCAACTGCCGGCGACATCAGGCTGCCGGCCACGCCGACTGCTGTCAGCGTGAGATAGAAGATCAGTTTCAACATGGCTAGCTCGGCAGCGCCACCGTGGATGCCCCAGTTCGCCATGCGGCGCAATCAGACCGATTCTCTTGCAGAGTGGCGACGATCCACAGTCTCAAATGCCGAAGCTGGTGGATTCTTCCGATTGTTTTCGCATATGCGGCGCCGGCGAGAAACAGGAGCGTATTGAACCGCAAATAATTCGGGTATTGTACAAGATACTGGCACGAGGCTACGCGGAAGCCACTCACCGCAGCCAACCGTGCGATGGTACGAGCCGTATTGGAGCGATACCAAGTCGGGAATGTGTCTGCTTCGTCCCGGCCCTCGGTCTGCCGCACGATGGAAGCGTGAAACCGGTTCGGGATCAGCCCCGATAGGAGCGAAGCATAGTCCCAGAGGTTCGGCGTCAGGAAGACAAAGTACCCCTCGGGCTTCAACACCCGGCCCAATTCCCGGTACGCCAGCAGCGGGTCTTTCAGATGCTCCATCACGCTCCGGGACACGACGATATCCACATTTTGAACGACCTGAACGCCGACACACGTGCTTTCGCCTTCGACTCGGCGCGCAAATTCGTGGACAAGGAATTGCGGCCGAACACGTTCATCGGCGTCTTTACGCTGGATTCTACCGGCCTGCGGCCCATCTTTCCGTTTTCGAACAACCGGGATCGCCTGCTGAAGGCCGTGCAACTCGCCAGCATCAATCAGCTTCCGGCGATGAATGTGGGCTCGGCAGCGATGTTGAACGGCTTGAGCACGTCGGTAGGGGTCACCGGCCTGGGCAGCAGGGGAAACGGCGACGATCCGCTCGGATCACAGCACGACATGACGTTCGCGGCGGCCGAGGGCCTGCGCGAGATCGATGCGTTGAAAGGCCTGATCGCGCAACTCGGGCCTTTGCCGTTTCATAAGACGGTGCTGCTTCTCAGCAATGGGCTCACGCGTCCGCCCGACCAGTTGGAATATTGGGATTCGATGATCCGTTCTGCCATTGGCGGCGGCGTAACGTTCTATGCCGCAGATGTGTACGGCCTCGGAGTTTGCCAGGACGACCCCAATCCGAATTGCCTGGCACATTCCGCAATGGCGACTTCTCGGGCGATGCTGGGTTACGGGGCCTCGCTGAGCGCGCAGCAGGGGCCGACCAGCACGCAGGGGGGCGCCGCCATCAACCCGCCGACGGGCCCCGGGCTGGCCTACCGCACCATGGAACAGGCGCATCAGGACGACTACGTGCGGTTCGGCGTATCGAGCGCCAACACCCAGGAAACCCTGCGCGAACTGGCCGAACGCACCGGCGGTTTCCTGATCGCCAACACCAACAACGTGGATCACCTTCTGGCGCACGTGATGGAGGAAGTGGACACACATTACGAAATCGCCTATCCGCCGAAATCGGAGCGCGAAGACGGGCATTTCCGCAAGATCGAGGTGAAACTGGCGCGGCCGGGGGTGCGCGTCCAGACGCGCACCGGTTATTTCGCGGTGCCCGATACCGGCCATCCTCTCACGCCCGAGGAAATGGCCGGCCTGCGGGCGCTCGATACCCAACCGCGCCCGCATGCGTTCGATTTCCTCTCGCGTGGGTATCGATTCCGCGATTCGGACGGTCAGGCGCAGTACGCGATTGCTTTCGAGATGCCAATTTCCAACCTCACGCCGACAGCCGAGGAGAGTGCGCACGCGCACCGCTTCCACGCATCTCTGCTGGCCTTGGTAAAGAACGCCGACGGTGTGATTGTCGATCGAGTGAGTAAAGACGTTCCCTCGGAGGTATCGGACGACCAGTTCGAGAGAGTGCGCTGGGAATTCATGACCTACCAAAGGGCCGTGAATCTGCCGCCCGCACACTACACGGTGGAGACTGCGGTAGTGGATCACGAAGGCAACCGGGCGAGCACGGGGACGTTCGAGATCGACAACCGGCAGCAGCGGGGGGTCGGGCTGAGCGACTTGGCTGTGGTCCGCAAGCTGGAGAGTTTAACAACTCCGGCCGACCCCGCCGACCCGTTCGAATACACCGGCAAGCGGGTGCTGCCGTTCGTCACCAGCAACCTTCTGGCCGGGATGAAGCCGTTCGTGTTCTTCATGATCTACCCCGAGGCTGGAAACGGGGCGAAGCCGGTACTGCGCGTGCGCCTGCTGAAGGACGGACGAATGATCGCCACGCTCAAGCCCGACGTGGCGGCGCCGGATGCTTCAGGCGGCATCCCGATGCTGTTGAAGCTGACGGACAAGCCCGGCAGCTACGAAGTGAGGGCGACGATCACGCAGGGCAACAG
>OCZU010003317.1_pt1 | contig 10170 bp, 8 predicted proteins | sample 1539001 | NCBI WGS metagenome assembly OCZU01 (sample SAMEA3539306, study PRJEB22396) | soil metagenome | biome: tundra; feature: field; material: soil | place: USA | collected 2010-05 | depth 0.15 m | reverse complement strand
AGATCGAGCGCTCGTTCGGCCCGCAGCTTCACGGGCCACGGTGAACGCCCCCGCCAACCCGGCCGCTGCCGACGAGCCGGCCGCTGCCGCCAACCCGGCCGCTGCCGCCAGCGCGGTCAGCGTTCCCGCCAGGCCGAAGGCCGCGTCCGCCAACTCGGCCGCCAGCAAGCCCGTGCCCGTGCCGACCCCTGAGACCCAGCCGTTCTGGGACGGCTGCGCGGCCGGCGAACTGCGGATCCAGCGCTGCCGGGATTGTTCCAAGCCGTTCTTCTATCCGCGGTCGGTATGCCCGTCATGCGGTTCGGTCGCGGTCGAATGGTTCACGGCGAGCGGCCACGCCACGCTGTACTCCTACGTGATCAACCATCGTCCGGCGCCCGGCTTCGAGGGCGATGGCCCGTACGCGATCGCGGTCGTCCAGCTAGCCGAGGGACCGCGGATGATGACGGCGATCACCGGCGTCCCGGCCACGCCCGAGGCCCTGGTCCTCGACATGCCGCTGCGGGTCGGCTTCGAGCCACGCGGCGAGATGAGCCTGCCCGTCTTCTCGCCAGTCCCGGATCGCTCATGAGACGCGGCCCGGCCGTCATCATCGCCGGCGCGGCGGAGACCGACCAGATCGGGAAGCTGCCCGGTCACTCCACCCTGCAGCTGCATGTCGAAGCCGCGCTGAACGCGGTAGCCGATGCCGGTCTCACCCTTAAGGACATCGACGGGATCGCGACCGTCAGCGCGCCGGGACCGGTGCAGGTGGCGCACTCGCTCGGCATCGTGCCGCGCTGGATCGACGGCACCGGCGTCGGCGGCACCTCGTTCCTGCTGCATGTCAGGCACGCGACGGCCGCGATCGCGGCCGGCTACGCCAGCACGGTGCTGGTCACCCACGGCGAGTCAGGGCGGTCCCGGGTCGGCGCGACCCGCTATGCGCCGGCACCGTCCTCGCCATCCGGCCAGTTCGAGGCACCGTATGGCGTCATGGGCGCGACGAGCGCCTTCACGATTCCCGCGCTTCGCTATATGAAGGACTACGGGCTGACCCACGAGCAACTGGCCTACGTCGCGGTGGCGCAGCGTCGCTGGGCGGCGAAGAACCCGCGTGCGGCCTACCGGGACCCGATCACGGTGGACGACGTGCTCGCCTCCAAGATCATCGCCTACCCGTTCCATCTGCTCGAATGCTGCCTGGTGACCGACGGTGGGGGAGCGCTGGTGATCACCTCGGCCGACCGGGCGGCCGACTTCCCCAAGCCAGCCGTGCACGTGCTCGGCACCGGCGAGTCCTCCGAGACCCCGCTGATCTCGCAGATGGCCGACTTCACCGAGTCGGCAGCGTTCCGGCTGGCCGGTCAGGACGCTTTCGCTGAGGCGGCCATCACGACCGGCGATGTCCGGCACCTGATGATCTATGACGCGTTCGCGCACGTGCCGATCTACGGCCTGGAGGCACTCGGCTTCGTCGCCAAGGGCGACGCCGGGGCCTTCATCGGTGCTGGCAACACCGAGCCGGGCGGCTCATTGCCGCTGAACACCAACGGCGGCGGGCTGTCCTACACCCACACCGGGATGTACGGAATGTTCGCGATCCTTGAGGCAGTGCGTCAGGTGCGCGGCGAAGCTGCCGCGCAGGTCGCCGACCCCGAGATCAGTGTCGTGCTCGGCAATGGCGGCATGTTCGCCACCGCCGGCGTCCTCGTCCTCGGCCGCCACCCACGCTGACCGAGCAGTTGGTCAGGGCGGAGCAGTTTCGGTGGCCCGCGGCGGTGGTGGCGCGAGCCGGGTGTGCGCGCGGATCGCCTGGCCTGGCCGCAAGCTGCCGAGAGTCGTTCCGCGCGCCACTATCAGGACGCCGATGACGAGCATCACGAGCCCGGCGATCTGCAGCGCGATCATCCACGGGGAGTCCCGGATCACGTCGCCGAATACGACCACGCCCAGGGCAATACCTGCGACCGGCTGAGCGGCCGTGATGGCCGGCAAGGATGCGCGCAGCGGCGCCGCGTTAAAGGAGCTCTGCATCAGCCACATCGCGATCAGACTGGCCCCGACCAGGCTGTATGCAGGCCAGGTGGTCAGCAGGGCCGCGAAGTGGTGGGTGTCGACGATCTGGTCGCTGCGGCGGGTCAGGGCATCGGAGATGCCGAAGATCAGGCCGCTGCCGACCGCAGTGAGTGTCGCGCGCTGCTGGCCGGATCGCCGACGGCCGGCGTGGACGAAGCAGAGCGCGATGGCCGCGATCGCCGCGGCGGCCGGCCAGTACGCGAAGGATCCGAACCGCACTTCCCGCGTGTTGACAATGCGCGACACAGACAAGATCGTGACGCCGACCGCGAGAATCAGGGTGCCGAGCAGTTCTGTCCGGCCTAGCCGCTGGCCAGATAGCGGTACGGCCAGGATGAGCGCGAATATCAGGTTCGTCGCCATCAGCGGCTCATACACCGAAAGCACTAGATGCCCGACGACCCAGATAGACAGCACCTGGCCGATCACCATAATGGCGATCCCGGCTACCCAACGGCGCCTGTGCAGCAGGTCAACGATCAGGCGAAAGCGCAGGAAATGGGACTGCGGCTCCTGCTCAGCCGCGTGCTGCTGCAGCACAAAGCCGGTGCCGACCAGCATCGCGCAGACGACGGCGATCGCGATGGTCATGTGCTGATCTCATCCATAGCGCACCGCCCCGGAGCCGGGCTGGCCGCAGCTCGGGCTGCTAACCGCCTGTATCGTCCTGCCCCGCTCTGTGCTTGCATCATGTCAGTTGATCTGCCGAGAGTGAAGACTGCGCCCGCGATCGCGAGCACCGGTTACACGATATCCGTCAGCAGCCCGCCCGCGCATGCATGCTCGCCGAATGCCTGCCCGCTTCATGACCGCATCATCTAATCGATCTTGATGATGCCCGGGTTGTGCGGCTAATGACTGCGGCAGCCTTTCACCAGCCGTTGACGCCAGTTCGGAAACGACGGAATCTAGCCGCAACGTCCCGGCCCACGGTGCCGGCCACTGCGGCTGCTGCGCTGGCTGGCCGGCCCCGGCGCCGCTGTGGCGGATCGGCTGAGCCTGGCGGAGCGGGATAGGCTCGGCGGGCCGGCTTGGTTGTGCTGATTTGGGTTGGTCAGGACGGGCAGCGGGGCCACGGCCGCACGAATTGCTGGTGACAAGGCGGCGGATCGGTCGTCGCGGTGAGGAGGAGATCGGATGGCAGAGGGCTCGGTAGCGATCGTCGGAGGCCGGGTGGTCCCGATCGCGGGGGATCCGATCGAAGGCGGGACGGTTCTGCTGGCCGGCGGCAAGATCGTCGCCGTCGGCGCGGACGTAGCCATCCCCGCGGGGGCACGGGTGATCGACGCGGCTGGCTCCTGGGTGCTGCCGGGGTTCGTCGAGGCGCACGGGCACGTGGGTCTCCATGAGGAGGCGCAGGGGTGGGCCGGCCAGGACACGAACGAGGCGAGCGAGCCGGTGACGGCGCAGGTACGCGCCATCGACGCGATCAATCCCGCTGATCTCGGATTCCGGGACGCGATCACCGGCGGTGTGCTGGCGGTCAACATTAACCCGGGCTCAGGTAATCCGATCGGGGGCCAGACGGCGGCGGTGAAGTCCTGGGGCCGGACCGTCGATGAGATGGTTCTGCGCGCGCCATCGGGCATGAAGTCGGCGCTCGGCGAGAACCCGAAGCGGGTTTACGGGGACCAGCAGAAGGCGCCGCGTACCCGGCTGGGCACGGCCGCGCTGATCCGCGGTGCCTTGGTTGATGCGGCCAATTACCTGGAGCGGATCGACGCCGAGCAGCGCAAGCCGGAGGCCGATCGCAAGCCGGTCGGCCGCGACCTGAAGCTTGAGGCACTCGGCAAGGTGCTGCGCAGGGAGATCCCGTGGCGGCAGCACTGCCATCGCGCCGACGACATCGCCACCGCGATCAGGATCGCCGATGAGTTCGGCTACGACCTGGTGATCGACCATGGCACTGAGGCGCACCTGCTCGCTGACATCCTCGCGGCCAGGGGAATCCCCGTGATTATCGGACCGCTGCTGACGAGCAGGTCGAAGGTTGAGCTGAGGAACCGGTCACTGGCCAATCCGGGCCGACTGGCCCGGGCTGGTGTCACGATCGCCATCACGACTGACCATCCGGTGGTGCCGATCCACTTTCTGGTCCATCAGGCGGCGCTGGCGGTCAAGGAGGGCCTGGATCGCGACACGGCATTGCGGGCGCTGACCATCAACCCGGCGCGGATCGCGGGCATCGATGACCGGGTTGGGTCTATCGAGGTCGGCAAGGACGCCGACCTGGTGATCTGGTCGGGCGATCCGCTGGACCTGCTCAGCCGGGTCGAGCACGCGCTGATCGGCGGCACGGAAATATACACCTACGAGAACGGCGAGGCGACCTTCGCCGATCCCTGGGCCTAGCTCGGTGCCGGCGTTCGACGGGATAGGTGACAGCAGGTTCGGAGCCGTCCGCGACGCTTTCGCCGGGAACTTCGGTGCGCGGGGCGAGGCGGGCGGCACGATCTGCGTCACGGTCGGCGGGCGGGTGGTGGCCGACCTGTGGGGCGGTCGGCAAGGAGGCCGTGACCGTCCGCCAGCTCCTGGCGCATCAGGCCGGGCGGCCGGCCGTGCGGCGCCGGCTGCCGCCAGGGCGCGATGCTCGACTGGGCGCTCATGACCCAGGAACTGGCTGCGCATCGGCCGTGGTGGGAGCCGGGAACGGCGCACGGCTATCGACGCGCTGTATGCCTGCCTCTGCCGAGGGGGCAGTTCCGCGCGCGAGCCGTTATGCCTGATGCATTGTGGTCTTCAGGGTTGTAATGTTGTAATCCCCTGCCGAGGAGATCGCATGGCAGCCGACTCGCCGCTCGACGCGTATTCCCGTGTGGTCTCCGGCGTGGCCGCCGAGCTGACCCCGAAGGTCGCCAGCCTGCGGATCGCGCATTCGGGCGGGCGCCGGTGGGGGGAGAGCATCGGCTCGGCCGTGATCTATACCGGCGACGGATTCCTGCTGACAAATGCCCATGTCGTGGGGCGGGCGACGGGCGGAACGGCGTTGTTCGCGGACGGTACGAACGCTTCATTCTCGGTGATCGGGACCGATCCGCTCTCCGACCTCGCCGTGATCAGGGCGAATGCGGCCACGCCGCCGCCGGCCGAGCTGGGCGAGGCAGAGGAACTCGTGGTCGGCCAGCTTGTGGTCGCCGTCGGCAGTCCGCTGGGCCTGGCCGGCTCGGTGACCGCCGGGGTGGTCAGCGCGCTCGGGCGCTCGCTGCCGACCCGCAGCGGATCCGCGGTCCGGCTGATCGAGGACGTGATCCAGACCGACGCCTCGCTCAATCCTGGCAACTCCGGCGGCGCGCTGGCCGACGCCAGGGCGCGGGTGGTCGGCATCAATACCGCCGTGGCCGGCTTCGGCCTTGGCCTGGCGGTTCCGATCAACGCGACCAGCCGGGGAATCATCTCCGCGCTGATGCGCACCGGCCGGGTCCGGCGGGCTTACCTGGGCGTAGTCAGCGCTCCGGCACCGCTGCCCGCACCGCTGGCCCAGCGGCTGGGTCGGCCCAGTGGGCTCGCCGTCGCCGAGGTCGTGCCAGGCGGACCCGCCGCGATGGCCGGGCTCAGACCCGGTGACGTGCTGGTCAGTGCCGGGAGCAAGCCGGTGGCCACGGCGCAGGATCTGCAGCGGCTGATGTTCGGCGAGGCGATCGGCAAGCCGCTGGAGATCACGGTGATGCGCAACGGAGCTCTGGTCGACGTGATCGCCAAGCCCTCAGAGCTGGTCGCTGCCTGAGTCACCTGGATGGCCGCCGGGACAGGCACGGCGAGCGGCGCAGGGCTGGCGCACAGGACCAGCACCGGCACCGTCAGACTTCAATCGTGACCCGTTGGGTGCTGCACGTCGACCTCGACCAGTTCATCGCGGCCGTGGAACTGCTGCGGCGTCCCGATCTGGCCGGCCGCCCGGTCGTGATCGGCGGTGACGGCGATCCGACCAAGCGCGGTGTCGTCGCCACCGCTTCCTACCTGGCCCGCGGGTACGGGGTGCGGTCTGGCGTGCCGCTGCGGACCGCCGTCAGGCGCTGCCCGGAAGCGGTGTTCCTGCCGGTCGACCGGCCGGCCTACGAGGCGGCCTCCGCGCGGGTCATGGCGGCGCTGCGCGAGCACGAGGCCGTCGTGGAAGTGGCCGGCTGGGACGAGGCGTTCCTGGCGGTCGACACTGACGATCCTGAGGCAGCCGCGCGGCGGATCGCCCTGCGCGTCCGTGCCGCCACCGGGCTGGACTGCACGGTCGGGATCGGCGAGAACAAGCTGCAGGCGAAGATGGCTACTGGGTTCGGCAAGCCGGCCGGTGTCTTTCGGCTGACGCATGACAGCTGGCTGCTCGTGCTTGGTGACCGGCCGACCGACGTGCTGTGGGGGATCGGCTCGAAGACCGCCCGGCGGCTGGCCGGCCTCGGCATCGGCACCGTCGCTGACCTGGCGGCCGCTGACCCGCGGGTCCTGGCTGGCGTCTTCGGTCCGGCGATCGGTCCCTGGCTGGTTCAGACTGGCCGCGGCCTGGGCTCCGCTGAGGTGAGCGGCGCGGCATACCGGGCACGTTCGCGCAGTGCGGAGATCACGTTCCAGCAGGACATCAGCGACTGGGAACAGGTACGAGCCGAGGTCTCCGCCCTGGCCAGGCGGGTCGCCGCCGAGATCGCCGCTGAGCAGCGCCCGGCCGGCCGGGTCGTGGTCAAGGTGCGCTACGCGCCGTTCATGACCAGCACTCATGGTCATCCACTGGCGGCGGCCGGCTGGGATCCGGTGGAGATCGACCAGGCGGCGCTCGCGGCCCTCGATCAGTTCACCAGCCGGCGCCCGGTCCGCCTGCTCGGAGTGCGCGCTGAGTTCACGGACTAAGTGGGCGCCGGGATCGTGTCGCCGATCGCGAGCACGGGGACGTCGACCGGGATGGTCTGCGGGTACTTCAGGCCGGTCCCAGTGTTCAGCACGACCACCTCGTCGCGTTCGGACAGCCAGCCGGACTCGCGCAGCTGGCGGACGGCCGTGACGCAGGCTGCCCCCTCCGGGCAGATGAAGCTGCCTTCCAGCCGGGCGACGGTCCGCTGATCTGCCAGCAGCGCGTCGTCGTCCACGGCGATCGCGGTCCCGCCGGTCGCATATAGGGCTTCGAGCACCAGGAAGTCGCCGAGCGCCTTGGGGACAGTAATGCCGAAGGCGACGGTGTGGGCGTCCGGCCAGGGCTCGCTCTCCGCGGCGCCTGCGGCGAACGCCTGCACGATCGGAGCGCAGCCGCTGGCCTGGACGGCCACCAGCCGGGGCAGCTCTCCGTCGACCCAGCCCAGCTCGCGCAACTCCAGCAGCGCCTTGTAGATGCCGATGATCCCCACCCCGCCGCCGGTCGGGTACAAGATCACGTCAGGCATCCGCCAGCCGAGCTGCTCGGCGATCTCGAAGCCCATGGTCTTCTTGCCTTCGATCCGGTACGGCTCCTTGAGCGTGGACACGTCCTGGTATCCGGTCCTGGTCGGCAGCGCCGCGGCGACAATCCGGCCGGCGTCCCCGATCAGCCCGTCGACCAGGTACAGCTCGGCACCGGCCGCCGCGCACTCCGTCCGGGTGATCGCCGGTGCGTCGGTCGGCATGACGATCAGGCTGCGCATGCCCGCTCGCGCGGCGTAGGCGGCCCAGGCAGCGCCGGCGTTGCCGTTCGTGGGCATGGCGATGCCGGTCACGCCGAGCTCGGCCGCGCGCGATATGCCGACCGCGGCGCCGCGTGCCTTGAAGGTGCCAGTCGGGATGAGTCCCTCGTCCTTCATCGCCAGCCTGGGCACTCCGAGCGCCTGACCCAGCCTGCGCAACGCCAGCAGCGGCGTCATGCCCTCGCCCAGGCTGACCACCTGCCCGGCATCGCTCACGGGCAGCAGTTCGTGGTACCGCCACAGGTCCGGCGGGCGGGCCGTGATGGCGGCCCGGTCCACGAGCGCCCCGATCCGCTGAGTGTCGTAGCGCGCCAGCAGCGGTGCACCGCACGCGCAGGTGCCCTGCACGACAGCGGCGTCGTGCCAGGTACCGCAGCGGGAGCAGTCCAGGTGGTCCAGTGCCGAGTAAGACCCCGATGTCATCCGCTCCTCCGTCGCCGTTCTCGCGAGTACTGCAACCCGGCCGGCCGGGCGTTCTGAGGCTAGCGGTCGAATCTGAGCCGGGCCTGCCGGGGCACCGCGCCGAACCTGCCTGCCTCAAAATCCGCGAACGCCTGGGCAATCTCGGAGCGGTTGCTCATCACGAACGGCCCGCCGATCGCGACCGGCTCGCGGATCGGCCGCCCGCTGAAGATCATCACCTGGCCTTGTTCTCCGCGATCGGGCGCGGCCAGCCGCAGCAGGCTGTCCGCCACTGTCCGCCCGCCCGCTGCGGCCTGCCTGGTAGCTGCGGCCTGCCTGGTGGCTGCGGCCTGCCGCGCCGCCGGGTCGGACCAGGCGGTCTGCCCGGCAGCCACGGTCTGTCCGGCAACGCTGACTGTCCCGGACATTACATAACTAAACGCTCGGTGGTCTGCCGGCAGCTCATAGTCAGCCGAGGCACCCGGGTCCAGCGTGATGATCGCGCCCTGGACTGGCCAGTGGTTCACGGCCGGCCCGGTCACGCCGGCCACGGTCCCGGAGATCACGTCGATCACGACGCCAGGCAGCGATACCCGCGGCCGGTCGGCGGCCAGCAGGTCCTGGTAGCGGGTGCTGGTCAGCTTGGACCCGGCGGGCAGGTTCAGCCAGAGCTGCAGTGTGTGCGCGTGCTCATTGTGAAAGGCCAGCTCACGATGGATGATGCCGCGCCCCGCTGTCATCCACTGCAGGTCGGACGGCTGCAGGGCGCCGGAGTTGCCGATGTTGTCACCGTGCTCAAGCACACCGTCCAGCACGGTAGTGATGGTTTCCAGCCCCCGGTGCGGGTGCCACTCGAACCCGGGCTCGGAGAACCAGTCCTCGCTCATCGCCAGAAACGGGTCGGTGAGCGCCGGGTCGTCCGGCATGATCACTATCGCCTTGTCGTCCACCTGGGCGTCCGGGCCGAGACGGCGCTTCGTCGTCACCCGTGACACGGTGCGGCCGGCCGGACGCGCGGGTGTGCTCGCGGGTGTGCGCATCGCTGGTCTTCCTCCCTCGGTCTCCCTCGTTCAGACGGCTTGCCCCCTGACGACAGGTTATCCAGTGCCCGCGATTGGCTAGGGTCCACGTGTGAGCGCACTGCGCGTGGCCGTCGGGCCCGCTCCTCGTGAGTTCGCCTTCCGGGCTATCCGCGGCGGCGGCGCCGAGCCGACCGGCGTCGACGCCGCCGCCGAGGCGCTCGTCTGGCTGGACACCGCCGATCTCGCCGGGCTCCGCGGCGCACTTGCCGTCGCAGCTTCGGCCCGTTGGGTTCAGCTTCCCGTCGCCGGCGTGGAGGCCGTAGCCGCCGCCGGGCTGTTCGATCCGCGGCGGCTCTGGACCTCAGCGAAGGGCGCTTATGCCGAGCCAGTCGCCGAGCACGCCCTGGCCCTCGCGCTGGCCGGCCTGCGCCTGTTCCGGCAGCGGCTGACGGCGCGCTCGTGGGGCAGGTCGGCGGGGGAGAGCCTGTACGACGAGCCGGTCACGATCCTGGGCGGCGGCGGAGTCACCGCCAGCCTGCTTGAGCTGCTCGCGCCGTTCCGGGTTCCCGCGACCGTCGTCAGGCGCCAGCCCGATCCCGTTCCCGGAGCCGTGCGCACGTTGCCGACGTCCCAGCTGCACGAGGCGCTGACCGGCGCGCGGATCGTGTTCCTTGCTCTGGCGCTCACGCCAGGCACCGAACGGATCATCGGCACCGCTGAGCTCGCCGCGATGCGACCGGATGCCTGGCTGGTCAACGTCGCGCGCGGGCGCCATGTCGACACTGGCGCCCTGGTGTCGGCGCTGAGCAGCGGCCTGATCGGCGGAGCTGCGCTCGACGTCACCGACCCCGAGCCCCTACCGGACTCCCATCCACTCTGGCAGCAGGAGCGGTGCATCATCACTCCGCATACCGCGGACACCCCCGAGATGATCGAGCTGATGCTGGGCCGGCGGATCATGGACAACGTCGCCAGGTTCGCCGCCGGCCTGCCCCTGATCGGCATCGTAGATCCGGCCGCCGGCTACTGAGCCGATCGCCGATCCGCCCGCC
>OCZU010003316.1_pt1 | contig 10170 bp, 8 predicted proteins | sample 1539001 | NCBI WGS metagenome assembly OCZU01 (sample SAMEA3539306, study PRJEB22396) | soil metagenome | biome: tundra; feature: field; material: soil | place: USA | collected 2010-05 | depth 0.15 m | reverse complement strand
GCCGGCCCCGGGCCCGGCAGGCCACGCGGGCCCCGGCAGGCCACGCGGCCTCCGGCCGCCCGGCACGAGAGTGTCAGCACCTGCTTCTAGCGTGTGCTCCGTGATACCAGGGCCCGGCGGGCGAGCGGGCGCAGCAGCCAGGAACAGGAGGAGACATGCTGATCGATTGCGACCAGTGCGAGATGCGGGATACTGCCTGCCCGGATTGCGTGGTCACTGCCCTGCTCGGCAGCGACCGCCGAGCTGAAATCGGCGATGAGGAGCGACGCGCCCTGCGGATTCTCGCGGACGCCCGGCTGGTCTCGCCGCTGCGTCTGCAAGGGCCCGCCGCCCGGGCATCGTGACTGGTCACAGCCCTGTTGCCGGCGGCCTCCGCGAGTCATGGTGGCGGCACAGCATCGTCTGACATTGGTCAAGGTTGGTACGAGAGTTCGCGAAGCGGTGGAATTCACCTCCCGAGCTTCGCTAGTGTCAGGCGCGGTCGGCTCGCTCCGCAGTCGCCATGACGGTGACGGCGACCGGCCACCGCCGAGTCTTCGATGCTGGCGTAATTCAGCCAGCCGGAGAGCCGGGGACCCACCGGAGGATTGTCCCGGGGCATGTCTGGGATGAACCCCTCCTGGGGTGAATCGGCCCGGGTCGCGTAGCGGCCTGGCCGTAGGGCACCTTCCACAGCCCGAACCCGTCAGCTCACCCGGTAGGCGGAGTGGGAGAAGGAGCGTGTCACAAACGTGGGTACGCGTCCACCTGTTTATCCGCCCGTGCGCCGATGGGTGGCTATAGCCACCAGTGTGCTGGTCTGCGGGGGAGTGGCCACTTTCACCGCAGCGGCGGGTGCCGCGCCGCAGCCGACAGTCAGCCAGGTTCAGGCGAAGATCGACAAGCTGACTTCGCAGCAAGACCAGGCCGTCCAGCTGTACGACCAGTCAGCGCAGGAACTGGCCAGCGCCGGGCAGCAGCTCGCACTGGTCAATCGCGAGGTGAGCACGGATCGCGCCAACTTCCAGAGTATGCGCGCCCAGATCGCCCAGATCGCGTCGGCGGCCTACGAGAGCGGCAACATGAATTCGGTCGGCGCCCTGCTGACCTCGAACAACCCGCAGGCCGTGCTGTCTCAGGCGTCGGTTCTGCTGCAGCTGTCGAGTGACCGGTCGGCGCAGGTGAACCATTTCCTCTCGGTCGCCCGGCAACTCGAAGGAGGGCAGCAGATGGCGCGCCGGGCCGAGACCGCGATCGCCACGCTCGAAAAACAGCGGCTGGCGCGCAAGCAGGCCCTGAGCAAGAACATCGACAGCCAGAAGGCCATCCTGGCCACGCTGACCGTGCAGGAGCAGGCCACCGTTGCGGCCACCACCATCGGTGCAGGCGGCACCACGTCGGCGACGGATACCGTCGCGACCAACACCCAGGCGGGGAAGGCGGTCGCGTTCGCCTACATGGTTCTCAACGACCGCACGCCGTACGTCTACGGTGGCACTGGCCCGCCCGGCCCGAACGGCGGCGGCTATGACTGCTCCGGGCTGGTCCAGGCGGCGTGGGCGGCGGCCGGGATCGCCCTCCCACGCACCACCTACTCGCAGGCCGCCGCCGGGTATCCGGCGGTGCCCGAGTCGGAGCTCCAGCCCGGTGACTTGCTCTTCTTCAACGGCGATGGCCATGTCGGCATGTACGTGGGCGGTGGCGCCATGATCGATGCCCCGGAGACCGGCGAGGACGTTGAGAAGGTGAGCCTGGCAGGGTGGTATCAGGCGAACTACGACGGCGCCGTCCGGCCATAGCCACCGCGGGGTGGAGAGAGCAATCGCTGTAACCCTGGAGCCTATTCATAGGAGATTAGGCCGGTTCATAAGGGATTGGGCCGTGAACTAGTGGCTTCTGGTGTGCCGCAGGCCGCCTTCGGCTGCTCGGGGCCCACCGTATCCAGGCGCTGGGACCTGATCCGAGTTCACTGGACCGTGAACCCGCAGGCCAGTGGCTTATGCCAGGTCTTGGAACGGCACCGGCCGGTGCGGCGCGCTCTCCTAGGAACTCACGTTGACTCTGCAGAGCTTCAGAAGCGTCGGCGGGTGCTGATTGGCCGCCCCTGATACAGCTACTTAAAAGGCGAAGCTTGATCATGGCAGAGAAGTGCCTCTCGTTGCCGGCTCTGCGGCGGAGGGGTCCGCCGCGGCACGCGCTTGGTGTCGCCGGACTTGCCGGCGCGGTCATCGTGCTGACGGCGACAGCCTGCACCACGGCAGCGTCTGGTCATGCGGGGTCACTTCCCGCGGTGTCCCAGACCGCACCCCCTCCGGTCACGGTGCTGAAGCACGGCGCGGACAACAGCAACGGCGACATCTTCATCGCCCCGCAGGTGCGCACAGGCAGCTACGCGAGCGGCCCGGAGATCATCAGCAACACGGGCCAGGTGATCTGGTTCCACGCCCTGCCGGCCGGGGAAGGAGCCACCGATTTCCGCACCCAGACCTACCAGGGCAGGCCGGTGCTCACCTGGTTCCAGAACACGCGGCCGGGCGGCCCGCCGAGCGGGACCGACTACATCTACAACGACCGCTACCAGCAGGTCGCCGAGGTGAAGGCAGGCAACGGCTACTCGACCGACTTTCACGAGTTCCTCATCACGCCCTGGAACACGGCGCTGATCCTCGCCGACACCACCGCGACCGCCAACCTGACCTCCATCGGCGGCCCCGCCGACCAGATGGTCATGGACGGCATCGTGCAGGAGATCGACATCGCCACCGGCAAGGTGCTCTTCCAGTGGAACAGCGCGGACCACGTCCCCTACAGCGACAGCAAGAATCCGCGGCCCGTCTCGGCCGCCACCCCGTGGGACTGGTTCCACATCAACGCCGTCCACCTCGACACCGACGGGAACCTGCTGATCAACTCCCGCTACACCTGGACGACCTACAAGGTGAACCTGCACACCGGGAAGATCATCTGGGAGCTTGGCGGCAAGCAGAGCACGTTCAAGCTCAAGGCCGCCCCCGGGCAGGTCCTCGACAGCGCGGGCGAGATCTTCGCCTACCAGCACGACCCGGAGGCCATCGGGAACGGCGAGTACACGTTCTTCGACGATGAGTCCGATGGCCCCACCGCGCTGCTACCGCATAGCCGGGTGGTCACCGTGAAGCTGGATCTCGTGACCAAGGTGGCGACCCTGGTGACATCCGTTGACCAGCCCGAGGGCCTGGTGGCCCCGGCCGAGGGGAACGCGCAGACGACCCGCAACGGCGACCTGTTCGCCGGCTGGGGCGCGCTGCCCTACATCTCCGAGTTCAGCCCGTCCGGGCGGCTGCTGTTCAACGCCGAGTTCCCGGCCGGCGTCGGCTCCTACCGCGCCTACCGCCTGCCCTGGCGTCCGGCCGGCTAGTAGGGCCGGGGCGTGTGGCCGGGCGACCGTCGGCCCGCTTCCCCGGGCGGCGCCGGCTTTCCGGGGCACCACCCCGAACTGGGGCAGGGCCTAGGATCAGCTGTGTTACTTTCGTCGGCTGCCGGGCGCCATCGGGCCAGCGGACGCCGGCGGCACGGGGAGCCAGATGCCGAAGGTGCTGATTGTCACCAACGACTTCCCGCCGCGGGCCGGGGGGATCCAGTCGTTCGTGCATGCGCTCGCGGTGCGGATGCCCCCGGGCCAGGTCGTGGTCTACGCGCCCGCCTGGGAAGGCGCGGCCAGCTACGACGCGCGAGCGCCTTTTCCTGTCGTGCGCCACCCGACCTCGCTCATGCTGCCGCTGCCCTCCGTGGCGAAACGGGCCGCGGGCATCCTGCGGTCTTCCGGCTGCGACACAGTTCTGTTCGGCGCGGCCGCGCCGCTGGGCCTGCTGGCTCCCTCGCTGCGCCGGGCCGGGGCGCGGCGGGTCGTCGCTATCACCCATGGCCATGAGGCGGGCTGGGCCGTGCTGCCGGGCGCGCGCAGCCTGCTGCGCCGTATTGGTGACTCGGTGGATGTCATGACGTACCTCGGTGAGTACACGCGGGCGCGGCTGGCCCGGGCGTTGTCCCCGCAGGCGGCGGGTCGGCTGGCCAGGCTCGCGCCAGGGGTGGATACCGGCGCGTTCCACCCGGGCGCCGGCGGTGCCGCGGTCAGGGAGCGGCTGGGCCTGGACGGCCCGGTGGTCGTGTGCGTCTCCCGGCTGGTTGCCCGCAAAGGCCAGGACACGCTGATCCGCGCCTGGCCGCAGGTGCGTGCGGCGAGCGGCGCGGTCCTGCTGCTGGTCGGTGCGGGACCCGCCGAGAGCCGGCTACGGCGGCTGGCGGATCACCTCGGCGTGGCCGGCTCGGTCGTCTTCGCCGGCTCGGTGCCGTGGCCGGACCTCCCGGCCTACTACGACGCGGGCGACGTGTTCGCGATGCCGTGCCGCACCCGCCGGGGCGGTCTTGACGTCGAAGGTCTCGGCATCGTTTACCTGGAGGCGTCGGCGGCCGGGCTTCCGGTGGTCGGCGGGGACTCCGGCGGCGCGCCCGACGCCATCCTCGATGGCGAGACCGGTTACGTCGTGCCAGGCGGGGATGTCGCCGCGGTCGCGGGCCGCCTCATCCAGTTGCTCGCCGATCCCGCTGCGGCCAGGGCGCTCGGGGAGAAGGGGCTGGCCTGGGTGGACCGGGAATGGCGATGGGACCTGGTAGCGCGGCGGCTGGAGCAGATCCTGGCCGCTGAGCGTGGCCACGACGCCTGAGGCCCGCAGCAGCCCTTCGGCTGGGAATGCTGGGGCTGGGAATGCGTCGGCTGGGAATGCTGGGCCTAGGAATCCTTCGGCTGGGAATAGATCGCGTCGATCTCGCTGGCGAAGTCCTTGGCCACGATGCCCCTTTTCAGCTTGAGCGAGGGCGTGAGGTACCCGCCTTCCTCGGTGAAGTCCACGGGGAGCACGCGGAACCGCCTGATCGACTCGGCCCGCGAAACCGCCTTGTTGGCATCGTCCACCGCCCGCTGGATCTCGGCGGTCAGCTCGGGGTCGTCAATCAGCTCGGCGGTCGTGGCGTTGGCCAGCTTGGGGCGCCGCGCCTTCCAGGCATCGAGCGCCTCTTCATCGAGCGTCACCAGGCAGGCGATGTAGGGCTTGCCGTCACCCACCACCATGCACTGGCTGATCAGCGGGTGCGCGCGCAGGCGGTCCTCAAGGACCGCGGGTGCGACGTTCTTGCCTCCCGCCGTGACGATCAGTTCCTTCTTCCGTCCGGTCACCCGCAGGTAGCCCTCGTCGTCGAGTTCGCCTATGTCGCCAGTGAGCAGCCAGCCGTCGTGGAGCGTCTCCGCGGTCGCCGCGTCGTTGTGCAGATAGCCAGCGAAGACGTTAGGTCCCTTGATGAGGATCTCGCCGTCGTCGGCGATGCGGACGGTAACCCCGGGCAGCGGGAGCCCGACGGTTCCGATCTTGTTGCGGGCCGGCCGGTTCACCGTCGCCGCGGCGCTCGTCTCGGTGAGCCCGTACCCTTCGAGGATCGTGATGCCGGTGCCGCGGAAGAAATGGCCGAGCCGCTCACCGAGCGCGCCGCCACCCGACACGGCGTAACGGACCCGTCCTCCCGTCGCCGCCCGGAGCTTGCTGTATACGAGGCGGTCGAACAGCCCGTGCGCAGCGCGCAGCCGCAGGCTGGGGCGGGCTGGGCCGGGCTGGCCCTCGTTGCCGAGGGCTGCGCTCCAGGCGATGGCGGTCTTCGTGGCGGCACGGAAGATCGGGGCCTTGAGCTTGCTGGCGGACGCCTGCAGCTCGGCGCCGTTGTAGACCTTCTCGAAGACCCGCGGCACCGCCAGGATGAAGGCGGGCGCGAACGAGCCCAGGTCGTCCAGCAGCTTCGCGACGTCGGGCGTGTGACCGAGCACGGTGGCCGACTCCAGGCAGCCGATCTGGATGATGCGGGCATAGGAATGGGCGAGCGGCAGGAACAGCAGCGCCGAGCGGCCGGGGATATCGAAGATCTCAGGAATAGCGGCCACTACGTTGCGTACGTCAGCGAGCAGGTTGCCGTGGGTGAGCTGGCAGCCTTTCGGACGCCCGGTCGTCCCCGAGGTGTAGATGATCGTGGCCAGGTCGCCGGCGCTCCGCGCCTTCCGGCGCTGCTCCAGCTGCGCGTCGCTGACCGCGGCGCCCTCGGCTGCCAGCGCGTCCAGCGGCTTGGCGACGGTGGCCGCGGTGCCGCCCTCGATCAGCCAGGTCCGTTCCACCACGGGCAGCCTGCCGAGCACCTCGGCGGTGGTTTCCTCGTGATCCGGCGTCTCCATGATCAGTGCCCGGGCGCCCGAATCGTCCAGCATCCACTCCACCTGCTCGGCCGAGGAGGTTTCGTAGATCGGCACTGAGACCGCCCCGGCCGCCCAGATGGCGTAGTCGGCAAGCGTCCACTCGTAGCGGGTCCGCGACATCAGGCCCACCCGGTCCCCGACCTCGATCCCGGCGGCGATGAGTCCCTTGGCCAGGGCGGCGACCTCATCGCCGAATTCCGCCGCGGTCACGTCACGCCACGCCGTGCCGCTCGCGGCCTTGCGCCGCAGCACGACCGTATGCGGCTCGCTTTCCGCGCGCTCGAAGATGACGTCGGTGAGGTTGGCCGAGGCGGGGATCTCAACGAGAGCGGGGGTGCTGTGTTCGGGCATGACAGCTCCTGCCGGTCACGTTCTGCGGTAGCTGCTGTGACAGTACCGTGCGGGGGCGCCCGCAAACTACCAGCAGGTAGCACCGGCCGGTGCGGAGCGCGCCGTTAAGGCTTGTGCCCGGATGCCCGCGCATGGACACCCGCGGACCTGCCTAATGTGTGGGGATGCGGGTTCACGTGGTCAGCGACGTGCACGGCAGGACAGATGCGCTGTCGGCGGCCGCCGACGGCGCGGACGCGCTGCTGTGCCTGGGGGACATGCTGCTGTTCATCGACTATGCGGATAGCGGCCAGGGCATCTTTCCCGACCTGTTCGGGGCGGAGGCGACGCAGCGCTTTGTCGCCCTGCGGACCGCGAAACGATTCGAGGAGGCGCGGGACATGTCCCGGCGGCTGTGGGCCGGGCTGGGCGGCGATCCGTCTGGGCACGTCGAGACCGCCGCGTCCCGGCAGTACGCGGAACTGTTCGCGGCGCTGCCGGAGCCCGCCTATCTCACCTACGGCAACGTCGACATCCCGCGCATGTGGCAGGCGCATCTGCGGCCCGGCCACCACGTGCTGGACGGCGAGCGGGTTGAACTCGACGGCTGGAGCTTCGGTTTCGTCGGGGGCGGTCTGCGCTCGGCCTACCGGACGCCCAACGAGATCGACGAGGACGCCTACGCGGCCAAAGTGGCCGCGGTGGGGGACGTCGACGTGCTGTGCACGCACATCCCGCCGGCCGTGCCGCAGTTGCTGTACGACACGGTCGCGCGGCGGCTGGAGCGGGGCAGTGACGTGCTGCTTCAGCAGATCCGCCGCACTCAGCCGAGGTACGCCCTGTTCGGCCACGTGCACCAGCCGCTGGCTCGCCGAGTCCGCATCGGGCGTACCGAGTGCATCAACGTCGGCCACTTCCGTGCCACCGGCACGCCCTACGCCCTGGAATGGCAGTAATTCAGCTGGCGGCGATCATGGAATGCGGCTGGCGGCGCGCCTGGCCACTCCCACTTCATGATCACGAAGGATTCGCGGCCGTATAGGGCATTGGGCCAAAGGGGAAACGAAAACGGACACCGCCCACCCGGCCGCACGCCTGATCATCGAGTGGACAGCCAGCTGTGACTGACCCGCCAGGCCCGACGCGCGGTCCCCCCAGCCGGCCCGTCAGGACTGCCACCATTGACAAGCCATCTATCAAAGTGATATCACGTTGATAGGTAACCGGGTGACCGGCACCACAGCCCAGAGGAGGCATCCCGATGAACGCACCCAACGACAACACCGCTGCGAAACGCCTGCGCGGGTGGTGGCTAACTCCCCCGCGACCCGGCCTGCAACGCCTGATCCACCCATGGGAGTACCGCCGCCTCCGCTTCTTTGGCGTCAGGCGTATTGCCGCTGGCAGTGTCGCGGCCGCCGCGGGCTTCATTTGCCTCGCGTACGGCGGCTACGGATGGGCAGCCTTCTTCCTGGTTGTCGCGGCGCTGAGTATCGCGCACGGCTGCTGGGATCTGGCCATCGCCCGCTCCGCATCTGCCCGGACCTGAGCCTGGCCAACACCCGCCGGGGCGACGATACCCGTACTAAGGCGCCCTGACCTCCACGGCTCCCGGCTCACGACCGCAATCCCCTTCTCCGTGCCCCAGGCACCGGCAAACCCCACACTCCGTCCGCACAGCACCCGCACAGCCCCGCGACACTGAGGTGCGGGCGCTGTGCGGACGGAGAACCCGCCTCGCACTCCCTCCCGCCAGGAACAAGGCCCTTGCGGGCAAATCAAAACCAAGATCAAAGTCAAGAACAAGGTCAAAACCTTCTCGTGGCACAGGCAGGCGCCCGGCTAGCGAGGAACCGCACACCAGCCACCGAAACCGTGGCACAGGCACGCACCAGGCCAGCGAGGAACCGGACCAACACAGACCGAAACCGTGGCACAGGCAGGACGCCCGGGACATGCCCAACGGCCATCGGGTCCACCCACGGCCCCCGCTACGCGGGGTACAGCCCGACCCGCATGACCGCAGTCAGCAGGCCGGCGAGGAACAACACCAGCGCACGCCGAAACCCGAGTTGGGCCAGCTTAGTGCGCACTGGCGCGGCATCCTTGGCGGGAAACTGTGCGGTGGTGAGTGCCCGCCGCCCCGACGTCGCTGCCAGGCTGATGTCGTTACCTGGCGTTCGTCGTGACGGCTGGTTCTAGTAGATGAAGTCTTCCTAGAAGTACTGGAGTAGCCAGTCGTGGATCTCGCCGATTCGGCCGATCATGGTTAGATGGCCGTCGCGGTCGCTGATATCAGCCTCGGCGCCAGGGACGTTGGCGGCCAGCCACTGGCCGTGCTGCACGGGAACAAACCGGTCCTCACGGCCATGCCAGATCTTGACGGGCACCCGGATGTCGCGGAGATCAAACCCCCAGCTAGTCACGTGCGACGCTCCGTCATCCCACCAGCCCTGGTCGCCCGCAGCCAGGCCGTCGCGGAAGCTGTCGGCGAGCCATTGGGCCAGCTCCCCGGTCAGGGCTTCAGCGTCCACGGGCGAGAGGAGACTCTGCAGGGCCTCAGCGAGCTGCTCCGGCGTCGCCGCGACAGCCTCCTCCCAGTCCTCGCGGTGCTGGCGGCGGGCCGCCTCCGGGTCGGAGAAGAACAACTTTACGCCCTCGGCGTTGAGTTCGCCCATCCCGTCGAAGTAGTCGAAGCCCTCGATACCGTAGGGCGCGAGCGATGCCACCGCCGCGACAGCGACCGCCATGTCTGGCAGCAGGGCCGCGCACCCCAGGGCGTACGGGCCGCCTCCGGATATGCCCCAGATGCCAAGCCGGTCGTGCCCGAGCGCCTGGGCGATGGCGCGGACATCCTGTGCTCCCGACGCCACGGTGTGACCTGGGTGGGCGGTCGAGCCGCCGTAGCCAGGGCGGTCATAGCTGATCAGGCGGATGCCCTTCTTCTCGGCGTCGGCGATCCACCCGCCGTACAGGTGCCGTGAGTTCGGCGAGCCAGTGTGGACGAGGATCGGCTTTCCATGAGGTTCACCGGCTATCTCCACGCAAAGTTCACGCCCATTGCCGGCCGGTATGGTCCTGGTCTCGACCCCGCTGGACACTGATAGTCCCTCCTATCGCCGGATCAGGCTATGAGCCGGACGTAGCCGGCGCCGTGGATGCCGCTGGTCATGACAGGGCGATTGTCGGGTGCCGGCGCCCGATGCCGCCAGTGGTTTTCCGCGCGTTCGCGTGCCGCAGGGCGGTGATACCTTCTCGACCTCGGTAGCTGCGGCTCTGTCGTGGGTCTGCCCAGCGAAGACGCAGGCGACGGGATTCACCAGACCACTAACCGCCGGATTAGTGCGCAACTTTGCCCGTCACGGACCGTGAAACCGCTGGTCAGCGAGCCATCGGCTGACTGAAAGCCAAGTCGTGGCCCAACTCGGGTACGCGGGGCACAGCCCGACCCGCAAGACCGCAGTCAGCAGGCCGGCGAGGAACAACACCAGCGCACGCCGAAACGGCAGCAGCCCCCTGGGAACCTCAGTCGCGCCGCGCACCTTCTGGCCAGATCAGCCGAACGGGAACGCCCTTGTCACGGGCATAAG
>OCZU010003315.1_pt1 | contig 10173 bp, 7 predicted proteins | sample 1539001 | NCBI WGS metagenome assembly OCZU01 (sample SAMEA3539306, study PRJEB22396) | soil metagenome | biome: tundra; feature: field; material: soil | place: USA | collected 2010-05 | depth 0.15 m | reverse complement strand
GCAACCGGGGCGTAAACATACCAAATTCTGCGAAATGTACCAAGCAATCGACTACTGTCGGTCCAGTACTTTGCGGATCGGTTTCTGCGTGGATTTGAGGCGGATGGCGAAGGCAAGGGGCGGAACGGGGTCTCCGGCGCGAACTACGGCGGGCGCGGAGGGGTCGCCGGCAAGCTCCGCATTCTCCGGCAGGCTGGCCGTGTCTACCACCAATTGGTAATCGCCTTCATGGACGTTATAGAAGGCGAAATGGCCATCTTCGGCGGTGGTGGTGTAGCGCTGGCCGGGGACTATCCGGATGACGATGCCTTCGAGCGTCGCGCCGGCGGGGCCGGTGACGCGGCCTTCCAGGTTGCTCAGGGGGAAGACTTCGAAATCGGCGCGGTTGGCCCGGCGGGCCTGGGTGAAAACTCTGGCGCTCGCCGGCGAGCCCGGGTCGTACTCGGCGGGCAGTTCGGAGGCGGAAAGCGCCACTTCGTGCGAACCTTCGGCGACTTCGACGAAAAGGTAGTGGCCGTCGGCGCCCGTGGCCACGGTGCGATGGCCGTCGAGGCTGATGGGGATTCCGGCCGCCTGCTCGGTGCCGCCGAGTCTGCGAACCTTGACTACGCCTTCGATGCTGCCGTTGAGCGGCGCCGCGGCGGCGATGAACTGCCCGAGGTTCTCGTAGGGGAGCCCGCCGCCCCAACGGATCTGTTTACTGAAGCGGAAGTAGAAACTCCACGTGCTCAGCGTCGCCAGGTCCTGGGTCACCGGCACACCCCCGCTTTGCAGCACGAAGATGCTCTCCGGGTTGAGGTCCATGTTCAGCCGGTTGCGGAACATCTCCGCCTGAAAGTTCCACTGGCGAAAAAGGCGCAGCCCGAGTCCCACGACGGTCGTGCTGTAGGCGCTGGTGGCGAAGACGGTGCGGTTCGCCAGATCGTTGCCGCTTTCCACGTTGGCGAAGGCGCTGAACCGGCCGAAATTGCCTTGCAGCGCGCCCCGCACGTAGACGGAGTTCCTTACCTCCGAGCCGGTGGAACGTTGCAGCCTCACCGCGCCACCCACGTAGAGGTGGCCACGTCCGTACATGTCTTCGAATTCGACGGCCCGCTGCCGCGTCGGCTGCGGCGGCATCGCCAGGAGCAGTTCGCGCCAGTTCACGTGCACGCTGTGGTGGCCCAGGCTGCGCGATAGCGTGGCCGTGGTCTGCCGGTTGTTGGAGCTGACGGGCGTTTCACCGGGCTGCTGCGAAGAGTAACGGACCGTGGAGACCTGGGCGCTGCCGGAGAATCCGGCCGGCAGCGAAAGCGTTACGCCGGCCGACGTCGTGGTGCTGGCCATGCCGGTCGCGTTCGTGTCCTTTTCCAGGTTATTGCGGTAGTTGCTGGCCGCGGCGTAAAGATCGACGCGCTTCCAGGGGCGTAGCCGGATCTCGGCGAACGGGCCCCGGCGGTCGCCGATGAAGTAGCCGGCAAGGGGAAAGTAGTGCGCGCCTTGCAGCACGTAGTTGACCCGCACGGTGAGGGCCTTGGATTCCCAGGCCGCGGCCGCGATGGAAGAGAACACCGCCTTCCCTTCGCCCAGCGGTTGCGACCCTTCCACGTAAACCCTGAGCCGCTTGACAGGCGCATACAGCGCCTGCACGGAGAGGGTGCGCTCTAGCGTGAGCTGGCCGCCGGAGGGGAAAAGATAGGGATTATCGGCGATGGCTTGCGCGGAGGAGGAAAACTGGAGGTAGCGGGCGCCGATCGTCAGATGGCGGCCGATTTTGCGGCGCGCGCTCACGCCCATGATGCGTTGCGGCACCCGTATCCGATAGGGCACGCGCGGCCCGGCACTGATGGTTTCATCGCCCAGGAAGAAACCGTACACGACATCGCCGTGAGCGGCTTCCACGCGTACCCCGCGGGCGATGATCTCCGGCGTGTAGATGTTGTACAAGGGGTAATCCACCAGCGAGGCGGGCGTGCGAAAATCGCCCGCGGTGGCCGTCCACCGGTAGCCCAGCAACGGAGCGCCGCGCAGTTCCAGGAAGTTCTCGCCGGTCTGCATCCGGTTCTGCGCGCCATAGCCCTCGAAGCTGCCGCTCAGAAACCCCAGGCCCGGGACCAGGCTCTGAAACTTCACCGCCACGCCGCTCGTGCTGGTCAGACTTTGCGAGTTCCCGCCCTGGTAGTAGCCTTGCGTGGCCACGTCCGCCTGTCCGCGAATTTGCCCGCGCGCGGCGCCGGCCAGCGCCGCCAGCGCAACCACCAGCGCCGCTGGCTGGCGGCGCTTACGGCTTGGCGGCGGCAGTGGCAAGGGCGGTAGCCTCCTGGATCTCGTTGCCGCCCAGATCCACCCGCGCGCGCAGGGTGTACTTGCCGGGGCCGGCAGCCAGTTTCAGAGGAAAGATGAAGTTCTGATCGCGCTTCGGCAGCACCGGCAGCGGAACGAATTTGACGCTTTCCACCACCTTGCCCGCTGCATCGAGCACGTCGAGATCGCCCGCCGGGCGAAAGTGCATCTGGCTCGGATTGGCCAGCACCACGACGGCCCGCCACGCCTGCGGTTTCGTGCCGGCGATGGATTCCAGCTTCAGGTCCTTGACCGAACCTTCGGCCGCGGGCTGGCCCACCACCACGTAGAGCGCGCAGACAATCTGCACCGCCGTGCGCAGGGAGTTGCCTCTCGCCTCCCCGGCGGTGGGCTGCGTGGTGAATCCCATGGCGCAGTGGAAGCTGCGCGCGGGCGCGTCCGCTGGCGTGCGCACGGTATACCGCACAGTCGCCTGCGACTTGCCGGCCATCTCCATTTCCATGGGATTGATGCTCAGCCACTGCCGGCAGGAGTATTCCTTCTCCTGCGCCGCTTGCCGCAGGAACTGCGGTGTGGTCTCGGCATCGATGTAGAAATCCAGCAGTTCGGCCACCACCCGCACCTTGCCGGGCGCATCGTTGCTCACCATGAGCACGCCCGAATGCTGCGCGCCGGGCGCCAGTTGCAGTTCCTCGCGCATCGGCGTGAGGCCCAGGCCAACCTGGGCGTGGGCGCCTTCGGCGAAGGCGAATGCGGCGGCCAGAATGGCCGTCAGGGTAGTGTAGCGATGTAAGTGAGAGAAAGCGAACATGATGGGCTCAATTGGGCGGCGCGTTTCCACGTGTCGCTGAGGGTGTAGGAGATCTGTATCTGATAACTTGGCGCCAGGACGCCTTCGAGCCCGCTGGCCACCACCTGCGGCGTGGTGGAGAGCGGAAACGCGCCCGCGCAGGATGCCGAGCCGAAGTTGTTGGCGGAGGACGAGGAGCAGGTGACGGTAATGGCCGAAGCCGGGATGCCGGGACAATTGGTCAGGTACGCCGAGGGCGCCTGGACGGTGAGAGTCCAGTTCGCGGACCATTGACCGTTGTACGTCCAGGAAACGCTGGCGGGCGAACCGCCGGCCACGGTCGACGTGTCCGGATCGGTGGCCTGAAAGGTGACGGTTGCGGGCACGACCGATAGGGGAAAGGTGGTACCCGCCAGCGGCTGGACAGAGGCGGCCGTGCGCGGCTGGACCACGGGCCGCGCCCGCTGTCCAGCGACCGCGGCCGCCGCGAATACGGCAATGGGGAACCATCCAGCCATGACAGTTACACCGCGGCGATGGTGAAGGTCACGACCGCGGTGTAACTACCGGTTGAGTACGCTGGATCGTTGATCAGGGTCCAGGCTACCGAAGCGGCGTCGCCTGCCTTGCTGGACTTGGCATCGGTGCCGAAGGTAGCAAGTGGAGTGCCCGACGCCAGGCTGGCGGTTTGCGAACCCGTGCAGCCGGTGCCGGAGGCGGCGACGGTGCAGGTGTAGGCGAGGGTGTCGCCGGTCGTGCCGGAGGTGCCGACGTTCGGGCCGCCCGCTGGGGAGAACTCGGTTGTGACCTTCGCCGTGATGGTGCCGCTGCCGCCGGTTTTGGATGTGCGGACTTTGTACGTCATGGCGGTCGTACCGGTGAAGTTACCGGCGAAGGCGCCCACCACCGACTCCGTCAGCGTGCTGGTGCCCGTGACCGTTAGGGATGCTTCCACCGCTACCGTCACGGCGACATTGGTGGTTCCCGTCGCTCCCTGGGCGCGCCCGGTGGTGCCGAAAAGCAGCATCGCCAACAGCGGCGCGATCATCGTTACTATTCGTTTCATCGTCTTTTTTTTCTCCTAAGTGGCGCTAATGATAAAGGTGACTTTGGCTGAATATGAGCCTGTATCGTATCTGGGATCGTCCACTACCGTGAAGTTCAGGGTCAGGGAGTTTGGATCCTGGGCGCTGCAAGCTCCACCCCCGCCCGTGCATGCCGATGCAGGCAGGGTCAGCACAGGGGTTTGAAGCGTGGTGGATGCGGTTTGGGCGCCGCTGCAAGCGGTGCCGAGGTTGGCGCTGGAGCACGTATACGTCAGGGCGCCGGAAGCGGCGGAGGGTCCGCCCGCGGGGGCAAAATCCGACGTCACCTGGAGTGTCATCGTGCCGCCGCCCGCCGGCGTGGTGCGCGCTCGGTAAGTAATCGGCACGCTCGCCTGGAAGGGAGTGAACTGTGCGGCGCCGGCGGTCAGGGTGACCGACGCAGGGACCGTTAACTTCGCGATCGGATAGATCAGGGCGTTGAGGGTTTGCGTCCCCGTGCCGGTCGCGCCCGGGCACGTGGCCACGGGCAACACGAATACCAGGGCTGCCGCCAGCCTGGCTCCACGGGACCCCACGGGATTGGACGGTATCCGCACTCCTGCGAATCATCCCATTCGGTCCAAAAGGGGGACAATGCCGAAAATGGTTATAAAAGTGCCGCTAACTCGCCAATTTCAAACTAAATAATTGAAATTTAACTGGTTGTGCGTGACATCAATCGCCTGTGTATGAGAGTTCCGGTACCCGATCTGGCGCCTCTCCCCCTATCCCACCACTTCCAGAAACGCCTTCGCCGCGTGACTCAGCGCCCGCCGCGTGGGATAGATCAGCCGGATCTTCCGCTCCACGTGCATCTCCTTCACGCGCACTTCGCACAGCCGCTTCTGCGCGATCTCCTGTTCCACGCACATGCGCGGCAGAAACGCCACCCCCATGTCGCGCTCCACCAGTTTGCGGATGGTCTCGATGGTCGGCATCTCCACATCCATGCGCAGCGGAACCTTGTGCGCCAGAAACTCCCGCAGCACCACTTCCCGGTAGGGCGACACCACATTGTGCGCGATGAAATTCTCCGCGCCGAGTTCCGTAATCGACACCGTCTTGCGGCTGGCCAGCCGGTGCTTCGGGGACACCACGAACGCCAGCGCGTCGATATATATCACCTTCGATTTGAGGCGCTCATCGCCCGGATCGTAGCTGATCGCTCCCATCTCCAGGTTGCCGTCCAGTAACTCGTTGGGCAGCTTGCTCGAAAGACTCCGCCGGATCTGCACCTTGATCTTCGGGTACATCTCGCGGTAACGCTCGATGTGCTTCAAAAGGTATAAGGTGGTCGATTCGTTGGCCCCGATGGTCAGCCGCCCCGCCGAATTGTCGCGCAGTTCGGCGATCGAGTTGTCCATCTCCTGGTGCAGGCTCTGGAAGCGCCGCGCGTACTCCAGCACCGTACGCCCGGCGTCGGTCAGAATCAGGTCCTTCCCCGACCGGTCGATCAGTTTCTCCCCCAGTTCCTGCTCCAGCCGCTGCAAGGAGAGCGAGATGGCCGGCTGCGTGCGCAACAATTTGCCCGCCGCCCGGGAGAAGCTTTTTTCCGTGGCGACGGCGAGAAATACCTGCAGGGAATGGAGTTCCATGAGAGCCTCTTTCAATATAACACTTGCTAATATCGACCGCTGATATTATAAATTCGCTAAATCGAACGCCCGGCCGCATACAGCGTGCCGGGAAATGGGCGTATACTTCGCTAATACCTTCGAGAATTCTCGAAACTCTGGGTCCCAGGACAAACCATGCCGGACAATTCCACCGAGGGCGGTCCCTCGGAAAGCTGCATGCCAGCCCCCGGGGCGGCAAGTCAGCAGCAGCCCGCCACGTCGTGGGTCCTCCCGGTTGTCACGGCAGTGGTGCTGATCGCCGCCTTCTGTCTGTATTACTTCGTGTACGTAAGGGCTCAGCGCGAGTACCTTGGCAATCGCAACTTTCGATCCCTGGCGGCTCTCGGGGATCAACTCCAGACGATGGTTACGATCCACGGGAGCATTCTGGAGTTCTATGCCGACCTGGCCAGTACCGGGAGGCATGGCAGAGAACCCAATCGTGCGAGAAAGCAATTGGAACACTTTGTCCCGGTTCGGCGCGAGGACGCGGAACTGCCGAAGCCGGACCGGGACCGGGAATCTCAAAAAGACTATGTAAGATACCTGGCGCCGACGTTTGAATTGGCCGATCCGGCAAAGAAAAAACCCTCCGACAGCACGTCCAGGCTCGCCATACTACGCCGCAATGGCCGTTGGGTCCTGGAGTTCGACGCCCTTCCGGAACCGCCCGATCCCACGGATTACCGGGGGTCGCTCGTGCTCGAAGACCTCTTCCAACCGCTGGTCGGCTCGCTGCCCTTCGATGAAATTCTTCTGGCATCGGATAACGGGGAAATCGTCTATCAATCCACCAAGAACGGTCCACAGTTCACCACCCTGGCCTCGCTGCTGGACAACCAGACCGGCGGCGCCGGGAAGACACCCGCCGCGAATCCGGCCGGGACCGAGCCGAAAACGAATTCCGTTTCCATGCACCTGACGGATGTCGCCCTGACCGGCACAAACTATAAGCTTTTCCTGCAGCCGGTCTTGATCGATGCATTTAGCGACGACCCCAGCCAGAAAGGAGAACCGCACAGGTGGATGCTCTGTGGGCTGAGATCCTCCGCAACCCTGGAGTGGGAGGCACTGGCCATTTCGTACACGGTCATCATCTGGCTTACCGCCCTGTTGTTCGCCATCTGCATGGGCGGCCCGATCCTCAAGTTGTTTCTCATGAACAACCGGGAGCGCTTCCGGCTGCGGGACCTGGGCTTTCTCGGTCTCTTTCTGATTCTGCTGAGCGGCATCTTCACGCTGTCCGGACTCCAGGCGGCCTACTTTCACTCCAATGATGACAACACCGAGGGGCAGCTACAGCAACTTGGCGAGCGCCTTTCGAAGGACATCCATCTCGAGCTGGGGCTCATGCGCGACCAGTTAGTGGCGCTGTGTCACACCGAGACGCTCAAACAGGATCTTCATTCGGCGGTAACTAGCGAGGTAGTTAGGCAAAGCGTCGCTAACCAGTCCACCGGGGAGGTCGCCAATGCCGCCAGGATATACCTTAACTTCAATAACGCATTCTGGACCGATGACGACGGGCACCAGGTGGTCAAATGGAGCTCGGGCGACTACGTCACCCCGTTGATCGATGTTTCCGGGCTGCGCGCTTATACGCAGCCAAAAACCACTTACCTGGACGCCAACGGTCCGCCCCTCCACTTCGATTCGGTGTTACCTCCCAACAGGCTGGAATATCTGGCCACGCTGGCCATGAAAACCACAGACTGCAATCCGGAGCTGGACAATCCCCGCATCGTCCGAGGGGACATAAGCGGCGGTCAGGCGTTTCTGACGGCCCAGCCATTTTCCCTCATTGATCCAGTCTTGCCCTTTGGTTATGGATTCGCGCTGGTCGAACAATCGGGTGTTGTCCTGTTTCACTTCGATAAGAACAAAAACCTGCGGGAGAACTTTCTCCAGGAGAGCGAATGGAACCGGGAACTCTCCGCGGCGGCCTTCGGCCATTCGACCCAGGGCTCTCTGCATATCAAGTATCTGGGCAAAGACTACCGGGCGCGTGTGGTACCCGTCGCCGGCCTCTCCCAGGCGCCCTGGTCCCTCATCGTGTACCGCGACCTTACTTCGGTCCGGACTCTCGACTTACAGTCCATGACCATGGCGTCTACTTTGTTTTCGCTGATCCTGGCGGGACCGTTCCTGTTCCTCGCCGTCTGGTGTCTCGTCTACCGGCCTCGTTTCGCCCCGGAATGCGCCTGGCCGAATCCGGCTCGTATGGCGACGTACGGCTATCAAATCGCGCTTTATGCGGTATTGATCGTGGTTTTCCTGTATCTCGGTTTCGGCGCTTCCGCCGAGGAAACCGTGTTGGCGTGCGCGGCGGTTCCTTACGCGGCTCTAATGATGACATATTGGGGGTTCCGGATGTATCCCGCCGCGGGGCAGCAGCGCGCCAAGCGCGAAGGGTGGTCGCTTTTCCCCGCGGTCTTGTCGGCATTGGCCGTCCTCGTTTTCCTGGCCGTACTCGTCGTGCAGTGGCCCCATTCGGAGCATCTCACGCTGTTGTTCGCCGTCGTTGCAGTCGCCGTACTTCCTCTACTTCGCCGGCCCCGCCTGTATGTCGTGCGCACGTTCCGGCGCTGGCGCCCGGCCAACCGTGCCAACAGGGAGACCTTCCGTCGTCCCAGACCAGGGCCATTCGGCTACCGGGCCTGCTACGCTCTCAGCGTTCTGCTGATGCTCCTGCTGGTGGGGGTGCTGACGCCGATGGCCCTCTTCCGCGCCAGCCTGAGTGTGGAGCGGCGGTTGCAGGTCAAACAGGCACAACTGCATCTGGCATCGGCTTTGGAGTTGCACCAGGCGTCGATCGACGATCAACATCGGAACGGAGATCGCAATGACTTCGCGTATCGCGAGTTCTTCCGGGACACCGCCGAATGGCGCAACATGGGGCTCCTCCCACTGTTCGCGCCGGATGGCATTCCGTCGATCCGAGACCACTCCGACAGGCTCGGCACGGAGATCTACAGCGGTTGGTTCCGGCGCCTGATCTACTCGCTGCACCACGACTACAACGACGCAGCCATGGAAATGTTGGGAGTCATTCCGGACCGCGCCGGTTCCGATCCCTCCCCGGATTGGACCTGGCTAAACCAGGAGTCGGCCATTACTCTCGTCTGGCACGGGGCTCGTCCTCCAGCCGCCCGCGACCCAAACAGCGCGGAAAAGCCGCCGAAGGAACACGACCTGGTCATTCGGTCCCTGGTGCCGGGCTTTTCTGCCGGCGACAACCGGACTGCCGCGGGGATTGCGATCGCGGTCATGCTCGCCATCGGCGGCCTCTTCTGGGCACTGGCGCAGAGGCTGTTTCTTTTCCATATCGCACCGCTGAAACTGGGCGGGAGGCGGCAGGTTGCCGAATCCCTTCGCGAGGGGCGGAGTGTCCTGATTCTGCTGCCCCTGGTTTCCGATTGGCAGTGGGAGGAGCCCACCTGGAAGATGGACCTGGCGCGCCTGGCGACCGGACCCAGATGGGCCGAACTTCTGGACCTGGGTACCGTGCCGCGCCAAACGTTGATTGAGATTCGAGGCTTCGAGTACTCCACGGGCGCCCCCGAAATCGACAACCAGAAGCTCCTTCTGCTGGAGCGGCTGACTCACCGAGAGGATACCCAGTTTGCGGCTATCATGGCCGTGGATGCCTCGTCCGAGGACTATCGGCGCCAATTCCCGGATCTCGAAGTGTTTGATCTCCGTGAGGAGCCCTTTCCCTGGCTGGCGGCGTATGCAGGCCCGGCGCGCGACCTCATCTGGAAGGAGTGCGGTCCCCTGCCGGCCTTGTGGCCCATCGGCGCGCAACTCGCCAAAGATATCAAGACGGAGTCTATCCACTCCGAAGACACTATTGCATCCGAGATCCTGGAGCGCGCCGATCCGTACTACCGGCTGATCTGGCACGAATGCTCCAGGGAGCAGAAGTTTGTGCTGTCACAACTGGCGCTCGACGGGCTGTTGAATCCAACCAACGGACGGGCCGTGCGGCAACTGGTGCGCCGCGGTCTGATTGCCAAGGACCCGCAGTTTCGCATCCTCAACGAGAGCTTCCGGCGATTCCTGCGGTCCGCTGCCACGCCGCAATTGCGGCAGGGGTGGCTGCGCGAATCGCGGCAAAGCGGATGGGGAAAAGCGCATGGCGTTTTCTTCACCACCATGCTCGTGGTCGGCGTTTTTCTCCTGACCACGCAGAATGAGCTCTTCCAGTCGTCCGCCGGTTACGTCACCACCGCTCTAGGGGGGTTCGGCACACTCGCCAAACTGTTGAACACGGTTCGCGGCGGCGGGTCGGCGGACAAGCCCAGCTAAACGCCGGACTTGGCAATCTATAACACTTGCTAATACGGACCGCTAATATTATAAATTTGCTAAATCGAACGTCCAGCCGCGATAATGCTCT
>OCZU010003314.1_pt1 | contig 10181 bp, 8 predicted proteins | sample 1539001 | NCBI WGS metagenome assembly OCZU01 (sample SAMEA3539306, study PRJEB22396) | soil metagenome | biome: tundra; feature: field; material: soil | place: USA | collected 2010-05 | depth 0.15 m | reverse complement strand
TCATCAAACACCGCACCTCCGACGGGCGGCCCGAAAACGTGTCGGCGAAGGAGCCAAGCGACGCGGTGAAGAAACCCGATGACAGCGGAAAATCTACCAACGCCCTGGAAGTCCGCGTCGGCGCCGACAAGATCGACTACGTCGTGAATGGCACCGTAGTACACACGACACCGAAGACGGGAGCGACGGCCGTCACCGACGGCATCTACGGCATCCGCGTCAATCACCTTCTCGAGGTTCAGGTGGACGGACTCGGGATGTCAAAGTAACCGGTGGGGCAGGCGGTGCCGCCTGCCTGGCCTCGCTTGCGGTCGACTTTCGCCCGACATCTCCCCCAATTACTGCCGGCCGGCCGCCGGCTTGATGGTCGACGATTGCTTGGCCAGGTCGTGCGTCGGGAAGCGTTTCCGCAGCTCCTTGAAATTGTCGGTCGCTTCCCCGGTTCGCCCCAGCAGCATCAGGGCCTTGCCCTTATAGAAGAGCGCATCCGGGACTTTCTTGGCGTCCGGGTAGTTGGTCACCACCAGGTCGAAATCCTTCACCGCGCTCTCCAGGTCGTTCTGGGATTGGTGAATCGAACCGATGTAGTACTGCGCGTCGGAGGCCAGCGGCGTGTCCGCATACCACTTCAGGTAGTTGGCGAACTCCTGCACCGCCAGATCGAGCTTGCCGGTCCTGCGATCCTGGTCGGCGTTCTCGAATAGGTTGCTGGCGGGCATCGTCGGCTTTTCTACCGTCTGCGGCGGTGGTGGTTGCGGGGTCTGCATCACCATCACCCGGTTGTTCAGATCGCTAATCTGGGTCTGCAGTTTCGCCATCAGCCCGGCCAGGTCGGAAACTGCCTGCTGCATGGTGCCAAGTCCATTCGATACGCCGTCCATTCGGGCGCTCATGGCGACCATCGGGGGCACCAGCTTGGTCTGCTGATCCTTCAGCATCTGCTCCAGGCTGCGCTGCACCGCTGCCACTGCGGAATTGGCTTGGGTGGCCGCTTCGGCGGAACCCTGCACCTGGACCTGCAAGGCCGAGAGCTTCTCGTTTACGGTGCTCTGCAGAGCCTTTACCAGATCCTGCAACTGGGCTACGTCCCGCTGCAATTCCTGCATATCCCGGTTCGCCGCTGCTGCGCCCGAGAGGGGCGCGGCAGCAACCAAAATCAACACCGAAAGGCGTCGCAACATCTGCACTCTCCTCGCCCGGCGGGAGTACACACGACCCCGCACGCGCATCGTGTCTCTTGTCCAGTATCCTATGCTTCGAGGGGCATGGCTAGCCGGCGGCGTACTGCCAAAAGAAGGGACGGCCTTCTATGTTCTGGGGCGCCCTGGTACCGTCATGCGCCTTGTTCTACCCCTACGCCTGAGGGAGCGAGGTTGGCGCGGCCCGGCCGGTCTCGTCCACTCTTTGCGCCAGCGCGGCAGCGAGCGCCAGGAAAACACCTCCGCACACCACCGCCGCCATGCGGTTATTGCCCAGTAGGTGATTCATGACCCAACCGAAGCCCAGCGAGGCTACAATTTCCGGCGTCACGATAAAGAAGTTGAAGATGCCCATGTAGATCCCCACCTTGTTGGACGGCAGGGCGCCGGCCAGCATGGCATAGGGCATGGAGAGCGTGCTGGCCCACGCGATGCCGATGCCGGTCATGGAGAGCAGCAGGAGGTATTTGTCATGGATCACGGCCACGGAGAGCAGCCCCAGGGCTCCCGCCAGCAGGCACAGTCCATGCGTGCGGCGGCGGCCCAGCGCGCGGGCCATGGGCTCGAGCGCGAAGGAGAACCCGAAGCAGACCGCCGAGTACATGGCGAAGCACATGCCGCCCCACTGGATGCCTTCCTCATAAAGCGGCGACTCGGGCCCGGGCGCGCCCATCACGTGGTAAGCCACCGCCACGGGGAAGTACAGCCACATGCAGAACAGCCCCAGCCAGGTGGCAATCTGGACCCAGGCGAGTTGCCGCATGGTGCGCGGCATGGCGGCGATGCTGGCGAAGATTTCTTGCGCGCCCTTTACCAGGCCGCCGCCTTTGGGCTCCAACTTTTCGGGCGGATATTCGCGCGTGGTCCCCACGGTCCACAGCACCGCGGCCAGAAACACGGCGGATCCCAGATAGAAGGAGATGCGGACAGTCGCCGGAATGGAGTGGGCCGCGGTGGCGGCGCTGGATACTTGGAACATGCGCGCCAGCAGCCAGGGGAGCGCCGACGCGATCACCGCGCCCAAGCCGATGAACAGGCTCTGCATGGCGAAGCCGCGGGTGCGCTGCGATTCGGGCAGCAGGTCGGCGACAAACGCGCGAAACGGTTCCATGCTGATATTGATGGAGGCGTCCAGCATCCACAACAAACCGGCAGCCATCCAAAGCGCGCTGGAATTCGGCATCAGAATGAGAGCCAGGGTGCTAAGAATGGCGCCCAGGAGAAAGTACGGCCGGCGACGGCCGAGACGGCCCCAGGTATGGTCGCTCAAATGGCCGATGATGGGCTGCACGATCAGCCCGGTCAGCGGCGCCGCCAGCCACAGAATCGGGATCTGGTCGGGTTTGGCTCCCAGGTATTCGTAAATGGCGCTCATATTGGCCATTTGCAATCCCCAGCCGAACTGGATCCCGAAGAATCCCAGGTTCATGTTCCAGATCTGAGCGAATCGGAGCGGAGGTTTTTCCATAAGAGTGGTGCCGCGCGCCAGACCCTCGACGGTAACACTTGGCAGGGTTCGGAAGCGAGTCAGGGATTATTTCAACGCCGAGACGCAAAGACGCCGAGGAAGAACAGGAAAGGCCAGGTTCCCGAGGATTTGTCAGCGCCGCGCCCCTCCCTGAGGCTGGGGACGCGGAGCGGGCCGAGAGCGCCGAGACTTGTCTCTCTCGTCTTGCCACGCACCTGCGCAGTCAGTGCCATTTACCTCGGCCCCCTCGGTGCTCTCAGGTTTTGACTTTGATCTTTCTTCCTCGGCGTCTCGGCGGTAAGTTCTTTCCGGCCCGTCTCACCTGCCCACGGCGTGTCCCGTTGGCCACAAGGGTGCACGGATGAACACAACCGGCGGCTCGGAATTCGTTCATCGGCAACGGCTTTTCAAATGGCACCCGGACTGCATGCCTTCCGGACGCATGTGGCATACTCGTTGGTGGCTTCGCGGGAACTCGTGGATTGCCGGTGGAGTCTACAGGAACATGCATCGTGGGTTCCTCTGTCTCCTCTGGTCGCTGAGCGCCCTGGCACAGGCGCCCCAACAGAATCCTCTCGACATGGCCATCCAGGCCTACTGGAAGGCCCGCGCCGAAGCCCGCTTCGACGAAGCGGTGGCCAAACGCGAGGAGGCGCGCGCTCTTCTGGCGCAAATGCCGGCGGAGGCGCCACAGTTCGGCAGTTGGGTGCAGAACGTCGCGGGGCTCTATGAGGGCGGGTGCATGCAGGCAAGGGCGCGTGAGGTGGCGGAAGCCGCGCTGGCGCGCACCGGGCGACTCGGCGATGCTCATCCTACGCGCATCCTGCTGCTCAATACGCTGGCAGGGTTCTGGCAGGAAGACCGGAATCTGCTGAAGGCCGCGACCTACTCGGAGAAGGCCGTCGCGGCCCTGGAGGCCGCCCCGCCGGCGAATTCGGCGGAGCCCGGTTCGGCACAGGGCGTTATGGGGTCCTTTTCGACCGGCAGCAGGGTCATCGTGATTGGTAGCCGCCTCTCCCGGGGCGGCCCAGTTTCGAACCTGAGCGGCGCGTACCAACGGTTAGCTTCGATCTACCAGCAACTCGGCCGGCCGGAGGCGGTGGCCGCTGTTTTGACGAAGATGAAGAACCTGGCCGGTGACAACGCCTACGCGCTCGCCTCGTTGTACGAGAGTCAGGGTAAGTTCGACGAGGCAGCCGCAATCTATCGGAAGCAGGTGACGCAGGCGGCCGGCGATCCGCAGCAATTAGTCGGGCCGTTGCAATCGCTCGCCCAACTGTATCAGCGGGAACAACGCTACGGCGACGCCGCCGCGGTGCTCCAGCAAGCGATTGTGGGCCTGGATGCATCCGGCAGCCCGGCGGCGCGCAGCCAAGCCCTGGGGATGCGCCAGAATCTTGCGGGCATGCTGAGTCAGGCAGGCCAGACTGGGGAGGCGGACCAGGTCTATCAACAGTTGCTAGCCGAGAGTCAGAGCCGCCAGGACCCCAATTACGCTCAGATGATCGTAAACTATGCGAACTACCTCGACAACTCCAAACGAAGCGGCCAGGCCGAGAGTCTCTTGAGCGACTATATGGCGAATCACCCGCAATTGGAGCCGTGGCAGGAATCCAATCTCCTGTTTGCGCGTGCCAACTCCGCCAACGCTTCCGGCGATTCGGATCGCGCCGCTGGGTACGAGCGCGCCGCTCGGGACAAACAGCAGGCCATGACGGCAACGCCGCCGGAACAGTTTCTCCTCCAGACGCTTCTTCAGAAGGCGAATACCGCCGCCTGGGGCGACAAGCCGGAGGAGGCGTTCAGCTTGGCCTTGCAAGCCATGGAGGCCGCCCCTCGCGCGGCGGATCGCGACCAGATTGCCTGGCAGGTGCCTGGCATCGCCTCCGGTCTGGCCAACAAGAACGCGCCGGCCAAAGCGGAGCAACTTTACCAGCATCTCTTCGGAATCGTGCAGAGTTGGTCGGCGGACAACCAGCAGCCGCTCTTGAACGTGGCGCAGAGTTATCCGCGATTCCTGATGGCGCAGAAGGATCGTCAGGCCGACGTCCCCGAGGCCATCGAGCGCTACCGCAAGATGCTGATGAACTCACGCGGAGCCGGCACCGGTCATCTCCAGGACCCGCTGCAGATGACGATCGAATTTGAACGCTTCCACGGGTCCCCAAAGCGAGCGCTGCTGGCTACACTCGACCTGCTGGCGCTGGAAGAGTCCATGAATGGAAGCACCAGCGAACCGTACCTTCAGGCCACCGAGATGCTCGCCGATTTGTATGAAGCCGGCGGTGACCCCGAACGCTCCCTGCCATTGTTGCGGCAGGCCGTTGCCATCGGCGATTTGGTCTATTCGGCAAACGATGCGCGCCGCGGAAACACACGTACCCGGCTGGCCTTCGCGCTAGCCCGGCAGCGGGAGTTCGACGAGGCCGAGCGAGTGGCCAACGAAGCGGTAGCCATCGGGAAGCAAATGCGGCCCTCGCAGACGGAGCAGTTCACAAGGCAGTTGGAGGAGATCCGCAAGATGAAGCCCGCTGCGGCGCCGAAAGCGGCTAGCGCAGTCGCCGGCAAGTAACGCCGGAAGCTCAAACGCAAGACCCACACAGGCAAGAATGCCCGTGTTACCCGCCCACCCGGTCGAAGACGATTTCGCCGTCTTCTTTGCGGACGCGGGCCATGTACAACTCGATCTTGGGGTGCGCGCCGTAGCGTTGCGCAATCTGCCGGATGATGCCGGCGGCGAACTCGAGGTCGTCCAACTGTTTTGTGACTATGTCGGCAGTGAGGACGTGCTGGAGTTTCGCTACCATCGCGCCGTAGGACCGGCAGCCTTCATGGTTGATCAGGATGATCCGCTCGGACGGATAGTGCTTCAGGAGCAGCTCGATCTGCTCTCTCATGATCTTCAGGTTCTTCGGAAGAAAGGTCCCCACGCACAGCGAAGCGATGCTGCCGGGTACAATCAGCGGGATGTATTGGCCTTCGTCCAGGCCCAGTTGCCCGCTCTTGAACTCGCGGAATGCCTTCTGGAATTTCGGATCGCCACAGTGAATGATGAGAGCCCTGGGCGGATCGAGATTCAGTTGCGCCATATGCCCTTCCGGAAGATCAAGTGTCCGCTCCCGTCTTCGGATGTCCGGCCGTCAGGTCCAGTTCCTTGAGGAGGGCAGGGGTGATTCCCAGCTTTTCGAGCAGCGGCCCGAAGCCCAGGGCCTGCGCCTGCGCCACGAAGTCGAAGACTACCTTGGGTCCGATGCTGGTGAGCTTGGAGAGGGGATTGGATCCGTTGCCGGAGGACCCCAGGTCCAGGATTCGGATGCTGTCGACATTCCCCAGCGGCGCCGCGATCTGGCCGAACACGTTGGCCAGGCCTTGCGGGCCGAGCGCTTTGGCAAGGGCCTCGCCGAACGCTTCCACTACCCTGGGCGCGGCATCCAGAATCTGCAGCAGGCGGCCGGTGGAGTCCAGCTTCGCCAACGCTTCCGCCAGCTCACGCTTGCCGCGGGCTTCCGCCAGCAGGGCGGCTTCCTGACCGGCCGCCCCGGCCAGCAGCCTGGCTTTCTCGCCCTCCGCCGCGGCCAGCAGCTTGGCCCTCTGCCCATCGGCCTCGGCGAGAAGCTTGGCCTTGGTGGCATCGGCTTCGCCCTGACCCTTCTTGGCTACGGCGGTGCCTTCGGCTTCCGCCTTGATGCGAACGGCGTCGGCATTCTTCTCGGCTGCGGCGAAGGCTGCCTCGGCCTGAATAATGGCGGTCTGCTTGCCAGCCTCGGCTTGAATGATGGCGGTCTGTTTGGCGGCTTGGGCCGCAATGATGGAAGCTTCCCGTTCCGCCTCGGCCGGGCGGATCTTCTCCGTAATGAGCTGCTTTTCGCGGTAGGCGGCTTCCTGTTGCGCGAGCGCGATGCGGGCCTCGGTTTGGCTGGTTTCCACAGCAACCTGAGCCAGTTTCACAGCCTTCAGCGCTTCCGCCTCGGCCAGCGGCCCGGCCTGCGCGGACTTGGCCTCAGCCGCGTGCACTTCGGCCAGGTACTGGGCCTTCTTGGTATTCAGGTCCCGCTCGGCCTCCGCCACGCGCGCCAGGTTCGAGAGCTCAGCTTCTTTACCGGCCCGGATCGCCTCCGAAGTCTTCTCCATGCGCTCACGTTCCGCCTGGGCCTCGCCCACCGCGGCGTCCCGCTTGACTTCGGCGGTCCGCTTCTTGCCGAGAGCTTCAATGTACCCCTGGTTATCGGTGATGCTCTGGATGGTCAGAATGTCGATCTTGACGCCCAGCTTGAGCAGTTCGGTCTCGGCCACCTCGAGCACGTTCTGGTTGAGCTTGTCGCGCTCACCGATCAGGGATTCGATAGTCATCTTGCCGAGTATGGCCCGGAGCTGGCCCGCCATGATTTTGGTCAGCAGCTCATCGATGTCCGTGTCCTTCTTGTCCTCGAAGTTCTGAGCTGCCGAGACGAGGTGGATCTGCTCCCGGCTGATATGCACGGTCGCGATACCCGAAGCGTTCACGCGCACGCCATCCTTAGTGGGGATGTTCTCCACGGTGAATTCGATGCCGCGGGCGCGCAAGTCGAGCTCCGCGCAGGCTTCCAGCACGGGGACGATCAGCTTCCCGCCGCCGGTGACGACGTGGAATCCGAAGGTCTCCTCGGATTCGGTGCCATCCGGCTGCACCACCTTCATCCTGTGCTTGCGGCCATAGACGATCAGCACTTTGCTCGGTGGAACTTTGCGATAGCGCCCGGCGGCCCATCGGATGGAGCCCATGACCGCCAGCACCAGGAGCAGGGTGCCGATTACGGCGCCCAGGTGCGTGGATACTGTCTGAGAAAGTGCGTCCATAGTTTCCTTTCACGTGGTAATGACCGGCACGGCGACAGACGACAAAACACGATCGTCTGTCCCACTTCAGCACTTCTTGACGAGGTATATACCGCCTGCACTCTCGACGATGCGGACGCGCGCCCCGGCGCCGACCTCCTCGTCGCAGCGCACGATCAACTCTTCCGAGCAAGCGGCGCATTGGATTTTGCCCAAGTGGTTCTCTGAGATCGGCGTTGTGACAATGCCGACGGCCCCGAGCAATTTTGCCGAGGTTACGGTGGAGTCCGCCTGCTGGCGGTGAAGCATGGACATGAAAAGGAACGCGAGGCCCCAGAGGCAACTTCCGGCCAGCAGTGCCAGGAGTGTACTGGGTAGCGTCTCCCAGCCGGCTGCCTTCAAAAGGGTGCCGGCCCCCCCGAAACCGGTGAGAAAGAACGCCAGTGAAAAAGCGCTGAAGAAGCTGGGACCAGTATCGTGAGCGGCGTCGTGGCCGCCGAAATCGTGGCCCATGTCGCTATGGTCATGACCGCCGAACATCGTGGCGAACAGGAACATCATGAGCCCGACGATTCCTAAACAGATAAAGACGATCACTGGCTTCGCTCGCTAAAACAGATTCCAGTAGCTCAAATTACTATATCACCCTCCGGTGACTCGACCGAACAGTTCTAACTTTGGCTAGTACGCGGGCGGATATCCATCGGGGCGGAAAGGCGCGAGGCAGGCGGAACCGTTGGCCGGGAACCGCCTGCCCACCTGTCCCCTCTCACAACCCAAAGCACAAAATATTCGGGCCTGCCGCCACCGCCACGTACTGCTTCCCCTTGACTTCGAACGTCATCGGCGACGCCTTCATCCGGACATTCGTCTCAAATCGCCACAAGAGGTTCCCGCCGCGCTCATCCACCGCTTCGAATCCCCCGTTCGGCTTCCCGTAGAAAACTACGCCGCCTGCCGTCACCAGCACACCCGTCCACGTCTTCGCCTTCGCCGCCCCTGGTTGGGGGACCTCCCAAACGATCTTCCCGGTCTCTATATTCAGCGCCCGCAGAAACCGCTGTCCCGTCTGATCCGGATAACCGAGCGGGCTCCCCGTGCACTCCTCCAGGGCCAGGAAGTAGAACAGCCGGGTCACCGGGCTGAATGCCGCCGAGCTCCAGTTCGCCGCATCATCCGGGCATCCCTTCGGGTCTGTCACGCGAGGCCTTCCGTCCGGCGCGATCTCCGTCGCCCAATCCACTCTCCGCAGGAACGGCGTGGCCAGCAGCAACTCTCCGCTGGTGCGGTCCAGGACATAGAAGAAACCATTGCGGTCCGCGTGCAGGAGTAATTTCCGCGGCTTCCCACGATACGCTGCGTCCACCAGCACGGGCGGCTCGGTCGCGTCGCGGTCTCTCACGTCGTGCGGCGTGAACTGGTAATGCCATTTCAGGCCGCCCGTATGCGGATCCAATGCCAGGATGCAGTTGGTGAACAAATTGTCTCCGCCGCGGTCCCGATCGTCGCTGTCCGGGAAGGGATTCCCGGTCGGCCAGAACAGCGTATCCGTAGCCTCGTCATAGGAGCCCGTCAGCCACGTCGAACCGCCTCCCCGCAGCGGCTCATCCCCCTGCCACGTCTCCGCTCTCCGCTCGTCTTTTCGCGGCACCGTCCAGTGCCGCCAAAGCAACTCTCCGGTCTCCGCTTTGTAGCACGCGATGAATCCGCGGATCCCCTGGTCGGCCCCCGCAACCCCCGCAATCACGGTGTCTCTTACTACCAGCGGAGCCATCGTCCCCCCGTAATGCTGGGGCTCGTCAGGCATGGTCTTCTCCCACACCAGTTCGCCCGTCGAGCGGCGAAGGGCCAAGAGGTGCGCGTTGTCGGTCTCGTAGAACACCTTGTCATCCCGGATCGCCACTCCGCGATTCGTTCCGAGCGCGGCATCGCCGGTGAGGCCTCGAGTCTGCGGCCGGGACCAGGTCCAAATCTGGTTTCCCGTCAAAGCATCAATCGCAAACACCTGATTCGGCCCGGTGACGTACATCACCCCGCCGGTTTCCAGGGGCGTCACCTCCAGACCGTAGTAGGGAATTGGAAAGATCCACTTCAGACGCAGGCCGCCCACATTCCCCGTATGGATCTGTTTCAACTCGCTATACCGGTTCGCGCTCAACTTCCCGTTGTAAGTGAGCCAGTCCCCCGGTTCCGGCTTCCCCCACGTGGCCGGCTTCTCAGCAGCCGGCCCAACCGTCACTCCGGCGTTCAAGCCGCGCACGTAACCGGCGACGGCGTCTAAGTCTTCCGACGGCAAATCGAACGCCGGCATCCCTGAGTTCGGAAAGCCGCGTTGCACCACTCCCCGCAACTGCTCCACCGACTGCCCTCGCAGCAGCGGATTCGCCGCCAGCCCCGGCCCCTTCGCGCTCCCCCGAGCGTCGCTCCCATGACACTCCGCGCACCGCTCTTGGAACAACTTCTTTCCATCCGCCCCCCACACAGCCGCCGGGAAAAGAAGTAACGCCGCCGCGAGTGTTGTCATCTTCAAGATCACTCCCATTGGATCGGGTTTTCCCTGCGTGCGAGTATACACCAGGCCGCCGAAGGCCGACGGCGGGTTGGCTAGTGATTGAAGATGGCGCCGACTTCGGCGGCCGTTAAGGCCCGGTTATACAATCGGACTTCGTCAATCGCGCCATTCCACCCGAATACCGGGG
>OCZU010003313.1_pt1 | contig 10187 bp, 16 predicted proteins | sample 1539001 | NCBI WGS metagenome assembly OCZU01 (sample SAMEA3539306, study PRJEB22396) | soil metagenome | biome: tundra; feature: field; material: soil | place: USA | collected 2010-05 | depth 0.15 m | reverse complement strand
TCCCGCAAATCGAGAGGCACTCTTACAGTGAAGTGGGCTGGATCTCGAGACAAAAATCCTCTCGGCTTCCGGTCGAAGGGAGAACTTTTCTCTTGACATCCCTTTTTATAGAACTCAATGACCAGCGGTCAAAACGTGATAACGCCTGTGGGTGTTGAAAACGTCCATTGGACTAAACCGCTACGCGGTATGAGTAGCGCAGAGGTCCGTTGATAACGCCGGACACACCGACAGCTCTCCTTTTCTAATTTCTTCCACCATTCCCAAATAGGTTCCCTTGCGAAAACATGGAGTGGCTGCTTGCAGCAAATCCATGTTCGCAAAGGAGCTTTCCATGACATCTCTTCGGCAACGCATGATCGAAGACATGCGAGTGCGCAATCTCGCGGTCGGCACCCAGGCCATTTACCTACGGCATGTCTCTCAGTTCGCACGCCATTTCGGCAAGTCCCCGGCAGATTTGGGCCGGGAACAGATTCGCTCGTTCCAGGTCTATCTCATCCAGGAAAAGAAGCTGGATCCCAGTACCATCACCGTGGCCGTATCCGCTATTCGTTTTCTCTACAAAGTCACACTCCGTAGGCAGTGGAACTTCGACGAGATTATCCCTGCCTCCAAAAGACCCCGGAGGTTGCCTGTCATTCTCAGCCCAGAGGAGATCCTACAATTTCTCGACCGCGTGCCGGCGGTCAAACATCGCACGATCCTGACCACTTGCTATGCCGCCGGACTCCGTGTCTCCGAAGTCGTCCGCCTGCTCATCAGCGACATTGACAGTCAGCGGATGGTCATTCGCATTGAGCAGAGCAAGGGACAGAAAGATCGCTACGTCATCCTCTCGCCGAGGTTGCTGGGAATCTTGCGCGATTGGTGGCGCATAGAAAAACCTCAGCATTGGCTATTTCCCGGGAGTGGCGTCGACAGACATATCACCACCGGAGCTGTGGAGCAAGCGTGTCAGAAGGCGCACCGCCTCGGTCACATTTCCAAGCCGATCACTCCCCATTCCTTGCGCCACGCGTTTGCCGTTCATCGGCTGGAGTCTGGCACTGACGTTCGCACCATTCAACTGCTCCTTGGACATCGCAACCTGGCCACCACCGCAAAATATCTCCGCATCGCGACCAGCAAGGTGTGCTCCACCACCAGCCCACTCGAGCTACTCCCGCACCCGTTTCCACCGCGGCCAGACCCGTCACGGCTCAGTACTGAGTGCGGGCTCATGGATCGTCCCAAGCTGGAAGTCGCGGACGTGTTGCGTCGCTACGGCGAAGCCTATCGGGAACAGCATGCTGCTTCCCTGTCCACCGCGCAGCGACGCGTCATGAGTGCCATCGAACTGTGCCGGACTGCCGCTCTCGGCAGTCACCTGGAACACTGCGATCAATGCCCGTACGAACGCGTTGGTTACGACTCGTGCCGAAACCGGCATTGCCCAAAGTGCCAGTGCTTGGCACGTGCCCAATGGATCGAGGAGCGTCAGGCCGAACTCCTCGATACCCAATACTTCCACGTCGTCTTCACGCTGCCCGAAGAGATTGCCGCCATCGCTTACCAAAATAAGGAAGTGGTGTACGACATTCTCTTCCACGCCACCTCCGAGACTCTACGTACCATTGCCGCCGATCCCGAACATCTGGGCGCCGAGATCGGCTTCTTCGCCGTTCTGCACAGTTGGGGGCAAAACCTGCTTTTTCATCCCCATCTCCATGTTGCCGTTCTTAGCGGCGGGCTCTCCCCCCACGGCGACCGTTGGGTTTCTTGCCGCCCAAGCTTTTTCTTGCCCTACGTGTGATCTCACGCCTATTCCGCCGCTTATTTCTGGAGCTCTTGGAGGAGGCCTTTGACGACCACCAACTGCATTTTTTTTCCTCGCTCCACCCACTGCAGGACCCCTCTGCCTTCTCCGCTTATCTCGCTCCCCTCCAGCAAACAAAATGGGTCGTCTATGCCAAACCACCCTTCGCCGGGCCCCCACAAGTGCTCGACTATGTAGGACGCTACACTCACCGCGTCGCCATCTCCCACCACCGCCTGCTGGATATCGAAGATGGTCAGGTGCAGTTCCGTTACAAGGACTATCGCCACGACAGCCAGCAAAAAGTGATGACCCTGTCCGCCGATGAGTTCATCCGGCGCTTTCTGCTCCACGTGCTTCCCGACCGCTTCCACCGCATCCGCTACTATGGCTTCCTCGGCAATCGCCACCGCCAAGAAAAACTGCAGCGCTGCCGCCAACTCTTGGGGATGACATCTGCTGATCAGACCACTCAAGCCACAGAACTACCCACGGACTATCGCGACCGCTATGAGAAACTGACCGGCGTTTCCCTCCGGCTATGCCCGGCCTGCCGCCGAGGTCGGATGATTCGTATTGAAGTGCCGCCCGTCGTCTGCACATCCCCAACCTTGAGCGACACCTCATGAGAACCGCCGGCTCTCAACCCCTACCTCTGCAAATCTACCCAAGACAACTCCAAGGAGAAGTGTCTCCCCATGCCCCTCCAAGTCCGCTGTCCTTCACTCATTCCGGCTCACCATCCTCTCAATCCCTGCGATTCCGTGACCCGAAGCTCTGCCATAACTCCTCGTTGCATCAAACCATCGCGTACCCGCGAGCGCCCTCACCATTCAATACCCATACCGCCAGCGCCATCGAGGCGGTTTAGCCCAATACATTCTTAGCTCACCGGCGCGGCTTCCGAGGTTTCTTGCCGACTACGCTCACTTGTAGCCGCGCCGCCGAGCTAAGAATGCTCTGCATTTTCGTCAAAACAGCGAAAATTTGGGGGATAGAAAATGTCTACACAAGCCGAGAAAGTCGTTTTTAGAGCTTCCTAATGCAAAGTCTCTTCGGCCATTTTCTGGTGAGTGAGCTTTTCAACAGCCACGCCTGTTTGCATCTTTTGCATCAACCATTCGTATAAAATCAACGGGATTGTTGTCTTAATACGATCCTCATCGCTCGACGAACCGACTGAGCCACTGGGTGGCTAGACGAAGTAGATTGGAGAACAGAATGAAGATCGAGATCGTTCACTGCCCGACGTGACAGAACAACAAGGCCAAGGGTCACGAGTCTCATGATCCTCATCAAGGAGCGCCTCGACATTGAAGCTGTCACTCTGCTTGGTAAGACTGGTCAGTTCGATGTTATCGTTGACTGCGAGAGGATTGCCGAGCGCGGCGGGAACTGGTTCACACGGAGCTTTGGTGGCTATCCCGATTCTCGATAGCGTGGTCGAGCAGATCGAGGAGCACCGTGCGAATGACGCAGCGCGGTAGGCAGCAGGTCGCGAGTTGTCCAAGTCGGTCAGGCGCTCATCACTCTCGCTAAAGGAGACGGCGGAGCTATGGCACGAGATGGTTCGTTCCACTGTGAACTTGAGAAGTCGAAAGATAAGGATGAAAACGGGAATCAGGTGACGACAATCAAGTGTCATGGCGAGCTGGTCAGTGACACCGCGGGTGAGATAAAAGAAGTGGTGAGGCCCCTCATCCTTCTTGGCGGTCGGATCATTATCGACCTTGGTGATGTAAAACATCTGGATAGCGCGGGCCTCGGAGCGCTGGTTGGCCTCAAGGCGTCCGCAATCAAGCAAGGGCTATGCATCCTTGAACTCGCCAACATGACACCTGGCGTTCTGGAATTGCTGCGCATCACTCATCTGATGCAGATGTTCTCGTCGTAAGGCCGACCTGATTTTGACTTCATCCCGATGGATGCCCCAGGTACCGGGGCGCCCCGCTCAAGCTCTGCTTGGTCGGGGATTTTTATTTCGTTCTTCGCCTTGGCGAATTCAACGAATTGGTAACTGTCGCAAAATCGCCAACAACTCAGGCGCCTAGTCTGGTAGTTCGATTCGGTCGGAGTGCTTCTTGTCGCGCTCGTGCTCTTCCGCCAAAACTTTCTCAAGCCACTTTGCTTGCTTTTCTGCAAGCCGCTTATCTACAAATTGTGGGCTCTGGCCGATGAAGAACTCCTCGCCGCAACCGTCACACCTGAGTGTCCCCATCTCTTGGAACCCTATTGCTTTCTCGCGGCTCCCCTTTTTTATCGCTACCGCCCGCATGTTCTAATCTTAGATCAGTCGGCAAGCCAAAGCAGATGCACCAAGAGAGATAACCTCGTTCTTGTGCTGAATCGGCCTATCATCCCTTAAGACCAATCAGTAGGAGCTACTCAAATGGCGGCGAATCAAGTGGTGCTTTACTTCGACAAGCAGGAGGATGCTCTGATTTTCACTCTGGCTGCCAGTTCTGTTATGTAAGCGGAAGGGCCGGTCCACAGCAGCAATGCAGCGGTCAAGGTTGCAGAAGAGATTAGCAAAGCCAGTCGAATCACGACTGAGGATGTTCTGAACATCACGTGAAGGGCGGCAGAATTTGAGGATTCGAAAAGTTGCTCTGCAAATAGCAGTCCCCGCGCTACTGGCTTTCATGGCATGGAATGCATACCTTGCCGTCAACCATATAAAACGGATGCAGACAATTGCGGCGCTCGCACTGGAAAGCTCCGCGATCCAAGCGGACCTCTCCGGTGTTTTGAAAGACTTGACCGATATGGAAACAGGTCAGCGTGGATACCTGCTAACCGCGGACCCAACGTACTTGCAGCCTTACACTGAGGCGAAGGGCAGGATCGGAACAGATTTGGTCAGCCTTCGTGTAGGGCTCGCTCATCGGGCGGAGCGCGAACAATCACTGGAGTCGCATTTTGAGTCTTTGGCCAGATCAAAGCAGGTTGAGATGGAGCGCTCCATTAGTTTGCGGCAACAGGGGTATCGCCATCGCTCATTCATGCTCGTGGATACAAACGAAGGTAAGGACTATATGGATGAGGTACGCCGCATTGTGTCTTCGTTATCCTCAGCGGAGAGCAGCAATTTCGCAAGATTCGACAAAGAAAGGATTGCCACACTGAAGAGGGTATTGTCGGTAACTATCATTGCTAATTCTGGCCTGCTTGTGCTGGCAGCATGTCTGTTCGGGTTGATCCGCCGCCATGGGCGACTGCTTGGAGAAGAAGCCGCCCAGAGCAGACAGGAGTTAGCGGTGCGGGATTTGCGGCTAGAAAAACTAACGTCTGCTCTTTCCGGCGAAGCGCGTTCCAATATCACTGCCATGAATATGAACACGCGGTTGCTGCTGGAGAATTACGGCGGGTTTCTGCCACGACAGGGGCACGAATATGCGGAGCAGATGAAAGAAGCGGCGGCACAAATGGAGCGACTCCGGCAAGATTTAGTCAGCAGTCGAGAGTCTGAGAGTGATGGGAAGGCAGCCTAGCAACTATTGGCGAAGCCACTGGCTGTGCCCAAGCGCCTCATGGAGATTGTGGGCACTTCGACGCCGAGTTTCAGATAGCTTTGTGAAGCATGCCCAGATGTGGCAGAGCAAAGTTTCCCTTTCTGCGAGTTCCGCCTTCGATCTCGGAATTCCCGATATTTGTCGGAGTTAGACTGCATCTTTCACGTTATTGCGCACCCGCGCCTTCTCCACCCTCAGTCAGGAGCTGTACAGTTTTGGCTCAGGCCTGAGCACACTGATTAGACGATGACATCCAACTGATTGTTCAATTGGCGGGGTAGGGACGACCATCGCTGATCGCCCCCCGCAGGGATCCGCACGAGCGCTCGTTAGCGCATGCGGCTCTTATCGCGGAGATAACGGCCAAGCGCAAACGCTTGTCCGCACACTCGCCCACCCGTGGGACACGCGCAGACCCGCTCTGTGTCGGGTACGTGCCAGATGGAAGAGTGTTCTCCTTGATCAGCAGCCTTCCCTCCTCACTCTCCGCCAACGATGTTCCGTCTTTGTTCGAATGATTCATCGGTACTATGCCGCTGTCCGACTCCTCGGGGACGTGCATGCGGGCCGTACGGCCTGAGCCTTCTCCCGCCGACCTGCTGCCAGAACACGGACTCGCGCTATCGCCCCCGTTCATGTTGCCTTCCGCACATTTATACTGCGTCGGGGTCCGGGTTGTGAGTTTTCGCAGCTCGATAGCCCACCCCGCCTATTCCCCTATCTACGCTTCACTGTGTCCCTCACGGTAGCAGCGCACGACTCGGGGCCGAGCGGATCGCTAATCCTTTTCTGTCATGAAAATTATGTCGGCCTAGGCCGCGTTTTGCTGGAGTGTCAGTGTCACGGAGTAGCCTAAGCGTTCCGCCGGTGAACCAGGTTGCGAGTCAAATGATGCTTGTTGAGATTGTCGAGATAGAGGTCTCCGAGATCGCTGTAGCAGACGTTCTGGGAAAGCATGTGGTAGATGGAGACCAGAATCTTATGGGCGATCGCTACAGCGGCGCGCTTGTACCCCCGCCGCGCCTTGAGGCGATAGAACTTGTCCCGCAAGTAGCTCCCCTTGGTCCGAGCCGCCGCATTGGCAGCCTCGACTAAGGCGGTTTTCAAGTACACATTGCCTTTAGGGACGCGGCTGCTCTTGCGTTTGCCAGCCGATTCGTTGTTGCCTGGGCAAACTCCTGCCCAAGAAGCCAGTTGCGAAACACTGGGGAAAACACTCATGTCGACACCCAGTTCGGCAATGATGACCGCGGCCAAAGTCCAATCCACGCCAGGGATCTCGTCCAATCGGGCCAGTTGTTCCGCATAAGGCTTGAGCTTCTCCTGGAGGCGTTGCTCGAGAAACGCTATATCGTTTTCTACTCTCTCGAGTCGATCCAGCTGCAATTTCAACAGAAAACGGTGGTGTTCTTCGACCCTGCCTTCCAAGGCTAGCTCCAGCTGGGGAATCTTGCTGCGCAGTTTCCTCTTCGCTAGCTCGGCCATTTCCTGTGGAGTGCTCTTGGCTTCGATCAGAGCTCGCAACATCAGTCGGCCAGAAAGGCCAAAGACATCCGTCGCCACACTGGCCAACTTGATATTGGCACTCTCCAAGAGCTTCAACAGCCGGTTGCGCTCGCTGGCCTGAGCTTCTACCAGCTTGCGACCATAGCGGGTTAAATCGCGCAGTTCGCGGATCGGTTTGGGTGGAACAAAGCTGGAGCGGAGCAGTCCGTGACAGAGCAAGTCCGCAATCCATTCTGCGTCTTTTACATCGGTCTTGCGTCCAGGAACTTTCTTAACGTGTTGCGCGTTGGCCACCACGATCTGAAACGGTCCTTCCAGAATGGCATAAACAGGTTTCCAATTTTCCAATAAACGCCCGTGCTTTCCATCGCCACATGGCTGCAGCCTTCGGAGAGCAACCAGGTGCGCAGGCTGACCAACTCTCGGGTAGCGGTGCCGAAGGTCCGTATCTGCTTCTGCACTTTCCCGTCTTTCCCAACCATCAACAAGCAGGCCACCACTGTGGCCTGATGCACATCCAATCCACATCCGCGTTCCACCAGAGTTTGCATAACACCTCCATGGGGAGGCGATTGCTGCGCCGCAGGTCTGTTACAGACACTGTCATGCGTCCTTCCCGTTTCCGGGTACGACAAAAAGTGGTACCTTTACCGACGCGGGTCAGTCTCGTAAGCGCGATCTGTGTCGTCACAGCGAAAGAAACGACCTTCAAGCAATCGCCAACCACGAATGCTTGTACCACACAGACTGACCCCGCCTTTGCTGATCCCTCCTTCGAGACCCCATTTTCATGCTCAGTGGTGCGCCACCGGCGCATGAAGTCTCGTAAGAATTTTGCATTCTCTGCTTCATGCCGGTTTATCCCGGCGCACATAAATCGCCATTTCACTCATCCCCCCCAGCGGCTGAAGCAGGGTTGATTTAGTTGGCGAATTGCAGCGCGGCTGAAGCGGGGTCAGGTGCGGAGCAGTTAGGACTTAGGGGCTGCAGGTGCCGTAGTTTCGGGAAACGCGATCCACGCGAAACGCAGGGCCGGAGCTTCCTTTAATCTTATGGCCGCGCAACGACAATCGTTCGTGAGCCTTCACGTCACTTGGCACATTCAGCAATTCATAGCTCTTGCCATCTTTCGCCGTCAAACTGAGGCGATTGTCCGCCTGCTGGACGCAGCCCGCGAGTGATGTGTGACCACGGTGTATCAGGTAAATACCGACGCCGACCGCAACTCCAACACCGACCGCGACTCCGACGATTGCAGCCACGCAGCCATTACAATATGAACTTTCTGCGGCTGCAGGCCGGGACACTGGTAGCAGGAACACTGTGATCAAGAACAGAACACAGGCACGCTTCATTGGTAATCCTCAAAGGCGAATTTTCTGTTTCGAGGTCAGGCGCAAGTGTACACCCGTGCAACTGACTTCTGGTTTTCTGTGAATGGCGTCGGGACAGGAGTGTCCGACCCACACGGGCAGCGGGCAGGGCGGTTGTGTCGCTGCAGTAGTTGGCGATCGCGGTAGGGACACCAGTTACCTGGTGCCCCCCGCACAGACCCGGACGGGCGCTCCTTAGCGCATCCGGTTCTTATCTCGGATAAGTAGCGGCCAAGCGTACAGCTTGTCCTCATTTGTCAACTCGTAAACTTGTGATTTGCTGATCTTCAATATGGCAGCTAATTCTTTGACCGTTAAGATTTCATCCATGTTGTTACTCCCTGTGAACTGTTTATTTTCGAGCAATAACGCTCAGACTCCGCGAAGCCCACGAGGCTACGATTATGGGGAATGGAGGCCCGCTATGGGTGACGACACCGTAGACCCTGCCATCGTGGACTTTTTTAATTCCGTCTCTCCCAACGGAACAATGACCTGCCACATTTGCGGCACGGCCGTAGAGGACCAAACGTCCACTTTTTTCTATGAGGACCATACCTTGGAGGTGACTGTCCCCATCTGCCCCAAGTGTCATCGAAGACCGCACGTTCTGACGTATGACGCATAGTGGTCGGGTCGGAACACAGGAACACCTGATCCTTGCGGTCAAGATATACGTAAAGGACACGTCCGGTTCCGGGCGGAACGCAAACATCTCGGCGCAGGAGATTGCACAAGCGACGCAAGCAAGTGCCATCCGGGTACGCGAGATATGCGGCACGGAGCTGCCCGCGAGTATCTGCCGGATGCGCCGCGCCAGCAAGGATCGTCGTCAAGGACTTTTGGAATAAGCCTGTGGAACCTGACGCTGCAACAGCTCTCGGCGCTTGCGAGCGGCGGGTGCGTGCCGGCGACACAGCAAACCGCGGCCATGGATCTCGACTTTTCTGAAGCGTCCGATGAGAAGGATCCACGTTCCAAAACGTTCCAAATCAACTGAGTTTTCGATGATCGAACGCGGCACAAAAGGTCGGCAAGTAATTGAGAAGATTGGTGGAGCTAGTCGGGATCGAACTGTGATTGGCTTTTTATAATCAGCAACTTACTGATTCTAGTGAATGCCAGAAGGTCGCGATTGTCCAAGCAGTCCGTGAGTGTGTACGGTTTGTGTACGGGGCCGCGCACTTACGCTCGCGGTTGAACACAAAATGGGTTGCACCTTGAGGTCACTTTGCTGCCTGACGCGACGGGGCGCATACTTGGTTGTGTAAGGGTGATTCTCCGAAGAAGCCGCGGGGGAATCGTAGGCCGGCCATCAAACAGTCGGAAAGCCCCCGCGTTTCCTTTCTCTCGAAATCTCGACTTCCCCGCGAAAATGCAACAATGTGGAGAGACTGTCGCATTTTCTCCGGATGCCTCAGGCCCGCAGTGAGAACTGCATATGTGGTCGGAGGAAGAACATCGACCGGATACGCGCCAAGAGAGGCCTCTCGGATGGAGTCTTCTGACCTGCACTGGTCACGGGTTCCCACAGACACCGACCGTGCTTCCTCCGGCCTCTTGAGCGGCAGAGGCGTGTGGTTCTGAGCGTGATCGGTGCACCAGAAATCTAGAGCAGTACGCCCTACTGCGAATCGATCTCTTAGAACAGAGAAACGCCCGCCTATAATCGAGCTTCAGCCGTGGCTCCCCGATACTTCATCTGGCGGAGGCGCTCAGAGGACTTCATGACTGTAGTTTCGGCAGTGATCACAAAGCATTGCACCGCCCACGCCTCAGACTCTTTCTTGACGATGTTGAAACCCGACGGACATCGAGAAATTGTTGAAGACCAAAAGCCCAAAATAGTACCCGTGAAACACTGGCGCGGAGCATTAACGTATTGGGGATTGGCTCAATTTGGACAGTCGTCTACATTCGACTGGCTGCGCCTCCGAGCACAACTAGTCTCTTATCCGAAGGGATGAAAAATAAGTTGTCGATCTCTAAGCGGTCACC
>OCZU010003311.1_pt1 | contig 10189 bp, 6 predicted proteins | sample 1539001 | NCBI WGS metagenome assembly OCZU01 (sample SAMEA3539306, study PRJEB22396) | soil metagenome | biome: tundra; feature: field; material: soil | place: USA | collected 2010-05 | depth 0.15 m | reverse complement strand
GCAGCGAGCCGGACCAGGCGATCATGCGGTGCGCCCGGAAACCCTCAGCGACGACTACCCGGACTCTGGACCGTACCGGACTGGCGGGCGTTCACCTGCGCCGGATCCGGTGCCACCGGCGTCGCAGGGAGCCCGCGAGTCAATCCCTGCCGTACGGCACGGGCGGATTTTAGATCGTCCGCTCATGCCGAAAACAGTGAGTTAGCCTCTGCATGTTCATGCGCTCACAGGCGTAGTTATGCACGGCCGACAGCCTGTTGTCCCGTCTCACTGACGGTGGTCCGGTATCACCGAAACTGGTCCATTCAGCGGTTCGGCACCAGACTGAGTGAGACAGTGCAGGTCACGGCGCTGCAGCTGGTCGGTAGATCTGGCGCGATGCGCCAGGTCGAACCGACTTCTGTGAGACAAACGGCCGCCGGGCGTCTGACTGAATTTAGCCAGCCGCAAGTCAGGACGCCGACCCGGAGACCAGATTCACTGAGAAGGGACACCTGTTGTCCCGTGACAGCGCAAATTGCTCGATCCAGCTCTGACCTGCACTGAGGAATCTTCATTGACAATCAACGGAGGCCAAGGTGCCCGTTTTGCCCGTTTCAAGTAGTGGCCGGGAGTTGCTTGTGCCGATGAAGATTGCTCGGGCTGAAGCCCAGCCAGCTCCTTGGTTGGCCCCCAGCCTGCATCCGGGCGCACGCGTTGCTGAGCTGGCGGCGAATCGGGGGAAGCTGAGTGGCAAAGGATGCCAGACGAGCAAGATTCAATGACAAAAAGGAAAGTACGTTGGCACGGGACACCTGTCGGGGATGGCGCGTCCTGATGCAATGACGGGTCCCTTGTCCCGTCCTAGGCAACTCGGCCCTATCGCATTCAATCCGGCCCATTCGGCCTGGTGTCTCAGCGGAGTCGGTCCATGATCATTTCTTGAGGGCTCCTGCCTGGGGATATGCATCGGTTGGTGTACCGCACTCACCCGGCCCCGCGCACTGGACGTGAGATGTTCTGGCTGGCCCCGTCGGCCGACAATGGGCCGTTCAACCTGGTAGCAGCGATCTTGTGCCAGATTGGATGATACCGCCCTGGTCAGGTGCCAGCCCCCAACTGTAGATGGGCCGAGTTAAGTGACACAGGGCCGACTTATCGGAGACGGGACATCCCTGCCGAATCTGTACCGGTGCCGTCGATCCGCTGGGAAATGGTTCTGGAGTGCAGAACGCCGGTTCTGCCGGTGTTGCCGGCGATGCGGTTCTCGGCTGGCTGGATGGTTGGCGTCCGGATCCTGGCCGTAGGTGAGTGCTCGGCGCGATGAGCGGGGCCGGGCCGCCTTCGGCGGAAAGGCGTGCTGTGCCGCGCTGCGGAGGTCAGGTTCTTCGATCGGGCGGATATTGATGCCGGCCCGGCCGCGTGCACGGGCCCGGCTGCGGGGACGGCGTTTCGATCCGCGAGCGGCCCGTTTCCAGGCTGGCCGGGGGTTTTCGAGGCCGGTGATCGTCGCGGGCTGCGGCGTGCCGGCCGTTGTCTTGCCGGGCGGGCCGGCGGGCCAGGAGCGGCGCCCGGGTCCGGGGGGTGCTATCTGGCCTGGGTGACGAATCCCTGTGCGTGATTGGAAGCGTCGGTGTAGGCGCCGCCGGCGGCGCAGGTGCCGGCCGGGGCGCACGACACTGTCGGGTAGAAGGTGACCTGGGCGAAGGGCTGGCTGCTGCCCTTGTTCAGGGCAGCCAGGCCGGGCACCTGGATCGCCCTGCCCCACCGGCCGTTGTCCTGCCTGGCCACGAACGGCTGGAGGAGGTTGGCGCGGTCGGCGTAGTACCCGCCGGCCGCGCAGCGGCCGGCCGAGGCGCACGACACCGAGGTGACCTCGGTGTCGCCGAGGGCCTGCAAGCCGGGTACCTGGATCGCCTTGCCCCAGCGGCCGCGCCGCTCGGCGGCCACGAACCCGCGGTGCCAGGAGTAAAGCCCGCCGGCCGCGCAGTTGCCCGGCGAGGCGCACGACACCGAGTTCACCTCGGCGAACCCGCCCTTGTTCAGGGCGCCCAGGCCGGGCACCTCGATCGCCGTGCCCCAGCGGCCGTTCCGCTCAGCGGCCACGAACCCCTGCCAGCCGCCGCCGTTTGCAAGGTAGGTCCCGCCGGCCGCGCAGCTGCCCGCCGGGGCGCACGACACCGAGCTGACCGATCCGCCGCCGCGCTTGCTCAGGGCAGCCAGGCCGGGCACCTCGATCGCCTTGCCCCAGGCACCGTTCCGCTCGACAGCCACGAACCCCTGCCGGCCGTCGTTGTAGGCCCCGCCGGCCGCGCAGCTGCCGGCCGGGCCGCACGACACCGAGGTGACCTCGGCGTACCCGACGACCTTGTTCAGGGCGCCCAGGCCGGGCACCTCGATCGCCGTGCCCCAGCGGCCGTTCCGCTCGGCGGCCACGAACCCCTGCTGGTTATCGTGGCGGTCCTGGTAGTACCCGCCGTACGCGCAGTTGCCCGCCGAGGCGCACGACACCGAACTGACCTGGGCGCCATAGCCGTTGTTCGGGCCCGTGTTCAGGGCCGCCAGGCCGGGCACCTCGATCGCCTCGCCCCAGCGGCCGATCCGCTCGGCGGCCACGAACCCCTGGTTGTTACCGGAGCGCTCCTGGTAGAACCCGCCGGCCGCGCAGCTGCCCGCCGGGGCACACGACACCGAGGTGACCTCGGCGTACCCGCCCGTGTTCAGGGTCCCCAGGCCGGGCACCTCGATTGCCTTGCCCCAGACGCCGTTCCGCTCGACGGCCACGAACCCCTGCTGACCGTGTTGGGAGTAGCTGTAGTACCCGCCGGCCGCGCAGCTGCCCGCCGAGGCGCACGACAGCGAGGTGACCTGGGCATCCCCGCCCGTGTTCAGGGCCCCCAGGCCGGGCACCTCGATCGCCCTGCCCCACGAGCCGGCAGCGGGGACCGCCGCCCTGGCAGCTGGGACAGCCCCGCTGCCCGCCGAGCCCGCGGCAACCGCCGATATGGCCACGATGGCCGGCACAAGTCGTCTCATCGCCAGCGCCTCCCTGACCTGGCCGCCGCCGGCGGCAAGCCGCCGCGGCGATGCCGGAACCCCTTTCCCAGCAGACGCGCGGCACCGCCTGCGGGTTTACCCGCAGCGCCAGGAAATCGCGCGGGAATCACCGCGCCGGCACCCTCCCAGACCTGCCAGGACACAAATCCCGCCAAACCAGGCAACGCCAGCCCGCCAGGAAACCCCGGCCGCCGACCCCCCGGCGCCGCGCGGACCAGCCGGCCTGCCGCCGGTCTGAGCAACAAGCGCACCAGTCACCGACCTCAGCGACGACCGAAACACCCGTGCATACCGACCCGCGCTCATGCCGCATAGAGCGCGCGATCGCTCATGTCGTCACTGTGAGCGACGGACTTTGCTAGTCCTCAGCGCACCATACCCGCCGTTAGGTGTGGGCCCGAGGGATCCGTCGCTCCTTTGCCAGCGCGTACATAACGAACAATTTGTCGGCGCGGCTATGGCGAGCGGGGACGGATCTGCGAGGCTCCGGGCTGTGCTGCGTGTCAGGGCGACGCGGGAGATGCGCTCTGAGTGAGTCAGGCATTTGCCTCGGTCCGAACGGGTATCTGGGATGCAGTGAATCAGCAAGGCTTGGCACGGGCGGATAAGCCAACTGGCTGAACGGAAGTCTGCCAGCTCATGGCTGGGCGGACTTGCGGCTCTCATTTCCAGGCCGCGCCGTTCCAGTGCAGGATCAGCGCTTTGCCGCTGGCGGTGTCTCCGGCCGCCCATGCGTTCCTGGCGGAGGTGGCGGCCACGGCTGCAAGGAAACCGCCGCTCGCTGCGGGCAGGCTGGGCAACCGCTTCCAGGCGATCCCGTTCCAGCGCACGATCAGGGTCTTGTCCGTGTCAGTTCCGCCGACCGCCCAGGCACTGCGAGCGGAAGTCGCGGCAATGGCGACCAGGGAGTCGCCGGCGGGCAGCGCCGGGATCCGCGCCCGCGTCCATCCGATGCCGTTCCAGCGCAGGATCAGCGCGTTGCCCGTGGCAGTTCCGCCGACCGCCCACGCGCTGCGAGCGGAAGTCGCGGCTATGCCGGTGAGGGTGCCGCCTGCCAGCGCCGGGATCCGCGCGCGCCTCCACCCAGTGCCGTTCCAGCGCAGGATCAGCGCGTTGCCCGTGTCAGTTCCGCCGACCGCCCAGGCACTGCGAGCGGAAGTCGCCGCAATGGCGACCAGGGAGCCGCCGGCGGGCAGCGCCGGGATCCGCGCCCGCGTCCACCTGATGCCGTTCCAGCGCAGGATCAGCGGCTTGCTGGCGACGCTGCCGACTGCCCAGGCGTTCCGTGCGGAGGTGGCGGCCACGCCGGAGAGCCCGCTCCCTCCCGCAGGACCCGGGCTGGGCACTCGTTTCCACGCGGCGCCGTTCCAGCGTACGATCAGGGGCCGGGTGCTGACGCCAATACCGGTACCGCCAACTGCCCAGGCATCGCGCCCGGAAGCGGCGGCTACTGCCAGCAGGAAGCCGCTGCCTTCAGGGCTCGGGCTGGGTACCTGCTTCCACGCGGCGCCGTTCCAGCGCAGGATCAGCGTCCGGCAGGTGCCGCAGCCGTTGGCGGCGGCATTGGCGTAACCGACCGCCCACGCGCTGCGGCCCGAAGCAGCCGCCACGCCGGTCAGGACGCCTCTGGACGCGGAGAACGCGGCAGCCGGGGCCAGAGAACCGATCCGGGCTGCGGCTGCCGCGGGAGGGGCCGCGGCGACGCTTCCCGACAGCACCAGCGGAACCGCGAAGACCCGGGCTGAGCACGCGGCGAGCTGATACCTGTGCATCGCTGACGGCCTCCTCCCGGACGGCTGCGCGCGAGCTGACCGGTCACCAGTTCCGCCATCGCAGCACCATTCGCTGCTTCATTGTGACAGGCAGCGCATTCGATGGCCAGCAGCTGCAACCGGGCCGGCTAACGCAGCGATGCGACGATCCGGCCCGCCGCAGCATCAGTTCCGGCATGTGATCACCAGGTTGTTACTAGCGGGCATGAACTGCGCGCGGTCATTGCCTCATGCGGCTTTCCGGTGAATGCACGATCGCCTTCTCGGATTTCACTCACCAGGCCATACCTCGCCTCGCTCCGGTCTGCTTCCTTCCCGGGCAAGCAATCCGCAGGGTCACGAGAAGGCATCCTTTCTGTCGTTAAGTCACCACCGCGCAGCTATTCGGGCGTACGCTTTTGCGCGGAAAGTAGCTGTCATGTTCTGGTGCCGCTCCGGCGGACGGGCGCGGGCCATCGAGCCGCAGCTCACGGCAAACTGGCAGCTGCCAGCGAAGGGGGCGCATGAAAGCCAGGGCCATGATCGCGTGCGTGGCTGGCGCCCTGGCCGCCGTCGCGGTCGCCGTGGTGCTGGCCGTGCCGCATCTCTCTGGTGAGAGCGCTCACCATGCCTCCAGCGTCAGGCCCGCCGGCGCAGACGGCGCTGTCCCTCCGGGCGCTGTCTCCACCGCGCGGATGCTGGTGTCAGCGTCCGGGCGCGAGACGCTGACCCCGGAGCTGAGCTCGGTGCTCCCGCCCGGCCGGCTCTTCCCACCCGGGACCACGTTCACGGTGGACCCGGGCAGCTGGCTTCAGTCGGGTGCGTACGCCAAAGTGACCGGAACCTTGCGGGTGCCCGGCAAGAAGGCTGAGCAGGCCGAAATCGGCCTGGTTCGGCGCGGCGGCCGCTGGCTGGTCACCTTCGAGGCAGCGAGATGATGCTCCGCATCGCAGCAGCCGCCGTGCTAGCCGCCGCCCTGGCTCCTGTCTCCGGCACCGCCCCGGCCGCATCGTCATCGTGCCTGGGATCGCTGCCCCAGCTCAAGCAGGTCACCACCGGCAGCCCGCGGCTGCTGGCCGGCAGCACGCCGGTGCTGTTCGTGCACGGCATCAATTCCGGGCCCGGCGTATGGAACCCGTCGTCGGCGTCCTCGATATCCGGGCGGGCCGCCGCCATCGCGGGGGTGACCGCATGGACATTCAGCTACGCTCACCAGTCCCTGCAGTGGGTCACCAACCAGGCAATCGGCCCGGACCTGGCAGCAGCCATCACCTGCCTGTCCGCCATTTCCGGGCACAAGGTCATCATCGTGGGCCACTCGATGGGCGGCCTCGCCGCACGGTACGCCCTCGGCCAGGACCACGGCCAGGTCGCAGCCCGCACCGCCGAGCTGATCACCATCGGCACGCCATTCCAAGGATCCCAGATCCTGACCGACGCCGAGAAACTGATCAACGGCAGCCCGCCAGTCATCCTCGCCGACCCCGACGCCGTGCTGATCGAGGCCATCTTGTCGGCGTGCGCAGGCCTGGCTGATCACTCCGACACCAGCCCCTGCTGGCTGGCGGCCGTGCTGCGCTCACCGGTCGGCACCGCGCTCGAAGCGCACTCCCCTGCCATCGCCGGCCTGCCCGCCTGGCCCGCCCGGTTCCCGGTCTACGACACCGCCGGGGACATGAAAGTCTCCGTCGGCGTCTTCGGATACCACCATGTCTTTGACTTCGGCGACGGTGCCGGCACCGTCGCATCCGCCACAGCCCATAACACGACCGGCACTCCGGAGATCGTGCACTGCGCCAAGACCATCCGCCACATCCTCAGCATCGACACCAGCCTCTGCTTCCACACCTCGCTGCCCCATAACCCGGCGATCATCACCGCCGTCCTCGCGGCCATCCAGGCCAGCCTCCCGTCAGCCTGCCCCAGCTCCGCGCAGCTGCTCACCGCCCTGATCAACGCACCGCCGGGCTACATAGGGCCAGGGGCTGATATCTCGAGCTTCGACGACATCAGCTGCTGGCACGCCTGGGTCGTCGCGAACCCGATCGGGAACGGCAACGGATGGTTCGTCTTCTCCCAGCAAGACGGACTGCACATCCTCTCCACAACAGCCGAATTCCAGGAGTTCAACAGCGCCGTCTGCTCCTCCCAGACCTCCCCGTCCCGCTGGAAAAGCGTCATACAAGGACCCGCTGACTGCAACCCATGACACCTGCCCTGAGCCATCACCGCTCCAGCCTGGACCTGCGGGCACAACAGGCGAAACCTGCCAGACAACCTGAACCCGACCATCACGATTTGTAACCAAACCCTGGGCACTAGACGCACCCCGAGCCGCCGTTCGGTACGCCAGCCGGGAAGTGATGACGTGGCTCGCGCGGCATCCAGAGCCGGGCATTCGGCGCGGCGGGTTCATTTCCGCGCGGTATCACGATCGCCCGCTATTGCGACGTCCCATCGCGGCATCCAGACCGACCACCCCTGACACCAGCCCAGAACCCGGCCGGCTCATCGCCGCCGGGCCGCACGCATCGTCGCCGGCACCGCACCGAACTGTCGGTCCTGCCGCAAAGATCCGCCGAAGTACCGAGGCGCCGGGACAACTGGCCCAGATCCGCAGGCTCCATGACCCTGCCTGCCGGACCAGCAGTGCGCCCCGCCCGCCGGAGTTCTCCGCGCAGGACAGTTCACCCGTCCGCATCTGCCGAGATGAGTGCGTTTCCTTGGCTTGCCTTTTGTGCGCCTGCCAAAGCCGCATCTGACACTGAACTGGAGTGTGGTCGACTCGTCACTGACGAGCCCGGCCGACATGCTCGCGACTGACTCGACCGCGACAATAACGCAGCCTGATCACCTAAGTCTCTTCTCAATCAGTGCGGTCAGTGAGATCATGGTGCGAGCCTGCTGAGACACCAACCAGCATCGTCAGCACGTTTGACGGTCGGGGGGTGAGGACCGTGAATGAATCAGGCGTGTCAGACCGCGTTAGCACTGGCATACCCGGGGGGTTCCGCGTCTCGGTCGTCCGGGCAGGTGCTCCTCGCACTGGCCTGCCAATCAGGCGAACGGCGACGCTGGTGGCTGCCGTGCTGGTGGTGTCCGTCCTGGCAGCATGCGGCGGTGGCAGCAGCGGCTCCCTGGGCACAACTCAGGGGCCCTCGACCGTCAGCGGCGTGGCATCCTTCCCGTGCGGTTCGCCCGGGAGTAACGGGCAGCATCAGCCGACCGCCGCGGTCATCTTGCTGGATGGCGTGGGCAGCCAGGAGGATGGTGGCGTCTATTACCCGTTCCCAGTCGCACAGCCGCGGCCGGCGGTACCGGTAGTCGAGAACTTCTGCCCTCTCAACAAGTCGTACCACGAACGGGCTTTCCCGGATCTGCCGTCGGGCCTGGACTCCCCGCTCCGCCGATGGTCGGAGTTCAGCGTGCCTGGCGGCAGCAGCGGCGGGTCTTCGAGCGTCCCTGAAGCAGCCAATGCCTGTGACCGTACGACGAAGCGGACGATCGCAGCGCCCGAGCCTGGTCCGAATCCGAGTCCTGGATCAGGCCAGGTGTCTCCTGTGCCGACGATCGCCGTAGGGACGGTCCCCGGCGGGTTTGGTAATGGAACCTGCCTGACCGAGGCGCTGGCTGACGCGGGCGCCGTCCTCCTGCCGTACAGCTACACCGGCGCCACCCTGAGCCCGGATGGAACGTTTGCCCAGAAAAGCTATACCGGTGACGATTCGAAGCAGCCCTTGTGCACTTCCGTCAAATCTCTGGTTAACGAAATAATCTCGGTGCATTCTAACTGGCCTGACATTGCGATCTTTTTGATCGGCCACAGCTATGGGGGCCTAGTGGCGGAGACGTGGTGGTACGACCAGCAGCAGCCAGGCGGCGGTCAATGCGGTATCCCTGGGGGGATGTCGGGCGTTGACCACGTGTTCTCACTGGACTCCCCGATCAACGGAGTCCAGAAATGTACTCTCGCGGCCATAACTACAGGGGAAGCATCGCAGACGTGGTGCAGCCTTTGGGGCAATGACTTCCTTCATGGCGTTCCGAACGGCCGTCGGATCGCCGCCGTCGACAACCATGAGCTCTCGTATACCGCCGTCGGAACCCCGAATGACCCGACCTACGGGCTCTTGGGGGGTGGCGGCGGCCTTGAAGCCCAACTCGTCTACGACTGCTTCGGGAACTACGACCAGAACGATCCAGCCGCATCGTGTATAGACACCACTGGAGGATCACTTCCAGTCAGTTACCCGTCGGCATCCCCGCAATGCGATGGGACATCAGGGAATATCTACGGAACCACTGGGCACGATATTGTGAAAACCTGCCCGGCCGTGATTCAGATGATCCTGCAGTCGCTCCGGCTAGCGACCACAGCCACAAGCAATCCGAGTGGTGCACCGACGTCCGCGCCCTCGCTGAGTCCAACCTCTTCGTGCACATCCCAGGCGTTCCTGAACGTCGTGAAGAGCAGTGGACCGATCCAACCCACCATCTCTGGGCCACCGACCTGCGCAGATGGTTACGCCGTGCAAACCTTCACCGCAGGACCTGGAGGACAAGCTGCTCAGTTCTTCTTCAAGCAGGACCAGAACGGGTCGTGGACGCTGATCGAAGGCGGCGATGCAATCTCATCCATTGCCTGCCAGGTGATCCCGGCCAAGGTCCTAAAGCGGCTGGGGGCACTGTGCCCGCCAGCGGCCTACGCTCTCTCTCCTGGCCATGCCACACCAAAGGAGGCTGTGAATGGCTTCTTCCACGCACGGCTTCAAGGCAACGAAACGCTCGCGTGCTCTTACGCGTCGCCTGCCAGCCGGGCTTCCTGCAGTTCTCAGGTCTCGCAAGTTCCGGCTATCACCGGGAACATCGCCCTCCATAACGCAGTCGTATCAGGCAAGTTCGCCCTGGTTGAAGTCACGGGCAGCCTTTGCTATCCTGGACGTGGATGCGAATATAACAAGAACCCGCTGCTAAATATGCCCGCCAGTTTGGCGTTCTTCCAGCAGGTCTATGATGACCTGGTCAAGAGCACTACCTATACATTCTCGCCGTACCCTTGTATCAGGGTCGGCGGGATGTGGTATATAAACTTCGGCCCGTGAACTGAACCATATGCCAGCCGTCGATTTTCACGGTGCGTACCGTTCCTTATGGAGCGAGGATAACTGCGCGCATGCGTTCGTCCTCGAATTGGCCCGGGTACTACAGTCCGGGTTTGTGATTCAACGCCTGGATGATCATGGGGTGCTCGGTTTCGCCGCTCTCGTCATCCAGCCAGCGCGCGACACCCGGCACGGCATGCTCTGGTCTGCCCGGCGGCGGCGCCACGAGCATCGCCGGTAGGCCTGCTGCCAGGTGCCCCCGCCGCGGGTCGACGGGCGTCTCGGGGGTGACCACCCCGG
>OCZU010003309.1_pt1 | contig 10190 bp, 8 predicted proteins | sample 1539001 | NCBI WGS metagenome assembly OCZU01 (sample SAMEA3539306, study PRJEB22396) | soil metagenome | biome: tundra; feature: field; material: soil | place: USA | collected 2010-05 | depth 0.15 m | reverse complement strand
CCGTTGCCCACGGCGAAGCCCAGTTACGCGCCCGCTGGGGCCGCGACGGCGCCCGCGTCATCATGGACACCTCCGGCGCCAAGATCTGGCTCCCCGGCATCAGCGACCCTGCCACCTTAGAAACCGCGTCGATGCTCTGCGGCGACGCGGCCATGAGGGAACACGGCCAGGACCACCACACCCGCCACCCCGTCCTGACCCCCGGCATGATCCGCCAGCTCCCGGCCGGCCGCGCCCTGGTCATCCGCGGCGGCTGCGCCCCCGTCATCGCCCGCCTGCCCATGTGCTGGAAAGACCACCTCTACCGCCGCGCCCGCCGCACCGGCCACGCCATCGCCGCCCTCACCCCCATCACCGAGCCCAGGCCAGCGGCGCTGCCCACCGCGACCTGGCCGCACGGGCTCATCCCCGCCGACCCGGGAACCGCGCTCCCGCCCGGCACCAGCAACGGCAGCGGCCGCCCCGCCCGCTACCCCTGGGACCAGGACGAGGACGAGAGATCAGCATGACAGCAGACCCAGCAGGCGACGGGCTCGCCGCCGCCCTGATCCAGATCTCCGCCCACGCCGAGCGGATCAGCGGCCTGGACACCCGCGAGGCCAGCCACTACCACGACATCGCTGCCCGGCTCAGCGACCTCGCCACCGAGACCGCCTCCGTGAGCGCCCGCACCGACGGCGCCCTCGCTCAGCACAGCGTGATCGCGGAGCTGCTGGACGGGCTCGACAAGCAGGTCACCGCCGTCGCCCGGCATCTCGCCGACATCCCCGACGTCAGCGACGACGACCCCCAGGACACGCGAGGCTATCTCCCGGTGCCGCCGCCACGATGGTGGCAGCTCACCGGGCCAGAACGCGACACCGCGCTGAACCGGCTCCGCGCCTGGGTCAGCCAGATCTACCGGCCCGGCTACGGCCAGCTCGCCGCCATCCTCCCGGCCTGCTGGGAACACCATCCCCTGTGCCTGTACACCCTGGACTGGCTCAGCGAGCTATGGTCCGTCCTGTACCTCGACCCGGACCGCACCGCCCGCATCCTGGCCGCCCAGGGCGAGTGGCAGACCCGCCTGCTGACCGCAGCCGCCGACCAGATGGCCGCCGACACCACCCGCTGCCAGCACACCACCGGCACAACCCCCCGCCAGCCACCGCCCGGCAGTACCCCCGCCGCTGGCCCCGGATACCAGCCCCGCTGAACAACCGGCACGCATAACGGGTCCACCGGACGCGATCCCGCTGACCACGAGCCGGTCCGATCCGGGGACTAGCCACAGGACTAGGGGCGGCCCATCCAGCCGGACTGGCTGAAAGACCTTCCCCCGCGACAGGAGCATGCGATCAGATAGCGGCAGGAAGATCGACCAGAAAGCGGCCCGGGCCGGTGCGCCAGCACCAGCCCAGGCCTTGATCCTCACCCTTACCACGAAGGGCGAAGACCCATGGCGAACCCTACCGACCCGCCCGCACACCACTTCCGGGCGGAACTAGACGACGGCCAGACCGTCGAGACCGACGGCAGCACGGTCGCGGACCGCACCTCAGGAACACAGGTCCCGGCCGTGCTGCTCCGCATGACCCCAGCCCGAGCCCACACCCTCTCCCACGTCCTGGACGACTGGTGCCGCACCGCGCTCGTATTCGCGACACTGCGCTCCACCGAGATCACCGAACGGGTCCTGGCCTGGACACTCGAAGCCAGCGCCGCCGCAGCAGGCGACCCGGCAGCAGCCCGCTGCGCCGTCCACACAGGCGAATCACCATCAGCCGCGCAACGGCTCGCCGCAGTGGCAGTCCTGCGCGAACGGGAACACCGCATCACCGCGGTCCAGCGCATCGCCATCGTCGACTCCGCAGCCCGATGGCTAGCCGAAGACGCCGGCGAGGAACTCGCCCGAGCCCTCCTCGACGCCGTCTGCACCGAGACCACCACAGCCAGCTTCGTCTACCTCGCGCTCATCGACCAGCCAGGCACCGACCAGTGACGCAGCCAGCCAGGCGCACATTTCCCGGCCGGCCGGACCAGGTCGCGTGCGCCCGGGACTTCATCAGGCACGAACTCGCAGGCTGCCCGATACTCGACGAGGCAGTCTTACTGACCTCAGAGCTATGCACCAATACCGTGCAGCACACGGCATCAGGAAACGGCGGCTCCTTCGAGGTCACCATCTACCAGACGCAAGACTCCCTGCGGATAGAAGTACGCGACGACGGCTCCGGCACCATCCCCGCCGCACGGAACTTCGACAAGCTCTCCGATGACGGGCGAGGCCTGGACATCGTCACCATGATCGCGCACCGATGGGGACAACGCGGCGACGAATACGGCCGCTCCGTCTTCTTCGAAATGCACTGGACCTGCCCCTGAACAGCCAACGCGACCAGCCACCGGACGCGCGTCAGCACCGGATTGACCGTTTTACCTGCCAGCGGGGGGCTGCAGCCCGATAGCTCTCATGTTCTTATGTCAATCCGCAACCGCCTGGCTCTCTGCCGGAATGCTTCAGCACCGCCCTCCAACACCTCACACACAGCCTTTCTAATTATCGGCTCCTCCAGCCCCCCTGACAAATATTTCAGATCCGGCAGCCTTCCTTCTTCAAGGTCGCCGCAACGCGCCACTATAACTTGATCAACATCAGTATTTACCACTAGGTTCGCATTGTGCGTAACCATAATGATCTGGCGTCTTTCGCTAGCATTTCGAAAAAGGTCTACTAGTTCTGAATATACGGATTCTGGATCGAGGTTCTCTTCAGGCTGGTCAATGATCAGAGGATCTGTCTCATCTTGGTCGACGGCTAGATAGAGCAGCAGCAGGACGATCCCACGTGACCCCGGCGACAATCGCTCGATGTTGAGACCGTCATACTCCAAGCTATAGCCCAAAGAAACATGCTCGGCATTGTACATCCACCGGGATACGCTGCGGGCCCACTCTCGATAAGCGGAAGCATCATCGCGCCCGACTCTGCTCTGTTTGCGAAACTCCTTGCTGTATTCGGTAGAAAAGGCACTGATTGCTTCGGCCACGCCCGCGCCATCGCCGAACTCCCATGCGGGACCAAGTTTCTCTATCGCTAGTCGCGCCAGCTCACCCGTTCCGCGAAAAGAGCCCGCTTTGCGCAGATCAAGGTACTCTTCGCCTTGCGACGCCCATGAGTCTGTATCCACTTTGCGGCGAACCGAGAATTGAAGCTTGGCGATCGACGGACCGAATCCATCCAGCACATTTCTAAGGGGCGCATACAGCTCCTTAAGCTCTTGTTCTTCCTCCAGAAGAGCATTGAAATATGCAGCATAGTGCTCAAGTCGACTCTGCGTGAGAGCCGAAATTTGCCGATCGGCATCTGCAGCACTAGCAATCTCAGCATCCAGCTTCACGACCCTTGCCCGAACTACAGCCGATTGATCATTCAGCCTAGCCAACTTTCTCCGACGCTGGTCATCGAGACCAACCAGGTGCTCGAGACGAAGTTTGTCAGACCGTAGATCAGCCAACGTTTGCTCAGCGAGCTGGTCTACATTCAGATTATCAAGTACTGCGTCGGCGTTATCAGGACTTGCTGAACCTACAGCATCCTGATATTCGCTACTCGCACGAGCCAGTGCGGTATTTATAATTCCATCCACGTCACCGACGAAATTGGCAGTAAAAGCCGCCCACCGCGTATCATCTAGTCCAGCATGAACGTGTCTATTGCGCAGACTCGCTGCATTGCGTGGGAACGTTGATGTACGAGCAAGCTGAACCTCAGCTTTGATCTCGTCGAGCGCAGTAATCCTTCGCTGTATGCCCTGTAGCTGCTCCTGGCGAACTGCATATGCAGCACTTACCAGAGCAAGCCTGTCCCCCTTGCTGCCGACCGCCTGGCCAGTTAGTTCCTCAATCTGCTTTTGCAATCCCCCAATAGTTCTCTTTTGTTCTTCCCGCTCCGCGATCTTCCTCGGCGAACCTTGTTGAAGCACTTGTTGGTCGGCGATAGAGTCGCCAATTTCTATAATCGTATATATTTCCGTCTTTTCTCGAGCCCGAGCCGCACCCAAATGAATTTCAAGGAGCTCGCGGAAATTTGTAGCACCTTGTCGCCGGTCGGCGGGAAACGCATTGAAAACTACTCGCTCAATTTCAATGAGCAGACCATCGGATATGCCGTCCGCAGCACACAGCTGCTCGACGAATTGCTGGCTAAGATATCTAACTCCGCGTTCAGCTTGATCATCCTCGGATCCACGCATATAACAGTCACGGCGAGTGAATTCGCCGTGACTCCACTCGACCTCGGCCAGCGAGCCTCTCAGGAGTGGATTTGCGCGCCTAATGAAGGAGGCGGGATTGTCGAATGGCTGGCTCGACCCCGCTCCAATCGCGATTACGTCCGCTAGAGCCGTCTTGCCTGATCCTCGTGCGCCAATAATCGCTACCAGACCTGGATTTATTGGAATACTGGATGGTACAATCCAACTACTGCCGCCCGCGCTAACGCTGACGCGCGAGATCCGACCGTAAGCGTGTCCACTAGTTGGAGGCAGCGAGTCAATCTTCGCCCTAGATTCCGGTGCCATACAGGCCATCCGCAATGTCTCGAAGGAAGTGTTCCCTTTTAGCCAGGTAAACCGATCGTCGCCAGTGACGCCGAGTGACTCCACGCTATGAGCGTCGCTACCGTGCAAGCAAAGTTTCGTACTACCATAGATCCGCTGGAGTCGTTCGACGCTATCGACCCCCCTGCCGAGCCAGAACTGAGCCTGCTTCGGATTTGAACAGAATATGATATTTGCGAACTTCTCTATCGACTGCCTACGAGCGACGAATGACCCATCACTTGTCCTCACCCCGGAGCTTCCGTCGCCTTGGGTTCCCGCGACTGCAATAAGACAGGTTTCGCTTGCCCAGCGATCCGATTGGTACAGTTGGCGTAGCGCCTCAAAGTTAACCTTAAACTGCTTAGCACCCTCTCGTATAGCGACCTTCGGCGGAAGGGAACGGTCGCCTTTGAACGCTCTTCCAAGTTCAATCAGACCGCTTTCGTCGGCTCTATAGCGCAGATCGTTCCAGGTAAAATCCAGGCTTCCAAGAAACCTGTCTAGATTATCGATCTCCTCCGGTGGACATAGGAAGTGGAGATTCACCCCAGCACCTTTGGCAGTCGGAATATCTAGGCGCACCTCGATGTTCGCAAAGATATATTGAATCGGGCTTCCTGCGCCCTGTTTCCAGTTTCTCCATACTGTACGAAATCCTGCGGTCGACAAATAGTCGGTAACGCCGACCGCCGCAATCATCGGCTGCCGTTTGGCCAATAGGTCCAGCGCCTGCGCAACGCTGACACCGTTGAACTGGTCGTTAAACAACGTCCCAGGGAAATGCACATGAGGATCCCAGCGTCTCCACATCGACCCCTGCGGATCACTGCCGGCGTCTTCGAACGTCATCTCGTGTTCGCTCCTCCACATGGCGATTCTGGCCTCAGTCGACTTGATGCAGATGAGATGCCTCTGTCCATACTTGTCTGGAGGTCATTGTGCCGCTGACCAGTGTTGAGAGGAGCTAGAACGGCGGAGATTCCTTGCACTTCTGGGATGATTGCCGACTATGCGCCCCTTAAGGGATGGCCATGCTCGGCCCATGGATGATGTCGCACCTGACTCTGTGCTTCAACCTTCACGGTCAGGTCATGATCCGAAGGGCTAGTCGGCGATCTGGGCGGTGCTGACGCTAGTCAGCAGTCGTCGCGCCCGTCGTCCCTGACCGGCAGCGGTGTTAGCGCGGACATCCTCCTCGGCGGCAGCGCCCGGAGCTACGCCACCTCCGGTTGCCCCTGGCCCACTGACCGGGCAGACGCACCGCTTCAACTTACGCGCCCGGCGCGAACACCGGGCCTCAGTACGGTCGTGGCGGTCGGCGACCTGCGGGTCAGCGTGAGGCACCCGTGGCGTGACGACTCCGGGAGTTCGCCCGGCCGGTTGTCACGCTGGGGTTGCGCTCTGGAGTCGGCGCACTCGTCGTGTGAGGCCGAGTCGATGCCAGTTGCATGCTCAACGCCGACTCTCGCGACTGTTAGCGAAGAGATTCCACAAGGCGTCGACTCTGCGGGTGTGCCCCTGCTACTTAGTTCCGGAATGATCCTCTAAGCATGTCAGTTCGGATAGAGGCCTTCCGGGTGGCGGTCGGTTAGTTTGGCAGAGAGTCCGGCGAGGGTCCGAATTGTCATGGACAGCCCCATACGGGAAGGTCGGGCGGCCCTGGGCGGCTCGGCGGGCTGCAGGATGTATCCCCAGGGACCACGCCGGAGCCAGACGGTAAAGAGTCCGGCTGCGGCGGCGGGGGCGATGTCATTGTCGAGCCGGTCGCCGACGTAGGCAATCTCATCACGGCCATGTCCGGAGACGGCGACGAGCTTGTCGAAGAACTCAACATCAGGCTTCGTGACGCCCCAGTCGTCAGAGGTGGCGAGCATGTCGCAAGGCAGGTTCAGCTCGCGGAGGAACCGGCCCGCGCGGACGGTCTGGTTGCCGGCGATGCCGACGTAATACCCGGCGTCCCGGAGCGCCTGGAGGCAGGGCCGGGCATCGGGGTAGAGGTCCTGGCCGTTCAGGTACTCCCCCATCCCGGCGTCCAGCCGGGCCTGGCGTTCCGCGCCAAGGTCGAAGCCGGGCCGGAAGTGCTGGAACACGTCGCGGTAGTCGCCGCCGCGGGCGATGACGGCGCCGAAGACCGCGGAGAACGTGTGCCGGGGCACGCCGAGCCAGTCGGCCCAGGTGCCGTACTCGCGGCTCTCGTCGATGAGTGTCTCTCCGACGTCGAACCAGACAGCGCGGATCGGCACAGCCGGCCCTCCTTCCGTCATCCGAGCGCGGCGAGCTGCTCGTCCAGCGCCCGCACGGACGTCGAGCCGGACCACGGCTCGACGGCGCTGCGGAAATCGCGTAGCCGCCCGAAGCCGACGGCGTAGCCGGCCTGGCGGAGCTGGTCGGCGGCGTCGGCGGCTGTGCCGCAGGCCTTGTCCAGGTCACCGAACGCTAGCTCTACGGTAGCGATGTCGGTCAGGAACACGGCGCGCTGCTTGACCGCGGTCCGTGGCAGGCTGCCCAGCGCGCTGGTGAGCGCGGTGCGTGATTCCGCGAAACGGCCGGCGCGCAGTGAGGCGTAGCCGGCGAACCCGGCCAGCCGGGTGGCGTCGTAGTAGTCGAACCATGGCAGGTCAGCGGTCAGCCCTCGCTCCGCGAGCTTCTCGCGGGCCCGGTCGATGGCGCCCAGCGCGGCGGTGTGCGAGCCTGCGCTGGTCAGGATCTCCGACTCCACCGCGGACAGCCACGAGGCGACCCGCCCGTCGGGGCGCTTGCCGGCCTGGTGCGAGGCACCGCGGAGGTAGTCCAGGGCGGCGGCGTACCCGTAGTCGGCTGCCGGGATGAACGCGACGTGGGCGAGCACTGCGGCGGCCTGCAGGTGGTCTCCGGCCTCGCGTGCGGCCTCCAGCGCCAGGTTGTAGTAGCCGCGTGCGGACAGCGGGTCCCGCAGGTCGAAGAACGCGAGGCGCCCGGCGAGGGTCGCGACCCGTGCCCGGTTCGCGAACAGCCTGCGGCGGAGGGGCGCCGGGCTGCCCTGGCGCAGGAGCTCCCGCAGTGTCTCCAGGTGCGCGACGACCGGTGTCATCAGCACAGCCGGGGGCGTGGAGTGGTACAGCACCTGATACCGGTCCGTGAGGTGCTCCAGGTCCCGTGCGGTCTCCGGCGTCGGCTTGCCTGACCGGGCGAGACCAGCATCCTCCGCCGGTGCGAAGCCCGCGGCAGTCGCGATGCCCATCAGCTTGAGCAGGGCACGGCGCTGCATCAGCTCGTCCTTCCATACGTCGAACATCCGCGGCTGCAAGATCGCCCCGGCGGCCCCGAGCTGGTCCAGCAGCGACGCCGCGCCGCCGAGCATGGCGACGAGCGAGCTGTCGTCTGGATCTGAGTGCGTCCCGGCCTCAGGCCGGGCGCCGCCGCCGATGCCCAGGGACTGGGCGTCGGCCGCGTACAGCAGGCACAGCAGGTCGCGGTAGCGGGGACTCGGGCGCTTCTCGCCGCGTTCCCACTTGGCGACCATGTCGGCGTTGACGCCGATGCGCTCGCGGTGGCGCAGCCACGCCAGGCGGGACATCTGGTCGGCCACGTCCTGCTGCGTCCAGCCGCGTTCCTCGCGTAATGCCCTCAGCCGCGGTCGTGTGCTGGTCATCGCCGATCGCTTCCCTGGATTCAGCCGGACGTGCAGTCGTGCCGAGCCTAAAGGCACACCCAGGCTCAGGCCAGCCGGACTATCGCACGGACTAGTGCGGGACTAGTCCGCAGACGGCCTGGACCAGCCGTTTCCCGCGTGTCATGAATACGTCCGGTAAAGCGTGACCGGATACTGCCGGCGGCTAGACCGGCAGGTTATGGCAAGGAGCCCGGCCGCCAGGGACCGCCCCGGCAGCCAGCGCCGACCCCGTCCTGAAGGGCACAGACATGATCATCATTGCATTCCTCGCGGTGGCGTTCCTGACCGGCGCGATCACCGGCGTCCTGGTCCTGATCGTGCTGAGCGTCAGCCGCGAGGATCACCGGGGTCATCTCCCCAGCCAGGCGCCGACCCGGATCACCGCCGCGGCGCGCGTCCTGACGGGCCTACGGGTGAGCGGACCCGAAAACGCCCCCGTTCACGCCGCCCTGGGGAGCCACCAGCACCCTCACCGCGCACCGCGCACGGCCAGTGGCGGTGCCCGGCCAGGATGCCCGCTCGCTCACCGGCACCCCACGGCACCCGGCATTCCGGTGACCCGCTGCGGCAGCCCGGCGGCGCGGACCGCGCCGCCGCAGGAACAGAGGCCCGCGTGACTCACCCCGCCAGCGTGGACGACCGCCGCCAGGACAGAACAGGCCACGGCAGGCGCTGCCTTTCTGCTCCCGGAGTCGTCGCCGGCGCTGTCCTGCGCTCGGCACGGCTGTCGGCCGGCGTCAGCAAAGCGACCCTGGCCGCCGCGTCTGGCGTCACCGAGGACACAATCTGGTCGTGGCAGGGCGGATCGTCGTCGCTGGCGGAGGTCCCTCTGCCACGTGTTCAGGTGCTGGAAGCCGCTCTCATGGTGGCCGGGGCTGACCCGCGGCTCGTCGCGGATCTGGGTGCGGCTGCCTGGTGCGACCTGCTCATCGTCGCGCTCGCAGGCTGCGAGGACACGGCCTGCCTGACGGCCGACCCGGTCGCCGGCACCGATACGTTCCGCGAGCTGCTCGCCTGGTCCGCTGCCGGGCACGTTCCCGCCCGGTACCGCCCCTATGCCGCACCCCGGCGGCTGCTCACCGACGCCACGGTCATCGATCGGGTAGCCCGGCTCCTGGACGCGATGCCCGCGCAGCTCGCGGCGGCCGGTGGCTCAGCCGTCTGACCGCTCCTGCACCCTGATGACAGGGGCGTTCTCCCGCTCGAACCCATGGACGCACGGCGCACGCCGGCAGGCCGGGCACTCCGCCCGCACACACGCGCCGAGCACGCCGCAGTGGCACGGGGTCTCGCGTTCCGGGCAGTCCTCGGACGCGGTGTGCCCATGACGGTCGACTGGCGGCAGCGGGTTCCACCCTGCCAGCCACAAGAACGTTTCCATGATCGCTTCCAGCCGGCCGGTCCCGGCTGGCTGCCCGTCTTCCCGGGCATGCAGCAGGCCGGTCATGGCCCGGCGGGTGTCGAGCGAAACCTGGTAGAGCGACGGCCGCCCAGCGACCCGCATGCCGGACAGCGGCCCTTCCACGGATTCTCCGCAGACCCAGGCCAGCAGCTGCAGAGCACCAGAAACCCAGCCGAGATCACGCCGAACGGCTTGTGCGACGGACTCACCCGCGCAAGGGAATCTCAGCCGGGCCAGCATCGCCCACTCGCAGACCTCGCCGATCTCATCCCGCCCCGGACGGCAGGCGGCGCCATCGGTGACGTGCAGGTCGTCCGGGCCGCCGTTCCACAGGGGCAGGGCATCCAGTTCCCCGGCCAGCCACCGCAGCACGAACCGGGCTTGCATGACCTGCCCGCCAGTGTCGCCCGCGGGGCTGCCGGGTTCGGCGGCAGTAGCGGCCTCAGCGAGAAGCTCGCCTCGGTCTGGCGGCGTGCCAGCAGGAGAGGTGAGCGTCACCGGGGACGGGCATGCACCGGTCAGCGCCCACCGCCAGGCCAGCGCCGTGCGCCCG
>OCZU010003308.1_pt1 | contig 10190 bp, 7 predicted proteins | sample 1539001 | NCBI WGS metagenome assembly OCZU01 (sample SAMEA3539306, study PRJEB22396) | soil metagenome | biome: tundra; feature: field; material: soil | place: USA | collected 2010-05 | depth 0.15 m | reverse complement strand
CATGATATATGTTCTCTCGATAGCATACGCAGGCGGTGGCTGGGAAGTTCGGGCGCGAATGCGCGGTTCCTCCCCGGTCAGAGGCCTCCCTTTCTCGATTCTACACGCTCTACTTCCGCAATGGCTCTTGAGGAGGGCTGCCAGCCAACACTCCAGCGACGAGTTACGCGCCTGCTTTTCTTCGAAGCTCGTGAGCCTAATGACTCGTTCGATCTCGACTCACTCTAACATGCTGTCCGCTGTGGTAAGTCAGTTTGCGGGACCGAAGCAGAATAGCCTTACCTGCGGCAGATCAACTTATGTAGTGAGTTAGCAAATTAGTCACTCAGTTTGCACCGGCTAGAGTTTCCACCGGGCAGGCAAGGGCGCCGCGGGCATCCAGGCAGCAATCGCCTTCCGGAATGGGGCTGCCGTGCGGGCAGGTGCGGGGATGGCCGAGAAAGGTGCAGATACGGTCGGTGACCTCGTGGCTGAGGATGTGCTCAAACGTGCACGCGTTCTTCTCGATAGATCCCTCGTCGCGGATGGCCAGCACATCCATGAACAGCCGTTCCGCGAGGCGGTGACGGCGGATGACGCTGCGGGCGCGCTCCTCGCCGCGCGGGGTGAAGGCCACCTCGCCGTCGCGCAACTCGACCAGGCCGATGCGCGACATCATGGCGACCACCTTGCGCTGCTGCGCGGCGGTGAAGTGCTCGGGCTCCTCGTGGAAGGTGCGTTCGCGCGCCGCCCACAACTGTTCCAGCACTTCGTCGAAATCCTGGTTCACCTCCATGCTGAAGTGGGTGGTCTCCACGATGCGTCCGTGTTCCAGGTCCAGGCGGATGTCCGCGCAGCGGCCCACCTGCTCGTCGTGAGTCACCATCAGGATGGTGCGGCCCTGCTGGTGCAGCTCGGCGAGCAGGTCCAGGACGATGTGCTCGTTGGTCGCGTCCAGGTTGCCGGTAGGCTCGTCGGCCAGGATGATCTTGGGATCGTTCACCAGCGCCCGCGCGATGGCCACGCGCTGCTGCTCGCCGCCGGAAAGCTGGGAGGGCAGATGGCGCGCGCGATCGCTGAGTCCCACGCGATCGAGCGCGCGGCGGGCTTCGTCCTCGTCGGTCATGCTGTGGAAGTATTGCGCCAGCATGACGTTTTCGAGCGCGGTCAGGTGCGGGATCAGATGGAATTGCTGGAACACAAAGCCCACGGTCTCGGCGCGAAAGCGGGCCAGCTCGGCGCGGGTCAAAGTGGAGGTGTCCACGGAATCGATGCGCACCACGCCGTGAGTGGCCTGATCGAGACAGCCCAGGATATTCAGCAGCGTGGTCTTGCCCGATCCGGACGGACCCATGATCGCGATCCACTGTCCCGCCTCGGCAATAAGACTCACGCGGTCGAGCGCCTTCACCGGCGCGGCCCAGCCGCTGTCGTACGCCTTCGTGACGTTCTCCAGTTCGACGAATGCCATCTTCTATTCTCCGCGCAAAATCACGGCCGGCCGGATGCGCCAGATGCGCGCCGCCGCGGCCAGCGTGGCGGCCGCCGCCATCGCCAGCGTGACTCCGGTTACCGGCAGGAACACGCCATAGTTTACACCTACGCCGGCGGCCGCGGATTCGGGGAAGATCTGGCGCCCGATCCACCACGCTACCAGCAGTCCCAGGCCGTAGCCCGCGGCGGCGGAAGCGAGGCCCAGGATCAGCGACTCCGAGAGGAACAGGGCGGCGATCTTTCTTTCGGCTGCACCGATGGCTTTCAGGATTCCGATTTCCCGACTACGCTCCAGCACCAGCGCGCTGAAGTTCGTGCTGACGCACAGCGTGGTGATGGCTAGGATGAGGGCAGTCAGCATGAACAGAGTGGAGCGGATCTTGAGCACCACGTTGGCTTCGGTTTCGGCCACGGCGTGGAGGAGGCGCACATCGGCGCCGGGGAGTTGCCTGGCCAGCGCGGCTTGGACGGACGCCAGCCGCTCGCCATCGGCGCGCACCTGGACGAGGCTGGCCACATCCTGCAAGCCGGCCAATCGCGCTGCGGTTTCAATCGGCACGATCACCTGCGCATCTTCTGCGCCGCCGCTGGAGACGATGCCGCGGATGGTGCAGGGCGCGCCTTCCAGTTCCAGCTTCTGTCCGAGCTTCAGGCGGAAGTGCGCGGCCACGTTGCTGCCCACCAGGCATTCGCCCGGCCCGGCGGCGCGCGCGCCATCGACGCGCCAGTAATTGGTAAGCGGACCAGCGCGCCGGAAATCGGTACCGGCCACCACTACGGGTTGGCCTTCGACTCGGCCCACGGTGTAGATGAAGGGTGCGGCTACTGCGCCCTGCTGTTCGGCAAGCGCGACGGCGGCGAGCGGGACAGTCTGGGCACCGCCGCCCGGCGCAATGACGATGTTCGCGCCGAAGCCGCGGAACTGGACGCGCATCTTCCGCTCGATATCGGAGTAGACGGAAAACAGCGCGGTGGCCAGGGTGGCGGACACGGCTAGAGCGGCGAAGGCCAGGGCCAGGCGGCGCTTACGGAACTGCACGGCGCGGAGGACGAACGTCCAGAACATCACTCGCCTCCCTTGTGGGGCAGACCTCCAGGTCTGCGCGGGTCCTCCAGGACCCGCTCTTCCAACGTCCCAAACATCACTCGCCTCCCCGCAGCGTCACGGCCGGCTCCAGCAGCAGCGCGCGCCGCAAGGGCTGGGCCGCGCCGGCGATCGAGGCAAGCACGGCCGCTCCCACCACTACCGGGCCGAGCATGGCCGGTATTTCGAGCGAAGTCTGAAACACGGCGCGGCCCACCCATTCGGCCAGCAACAGGCCCACCCACGATCCAATCAGCCCGCCGGCCGCGCCCTCCAGCGCCACCTCGGTCGAAAACAGCGCCGCGACCAGCCCATTGCCCGCGCCGGTGGCCTGCATGATGGCGATCTCGCCGCGGCGCTCGAGCACCGTGGTGGCCATCACGCTCCAGACCGTCAGGCCGGCCGAGGCCAGCGCCGCCAACGTGATCAGCAGCATCAGGCCGCGAATCTTGCCCAGCACCTTGCCTTCGTTATCGGCCACGCGCCAGATGGGCCGGGCGACGGCCATGGGCAACACTTCCTCGATCTGGTGCGCGATGGAGCTGATATACGGCGTGCAATACCAGCGGTCGTATTCCTTGGGCGTCATCTTGGAGGGATCTTTGCGCGCGAATTCGTCCTCCGGCTTGGTGAGCGCGCCGACCTGCACCGCATCCACTTGTCCGGGACGGTTTACGAGGCGCTGCAAGACTTCCAGCCGCACGAAAATGCGGTCCTCTTCCTCGCCGCCCGTCGAGACGATACCCGACACGGTGAACGGCTGGCCGAAAAGCTGCAGCGTACCGCCCGGTTTCACGCCGATGCGCCGGGCCACGGCGCCGCCGACCATCGCCTCGAGAGCGGCGTCGTCGCGGTCGCGATCGTCGATCCAGCGGCCGTCCACTTTCCATTCGCCGTTCACGGTGCGGAGACCGGCTTCGAGCATGGATCCGTCCGCGCCACGAAACCTGCGCCGGAACCACACGCCTTCCACCGGCACGTTGCGGCCGTCCAGCGAGACGGAAGCTTTGAGCGAAGGCGCGAATCCGGTGATATTCAGTTGCCAGAAGGTGGACTTGATTTTCTGCACCTGATCTTCGGGGATGTAGTCCTGGGTGGAAACAGGACGATAGCTGATGCCGCCGATCTCGACCGGGAGCGACTGCGCTTTGGGGGTCACCATCAGGTTTGCGCCCAGGCTGCGCAGTTCGCGATTGACGCGATCGCCGATATCCAGCATGACGCCGAGCATGGCAGTGGCGACCGCCGTGCCCATGGCCACCGCCGCCACTGTCATGGCCTTGCGGCGCGGCGAGCGGCGGATGGATTGGCTGACGAAGCGGAGGAACATGCGGCTAACTGGGATTGCGGAAGAGTTTCTCGCCGGGAATGAGCTTGTCGCCGGGGATCGCCAATTGGTCGCCTTCCACCTGCGAGGCGATGGGGATGGGATTGCATCCGCCGTGCACGCCGATGCTGGGAATGAAGATGGCGGATGCGCAATTCTTGCAGATCACGTTGGGGCCTTTCTGATAGTAGCCCTGGTTGCCACAAATCTCACAAGCATCGAAAGCGGCTACCAGCGACTGGTCGGGACGGCGGATGACGATGAAGCGCACGTGGACGCCAGCCTCTTCGATGGCGAACCGGTGCAGGTTGCCGTCATTCACCCAAGCGACCGGGATGCGGACCCAACCGTTCACGACGGAAACCGGAATGGCGGCGGACAACTCGGTGGTGGATTTGGCGTAGATGAACTCGGCGGTGATGCTCAGGATGAAGAGGCCGGTGGCCAGGCAGGATGCGGTCATCCAAACGCGCTCGCGGTGCACGGTCCAGCGCGCTTTGCGCAGGGCGGCGCCTTGCAGGCCGTCGAGCATGGGGGCGCGGCGCTTGCGATATTCCATCAGCAGCATGGCGCCCGCCAGCGCCAGGATGGCCACGAAGAAAAAGACTTCGTTGCTGACGATGGGACCGATCAAAGCCATTTCCTGGCGGCTGCTGGGCAGCACCTGGCTTTCGGATAGCTCATGCAGCCCGGTGATAGCCAGTTGCACCACGATGACCATCAGGATGACGGTGGTCATGCGGAAGAAGCTGCGCAGATCGATGTGGATGGTGCCGCGCACGAAGCTCACGCCGAACAGGACGGCGAGGCCCAAACCAAGCACAACCCCTGCAATATCGAGGACTCCGGAGGTATCGAACTTGACGGCGGTGAGCATGAGGACGGTTTCGACGCCCTCGCGGAAGACCATCAGGAAGACGAAGAGGAAGATGCCCCAGCGGCTGCCTGCGCCGCTTCGTTGTTGCAACTGAGTTTCAATTTCGCCCTTCATGCCGCGCGCGTGGCGGTTCATCCAGAGCACCATGCTGAGCACGAAGACGGCGCTGACGAGCAGGGTCCAGCCCTCGTAGGAGTCCTCGCCGAGGCCCAGCCGGGAGAGCAGCCAGGCGAAGCCAAAGCTAGCAATGACAGCGCTTCCGAAGGCCCGGTGAACGGCGGGCAACAGGTCGCGGCGGCCGATTTTGCGGAGGTACGCGATGGCGATGGCGACCACCAGGGCGGCCTCGACGCCTTCGCGGAGGGTGATGATCAGTGTCTGCAACATAGTTGCAAGTGGCCCACGAACTTATTGTAATGCATTTCGCGGCGGGCTGGGTGGCGGGTGATGGGTGGTTGGTGGGTTGCGGGTCATAATTCCGGACCGTCAGTACCTCTCGGGATCGACGACAATACGGCGAAGCGGCGGCACCAAAACCCTGTGCCGTCGTGTGGGCGGCCGCCTGACTCCGGGTTTGGATCCCGTTGCGTGACCTACTTGATTTCTTCCACGCTCAGCAGAATCGCGCGCGCCTCGGCTTCCCTCTCCCGCGGCACGCGAACGCTCCACCAACCAAGAAAGTTCCCGCTCTCCTGGCGCGCCCCGGGGTTCTGGTCCATGTTGAAGAACGGTATGCGGGCTTCCTCCAACAGACTCTTCGCCAAGCCAATTGCAATAGGACTCGTCAAGCCCGTTCGGATGAGGACGTTTAGGTCGTTTTCGCGTGACATTGCGCCACTCCTTCCAGGGTCGTGGCAGAGAGGCCTGCCTGTGCCCTTTTCGAGTACCCTAGCACATGTCATTATGCCTTTGGCTTCTCCCACTTGCCAAGCGGGTACCGCTGGCACATGACCCCATCCCGCTGGCCACCGGGCAACGCGCATAGATTCCGTACGGCATCACAGTTGGCCGCCTGGGGCGCGAGCCTTCTTTGTGCCCGGCCGCATTCGGCAGCTTGTTGTACCCTCGTGAGTACCGATCCAGAACCAATGAAAGTTGTTGCCCTCCCGGTGCGCGATGGCACGGTAGGAGCGGCCAACATCGGCCGTCCAGACTTCGCCTTTCTGCTTGAGCGCCATTGAAGGGTGAAACGGATCCCCTTCGAACAGGGCGAATTTGGCGTCGGCCAACGCTCGGACGCCCTCCGCTAGCGACTCATAGCATTTCCAAAACTCAGGCAGGGCGAAAGACCGGAAGCTCACCGATGTTACTAGCCCTTACCCATCGGCACGGATTCACCTTGGCGGACCTGTGCCTTGACTCGGTCGAGAAAATCCATCCCGCGCCGCCGGGCGAGAAATCGCGCTCGAGTTCGGCGTCCCATTGGTGGCGATCTCGCTCAGCAAGCCAGTCCAAAAGGGCTGTTTGCTGTTCAGTGGACAGCGTCTCAATCGCGTGCTGGATCTCCGGAAGGCCCATATCTCTATCGTACCTCTTCGCGCGTTGCCAAGACCGTTCACCCCAGGCTTGCGACGCCACTTGGCCGCCTAACTAACGCGTATGTCGGAGAAGTGCCGCCCGCAGCCAGTCGTATTTTATTCCAACGCCTATGGTTGTGGCAGGGGGCACGCCCGTGCGCGGGCGGGAAGCAGATTTGCTCGCCCTGGGACTTCGCTGAACCAACAACTACGCCAACCAAAGGTCCACCAGCGGGCCGCCCTCCTGGCCGCCGGTCACAAGCCTCGAAAATAAAGTCCGCCACCGCATCCCCCACCAACTAAGTCACTTACTACCCCACTACCCTCCGAGGTACGGCCTTTCCCAATCACGCGCGATCTATCATTGAATCGGGCATGGGCACCTGATCCCCACACCCAAAAGGCGAATTCGATATGTTGATTTCCGACAAACAGCAAGAAGCCAACCGGCAGAATGCCCAGCAAATCCACCGGTCCGAAAACTCCCGAGGGAAAGGCCGCCGTGCGCCTCAACGCCCTCACCTACGGCCTACGTGCCCGTAACCTCATCCTCCCCAACGAAGACTCCGAGGAATACAAGCAGCTCTGGGCCGATCTCGAAGCCGAGTGGCAACCCCAGAACCGCACCGAGCGGATGCATCTGGAACAGATGTCCACCTCCCAATGGTTGCTCGCGCGGTTTGCCAAAAGCGAGAGGCGCATCTATCAGTACGAAATGTCAATCGAGAAACAGTTCGCCTTACTCGACCGCGTTTCCACGCAACGTGCCCGCCTGGAGCGCTCCTTCACGAGCGCCATGCGGGAATTGAAGCAGTTACAAAAGGAGCGGCAGGCTCGGCCCAAGCAGCCGCCGGTGCAGCCAGCGCAAACCGTGCAAGCCGCAAAACCAGCGGTTCCGCACCCTGCTTATGTGATGTCGGAGGGCACAGAGGACCATCCAGTCTCCTGTTCCCCCGTCACCCCCGATACCCGTTAGCAACCTGCCCCCCCTGATCTTTGACAACCGGACAAACGACCCCAACTGATCCGCGACCACTGTCTTTGGGACCAGCCTCGAAACACAACTCTGGCCCCCCACTCCCGACCCCCGGCCCCGGCGCGCCAAGCGCGCGAGCCCCGCCACCCTCCACCCATCACCCACGACCTTCTTTAAATCCAATCACGTGGGCTTTGATCGTTCAGAAACACAACCACCAGCCACCAGCCACCGACCACCAGCCCGGCGGCCGCAGGCCGCCCCCCCGGCGCGCCCCGTGCCCGCCCTGCAAAAACAGTGAAACGTTTCGCGTTTCTGCCGCACTATCCACAGAGGTAGTCCAGCATTATGCCATTGCAAGTCACTCCAAAGATCATTTCGCTCCGCGCGCGCGAGACCCAGGTGTTTAAGGCAGCCGGAGTTACCGGGCCCGTCACTTGGTCGATCCAGCCCCGTAGCGGGCGAATCGATGAGACGACTGGCGTGTACACCTCACCCTGGCTGGTAGTACGCAGTGCCAACGTAACTGTGCAAGCGCACCAGGGAACCGAATTCGACGCCGCCAATGTCACGCTGGACCCGGGCTGGTTCTGGCTTCACCTGCTAGGCCTCTATTGGGTGGTTTGGGCCGCGATCCTGCTGGACGTCATTCTTTGGCAATGGCAAGTGCTCTGCCCGAGTTGCAGACCTGCGGAACTCCTGATCAGCCCGCCCCTGGCCACGGTTACCGCTTCCCAGCCGGTCCGGTTCACCGCTACGGCGCCCGTCACCTGGCAGGACAACTTGAACTCCAGCGGGCTGTACAACACTCCGTCGAGCCAGCCCGCCAATCCCAGCATCAATATCACCGCCACCGCCGTTGCCGATCCGAAGAAGACGGCCAGCGCCAGCCTAATCTGGTCGCCTGACATTGGAATCACCCTGGAACCCCAGCAGACCATCCTTTTCGACGAGGGCAAGGATGTCAATGTGAGTTTCAACCCCGTTATTACGGTCGCTCCGGACAGGCAGGACAAGATCGATCCTGCCACGGTCGTTGTAGAGTGGGTGCAGCCGCCGATCGGGAAGATCTCGAACGGAACTTACACTGTCAGGTCCGGCGAAATCAAGCGCGCCAGGACGATCATGATTATGGCCAACGTTCGTATTCCGGGAGGCCCTCCCCGGCCCGCGGGAACTTACCTTACCCTGCTGCCCAAGTCGCCGACGAGGGCCTGCCAGGAAGACGGCACACCCAACACGGCTAGCCTGATTGCGCTCATCGCGCTGGCCGGCGCGCTGGGCGGCTTAATCCACGGCGCATCGTCCTTCGCCATCTTCGCGGGAAACCGCCAGTTCAAATCGAGCTGGACTTGGTGGTACGTGCTCAGGCCGGTGCTCGGCGCGGCCGTGGCCCTGGTTGTCTACCTGGTGGTTCGCAGCGGTATGGGGACCGGCGACATGTCCCTTTCCGGCGCCGATTGCCTCAAAACCGCGGGGTTCGCCGGTCTCATCGGGATGTTCGCCGAGCCGGCCATGCTGAAGCTCAAGGATATCTTCAACACCATCTTTACGCCCAGAGACGATCCCAGGAAGGATGAGCTCAACCCCGAGAAGTCTCAACCTCGCATCAACTCCATTGACCCTCCGTCCGTATCCAGCGCGGCGCCGGCGGTACTCAAGATCGCGGGCGCCAACTTCGCACCGGGGTGTGTGGTGAAGATCGGCGCAAACGCGCGCACGCCGCGCTCAGTCACACCTAACCTGCTTGAAGTGGAACTGCAGCCTGGCGATGCGGCCAGTCCCGGTGACATCCCGATCCGCGTTTGCAACACTCCGTCCGATTCGGATTGTTCAAATACCGTGAATCTCAAGGTCGTCTGATCGCGCTGGTTCTGAGCCGCGCGCGTCGGCAAGCGGTCTACGGTGCGTACAGATCCAGGTCTTGCGTCGTGTCGGTGGCGTCGGACAACGTCAGCGCGCGCGCGCCAGCGGCTTCCATAGTGTCCGAATCCGGCTTCTCGTATTCGAACGTCCCGAGGATGCGATACAAGCCCGGCGCGAGACCATTGAAATGATACTGTCCGCGCAGGTCGGTGCGGGTAGTGCGGAGTTCACCCAACCGTTTTTGGGTGCCCTTATCGAAGGCCTCCAGATATACTGGCGCGCCCGGCGCCGGATCGTGGCCCGGACCGCTCACGACGCCATGAACCGAAGCGGGGTGCGACGAGAGTTTGATCGTAATCGCGTCGAAGCCACGCAGGTAGACGTCGTTCCAGCCATCCGCGCGTCCGGACTGCGAATCCGCGCCACTGTAACTACCGGTGAGTTGAACGGGATAGTAACCCGCCGGCGGAACGACGGACATCTCCCAGCGTCCCGGTCCGAGCGCCGCGCGGTCGTTCACCAGCTTAAGAACCTCGGGGCGTCCGCCGCCATCCAGATCCTTGCGGCGCGCGGTGATCTTCGCGTTTGCCAGGTCCACGCGATTGCCCTTCTCATCCTGCATGCGAAACTCGGTTTCGCGCCAGGAGGTGACGTGCACCTGCAATTCCGTGTCGCGATCCACGGAGATCTCCTGGTAGGTTCCGAGTTTGCCGCGACCGTAGGGATCGTCGCCGTCGGCGATGAGTTGGTAGTTTCCAGGCGCGATCTGCTCGAACGCGAACGCGCCGGCGGTCTTCGTCTGAACCCTTCCTACATCCGAGATCAGGCTTAAGGTAATCGGTGGCGTAGGCGGACCATAGACAACCCTCCCGAAGACGCGAAACAGCTTGCCGGGCAGCGGCCGAATGTCGACGTCGTCGGCCTGCTGGTCGAGATCCGCGTCGACGGTGATCGACTGATCCACCGCCATGGTCTCTTTGTGGAAGGTCGGCAGCAGGCCGGAGCCATCCTCCAGTTGCTTGGCCGCGGTACGCACATAGTAAGTGCCGGGTTCGAGGCCGTGAATGCGG
>OCZU010003307.1_pt1 | contig 10191 bp, 9 predicted proteins | sample 1539001 | NCBI WGS metagenome assembly OCZU01 (sample SAMEA3539306, study PRJEB22396) | soil metagenome | biome: tundra; feature: field; material: soil | place: USA | collected 2010-05 | depth 0.15 m | reverse complement strand
GGGGACGTTTGGAATCGTGACACCCGCCAGCTGGCTCACGGAGGACGACCATCCCCCGGACGCATTGACGACGACATCGGCGGCGATCCGGCCAAGGCTCGTTTCGACGCCGGCCGCGCGGCCATTCTCGACGTCGATGCCGTTCACCGTGCAATGTTCACGCAGCTCGACACCGGACTTTGCGCAGCCGTTGCGATAGGCATAGATCACGGCATCGTGATGGACAATTACGTCGCGCGGGCCGTACATGCCACCAGCTGGGCGCTCGCCTCCGCGAAGGATCGGCAGCACGTCAAGCGTTTGCCGCGCATCCAGCAGCCGCGCCGGACAATGCTGCTCGCGCAGCATTGGCAGGAGAGCGCGAAACCGTTCGACCTCCTCCTCTGCGTACAGAATCCACATGTACCCTGGGCGCCAGAACAGCGTGTTCTGGCCGAGCTCGCGACCGAGCCTTCCGTGCTTGGCCTGAGCGGCCAGCCCGAGTCGAGTGAGTTCGGGCGTGAGCTGAATCGAACGAACTCGTCCGACGTTACGGCTTGACGCACCGCTCCCGGCATGGCGCTGCTCGAGTACGACAACGCGCCGCTTGGACTGCGCCAAATGCCACGCGAGCGACAACCCCCAGAGGCCTCCTCCAATGATGGCGACGTCGACTCGGGTCATCGACTGCGCCTTCTTCCAGTATGGGTTGCCGAGGAGCAAAGTACTTTCATGGTGGCCAACGAGAGTCGCTTCCGGGGTCCACGAATTTTGTGGTTGACAGACATATATTTGATCAGATATATTTTTTTGGCAAGAGGGTGGCGCCAAATTAAGCTAGCCTACGAATCAAAAGGGGGCGAGGTGGTCGGTGATTGACGTTCGTAACTATGTGAACGGCACTTGGGTGGCATCGAAGGGCGAGGTCTTCCACAGCTTCAATCCTGCGAACGGTGGCCTACTCTCCCGCGCCCCGATCACGCCGGCAGACGAAGTTGGTTATGCGGTGGCTGCCGCCAAGGCAGCATTTGAGAATCGCGAGTGGCGGGAATCGAGCGGGGGCGAGCGTGCAACTGCATTGCTCAAACTAGCCGACGCCCTTGCGAGCCGCCGTCATGAGGTGGCCGATCTCATTACGAAGGAGATGGGCAAGCCGTTGCGCATCAGCCTGTCACGGGAGGTGGACGGCGCGGTCGACAAGCTTCGGTTCTTTGCCGGCTGCGCCCGGTTGCTGGACGGTCAGGTAACCGGAGCGACCAAACCGGAACTCCTGGACATGACTTTGCCGGAGCCGGTGGGCGTCTGCGGATTGATCATTCCTTGGAACGACCCGGTCGACCTTGCCGTTCGCAAGATTGGAGCGGCTCTCGCTGCCGGATGCACGGCCGTGGTCAAGTCATCGGAAATTACGCCCGCGTCGACTGCAATCCTATTCGAGGTCCTCCACGAGGCGAATTGCCTTCCAGCGGGGGTGCTCAATCTTGTCCATGGACCGGGCGACCCGACCGGCGAGGCGTTGGTCGCGCATCCCGATGTCGCCAAGATCTCGTTTACCGGCAGCACGGCGACGGGTATGCGGATCATGTCGCAGGCCGCGAAGCGTCTCGCCCGCGTTTCGCTCGAGTGCGGCGGCAAGCTGCCTGCTCTGGTGTTTGCCGACGCTGATCTCGAACGCTGTCTCGATGCTGTCACGTACGGCGCATTCATGTATACCGGCCAGTCGTGTACCGCCTGCACGCGCCTCATCGTCGATCGAACGCTCTACGCTCGCGTGCTGGATGGCATGGTCACGCGGAGCCGCACATTACGCGTTGGCGACCCGCTCGATCCCGATGTGCTGGTCGGACCAATGGCGTCGCGCGCACAGTTCGACAAGGTCGCTGCTTACGTCGATCTCGGGCTGGCAGAGGGCGCCGAGGCTGTGATCGGGGGCAAACCCAACGCACGCTCACTCTATATCGACCCGACCATCCTGACTGGTGACCTTGCCGATAGCCGTATTGCGCGCGAGGAGGTGTTCGGCCCGGTGCTCCTGGTGCAGCCGTTCGACACCGAGGACCAAGCGCTTGCTATGGCCAACGGCACCCCCTTTGGCCTCGGCGGCTCGGTCTGGACGACCAACATCAATCGTGCACTGCGCGTGGTGCGCAAACTCGACGTCGCCGACGTCTGGGTGAACACACACTACGTGCGCAACAGCGAGACGCCTTATGGCGGCCGTCACATGAGCGGACTCGGTCGCGAGCTCGGCATGGCCGGCGTCGAGGAATACGTCTCCTGGAAACGAGTCTGTATCGATACACGCGACACGTACCATCTGAAGGCGTGGTTCGAGCAGCCGGCGGCAGACCACCCATGAACCCAAGGAGCGACTCATGAACCAGCACTACGACGACAAGGCAGGCGCCGGCTCCGCAGCGACGGATGAGCAAGACGCCATGCAGGATGTAGGCCGCCGCCAAGTATTGAAGTCCGCACTGGGCCTCGGCGCGGTTGCGATCGCGCCAGCAATCTGGACATCGAAGGCCCAAGCTCAAACTCGCACCCTGGTCGTGCGCGATCCCGCCGGCCCGTACGTGAAGGCGATGACCGAGGCGTTCTACCTTCCATTCGAAAAGGCGACCGGCGTCAAGATCGATCGCGTCACGGCCGACCACGAGCCGACAAGTCAGTTCAAGGCGATGGTCGAAACGAAGAATTACTTCTGGGACGTTGTGTCGTTGTCGATGGGCGCTTACGGAGTCGTCGACAGCCAAGGGCTCGTCGAGCCGCTTGACTGGTCGGGCGAGATGAACGAAATCCCGAAGCAATACCAACGTCCAGGACTATTCGCCTACGACGTCGCGGCGACCACGATCGTCTACAACATCGAGCGATACGGTGATAAGCCTCCGCAATCCTGGGCCGACTTCTGGGATGTCGATCGATTTAAGGGCCGCCGCGCGATGCGTCGCCACCCGTTCGACACGATCGAGGAGGCGCTGCTCGCCGACGGCGTGCCGCTCGCAAACGTATACCCGCTTGACCTTCCGCGCGCATTTCGCAAACTCGACCAGATCAAGCCGCACGTTGCGGTCTGGTGGACTGGCGGCGCACAAGCATCGCAACTGATCAAGAGTGGTGAGGTGGATCTGATTGCGACTTGGAACGGGCGGGCGCAAGCGGCGATCGACGACGGCGCCAAGTACCGCCTCGCATGGAACCAGGGCATTGCGGTCGTCGACGGGTTGTCAATTCCCAAGGGCAGCCCGAAGGCGGCTCTCGCAAAAGAGTTCATAAAATTCTGCGCCAACGCTGAACGGCAGGCGGTGTTCAGCTCATATATTTCCTATGGGCCCACCAACCCGAACGCCTTTAAGTATATTTCGGCCGACCGGGCAGCAATCCTGCCAAGCAACCCGAAGTACATGCCGAACCTTATCCTGCAGACACCGGAAGCGTGGGCTGCGCAGAAAGACAAGGCAACCGAAATGTTTGATACTTGGGTAACAACGAAGGCTTAATTTCTGCACCTTCCCGATCCTCTATCGGGCCAGCGTCCTGCACGGTTTTACCACTAAGGGCGGGAGCGAGAAGTGCGCCTCCCGCCCTTTCCATTGCGCCAACGGATCCGAATGGCAAGCGTCAAACTACGCATTGACGGCGTACGGAAGATGTACGGTTCCGTCGTGGCATTGCACGAAACGTCCCTCGCCATATTGGAAGGCGAATTCGTCACCCTCCTCGGGCCTTCCGGCTCGGGCAAGACCACCCTGTTGCACGCGGTCGCCGGACTGCTCGAGCCTGACGGCGGCCGAATCTGGATCGACGGTGTCGACGCTACGTATCTCGCTCCGCATCGCCGGGACCTCGGCATGGTTTTCCAGAATTACGCGTTGTTCCCCCACCTATCGGTGTTCGAGAACGTAGCGTTTCCCCTCCGCATGCGCCGCTGTTCTGCACGCGAGACGCGCGAGCGCGTATATGCCGCGCTTGCGCTCGTCCGCCTTGCCGACATGGAGACACGGCTGCCGCGCGAGCTTTCTGGTGGACAGCAGCAACGAATTGCCCTCGCCCGTTGCATCGTGTATCGGCCATCGATTGTCCTAATGGACGAACCGCTCGGGGCGCTCGACAAGAAACTGCGCGAGCAGATGCAGCTCGAGATCAAGCGCATCCACGACGAGCTTGGCGTGACCGTGCTCTACGTTACGCACGACCAGGAAGAGGCCATGACTATGTCGGACCGGATCTGCCTGATGCGCTCTGGGCGCATCGAACAGATCGGAACACCGCGGGACCTGTATCGGGAGCCCTCCTCAGTGTACGCCGCGGACTTCCTTGGCGAATCTAACTTGCTGCTTGGGCAGTACCGGGGCGATGGGGTGATCGAAGTTTCCGGCGATGCTTCCAGCCTGCGCATTGTCTGCCGTGGCCGTGGTGACATTGCCTTCGGTTGTTCGGTGCGCTGCCTTATTCGACCCGAGGCAATCCGGATACTTGGACCGGGGGAACGGGCCGACAACGAGATCGCGGTGACGATTAGAGCTGCGACGCTCGCCGGTAGCGTCATTCGTTACGTACTCGGCCTTTCGGACGGAGTCGAAATGCGCGCGACGGTGCTAAGCGCAGGTCCGGCAGCCCTCCATTCGGTCGGCACACGGGTGCGGGTTGGCTTCGACCGTGCCGACACCCGCGTGCTGAATGACGAGGCCGCTTCGGGATGATCGCCGGCGCCTTCGGGCCCACCCTGCGCTATCTGCGCCCACTGGCGCCTATGGCGCCCCTCGCGCTCTACCTTGGGCTGTTCTTCATCGCCCCTGTTGCGTACTTCCTGGCGTCGAGTTTCATTGGGGCCGCCGGAGGATTCGATCTCTCGAACTACGAGAAGCTCTTCACTCGCCCGGTCTACGCGAGAGTGGTCTGGTCGACTCTTTCCATCTCGATGTGGGTCGCGTTGATCTGCACGCTCATTGCCTATCCTATTGCCTACGTGATCACCAACGCACGCCACAACATGCGGCAGACGCTGTTGCTGCTCGTGCTGCTGCCGTTCTGGACGAGCTTCCTGATCCGGACGTTCGCGTGGATCGTGCTTCTGGGACGCAAAGGCGTCGTGAACAACTATTTGATTGCACTTGGCATCGTCGACGAGCCATTGTCGCTGCTGTACAACTTCTTCGGCGTCATGGTCGGAATGACCCATGCACTTTTGCCCATCGCCGTGTTAACAATTCTTCCAGTGATGCTGTCGATCGACTCCACATTGCGCAAGGCGGGTGCGCTGCTCGGGGCCGGGCCGGGCCAGGTTTTCTGGCGAATCTACTTCCCTTTGTCGTTTCCTGGGGTCGCCGCGGCTTGGCTCTTAGTGTTCGTGTCGTCGCTCGGCTTTTTCATCACGCCGGCGCTGCTTGGCAGCGCACAGGAAACGATGGTGACTCAGCTCATTATCGAGCAGGTGCAGCAACTTTTGAACTGGGGCTTCGCAGGCGCTCTATCGCTCCTGCTCTTGGTTGGCGCAAGTGTCGTGTTCTTTCTCTTCCACCGAATCGTCGGCGTCCAATCGCTGACGCAGCCAAGCACGCTAGATTCGATGGCAGTCCGCCGCTCGAAAGCTGGCATGGGCCTCTTCAACCGGCTCGGAAGGGCGATCTGCTGGGCGTTGGGCTCGCTGACCGACAGGTTAATCGACACGTTGACTTTCCGATCACGTGGCAGGACGCGCTCGAAGTCGATCGGCAGTGTCATTGTTTTCATACTGCTCGGTGGGTTCCTCGTGTTGCCCACTGTCTTCCTGATCCCTGTTTCGTTCACGCAGTCAAGCTTCCTCGGTTGGCCGCCGGATGGCTTCACGTTGAAGTGGTACCACGAATACTTCGGATCGACCGTGTGGCTCACTGCGACGGGCCGATCGCTTCTAGTCGCGGCGGCAGCCGGCGCGCTGGCGATGCCACTGGGTGTCGCGGCCGCATTTGCGCTTTCCTCAGAGCGCACCCCGGGGCGGACCGCCTGGTTAATGTTTGTGCTTTCGCCGTTCTTCGTACCGCGGATCGTCGTGGCCGTTGCGCTCTTCTACCTTTTCGCAAAACTAAGGCTACTTGACTCGACGTTGGGTTTGATTCTCGGACACGCCGTCCTCGGCGTTCCGTATGTCGTCATTACTGTGATGGCGATTCTCAATACCTATGATCATCGGCTTACCCAGGCCGCGTGGACGTTGGGGGCAAACCGCTGGCAGGCTTTGCGACGGATCACGCTACCCATCATCAAGCCTGCCCTTTTCTCCGCCTTTTTGTTTGCTTTCGTTACCTCGTTCGATGACGTCACGCTGGCGTTGTTCCTGAGTGCCGGCAAAAACACGACGTTGCCGAAACAAATGTGGGCTGACGCGACCATGCAGGTCAGTCCGCTGCTTGCGGCGGTCTCGACAATAGTGCTACTCGTTGTCACGGCGCTGATTGTCGTTGCCGAAGTAATGCGCGCAAAAGCGGGGCGACTGACCGCGCGGCCCGTCGCCGACTGACCGTAAAGGAGCGGCACGCCCTCCTGCCGCGCACAACGCTCTGGCGACCCCCCATCAATCCATCAATGCAGACGTTCTGGGTTCTTCTTTCGTCGTTGTTATTCGCGACGATGAGCCTGCTTGTAAAGCTCGCGTCCACCGAGTTCTCGCTTGCGGAGATCGTGTTCTTCCGCGCGCTACCAGGCTCGGTGCTGCTGTTCGGATACGCGCGAAGCCGCCAACTTCCGATCTGGCCCATCCACTGGCGGGTCCATGGGATCCGCAACGTTGTCGGCATAGCCAGCATGACATTGGGCTTCTACGCGACATCAAAACTTGCGCTCGCAACAGCCAGTTCTCTCGAATACACGGCGCCGATTTTCATGATGCTCTATGTCGTGGTGCTTGCGCGGCATCGACCCGAAATCAGTGACCTCCTGGCGCTGTCAGGTGGCTTCGTTGGTGTACTCCTGCTTCTGCGTCCCTCACTGCAGCAGGATCAGCTGATCCCGTTCCTGGCCGGCTTGTGCTCCGGGGCATTGGCGGCGATCGCCTATCTCCAAATCCGCCGACTTAGCAGGTTGGGCGAAGCGACTTGGCGAACGGTCTTCTTCTGCACGCTGTCGGCGATGGTGCTATCACTGCTCGCAATGCCCTTTGTGCCGCTGGCGCACTATTCCCTTCGCGGGGTCGCACTACTGACGGGCGTCGGACTGATGGGTCTCGCCGCTCAGCTTGCGATGACGCGTGCGTACAGCGTCGGCGCGCCAACGCTAACGGCAATGTTGCAGTACAGCACGATTATCTTCGCTACGATCTATGGGTACTTCGTTTGGGGCGACAAGCTGACCTGGCTGTCCGGACTAGGGCTGATGCTGATTGTCGGAAGCGGCGCCATGGCCGCATTGATTGTACGCGAACCGCAACTGTGACGATTAAGACCGGACGATTGAACTGAAGGACAAGTAGCTTGGCGCTATGTCACGTCAGAATGGGGTCGATTCCAGCATTTGCTCGCAACTGTCAGGCGACGTCTTCTGACGGAACGTTACCGGGCTTGGAGCCGATTGAGGGGCATGCAGCAGACGCTGGTTGGGGGTAGGCTTGGCGGTAGAATTGCGGCGTGCACAAACTGTAGCCCCGCGTTGTGAATCCTGGCTTGTCGATCTAAGTCGTTGGAGCCTCCATCGGAGATGTCATGCCTCCCATCGTCCAGATCGGAAATCCCGGCCGGGCCGCCTCCGAGTCTCGACCTCTTATCTCGGCGAACTCACGGCAACGGCGGACGGACTTTGCCTCTGTCGATGCGGTTTGTATTCGTGACGACTCGGGTCGGGTTCCTTAGATAGCCCTCGGCGTTTTCCGGTGAGTATTTGTTCGGCGAGATCGATCCGGTCTAACACGACGAGCAAAGGTTCCGCGTGCTTTGGTCACCGTCCGCTAGCGAGATATAAGCCCGCGCCAATCAAGACACCCGAGCCCGCAAGTACGGTTAGATCTGGCGTTTGCCTCCAAACTACTGAACTGATCAACAGACCCCAAACAAGGGCCGAATATCGAAACGGTGAAACGTAAAATGCGGGAGCACTACGAAACGCCTCCGCAATGAAATAATGCGCCAACAGAACAAATACACCTGCAAGGCTGACGAGCGCCACGCTTGGAGCGTCCGGCCACCGCCAGCCGAACCCAATTGTGCACAGGCCCACTGCGATGGCGCCTAAGGCGGTCGATACGACGAAGGACAATGAAGTTTCGCGCACTGACATGCGACGAGTCATCAGATCCGCAATGGCGCTGATTACTGCGGCGATGGCTGGCAATAAGCTAGCTACGCCAAACTGTTCGATACTTGGATCCAGAACAAGCAACATTCCAACGAACTCTGGTCGGCGCTGTCGGAATACTCGCCGCCGCGGCGGTGACTTTCGCGAGACTGCATGCGCCGCCTGGGACTTAGCAGCATCGAGCCAGCGCTGCCTCCGGGGTTCTTGCCGGAACGTGTGTCCGCGCGATGTAGAATCTGAGTAACGACACGCAAAGCTCCGGGCTTTGACGCGGGCGCGCTATGCACACTCCAACCCACCCTGCTTATCGGTTTCGCTTCAGGCCGTGCGCACGCAACAGCCGATCCCTGGCGCCTCGAAATGCTCGGTCGCCGCCGTCAAGGTCCTGGTCAGGCAAGAGCGGGTAATGGGGGCACGGCGAGACCGCTAAGCCGATGGCAATTCGCCCCGACATCAGCGACAAGGTCATCCACTTTACCAAGGGCGCGACCGTCGAGGACGCGATCGGCGTCCTCCTTACGATCATTGGCGAAGGGCGGCTTCTTGGTGGGGGGCGCATGATCCGGGGAGGCTATCGATGCGTGTGTTTCACCGAGGCTCCACTCCCGGCGCTTGCAGGCGGCTTGGTGAACGGCGGCTCCTTCACTCGCTACTCACCCTGCGGGCTGATGTTTGAAAAGAGCTGGCTCTATGACCGGAGTGCTCGGCCTGTCATCTATCAGCCTGATGCGGAGTTCGGCCAATTACCAGAGGAGATTCGGTGGCGGCACGTGAGGTACGAGCCAACCGGAAACCCCCCAATCGATTTCGCCTGGGAGCGCGAGCGGCGGTTACGTCAGGACGAACTGCAGTTTTCACCGGACGACGCGGTGCTCGTTGTGCCAGATCGCGAGTGGGAGGCCTTCATCTTCGAGATTTGGAACGCTCAGCAAGAACTCGAAGCCGAGGCGTACTCTGCGATCTTTGATCACGCCATCGTAGAGCAATTGCAGGAGCCATGCCCATGGCGGATCGTCACGCTCGCGCCATGACCACCGATGCCCCGCTCAAACCTGACGTAGCGCCCGTGACGCCGGCGCGCAATTCGCTCGGCGCCAGGTAGCGGCGTGCGCTACTTTGCTCACATGCCCATCCGCACCAACAAGTTCCAGCGTCTTGCGGTTCTTGTGGTTGAATTACCCTACTCACTTCGATTGCAAGGGTTGGAGGAAAGGCCATGACTTCGTCAACGTCCGAGTTTGTGATTGAATTGACTGAGTTCGACACGGTGCGGCACGCAAGAGATCCACGATGCCTCGGCGAGCCAACCTCATCTTCCGAGCACATCGATGTAGATCACGCGCAAAGCCAAGAAGCAATCAGGACTCTTGAAAGAATGGCGATGGCGAATGGCGCAAGACTCGAACGATCTTCGACAAAGTACTAACCCGCCAAAGAACGTTTGCATTATGACGGTGCATTCAATGTATCAACGTTGCACACGATCGTAGTACTTTTTTCGTCAGGCGGCGCTGGATATCTGGTATTCAAACAGCTAAATGCTCTTCTTGCGCAGTGGCTAAAGAATCGTTCCGGTCGCCGAATTATCCTGACGCGAGGGAAAACAAGGGTTGAGCTGAGAGGATCGGGCGACATAGAACGTGCAGTCAAGGCGTTCGCAGAACTTGGAGTCGGAAGCCCCCAATTGACAGTCCTTCCAAAAAGAATAAGGACGAAACCTGCCGAGAAAAACAAGAGCAACAAAAGACCCAGCGCACGCAAGAAGTAGACATGTGGGCTGAGAGAGCCGCGGTCGCCAGCCGCGCGTCCAAGGAATGGCTGCGTTGGAGCGAACTGAGCGACGCAGTCCGGCGTCTGCTTTTGGCCGAGACTGTGTAAAAACGCGGAGGTTGCTTAAGCGAAGAAATTTCCTACACTGAAGCATCGGATTTCTTCGGGGCGGCA
>OCZU010003306.1_pt1 | contig 10192 bp, 8 predicted proteins | sample 1539001 | NCBI WGS metagenome assembly OCZU01 (sample SAMEA3539306, study PRJEB22396) | soil metagenome | biome: tundra; feature: field; material: soil | place: USA | collected 2010-05 | depth 0.15 m | reverse complement strand
ACACCGGGGCGTCGACCACGGCGACGCCGCGGCCGGCCAGACGGCCGGCGACCGAGACGACGGCCTCGGGCCCGACGGTCGCCATGATCATGACGACGGTGCCGCCCGGCAGCGTCCCGGCCGCCCCGCCCGGTGCGAACAGGGCCTGCTCCACCTGGTCAGGGGTCGCGACCATGATCACGACCACATCCGCGCCATCGACGGCCGCGGCGATGGTCTCCGCGCCGTGCACACCGTCCGCCGCCAGGGCGGCGGCGCGCTCCGGGGCGATGTCGTACCCGTGGACCGAGAGGCCCGAGCGGGCCAGGCACGCCGCCATCGGCGCGCCCATGGCGCCGAGCCCGAGCCAGCCGACTCGCATCAGGGGTCCTCCTGCTCACCGTTGAGGATCGTCACGACCTGCCCAAGCGTTCCGTCGTCGCCGACGTTTCCGGCGAAGACGACGTAGGGCATACCGATCGCCTCGGCGGCCGCATCGATCGGGCGCAGCACCGAGATCACACCGGGAAACAGCTGGCCGGCCACCTCCGCGCGGCGGATACCCAGGCCGCGGCGTGCGACATCGTGCGAGGTGATCCCGCCCTTGGCGATGATCCAGGCGGGCTTCGCGGCCAGCGCGCCGCGGACCGTCCGCGACAGGGCAGCGGAAACTTGGCGGGCGATGGCCAGGCTGCTCGCGCCGTCGCGGCCCGCGGCGACGGTGCGGCTGGTGTAGAGCAAGACGTCCGACCGGCTCAGCGCGTCGGCGACCTGCTGAGCCGCCGCGGCCACCACGTCACCGGCGCCACTGATCACGGACGGAACGTCGAGTTCGATGTCGGTGGTGCCACCACCCGCGCGGAGGGCGGCCACCTGTCGGCTCGTCTGGCTGACATGCGATCCGACCACGATCAAGCCGTGCCCGCCCCGCCCGTGCCCGCCGCCCCTTCCGGGTGGCCAGAGGTCCGCGCCGCGCAGCGGCGCCCGGGGACCGAGGCCGCTCAGCGCGCGCACGAACGACGGCCCGGTGCGGAACAGAAACGATTGGCCTGCGCGCTCGGCCAGCAGCACACCGTAGGCCACCGTCTCCAGGTCGGAGTATTCGGTGGCGTTGATGACGACCCACATCCCGTTCTGCACGCCGGCCAGCAGGTCGCGGACCCGGCGCGGCCCGCCGAGCCTGATGTCCGCGAGGCTGATGCTGGCCACGGCCGCCCGCCCGATCGCCCCGCCGCTCTTCTCCGAGACGAAGTCCCGCAGGTCCGATGCGGTGTAGCCGAATGCCGGATCCCGCGCGAATTCGGTCTCGCCCACCGGGACCAGGCTCCCGCCGGTGCGGGCCCACTGGATGTCGGCGGCGGTCAGCCGTCCGGCCTCGAGAAAGGCGGGGGCCAGCAGCACCCCGTCGAAGCCGCGGCCGAGCACCTCCCGGCGGACGGCCTGCAGCACCGCCACCTCCGCCAGCACATGGCCGCGCAGGGTCGAGTCGCTGCGGCTGATGAGCTGGATCCGTGCGCCGCGTCGCTGCGCGACGGCGAGCAGGCCGCGCGCGGCGAGCATAGTGCGGTCGGCCGCGGCAGCCTCGTCGAGGCTGCGCGTATTGGTCAGGACGAAGCACGTCGCGGCGGCGCCGCCGAGCGCGGCCTCGTACGCGTCCTCCTCGAGGACCGTCACGACCTGGACGTCGTGCACCGCCTGCGACCCGGTCGGGTCGTCGTCGAGCACGCCCAGCAGCAAGCCGTCTGCGGCCCGCGCCGCACGGATCGAGGCCCGGAGGGCGTCGTCGTCCGGGAGGGCGTCGGGTAGCTTGGCGAACACCTCGGATGCGGCAGGCCCACTGTCTCGCAGCAACCTGACCCTTTCGTTGAGTCAGCTCCAGGCTATCGGGCACCCAAGAATCACCGTATTCAACGCCAGGCCGACCGGGAGACGGGAGAGGCCGTGACGAACGTGCTGGTCATCGGCGGTGCCGGCTTTCTGGGTGCCCGGCTGGCCCGGGAACTGCTTGCTCTTGGCTCGCTCGACGTGGCCGGCCGCGCCTCGCGGCCGTTGCGGCGGGTGACGCTGCTGGACCGTGCGCCGGTCCCCCCGGATCTCGCCGCGGACGAGCGGGTGGTGGCGATCCGGGGTGAGCTCGGCGAACTGCTGGATCCGGCCGGCGCCGGATGGAACGCGCTCGCCGGGGCGGACGTGATATTCCATCTCGCCGCGGCGGTCAGCGCGGAATGCGAAGCGGATTTCGACCTCGGCGTCCGGGCCAACCTGCGCGCCACCGAGTCGCTGCTCGCGTCGTGCCGCGCCCTCGGGACGTCCCCGGTCGTGGTGTTCGCGAGTTCGCTGGCCGTATTCGGGGCGTCCGGCGAGCACCCGCTCCCGGCGGTCGTCGACGATCAGACCCTGGCCAATCCACAGACGAGCTACGGCGTGCAGAAGGTCATCGGCGAGCAGTTGATGGCCGACTACACCCGCAAGGGATTCCTGCGCGGCCGCACCGTCCGGCTGATGACCGTCAGCGTGCGCCCGGGCCGCCCCAACGGCGCGGCGTCGGGTTTCCTCTCCGGCATCATCCGGGAGCCGCTGGCCGGCCAGCGCGCGATCTGCCCGGTCGACGCGCGGACCGAGGTGGCCCTCGCCTCGCCGGCCCGGGCCATCGACGGGCTGCTCTGCGCGGCCACGTCGTCCGACGGGGCCTGGGGTGGCCGTAGCGCGGTCAACCTGCCGCCGCTCACAGTGACCGTGGCGGACATGGTCGCCGCGCTGGAGCGGGTGGCCGGACCTGCGGTGAGCGCGCTGGTCGACTGGGTTCCGGACCCGGCGGTGGCCAGGATCGTGACGAGCTGGCCGGCCCGGTTCCGCGCCGACCGGGCGGCCCGGCTGGGCCTCGCCCCGGATCCGGATTTCGACTCCGTGATCAGGATGCATCTCGCCGAAGAACGACGTGCTACTACTACTTGACGAAGTAAGACGCACATGTAGAACATAGACCCCGTGGAGGCATCCGAGCGGGTGGAATTCCAGGTCGAGCCGGGCCACTACCGGCACTGGAGGCTGGCGGTCGGGGGCGCGGTGGCGACGCTCGCGATGGACGTCGATGAGCACGGCGGGCTGCGTGAGGGCTATGAGCTGAAGCTGAACTCGTATGACCTGGGCGTGGACATCGAGCTGTATGACGCGGTCCAGCGGCTGCGGTTCGAGCATCCTGAGGTCCGGGCCGTGGTGCTGACCAGCGCTAAGGAAAAAGTCTTTTCCGCTGGTGCGAACATCCGCATGCTGGCGGCATCGCCGCACGCGTGGAAGGTCAACTTCTGCAAATTCACCAATGAGACACGCAACGGAATAGAAGACGCGACGGCCAGCTCCGGGCAGACGTACCTGGCCGCGCTGAACGGAACCGCGTCGGGCGGCGGGTACGAGCTAGCCCTGGCGTGCGAGCACATCATGCTGGTCGATGACCGTTCCTCGGCGGTGTCCCTGCCGGAACTGCCGTTGCTCGGGGTGCTGCCCGGCACGGGCGGCCTGACCCGGATGGTCGACAAGCGGCACGTGCGCCGCGACCTGGCTGACTATTTCGCCACGAAATCAGAAGGACTGGGCGCGGCGCAGGCGGCGGCCTGGAAGCTGGTGGACGAGGCCGTCCCGCGGCCGAAGTGGGAGGAGACTGTCGCCGAGCGCGCGGCCGAGTTCGCGGCCCGGTCCCGCCGCCCGCCGCGCGGGCCTGGGATCGCCCAGCCCGGGATCACGCTGAGCCCGCTGGCCAAGCAGCGCGATGACGACCGGATCGGCTACGCCTACCTGACCGCGGAACTGGACCGGGCGGCCGGCACGGCGACGATCACCATCACCGGCCCTGAGCAGGACGCGCCCACCGGCGTGTCCGCTATCCACGAGCAGGGCTGCGGGTTCTGGACCCTCGCGGTGACCCGTGAGCTCGATGACCTGATCCTCGATCTGCGTACCAACGAAACCGAGGTGGGCACGTGGGTGATCAAGACTGCCGGCGACCCGGAGCGCGTACTCGCCCATGACCAGCTGCTGGCGGACAACGCCGGCGACTGGCTGGTCAACGAGATCGTGCTCTACCTCAAGCGCACCCTGAAGCGGCTGGACGTGACCAGCCGCAGCCTGATCGCGCTGATCGAGCCGGGCAGCTGCTTCGCCGGGTCGCTGTTCGAGCTGGCCCTGGCCGCCGACCGCTCGTACATGCTGTCCGGCGTGTTCGAGGACATCGACCCGGACGCGGCGCCCGCCACGGTCACGCTCAGCGAGATGAATCTGGGCTTGCTGCCGATGGGCAACGGGCTGACCCGGATGGCGACCCGGTTCCTCGGTGACGACGCGACCGCGGCCGCGCTGCGCGACCGGGCGGGCAAACCGATGGAGGCCGAGGCCGCCGCCGGACTCGGCCTGGTCACCTTCGTGCCTGACGACATCGACTGGGACGAGGAAGTGCGCATCGCCGTTGAGGAGCGGGCCAGCTTCAGCCCGGACGCCCTCACCGGGCTGGAAGCGAATTGCCGCTTCGCCGGGCCGGAGACGATGGAGACGAAAATCTTCGGGCGGCTGACGGCCTGGCAGAACTGGATCTTCAACCGGCCTAACGCGTCCGGCCCGGACGGCGCGCTGCGCAAGTTCGGCACCGGGCAGCGGGCCCATTTCGACCGGAAGCGAGTCTGAGCCGTGACATCCGCCGCTGATTACACCGGGAAGATCCCGAACAACGTCCACCTGCATGAGGACCGGCGGCTCCAGCGTGCCCTGGAGTCATGGCAACCCAACTTCATGCACTGGTGGGACGCGATGGGCCCGACCCTGCCGACGGAGGACGTCTACCTGCGCACCGCCGTGAACGTCGGCCGGCAAGGGTGGGCGCACTTCGGGCACGTGGCCATGCGTGACTACCGGTGGGGGATCTTCCTGGCCGAGCGCAATCCCGACCGGCGCATCGCGTTCGGCGAGCACAAGGGCGAGCCAGCCTGGCAGAAGGTGCCGGGTGAGTACCGCGCCGAACTGCAGCGGCTGATCGTCGTCCAGGGCGACACCGAGCCGGCCTCCGTCGAGCAGCAGCGCAACCTGGGTGCGACCGCGCCGAGCCTGTACGACCTGCGCAACCTGTTCCAGGTGAACGTGGAAGAGGGACGGCACCTGTGGGCCATGGTGTACCTGCTGCATGCCTACTTCGGCCGCGAGGGCCGCACCGAGGCCGAGGAACTGCTGCACCGCAGCTCGGGAAGCACGGACGCGCCCCGCATCCTGGGCGCCTTCAACGAGGAGACCCCGGACTGGCTCTCGTTCTTCATGTTCACCTATTTCACCGACCGCGACGGCAAGTACCAGCTCGGCACCCTGAAGGAGTCTGGTTTCGACCCGCTCTCGCGGACAGCTGAGTTCATGCTCAAAGAAGAGGCGCACCACATGTTCGTCGGAACTACCGGCATCGATCGCATTGTGGAGCGCACCGGGCAGCTGATGGTCGTCCACGACACCGATGAGGTGGCCGCATGCGGCGGCATCCCGCTGGACGTGATCCAGAAGTACCTGAACTTCCAGTACTCGGTGTCGCTGGATCTGTTCGGCGGGGAGACGTCGACGAACGTCGCCAACTACTTCACCGCTGGGCTCAAGGGCCGCTGGTCAGAGGAACGGCGGCGCGATGATCACAAGCTCACCAGTGAGTCGATCATGGTGGATGCCCTCACCGACGAAGGGCAGATCGGTCAGGCCGAGGTGGCGGCGCTGGTCGGCCTGAACACCGACCTGCGCCGGGAGTACATCTCCGACTGCCAGACCGGCCTCACCCGCTGGAACCGCATCCTGGCCGACGTCGGCACCGACCGGCGGCTGACGCTGCCGCACGTCGCCTTCAACCGCAAGGTAGGAGTGTTCGCAGGCATTGAGGCCACCCCGGACGGCACGCCTGTCCCGGCCGCGGAATGGGAGCGCCGCAAGAGTGAGTGGCTGCCCACCGACGTCGACAAGACCTATGTCCGCTCGCTGATGCACCCGGTGCATGAACGCGGCAAGATCGCGGCCTGGATCGCGCCGCCGCGCAACGGGATCAACGGCAAGCCGTTCGACTACGACTACGTCCACCTCGTCTGAGCGCGGGGAACATCACCATGGGCGAGATGTTCAACGCGTGCGAGTACCTGCTGGACCGGCGGGTCGCCGCGGGAGATGGTGACCGTATCGCGCTGACCGGTGTGGCCGGTGAGCTGACCTACGCGCAGCTGCTCGATCGCGTGCAGCGCACCGCCGCGGCACTGGCCGGCACCGGGCTGCAGCCGGAGCAGCGGCTGGTCATGTCCATGGTCGACTCGCCGGAGTTCGCCACGGTCTACCTGGCGGCGATGCGCATGGGCGCCGTCCCGGTGCCGGTGTCGACGATGCTGCATGCCGACGGCCTCGCCGAACTGCTCCGCGATTCGCGGGCCCGGCTGCTGGCCATCACGCCGGAGTTCGCGGCGACGGCGGCGGAGGCGGTCACCGCCGCGCCGGACCTGCGCGGAGTGCTCGCCCCGGCGGACACCGGGCTCGCTCTCGGCGTCCCGGTGCACGATCTCCCCTCGCTGGCCGCGGCCGCGTCACCGGACGAGACGGTGTACCCGAGCACGGCCGACTCGCCGGCGTTCTGGCTTTATACCTCGGGCACGACCGGCGAGCCCAAGGCAGCGATGCACCGGCACGGCTCGGTGCGGGTCGTCTGCGAGACCTATGGCGCCCAGGTGCTCGGCATCCGCCCAGGCGACCGCTGCCTGTCCGCGGCGAAGGCATTCTTCGCCTACGGCCTGGGCAACTCGCTGCTGTTCCCGCTGTCGGCCGGTGCCGCCGCGGTGCTGGAACCGGCGCCAGCGAAACCCGATCAGATGGCCGCCCGGGCCGCGCAGTACGGCGCGACGCTGTTCTTCGCCGGGCCGACGTTCTTCGCGAACATGCTGCGGGCCGGCCTGCCCGGCGACGCCCTGGCCGGGGTCCGGCTGGCCGCCTCGGCCGGGGAGGCGCTGCCCGCCACGCTGTACTCGCGCTGGACGAGCCGGTTCGGCATCGACGTTCTGGACGGCATCGGCATGACCGAAGTGCTGCACATCTTCCTGTCCAACCGCGAGGGGCAGGTGCGGCCCGGCACGACCGGCGTCGCGGTGCCCGGCTACGACTTGCGCATCCTCGACGAGACCGGCGCCGAGGCCGCGCCGGGCACCCCCGGAACGCTCTATGTCCGCGGCGCGTCCGCCGCCACCGGCTACTGGTCCCGCTATGACGCGTCCCGGCAGGTGTTCCAGGGTGAGTGGCTGCGCACCGGTGACACCTACGTGCAGGACGCGGACGGTTACTTCAGCTGCCTGGGCCGCACCAGCGACATGCTGAAAGCCAGCGGCATGTGGGTCTCGCCGGCCGAGGTGGAGGCGAGGCTGCTCGCCCACGACGCGGTCGGGCAGGCGGTCGTTGTCGCCGGGCGCGACCCCGACGGGCTGGAGAAGCCGGTCGCCTACGTCGTCCTGCGGCCCGGCTGCCACGCCACCGAGTCCGAGCTGGTCGAGTTCTGCCGTGACGGCCTGCCCGCCTACAAGCGGCCCCGCCGGGTGGTATTCGCCGACGCGTACCCCACCACCGCCACGGGCAAGGTCCGCCGCGTCGAACTGCGCGCGATGGCCACCGCCGTGCTGGCCGAGAAGGCGGCTGCCGCCCCGTGACGGCGCTGTTCTCGCGGCCGAGTATCGAGGCGCGGAGGTCAAGCTGGTGCCCGCCGAGGGCGCCGACGAGATCGGTGCCCACGAGATCAGGGTCAAGGGCCCAATGGTGACACCCGGCTACTTCGGCCGGCCGGACCTGACCGCGGCGGCGTTCGACGACGACGGCTTCTACCGTTCCGGCGACGCTGTCACGCTCGCCACGCCTGGCGACCCCAACGCGGGGCTGCTCTACCGCCAGCCGCCTACCGGCGGCGTGATCGTCGCGGGACAGACGGCCTGATGAGCACCGACGCCGCGACGGCCACGCCGCCGCTATCGCGGCTGCCCGCCGCGGGTGCGCCCAGCGCGCGGGGCTTGCTGTTCACCCTGCTGGGCGTCTTTGTGCTGCCCAGTGGCGGCCCGGCCTGGACTTCGGCGGTGATCGCCGCGCTGGCGCGGCTCGGCGTGGAGGAAAAGTCGGCCCGGCAGGCGCTCATGCGCACGGCGGCCGCGGGGTGGCTGCGAGCGGAGAAGGTGGGCCGCCGGACCCGCTGGCATCTCACCGAAGCCGGGCAGCGCTTGCTCACCGACGGCGCCGAGCGCATTTACTCCTTCACCGGAGCCGCCGAGAACTGGGACGGGCACTGGCTGCTCGTCGCGGCGCGTATCCCGGACAGCGGCCGCCGGGCCCGTCATGTCGTGCGCACCAGGCTGAGCTGGGCGGGTTTCGGCTCCCTCGGCCCTGGCCTGTGGATTAGCACGCACCCCGAGCGGGAAGCCGAGGTGACCCGGGTGCTGCGGGAGGCGGGCATCGCCGGGGATGCCCAGCTGTTCGTCGCGACCCGGTCCGGCCTGGGCCCGGTGCGGGCCATGGTGAGCGCGGCCTGGGACCTGGCGGCCATCGAAAGGGAATACGAGCAGTTCATCGGGGAGTTCGGCGGCCGTGACCGGGCGGACGCCGCGTCCCGGCTGGTCGAGCTGGTGCACGCCTGGCGCCGGCTGGTGGCCATCGACCCGGCACTGCCCCGCGAGCTGCTGCCCGCCCGCTGGATCGGCCTGCAGGCGGCCAGCCTGTTCGCCGACCGGTACGGGCGCTGGTCCGCCGACGCGCGAACCGAATGGCAGCGGCTTAACGATATTGGGACTTAACGATATTGGCTGAGGCTGCTGCCCATGGGTGGCGCCGATGGTATGCGGACCCGGTCGACGCGGCTGAGGGCGGCGAACAAGAGGGTCAGCCCCAGTCCTGCGATCATCACTCCCCACCAGATCCAGGGGCCCCGCCATGAGGCCTGTGAAACGAAGGTGAGCGCCGAGGCAGCGGCCGAGGTCGCGACCAGGCTGGGCCAGCGGGGCGAGGCCGCTATCAGCGCGACCGCCAGTACCGGCCACAGATAGTAGGCGACCATGACGGGCTCGAACACGCAGCGCAGGGCGAGTGCCACTGCCACCCACCACAGCACTTCCCTGAGTACTTCTGGGCTCCACCCGGCCATCTGCCGGGCCATGCGCCATCGGTGCCGGACGGCGAGCGCGCATCCGCAGGCCAGCAGGATGGTCAGGGCCCGGGCGGGCCCGGCAGCCACCGCGCCGTTGCTCAGGTGGGGGGCGAGGGATGTCCACGGAGTGGGGTGGTCGAGGCGCGGCCAGTTGGGCTGGCTGGTCACCGCGTGGATGGTGGCTGCCGCGTTCGCCGCCGCCGCGGCGGCCAGCAGCAGCGCGGCTGGGGCTGCGGCCCGGGTGAGGAAACCAGCCAGCCTTCGTGGTTGGAGGACGGCCAGGATGACCGGCAGCGCGAGGAGAACGAGCGGCTGGATTGCGACCGCCGCCCCGACGAGCCACGCCGACCGCCCGGCGTGAGAGTTGGAGAGCGCGAGGATGGCATACAGGAGCAGCCCCACCGCCACCGCGTCCTCTGGATGACCCCAGCCCAGTGAGACGCTGCCCACGGCAACTGCGCCAGCGGCGGCGAGCAGCGCCCGCTTCGGTGGCGCCACCCCCAGCCGCTGCGCGGCCGCGTCGGCGGCGAACAGCACCACGCCGGAGAGGGCTATCTCATACGGCCCGGCCAGCAGCCACGCGCCCGGATGGGGGTTGTGCCCGCCCGGCGCCAAGAGTCCCAGTCCCGCCGCGTCAATGACAGCAACGACCGGAACCAGGATCAGCGCCGCACCGGGGAAAGTGATCAGGCTGGTGGGCGGGGTGTACAGCCCGCCCACATCCAGATGCACGAGGCGCTGAGCCGCGGCCAGCGTGGCCCACAGGTCATGTGGCAGCGCCCAGCCGTGCCCGCCGACCTGTTGGGCACCCCACTGCGAGATCAGCTGGGCTCCGCACGTCGTAGCGACCATCCCGACCGCGACCAGGCCCGCCGTGGCGAACACCGGAAACCGCCTCCTGGCCAGCCACGGCATGAGCGTGTTCACCGTCGGGCCCCGCTCACGCGTCGCGCAGCCGGAGCAGCAGGCCGCCGGCCAGCAGCGCGGCGGCGGCCCAGGCGGCGAGCACGCCGAGGCCCTGCCACGGCCCGATCGGCAGCTTCTTGA
>OCZU010003305.1_pt1 | contig 10194 bp, 9 predicted proteins | sample 1539001 | NCBI WGS metagenome assembly OCZU01 (sample SAMEA3539306, study PRJEB22396) | soil metagenome | biome: tundra; feature: field; material: soil | place: USA | collected 2010-05 | depth 0.15 m | reverse complement strand
ACCATGCTGGGCATCAGCTTCGCGCTGCTCGCGGGCATGGGACTGGGCGCGCTGCTGGGCGTGCCGCGGGTGCCGGCATTTCTGATCTCAACGGGCACGGCGATCTGCGGCGGGAGCGCCATTGCCGCCGTTGGGCCCATCACGCAAGCCAGCGATGAAGAGATGGCCGTAGCTCTGGGCACAGTTTTCGTGCTGAATTCGGTGGCGCTGCTAATCTTTCCTGCCATTGGCGCCGCGCTCAAGCTGACGCAGTCGCAGTTTGGATTGTGGGCGGCGCTGGCCATTCATGACACCAGTTCGGTGGTGGGCGCGGCGGCGAAGTATGGCGCCGAAGCCCTGGCCGTCGCGACTACGGTGAAACTGGCGCGAGCTTTGTGGATTGTTCCACTCTCGGTCGGCACCGCAGTGGTGCGCGGCGCGAAGGCGAAGATTCAGTGGCCGTGGTTCATTGGCCTGTTCTGCCTGGCCGGCGTGTGCAATACGTATCTGCCGGCCGGAGCGCACGCCTACAGCATCGCGGTGAAGGTTGCCAAGATTGGATTGACCGCCACTCTGTTCCTGATCGGCAGCGGTATTTCGGTGGCGACCATTAAACGCGTGGGACATCGTCCGTTGTTGCAGGGCATCTTATTATGGTTGCTGGTTCTGGTGGGATCGCTCTGGCTGATTCGCGTGGGATGGATTAAGTTGTGAGGCTGGGAAGCAAGGAATCACTGAAGCGCCGAACTAAGGGACGTCCCGACCAACCGTCGAAGGTGCGGATGCGCATCGAGGCTGCGATTCGCCGCATTCCCAAAGGCAAGGTGTCCACCTACGGGGCGGTTGCGCGAGCCGCGGGACTTCCGGGAGCGGCGCGGCAGGTGGCCAAGGTGCTGCACCGCGGTTTCGGATTGCCCTGGCAGCGTGTGTTAGGCGCAGGTGGAGAGATCAAACTGCGCGGCGATTCGGCCATCGAGCAGCGCTTGCGGCTGGAAGCCGAGGGCGCCTACTTCCGCGGGCGGAAAGTGGATATGAAGCAGTGTGAACATAAGTTTGCGCGTGTGAGCACGGCGAAGAAGCGATCCGCCTTATCCTGCTAACGACCAACAACTAACGACCGCCCTTGAACTGCTCGTCAATCTCCACCTGATATCCGGTCACGATCTTGTTGTTTTCATTGGCCATGCCGACGACCGCCATTAATTCCTTGAACATGGCGTCAGTCATGCCTTTTTTCTGCGCCGACACGGTGTGCGCGGCGATGCAGTATCCGCACTGGTTGGTCACGCTTACCGCGACATAGATCATCTCTTTCGTCAGCGCATCGAGCGCGCCGGGAGCCATGATCTGCTTGACGTCTTCCCAGGTGCGCTTCAGCGTGGCGGGATCGTGCGCGATCGCCTTCCAGAAATTATTGATCCAGTCGGTCTTGCGCGTGGCCATGATGTCGTCATAAACGGCGCGCACTTCCGGGCTGGCGTCTTGGTATTCGATGAGTCCAAGCGTTGCCATGAGCTCTCCAGTTGTTCAATTCACCACAGAGTCACAGAGAAAGGCAAAGAACTTAAGAAAGGTTTCTCTGTGACTCTGTGGTGGATGCGGTTTTGCTTTGAGACGTAGCTATTTCGGCAGTTCTCCACTCAGCAATTTTCCCAAGGCCGCGGCGGGGCAGCGCACGCCCACATAAAACTGGCCGAACAGCGCATACACGGCGCTGACGTGGTCGAAGCGCATCTCGTAAATCAGCTTCTTGAACACCAGCGGATCGTCGGCGAACAGATCGACGCCCCACTCCCAGTCGTCGAAGCCAATCGAGCCAGTGATGATCTGCTTCACCTCGCCCGCATAGCGGCGGCCTACCAGCCCGTGCTCGCCCATTTGGCGCGCGCGCTCTTCTATGGGCAAGGTGTACCAATTCTTGTCTTCGCCGCGCCGCCGGTCCATGGGATAGAAGCAAATGTAACGGTTCGGCGGGATCTCCGGGAACAGCCGCGGGTGCATCGCCTCCCGGTGGCGATTGAGCTTGCATTCGATCTCGGCCTTCCACTGGTCGGAGTGCGGTTGGATACCCTGGTCGGTCAGCTCTTTATAAATTTTGAGCGTGGAGTCGTACAGTCCGAGTTCGATGATCGAGAGATAAGAAGATGTGGGTTCGAGGTAGTCGCTCAGGCGCAGACGGGCCAGCTTGAGTTCTGCCTGGTTAAGATCGGCGAACGAGTTGCGGAAGTGTACCAGCATCAGGTCGCCCTTGTGGCCGATCAACGAGAACAGCGCGGATTGCCCGCCGGAGTTCTGTTCCATTTCCTCCAGCGCCGACGCGGCTTCCTGAGCGATCGCCGATCGTGTGCCTTCAGGCAGGGCGCGCCAGGCCGTCCACCGGAAACGCATCATCTGGTGCAGGACGCTGTAACCTTCGGTGGTCAGCGGCACGGCAGGAATCTCGGCGGAAGCGGTTTGCGGGCGGACAGCAGGAGTGGTCGTGGCCATTGGGTTCTCGGAATGTGTGCTCATCGGGATAAGCATCCATTGTACGCAAGAGCCGCGGAGCCAGCGAGTCCACGATTTACAATCATGCTGGCATTCCCAACGGCTGTACGCCGCATCCATGCCGAGACGGTCCATGCAAAGAGAGAGATTGATCCTGCGACAACCAATTCCTATTTTGTGTGTTGTTCTCGCGTTAGCGGCTGCGCTGGCAGCGCAGAACAATCGCCTATGGGTTCTGGGCGCGCCCGGCGAAGCGGTCGAGTACGATTCTGCGACGTTTGCCGCCAAGCAGACGGTGAAAATTCCCGCGGACGCCCTGGCATCGCCGGTGAACTTCTCGGTCAATCATCTCGGACAGATGCTGTTCGCCGCGCCCGTGGCTTTGCCGCTTGCGGAAGAAGATCTCACGGCCGAGCGAAAGGTTTGGTTCTGGGACGGTCGCGCGGCAACGACTCTCACGCGCGACGTCGCCCGCACCACGTCCACTACGGGATCAAACCTGGCTATCGCCGAGTCGGCGCCCGTGCCTTTTCTCTCTGCGGATGGAAGGCATCTCTACTGGTTTTCGAATCAGGCGCGCCGCTTGCAGCGCGACGGCGTGGATCTTTCCACCAAGACCACGTGGCTGGGCTGGCGAACGGATCTCACCGGGGCGGGGCGTCAGGACGTGGCCTCGATCACGCTGCCGGATTGCTCGTGTCCAACCGGAGGCTGCGAGGAAACTTGTCCCTACGGCGAGGCGTGGGTTCCCGACGATGGAGTCGGCAAGTTTTTCCTGCTGACGCAGTTTGTCGCCGGACAAACTCAGCCGATTTACAAAGGGACCTTGCTATACGAGGACAACGCCGGCAAGTGGACGGCGACGCCGCTCGATCCACCGCTGCGGCGCGTGCTGGATGCCGCCAATGCCGGCGCGATTCTGGAAGCGGTTCCCGACACGGCCTGCTGCGGATGGTCCAACGAGAGCGATGATCAAGCTCTGCTGCGTCTCCATGGCAAGATATTTACTGTGTTCGATGAACTGGCCACGTACAAGAATCCCGACTACGACGTGAGCTTCTATACCCAGAACGGCAAGCTGTCACCCGATGTCCGCTCTGTGGCATTCACCATCGTTGCCACCGCTCAGCCGGAGAAGCCGCTTCAACTTGCCGAGCAAGGTCAGGCCAGCCCGGAAGAGGCCCAGCGCATTCGCAAGGCTCTGCTGGATCTGCCGGCGGTCGAGGTGAAGAGTGTAGAGAACGCTCTGCGGCGCACTGCATTTCTGCCCCATGCGACGCAGGTGGGCTGGATCAGCGACAAGGAGATTCTCATCGTGGAGGGACATCTGCTTGTCGCCTATAACGTGGCGACTGGCGCGCGGCGGAAATCAAGCATTCGCGTTGAGGATGCGGCGCACGTGTTTCTGCAGTGAGGAAGCTGCAGTGGCACCGGCACTCGACGCGTCAGCCGTCGTAATCCAGCGATCTCGCCAACTCAGAACTGCTACTTCAATCTGCCCCAGCGAAAAGTCGGGCCAACGGAGAGCCGGACATAGTTTTGCCGGTTCGTGAGCAAACTGGAGAACAGGTGAGTATTCACCCAGTCGACTGCAAACCGCACCGCGACTGGCCGCGACACGTTGATGTCGAAACCACCGCCCAGGCCGAAGAACAGTTGAGTATCAGTCTGGTGGGCGCTGGGAAGCGGAATCTGCAATGCCCCAAACAAAGGCGCCAGGTACGCCGGAAAGGAAATATTCGCTTTCTCGTGGATCCCGCCGAAGCCGGGGCGCGCAAAGAAGGTGACCTTCTCAAAATGGCGCAGGTAAAACTGCGGGCCTACAGCAAAGGTGTAAGAGGTGGATGTGAACGGCACTCCGATGGTGCTTGGGTCTCCGCCGGCTGCCTTCACCGCCGGCGCGTACACGGTCTCGCTTCCGTTGATCGTTCCCGCGCCACTAATGATTTGGTCGCCGATGGCGCTGAAATCTCCGCCCAGCCCCAGCCAAGGCCTCACGGTGACGCCGAAATCGCTTTCGAAGCCGCGCTCGGTAAGATTCCGGGCTGGGCTGATCATGTAGTCGAAGCCGGTAAACAAGGTATAGCGGTTAATGTCGGTCTGCTGCGCCAATGCCGGCAGACAGAAGGTAAAAATCATGAAGCCGCAAAGCAGCACACGTTTCATACTCTGCACCCTCCTTCGCCCTTCCCATATTGCGATTCCGGGCAAAGGGATGCTGTGATCCCAGGCATAGGGGCGTGTCAGGAACATCACTGGATCGGGCGGTCAGACTTGCGTTACGTCACATTTTGTTGTGATTCATCCGGATGGCAATTTGGGCAGGAGTGAAGCTCAGGTGAGTGTACGGCGTCGCTTCTGTTGTCCCGCGCGATAGATTGCCCAGCCGAGGAAGTTTGCACCCAGTACAACGGCGGCGATCTTCATGGAATAACCCCGCGAGTTTTCGACATCGATGATAGGGAAAATTGAGAGCACGACGTATAACAACGTCATCAGGAATCCCGAGATCGCAGCCAGGCACAACCACCAGCGCGGACGCAGTCCGCGATCTTTCGGCGACAGCAACGGAATGGCGAACAGCGCCAGATAAGCGATCGCATAGAATGTAAAGACCCAGGTCAACAAAAGCTCGTAGGCCTCCTGCGGGCCGACTCCGGTGAGCGCGGCCGCGCTGCCGGCCAGAGTGACCGCTCCCAGGAAAAGAATCGAGTTGACCGGAGTCTTGTATCTAGCGTGCAGGCGCGTGAACCATTCGGGCAGCAGGTGGTCCCATCCCGCCACCATGGGCAGCCGCGCGCTGGCGCTGAAGTACACGCTGAACGATGTGGGGTAATTCACGAACAGCAAGACAATCGCCAGCGGAACGACGAAGCTCGCGAATCCGAAGGCACGCGAGCCCAGGCGCAGAGCCTGCGGGATGGGTCCGACCACGTCTACCGCCTCGGGCGCAACGAACGCCAGAATCGAACTGGTAGCGAAGATGTAGATGAGCGCGATGAACGGCGCGGTGATAAGGACGGAACGAGCGAGGTTGCGCGCCGGATTGCGGCTCTCGCCGGCAAAGATCGCGACATACTCGAAGCCGCTGAGCGCGCCGAACATCATCTTGGTGAAGACGCTGAGACTGAAGACGGTGAGCGGCGGCATAACCAGGCGAAGCGGGTGATATGCGGAGAGAGTCCCGCGGCGTAGGTTAAGAAGCGGAGTAGCGATGAGCACCGCCAGTGTGATCAGCGTGGCGATGCTGCCCACGTTACTCAGCCATTTGCCGACTCGAAGCCCGAGTGCAGCCAGCAACATCATCGCTGTGATCAAAGCGAAAGAGACCGCGAGGATGAGCCACCGGCTGGAAGCGATCCATGCCGCGGCAGGGCCAAGCGCGTAGGCCACGAACGTCGTCGTAACCAGGCCGATTACGGCCACATACAGCATCACGAAAAGCCAAAGATTCCACGCCACCAGAAATCCAACCTGATCCCCGAAGGCCAGACGCGCCCACTCATACAAACCGCCTTCTAGCGGCATAAGACGATTGAGATGCGCCACCACCATCGCGAGGGGGATGAAAAACAGGACAAAGGCAACCAGCCAGAAGACGACATGCGCGGAGCCGGCCTTGGCAGCAGTGCCGAAGAAATCCAGCACGATGACGAGAAGGATCTGCGCCATGACCAGGTCGAACAGGCCAAGTTCCTTGCGCAGTTCGGTACTGTGAGCCTGAACTTCGGCCTCGGCGGTTGTGAACGAGTTGTCTGCGCTTGCCAAGTTCGAGTTTCTGAACTGGGGTATTAGTTTCCGTGGGATGAACCGAGAGGCATTAGAACACAAAGGAGGAGGAGTTGGGTGCCCCTGACCTGCTGATCGTCAGGGTGGAATCGTGATTGCAATTCCCGGCCTGGGCACCTGGACTTCCCTCAAAAAAAACCGAGCAGGCGAGCGCATCGGCACCCGCCTGCCTGATCGAAACGCTCGGCTATCTAGTGGTGGTCGTGGTCACGATCATGGTCGTGGTCCCCGTGGCTATGCCGCCAGGTCCAGTATTCCTTCTGTTCCTCGGGCGGCAGCCTGCGAAAGTCTCGGTGTTCATCCCGATGGTTTTCGCGGGACCACTGCTGGTAAAAGACCACCTCGTTGTCGTTCCAAACGTGGTAGTCGCTGTAGTAGGGGTCATAGACGCGGTAGTAATGGTGCTCGGCGCAAGCCGTGCCCAAAACGGAAGCCGCCAAAGTGGCGGCCAGGAAACAAGAGCTAAGAAAACGAGAGTTGCGGTTCATTTGCGATGGTCCTCCTCGGGTTCGATCTTCGTAGAATGCTCACCCATGCCTCCAGGGAATCGAGGCGCCCGTCCGAATTCGTTGCCGGAATTGTAAATGGGCGCCGCGTTCCCGGCGCATTCTAAGTTAGAATCGAGACGAAGCTCAGTCCCCGACCTGATCCTGAGAATAAAGATGATTCGATCCCGCTGGAGCGTCTTTTCTCTCCGCCGTAACGTCGGCATTGTGCTTGTCCTGGCCGTGATCCTCGCGGTTCTCCCCGCTTGCCGGAGCACAGCCCGCGCGCGCGAGCACGTCGAAAAAGGGAACCAATACTTCACGCAGAAGCAGTTCACCGCGGCGGAGAACGAATACCGGCAGGCGATCCAGATCAATCCTGATTTCGCCGATGCCTATTACCGGCTGGGGATGCTGCAGCTCCAGCAGGAGTATCCCACGGCCGCCCGCCAGTCCTTCGCGCATGCAGTCGAGCTTGAGCCCAAGAATCTGGATGCACGCCTGCACCTGGGCGATCTGCTGGTCGCTTCGACCGAGTACTCTGAAGCGCGCCAGCAGGCCGAAGCTGTGCTTCAGCAGGACGGGAAGAATGCTGGCGCCCACCGCCTGCTGGGCCAAGTCGCTCTTCATCAGGGGCAATATATCGCGGCGGAAAATGAGTTGAAGCAAGCCATTGCCCTGGATCCGCACGAGCCGGAGACTTATGAAGTGCTGGGCCTCGCCCAGTTACTCGATGCCGAAAACGGCGCGGCAGAAAAAAGCTTTCAGACCGCGATCGACATCAAGCCGGACGACCCGCAGACCTACATCAACCTGGAGAACTTCTACAAGGGGCAGAACGACACCGGCCGCGCCGAGCAGGTCCTGCAGCAGAGAATTGCAAGGGATCCGAAAGCTGTAGAACTGCCCATCGCGCTGGCCAGCCTGTATGTAGAGCGCGGCCGCACACCAGAAGCAAAACATTTGCTTGATCAGGTCGAGGCGGACGAAAACAATTATCCTGATGGCCGCCGTGCCGTCGCCGCCTTCTATTTAGAAAATGGCGATGCGGCTTCCGCTCTGGACCGTTTCCGTGCCCTGGTGAGCAAGAATGAAAGCGACCAGGCGGCTGCCCGGAAAGTCGCCGAATGCTACCTGCAATTGGGCCGCTGGCAAGATGCCGAGCAATGGCTGGATCGGCGCGACAAAGACCGGAAGGACGCCGAGTTTCGCCTGCTGCGCGCGCGCAGTTATCTGGGCGCGTTCCGCCTTCGCGAAGCTGCTACCGAACTGCAAAGCCTGATCAAAGACTCTCCCGACCTGCCCGCCGTCTATTTCTATCTGTCCCAGGTGGACACGGCGCAGGAGCAGGGCGCACAGGCGCAGCAGGCGCTGACCGAGGCCTTGCGCGTGCAGCCGGGATATTTGCCCGCCCTGCTCGGTCTCGGCAACATTAGCTTGCAGCAAAACAATGCGAGCGCCGCTCTGGCCCATGCCAGCCAGGTCATTGCCACAAGCTTTTGGGTGGCGGACGCTCATGTCATCGCCGGAAGTTCCTATCTGCAGCAGGGAGATCTGAACCAGGCGCAGCGGGCCTTCGAACTGGCTGCGGGACTGAATCCTCGCAGCCCCGCTGCGCAGGAGCGACTGGGGCGGGTGCTGAGCATGCGAAGCAACTACGCGGATGCCGAGAAGGCTTATGAGAACTCGCTGGCGATTGCGGCAGACTATTCTCCGGCGCTCAGTGGCCTGGCCGAAATCCTCGCCAAAGAAGGGAAGTCCAGGCAGGCGAACGTTCGCATCGATCGCCAGATTGCGGCCCAGCCCAAGGCTTTCCAGTTACACGTGGCCAAGGCGGAGTTCTGCATCGCTCAGAAGGACTGGGCCTGTGCCGAGCATAGCTATCAGCAAACCTTGGCGCTGAACCCCTACTATATGCCCGGCTATCTCGCTCTGGCGCACATTTATGCGGCCACCGACCGCCGCGACGACATGATCCGTGAGTACGAATCCGCCCGCAGCAAGGTTCCCGAATATCTACCAACCTACATCGTCCTCGGCCGAGTTTACGAATACGTCGGCAACTGGGATCGCGCGCGCCAAACATATCAGGACGCCCTGAAAATCGATCCCAATTCCTACCAGTCGATGAGCAATCTCGCGCTGCTCTATGCCGATCACGGCGGATCGTTGAGCGATGCGCTCGAACTCGCGCAGCAAGCCAAAGCGGAGCAGCCGGACGACCCCGCCGTCAACGACACTCTGGGCTGGATCTTCTATAAGCAGGGGCTATACCGATCAGCCGTGCCGGTTCTCGAAGCCGCGGTGGCGAAGAACCCGCAGGTAGCGCGATTCCAGTTTCATCTGGGGATGGCTTATCTTGCGGCGGGACAGAGTGCACAGGCCCACACCAGCCTGCAGACGGCGCTGCAATCCGGCCTGAGCGGGGAAGACGCGCGTTCCGCGCAAGAAGCGCTGCAGAAAACCGGCTCTTAGCATCGCGGCGTCCGGACCTTCGACCACCCGCCTCTTCTGAGTTAGAATCAAGATATCCCGAGACCTGAAGGAGTACACATTAATGTATCCGGAAATCATGGTCATCCCCATGCGCGAAGAGTTGACTCGCCTGGGTATTGAAGAACTGCGAACGTCCGAGGCCGTCGACCGCGCCTTGAGCAGGCAGCCGGGTACAGCCCTGGTGGTGGTGAACTCGATTTGCGGATGCGCCGCCGGCCGCATGCGTCCCGCTGTCCGCACGGCACTGCAGAACGCCACTCGTCCCGACAAAGCATTCTCCGTATTCGCTGGGCAAGACGCCGAAGCCACCGAACGTGCCCGCGGCTATTTCACGGGACAGCCGCCGTCCTCTCCCTCGATTGCGATTCTGCGCGACGGCCAGCTCGTCTACATGATGCCTCGCCGCGACATCGAATCCCGCGAAGCCCCGGCCATCGCCGCCGACCTGAAAGCCGCGTTGGACAAATTCTGTGGCAAGCCGGTAAACGCTTTGTAGAGATGTAGCTTGCTACGTCTGTTCTCCTGGATACGGTGCCGTCCAACGGCCATTACTTTTTCGCAGCTGGACTCACCATGAATGCCTTCACCACGATGCCACGGGGCTGCAGCCCCACGGGAATCATGGTGAGGAGTGAATACTCCGTCGGCTCCAGCTTTCGCGGTGTGCGCTTCTGGATCACCGTCACATCGCCGGCCTGCGTGTCCAGCACAAGAAGATAGTTCTGATCCTGCGACAGCGCCAGTCCATCCGGACGGCTGCCCACCGCCAGGGTCGCAATCCGCCGGCCTATATCGATGTCGTAGACTGCAATACTGTTAGAGCCGAAGTTGCTAGCGTATAGCCGCGAGTTATCACGCGTGACGATGGCGTGAGTGGGATGCTGTCCTGTCAGTGCGCTGCTGCCGACCTCGTTGTTCCCCGTCTCAATGATCGAACTGCTGTCGGAGTCGAAGTCGC
>OCZU010003303.1_pt1 | contig 10196 bp, 6 predicted proteins | sample 1539001 | NCBI WGS metagenome assembly OCZU01 (sample SAMEA3539306, study PRJEB22396) | soil metagenome | biome: tundra; feature: field; material: soil | place: USA | collected 2010-05 | depth 0.15 m | reverse complement strand
AAGCTGCTCGGCAACCGGTGTTTGCGCCCCCAGTCTTCCAGGACATCGTAACTGGCCCGTGTCGTTTCTTCCTCGGAAAACCGCGCCCGCATCCGGTTGGTGGCATCATCCACCATCACCCTCAGCACCCCTTTGGCTCGCCGCCCTTCAAACCAGTCGGGGTGCGAGCCGGCCAACGGCACCATCGCCCCGAAACATGGCTGGCGCTCCCGCCATTGCCGGGGCGGCTGCTGGCGTCGGCGCGCGGTCCGTTTCCCCGCCGCCAGCAACCACCGTCGCACCGTATCGTGATCCACCTTGATGCCCTCCTTGGCCAGTTCCTCGGCCAGCAGCGTCGGGCCGAAGTCCGCAGAGCGCTCCTCGGCATAACGCGCCAGCACTTGCGCTCGCACGGCCGGCGCCTTGCGCCGCAACCCCGCCCGGCCGCGCAGCCGATGGATCAAACCGGCATCGCCTTCAGCTGGATACCGCCGCCAGATGCGTTTGGCCGGCCGATACCCCAAGCCCATCAGTTCAGCCGCCTGCACCTGGCTCAGCTCTTTGCCTTTGACTCCCCCCATGATCGTCATCCGCTTCCGTTCTTTCCGGCTCATTGTCAATGTCTCCATGTCGGGGCAGGATGGCATCCGCCATCCTGCCCCAATAGGGACTTTCCCATTAAGTTACAATGGGGACATTCTCATTAAGTTCCGACAGAAAATTTGACAGACTTGTCATCCTCTGATTTAATTAATACGCAGGCATTTATTCGCCTCCTTGCAAAGGTTGCGAGGTCAAATTGCCAGACTCTCCCGGGCAATCGTGGTTTGTTGGAAGTCAAAGCAATGAATATCTTGGGCGTGGACTCATCGGATTTCTCCGGGCAATACCTGCGGGCGGCGCTCACGGTGTCTCTCATGAGCGTATGGATGCTCGTGGGTTTGTTTTACTACCTGAACCATTACACCAAGCGGGATTATTTCACCGTCTGGACCGCGGCGTGGCTGTTTTATGCGCTGTGGCTGACCCTTGGCCTGAAATTCGATGACGCCGCTTCCGACAGCCTCATTTTCAAGCTCAAGCAATGCTGTGTGGCCGTTTCCGCGGTTTTTCTTTTATGGGGTAGCCTGCGGTTCTTAAAGATCCCCGTCCGGCAGACCTTGTTCGGCCTGTTCATGCTGTTTCTGGTCGTCTGGACTTTTGCCGGATCATATATCATTTCCCCAAATTTGGACCCCAAGGTGAGAAAAATGCAGATGCAACTGCCGGTGTTCATCCTGCTGGGCTTGAGCAGCGTCTTTGCCGGCGTCTGCTTTTTCCGGTTGCGGAAAAAAATGCCGTTCGTCGGCGCGGGCATGCTGGCCGTGGGCTTTCTCCTGTGGGGCCTTTACCTTGCGAGCTATCCGTTGTCCCAGGAGGAGGCACATCTTTCCAGCGCCGGATTTTTTGTCGCGGCGGTGCTGCAACTCTTCATCGCGGTCAGCATGATCGTGCTGGTGCTGGAGGAGATCCGCTACAAAAACGAGCAAACCATCGCCGAAATCAGGGAGGTGCGTTCCGAAAAGGAAGCCTTGCAGGTCAAGGTCCTCACCACCGAGGAACAATGCCGCGGCCTTTATGATCAGGTTCGCGTCACGGACGGACTGCAAAAAGCCTATGAGGAATTGCGGCGGACGCAGCAGGTGGTGGTGCAACAAGAGCGGCTTCGCGCCCTGGGCCAGATGGCAAGCGGCGTCGCCCACGATGTCAACAATGCCCTGTCACCCATCGTCGCCTATTCCGAACTGCTGCAGGCGACATTGCCGGATTTGCCCGAGACGTCCAAAAATTACCTGAAAATTATCGCCCAGGCAGGCGAGGATATTGCGCACATCGTTTCACGCATGCGCGAGTTCTATCGGCGCCGCTCCGATTCCGAGCCGCTGGTGCAAGTGGATGTGAATAAAATCATCCATGAAGTGATTGAACTCACCCGCCCGCGCTGGCGTGACATTTCCCAACGCGATGGCATCTCCATCCTGATTCAGGAGGAATTGGAGCCCAATCTTCCGCTGCTGTTAAGCGACTCCGGCGAGCTGCGGGAGACCTTGATCAACCTCGTCTTCAATGCCGTGGATGCCTTGCCGCAAGGCGGCACCATCACCTTCATCACCCGTTCCGTCAACGTTCCGGCTTCGGATAAAATCCAGGACTTCGAGCGGCAGCTTCTGGCGGAGGTCAAAGACAATGGCACCGGCATGGACGAAAAGACGCGGCAGCGCTGCCTCGAGCCGTTTTTTTCCACCAAGGCGCTTCGCGGCGGCACCGGACTCGGTCTGGCGATGGTTTACGGCATGGTGCAGCGTCACGAAGGCAACATCGAAATTGAAAGCTCGCCGGGCCTTGGCACCGCCATCCGCCTTACTTTTCCGCTCCTGGAAAAAACCCCGTCCGTCATCCGCAGCAGCCTGCCCCACCTCCAACCGGGACATTCTTTGCGCATCCTTTGCATCGACGACGAGGAACTCATCCGCCAGCTCCTCGACGATTGCCTTACTCAGTACAATCACCGGGTGGTCACCGCTGCAAACGGCGTGCAGGGATTGGAATTATTCCGTGAAGCCGCGCGCAAAAACCAGCCCTTTGAAGCTGTCATCACGGACCTCGGCATGCCCAAGATGGACGGGCACCAGCTTGCACGCATCATCAAGTCTGAATTTCCGAAGACCCCCATCATCATGATGACCGGCTGGGGCACGATGATGAAAGAAGACGGCGAAACCGCGCCCGAAGTGGATGCTCTGGTCGGCAAGCCGCCGCAAATGCAGGAGCTCAATGACCTGCTGCTGCAGCTTACGCTGTCAGGCAATGGCCGGGCTTCAAATAGTCCTGCCAATTGAACTGCGAGCGGTCTTTTCCCGTGCCGGCTGGATGGAACCCCGGTAAATTGAAATTCATGGCATCCATTATGGAACATCCCGTGGCTTTGACCATCGCCGGCTCGGACAGCGGCGGGGGCGCGGGCATCCAGGCTGATTTGAAAACTTTTGCCGCGTTCGGCGTGCACGGCGCCAGCGCGATCTCCTGCCTGACCGCGCAGAATCCCCGGCGCGTCCTCAACATCGAACCGTGTTCGCCCAAGATGCTGCGGCTGCAAATTGAAGCCGTGTTTGAAGAATTTCCGCCGGCGGCGGTGAAAACCGGAATGTTGTTTTCGGCGGAAAACATCCGTGTCGTCGCCAATTTTTTCCAAAATCGAAAATCGAAAACCCGAGATCTGAAATTGGTGGTTGACCCGGTGATGGTGGCCGCCAGCGGCGCGCGGCTGCTGCAACCGGCGGCGGAAAAAACCCTGCGGGAAAAATTGCTGCCGCTCGCCACGCTCGTCACGCCGAACCTGGACGAGGCGGAAATCCTCGCGGGCACCAAGATTTCCTCGCCCGAAAAAATGCGCGCGGCGGCGCGCGAAATCCGTTCGCGCTACGGCTGCGCGGTGCTCCTGAAAGGTGGCCACCTGAAAAATTCCTCCGCGGCCATCGACATCTTCTTCGATGGGGAAACGGAACTGCTCCTGTCCGCACCGTTCGTGCAGGGCGTTTCCACGCATGGCACCGGCTGCACTTATTCCGCCGCGATTTGCGCCGCGCTCGCCCGGAGGTACGATTTGCCGCACGCGGTGGAGACCGGCAAAAATTTCATCACGGCGGCCATCAGCCACAGCTATCGCATCGGGGAAAATTTCGCGCTCGGAAATTTTCCAACCGCGTCATGGAAATAGTCCGCGCTGGCGTTTGGCCTCGAGCACGCGGCTGATGCCCACGCTCAAGGCGGCCATGCGCATCGAGACGTTTTGTTTGCGGCTCCGGTTCAATACCTGCGTCCACGAAGTTTCGAGGATGCGGAACAGCTTGTCGGTGATCTCCGTCTCGCTCCAGAAAAAGCTCTGCAGATCCTGCACCCATTCGAAGTAGCTCACCACCACGCCGCCGGCATTGCACAAGACGTCGGGGATGACGAAAATTTCGGGCCGCCGGTTCAAAATTTCATCCGCCTCGGGCGTGGTCGGGCCGTTGGCGGCCTCGGCGAGAATGCGGCATTGCAACCGGCCGGCATTGGCGGCGGTGATCTGCCGTTCCATCGCGGCGGGAACGAGAATGTCGCAGGGCAGCCGGAGCAGTTGTTCATTGCCGACGGATTCCGCGCCGGGAAAACCGGCGATGCCGTTGTTCAGGGCGGCATATTTTTCCAGTGCGAAGAGGTCGAGGCCTTTGGGATTGTGAATGCCGCCGTGAACGTCGCTGACGGCAATCACCTTGACACCATAGCGCCCCAGCGAATAGGCGGCGACGGAACCCACATTGCCAAATCCCTGGATGACGGCCGTGCATTTGCCGAGGTCCACACCGAGCGTGTCCGCCGCACGGTTGATGAGATACGCCACGCCCCGGCCGGTGGCTTCGCGACGTCCCAGCGAACCGCCCAGGCCGACCGGCTTTCCAGTGACAATGCCCGGAACCGTACAGCCGACGTGCACGGAGTAGGTGTCCATCATCCATGCCATGGTCTGCTCGTTCGTGCCGACATCCGGGGCCATCACGTCCACCTGCGGCCCGATGAACGGGATCATCTCCTGCGTGAACCGGCGCGTCAGCCTTTCGATTTCCGTGCGCGACATTTTGGCGGGGTCGCAGGCGATGCCGCCCTTGGCACCGCCATAGGGCAGGCCGGTGAGCGCACATTTCCAGCTCATCCACATCGCCAGCGCGGCGACTTCACCCAGCGTCACATCCGGGTGATAACGCAGCCCGCCCTTCGTGGGGCCGAGCGTCAGGTGATGCTGCACGCGATAGCCGGTGAAGACTTTGGTTGAGCCGTCATCCAGATGGATCGGCAGGGCGACGACCATTGATCGCTTCGGAAACTTGAGCCGCTCGCGCTCATTGTGGGGGATTTGGAGATGGTCAGCGACGATGTCAAACTGCCGGCACGCCATCTGGAAAGTCGGATGCGCGTAAATTTCCATAAGTCAGCCCATTAAAACGGATTTGCAGGGGCCGCACAAGACGGCAATACCGGAGCCGGTCACGGCAGCCGGAGACGGAAAAACTGGCCGGGATTCGTCGGGTTGAGCAGCAGCCAGTTTTGCTGGTTGGTGACGATGACGGCGGCATTGGTGAGCGCCAGCCAGCTGGCCGGGGCGAGATTGGTGTCCGTTTCAACCGCAAAGCCCGCTGGATAAACCGGCCAGGACAGCAAAATGTTCGTTCCGGCCAGGCTAACACTCAACGTCTGTGAGTAAAATTCAAACGCGAGGGCGTAGGCCTCCGCGTCACTGACGACATTGGTTCCACCGTTCTTGAAGACCTGCAAATCGTAGCGCCCTTGTGGTAGCTGCGGCAGCCAGAGCTGCTCGACATTGTCCACGCGGCTCGTGCTATAGGCGACCAGGTTGCTGTTCGCGGCGTTGAACAAAAACAGGTCGAGGTCGTTGATGTTGGTTTCACCCAGCTGGCGGTTCCAGACGAGCGTGGTCGTGGCCGTGAACATCGCGCCGTTCAATGCATTGGTGACGTTGAAATAATAATGATTCACGCCGTCGGTGGTCGCGCTGCTGGCATTGGTGTTGAAATCCCAGCCGTTCAACACGCTGATTGTGCCCGTGTCGCCGGTCGGGAGATGCGGGCTGTTGGTGGTGACACTGACCGTAACGACATAACCCTGCTTGCCGCCCGCAAGCTGCTCGTAGGCGTTGAAAACATTCAGCACGCCCGCGCCATAGCGGTTGTCCAGCGGCGAAGGAAAATTGTTCGTCCAGTCCGCCGGCTTCACCGCGCCGTTGAGCAGCAATGCCTTGATGGTCCGCATGTCAGCGGCGGAATTGGTGTCGTTGCCGCCGTCGCCGCGCAACGCCGCCTGCATCAGAACCGCCGCCGCGCCGGCGACGAACGGCGTGGAAAAACTGGTGAAGTTGACGGGTGTGCCGGGCGCGACGATGTCCGGTTTGGCGCGCCCGTTGTCCAGCGTCGGGCCGGTGCTCGAGGCCGCACCCGGGCCGTAAGCGCCGACACCGATGCCATTATAACACGTCGCCGACGGACAAACCGGCCCGCTGTTGCCCGCAGCGGATACAAAAAGTGTTTTGTATTGCGCGGCGTAATCGTCGTAGTCTGAATCAATTTGTTGCTGGTCGCTTACGGAAAGATAATTGGTGGGCGTGGGAATGTTGGTGGACACATTGCCAAAAATAAAACTTTGATTCACGACGCGGTCATTGATGTTCGGCGGCACAACCGCTGCAATGATGGAATTGTAAAAATAATCGGCGTCGTAACTGTCCATATGCGCGACGTTCGTGGCCACGCCCGCCGGAAGGCCATAAAAATCTCCCGCCACCGCGTCGGCGTGACTCGAATCGCCACCAATGCCGTTCGGAAACGTATCCGCCGTGCCGTTGCTCGAACTGTAAGTGAACAAGCCCACCGGTTGCGTCACCAAATCATTTGCGGGATTCACCTGCCAATTGGTCGGACTTTCATTGCCCGCCTCCGGCTGGGCCACTCGAATTCCGGAGCCGTCCAGGTTCGTTGTCACCGCCCGCACCAGCGTCACGCCAATCTGGTCAAGGTTTTGCGCCAGCGCCGACGGAGCAAAACCGCCGGCGAGGACGATAACCGCAGTCTGGCAAATTAATCGGTTCATCATTGCTTCTGAATGTTACCAGAGAATAATTCAATGCCGGCCAGAAATCCAGTCCACACCGCGCGAAGCGCATTTCAATTTTCCGGCCGCCCGGCTATGCTTTGGAGGTGAGCGGCACCCTCGTCGTCAATGAAATCTATCTGAGTCTGCAAGGCGAAAGCACCTTCGCCGGGCTGCCGTGCGTTTTCATCCGGCTCACCGCCTGCGATCTCCGCTGCTCGTACTGCGACACCGCCTACGCCTTTAACGAAGGCAAAAAGAAATCTTTGGTGGAGATTTTGGCGGAAGTGAAACGCCTTGCGAAACCGTTTGTCGGAGGGACAAATTCCACGAGTCCTAAGCTGCCACTCATAGAACTGACCGGTGGCGAACCGCTGCTTCAGAAAAATTCCCTGCCGCTGATGCAATCGCTCTGTGACGCCGGGTTCACCGTGCTGATTGAAACCAGCGGTGCGCATAACATTTCCAAAATTGATCCGCGGGTCCGCCGCATTATGGATTTGAAATGTCCGTCCAGCGGCGAATCGGAACGGAATCTTTTTTCAAACATCGCGCACCTGAAAGCCACCGACGAAATCAAGTTCGTCGTCGGCACGCAGGAAGATTACGAGTGGGCCCGACAGCAGATCGCCATGCACAAGCTCGCCGCGATTTGTCCGCTGCTGTTTTCCTGGGTGCATCCGCTCGCGCCGGAGCAGCAAAGCAAGGTGCTGAAAAAAGTTCCCGCCGGACTCACGCCGATTTCGCGCCGCGACCTCGCGGAAAAAATCATCGCCGATGCGCTGCCGGTGCGCTTCCAAATCCAGCAGCACAAAATCATCTGGCCGCCGGAACAACGCGGCGTGTGAAATTCAACCACGGATGAACGCAGATAACCACGAATGCAGAGAGAGTTTTCGTCAGCGCGCCAGCGTCTTGGAGTGCGGCAGCCCTCTGCCGCTTTCACGTCGCCGACCACGCGGTGAAAAAGCGGCAGAGGACTGCCGCACTCCAAAACCTTGCGGAATTTCGGACGGCGCTTTGCTAATTCAGCGTAATGTTTTCATCCGTGTCCATCCGTGTCCATCCGTGGTTAGAAAATGAAAACCCAGGAAACCATCGCTCTGCTGCGCAACTACGAGTCGCGCAACGTGCTGTTCACCGAGTCCGACGGCTCGTGGCCGATTGTGTGGGAGCGTGCGCGGGGCGCTCACGTCTGGGACGTGGAAGGCAAAAAATATCTGGATCTGACCGCCGCGTTCGGCGTCGCCGCCGCCGGCCACGCAAATGCAAACGTAGTGAAGGCCGGGCAAAAGCAGATGGCCAAACTTTTGCATGCGATGGGCGACGTTCATCCGCACACGTTGAAGGCGCAACTGGCGCGCGAGTTAAGCCGCATTACTTTTGAGCGTTGGGCAAAAACAAATCGGAAATGGGGAAAGGTCATTTTCTCCAATTCTGGTTTCGAAGCCGTCGAATCTGCGCTCAAGACCGCAGTGCTCGCCACCGGCAAACGCGGCGTCATCGCGTTTGCTGGCGCGTATCACGGCCTCGGCTACGGCGCACTCAACGCCACGCACCGCGAGCATTTCCGCCGCCCGTTCCGCTCGCAACTGCGCGAGTTTGGCCATTTTGTGCCGTTCCCCAAAGTAGCGCAGGCGTCCCGCCTGCCGCAAAAGGACAAACTGCACAGGCGGGATGCCTGCGCTACTTTAGAATCCATCGAATCCCACATCCGCCAGATTTTCCGCCGCGAAAAGATTGGCGCGATTCTCGTCGAGCCAGTGCAGGCGCGCGGCGGCATAAACCTCCCGCCACCGGAATTTCTGCCGCTACTCCGAAAATTGTGCGACGAGCATGGCGCGCTGCTCATCCTCGACGAAATTTACACCGGCTTTGGCCGCACCGGAAAATGGTTTGCCTGCGAACACAGCGGCGTGATCCCCGATTTGATCTGTCTCGGCAAGGCGCTCACCGGCGGCTTTCCACTTTCCGCCTGCGTCGGCCGCGCCAACTTGATGGATGCCGCTTGGCCCGCCTCGACTGGCGAAGCGATCCACACCAGCACATTCCTCGGCCATCCGGTCGGCTGCGCGATGGCCCTGGCGCAAATCTCCGAAATCCGCCGGCTCAAACTCTGCGAACGTGCGGCAACGCTGGGCACAGAATTGCTCAAACAGCTTTCCACCTTCCATCCTCCATCATCAATCCTCGCTTCTGCACGCGGTCTCGGCTTGATGGTCGGTGTGGAATTGCTTTTGCCCAACGGCAAGCCCGCGACCGAAGCCGCGTTGACAGCGATAAAAGAGCTCTTGCATCGTGGCTATATTTTCCTGCCGGAAGGCGAACACGGCAACGTCATCAGCTTCACGCCGCCGCTGACCATCACCCAGGCGCAACTCGCCCAAGCTGTCGGCGCGTTGGCGAATGTTTTGAACCACCAATGAATACGATCGAACACGAATCCGAAAACGGGTTGACGCGAATTGCGCGAATTTTCGCTAATTCAAAACTGGAATCAATTCGCGTCAATTCGCGTAATTCGCGTCAAAGTATTGCTTGCTTTATCCATGTCCATCCGTGTCCACCCGTGGTTGGTTTTTCCCCATGACCCTCAGCGAAATACGCTCATTGCTGGTGAAACGCGACATCCAGCTGACGCGCTCGCTCGGCCAGAATTTTTTGCACGACGGCAACCAGCTTCGCCGCATCCTGGACGCGGCGGAAATCAAACCGACGGATAAAATTCTCGAAATTGGGCCGGGGCTGGGGCCGCTCACAGAATTGCTTTTGGAAAAAGCGGGCGAAGTACTGGCGATTGAGATGGATGCGCGGCTCGTGGAGTTACTGTGCGAACGATTTAATCTGGCAACAAGACCCGGCGAATTTCCCGCCCTCACCCCGGCCCTCTCCCCCGAGGAGAGGGAGAATATTTTGGATACGTCCATAAATCCAGCGTCTTCGGATTCATCCCAACGCGGGAACGAAAATCCCCCTCTCCTTGGGGAGAGGGCCGAGGTGAGGGAGAACAACAACCATCCTGACAATTTATTCCTTATCCACGATGATGCGCTAGCTTATATCAAACGCGAGCCACGCGATTGGAGCGATTGGAAGCTCGTAGCGAATCTGCCGTATTCCGTCGCCTCGCCGATTTTGGTGGAACTCGCCGCCGGCTCCCGCGCGCCGAAGATGATTGTCGCCACGCTGCAAATGGAAGTCGCCAAGCGGCTGATGGCGCAGGCGGATGATGACAATTACGGATTGCTCACGCTGCTGGTACAAATTGATTTTGAGCCGCGCGACTGGTTCAAGATTCCGCCGGAATGTTTTTTCCCGTCGCCCGATGTGGACTCCGCGTGCGTGTGCCTGGTGCGCCGCGCGACGCCGTTGCTGCCGGAAAATCTCCGGCCTGCGTTCATGAAAATCATCAAGCGCGGCTTCTCGCAACGGCGGAAGATGATGCTGAAACTGTTGAAACAGGATTGGGCGACGGACAAATTGACGGCCGCATTTGCCGAATTAAAAATCTCGCCGCAGGAACGCGCGGAGAAATTGAG
>OCZU010003302.1_pt1 | contig 10198 bp, 12 predicted proteins | sample 1539001 | NCBI WGS metagenome assembly OCZU01 (sample SAMEA3539306, study PRJEB22396) | soil metagenome | biome: tundra; feature: field; material: soil | place: USA | collected 2010-05 | depth 0.15 m | reverse complement strand
AGTGATCGCGGAGCAGGTCATGGCGCGGTTGGGCGGGCGGCTGCGGCGGGGTATCTCGGTCGCCGTCGACGTCCAGGCGCCACCGGGCGGCCGGGAGCGCCCGCGGGGCCAGGACTGAGATCCGCCCCGCCCCCATGGCAGGATCAACATCATGTTGCGCTGGCTGACCGCTGGAGAATCGCACGGGCGCGCCCTGGTGGCGATCTGCGAGGGCATGCCGGCCGGTGTCGAGGTCACCACGGGCGACCTGGCCGCCGCCCTGGCCAGACGGCGGGCCGGCTACGGCCGGGGCGCGCGGATGAAGTTCGAGCAGGACGAGGTCGAGATCACCGGCGGGGTGCGGCACGGCCGCACGCTCGGCGCGCCTGTTGCAGTCCGGGTGGCCAACACCGAATGGGCCAAGTGGGAGTCGGTGATGTCGGCCGATCCTGTCGATCCCGCCATCCTGGCCGACCTGGCCAGGAACGCCCCGCTGACCAGGCCCCGTCCCGGCCACGCTGACCTGGCCGGGATGCAGAAATACGGCCACGATGACGCTCGCCCCGTCCTGGAGCGGGCCAGCGCCAGGGAGACCGCCGCGCGGGTTGTGCTCGGCGAGCTGGCCAGGCGCTTCCTGCACCAGGCGCTCGGCGCCGAGATCGTCAGCCATGTGGTCTCGATCGGGCCGGTCGCGGCTCCCGACGGGCTGGTGCCTGGCCCCGATGACGCGGCGCGGATCGATGCCGACCCGGTCCGCTGCCTCGACGAGGTGGCGAGCGCGGCGATGCAGGACGAGATCGATGCTGCCCGTAAGGACGGGGACACCCTGGGCGGCGTGGTCGAGGTCGTGGTGCACGGCCTTCCGCCGGGCCTGGGCAGCCATGTGCACTGGGACCGGCGGCTGGACGGGCGGCTGGCCGGGGCGCTGATGAGCATCCAGGCCATCAAGGGGGTTGAGGTCGGCGATGGATTCGTCACCGCGCGCCGCCGCGGGTCGGCCGCGCACGACGAGATGGACGGTACCGGCGCCGGGATCCGCAGGCGGACCAACCGGGCAGGCGGGATCGAGGGGGGCATGAGCACCGGCGAGCTGATCAGGGTGCGGGCGGCGATGAAGCCGATCTCTACCGTTCCGCGGGCGCTGGCGACCGTCGATGTCGCGACCGGCGAGCCGGCCCGGGCCATCAACCAGCGCAGCGACGTGACCGCGGTGCCCGCCGCGGGCGTGGTGGCCGAGGCGATGACCGCGCTGGTGCTGGCCGATGCGGCGCTGGAGAAGTTCGGCGGCGACAGCGTGGCCGAGACCCTGCGCAACCTGCACGGCTACCTGGACGCGCTGGTGATCACGTGACCGGGCCGGCTGCCATCCTGATCGGGCCGCCCGGTGCCGGCAAGTCCACCGTCGGGCCGTTGCTCGCCGCCCTGCTCGGGGTCGGGTTCGCCGACACCGATAGCCGCATCGAGGCGGTCGCCGGCAAGCCGGTCGGCGACATCTTCATCTCCGACGGCGAAGCGGCCTTCCGCGAGCTCGAGCGGGCCGCGGTGGCCGGCGCGCTCGAAGACCACCGGGGGGTGCTCGGCCTGGGCGGCGGCGCCGTTATGGATCCGCGAACGCGCGCCCTCCTGAATGGCCACCGGGTCGTCTACCTGGAAACCGGCTTCGCCGACGCGGCCAAGCGCGTGGGCCTGGACAAGCCCAGGCCGCTGCTGCTCGGTAACCCGCGGGGCCAGCTGCGCGCGCTCCTTGAGCAGCGGCTGCCGGTCTATCAGCAACTCGCCTGGATCACCGTGAGCACTGACGGCCGGACACCCGGGGAGATCGCGGCAGATATCGCGGCGCGGATCGGCAGCCCGGCCCGGTGAGCGTGACCAGGATCAGCGTCGCCGGCGACCAGCCGTACGAGGTGGTGATAGGCCACCGGGCGCTGGCTGAGCTGCCCGCGCTGGTCGGCGGGTCGGTCCGCGCCGTCATGGTGATCCACCCGGTCAGCCTGGCCGAGCTGGCCGAGGCGGCGTGCCGCGCGCTGCGGGGCGCCGGGTTCATCGTCACCGCCGGGCAGATTCCGGACGGTGAGGCCGCCAAGGAGATCGGCGTCGCGGCGGGGCTCTGGTCGCGGCTGGCCGCGGACCGGATCTCGCGCTCGGATGCGATCGTCGGGATCGGCGGCGGTGCCGCCACCGATCTGGCTGGGTTCACCGCCGCCACCTGGCTGCGCGGAATCCGCGTGGTGCTGGTGCCGACCAGCCTGCTGGCCATGGTGGACGCCGCCGTCGGCGGTAAGACCGCGGTGAACATCGCCGAAGGCAAGAACCTGGTCGGCGTGTTCCATCCGCCCGCAGCGGTGCTGGCCGACCTCGGCGCGCTGGCGACGCTGCCCGCTGCCGAGTACGTGAGCGGCCTGGCCGAGGTGATCAAGGCCGGGTTCATCGCCGACCCGGTGATCCTGGAGCTGATCGAGGACGACCCGGCCGGAGCGGCCAAGCCCGGCGGCCCCCACGAGCGCGAGCTGATCGAGCGCGCGATCCGGATGAAGGCCACGGTGGTGGCCGCGGACCTCCGGGAGTCCGGGCCGCGCGAGATGCTTAACTACGGGCACACCCTCGGTCATGCCATCGAGCGCGCCGAGGGCTACCGGATCCGGCACGGCGAGGCGGTCTCGATCGGCATGGTGTACGCGGCCGCGCTGGCCAGGCTGGCCGGGCGGCTGGACCCGGCCACCGCGGCCAGGCACGAGGCGGTCCGGGCGGCGGTCGGGCTGCCGGTCCGTTACCGGGCGGCCAGCTTGCCGCGGCTGCGGGAGGCGATGGCGGTGGACAAGAAGTCGCGGGCCGCGCGGCTGCGGCTGGTCGTGCTGGACGGCCTGGCCAGTCCCGGCATCCTCGACGACCCGCCCGAGGAGCTACTGGAGCAGGCGTTCGCGGAGGTGAGCGAGTAGATGCGGCAGGTGCTCGTGCTCAACGGGCCGAATCTGGCCAGGCTCGGCTCCCGCGAGCCAGACATCTACGGCACGGCGTCCTTCGACGATCTGTCCCGTGCCTGCCTGCAGGCCGGAGACCAGCTGGGGCTGGCGGTCGAGATCAGGCAGACCGACGACGAGGCCGAGCTGCTCGGCTGGGTGCACGAAGCGGCCGACCAGCGGCTCCCGATCGTGCTCAACCCGGCCGCCTTCACCCACTACTCCTACGCGCTCCGGGACGCGCTGGCCATGCGGACCGCCCCGCTGGTCGAGGTGCACCTGTCCAACCCGGCCGCCCGGGAGACGTTCCGGCACACCTCGGTCGTCGCGGGCGTGGCCGACGGGACCATCGCCGGGTTCGGCACGGCATCGTATGAACTCGCGCTGCGCGCGATCGCGGGATTGATCGGCGGCGCCGAGCCCAGCGGCGGCCCCGGCGCAGCAGGCCGGTCCCCGCACGAGGGTTGACAACCAGATACGTAACGGGTTCGGATGGCGACTGCCGCGGCACACCGCCAGTGCCGCGCCACCTTGGAAAGGCTCACCAGGTATGCGCATTGGGATGGCACTGAACTACGCGGGCGGTTTCGCCGAGACCGTCACCGAGCTGGCCGACTATGAGAAGGCCGGGCTCGATATCGTCTTCGTGCCCGAGGCCTACAGTTTCGATGCGGTCAGCCAGCTCGGCTACATCGCGGCGAAGACCGAGCGGATGCAGATCGCCTCGGGCATCCTGCAGCTCTACTCCAGGACGCCGACCCTGACCGCGATGACGGCGGCCGGCCTGGACTATGTCTCGGGCGGCCGGTTCGTGCTCGGCATCGGGGCTTCAGGCCCGCAGGTGATCGAGGGCTGGCACGGGGTGCCTTACGACGCACCGGTCGGGCGCACCAGGGAGATCATCGAGATCTGCCGCAGCGTCTGGCGGCGCGAGCGGCTGGAGCACCATGGCCGGTACTACACCATCCCGCTGCCGCCTGATCAGGGTACCGGCCTGGGCAAGCCGCTCAAGCTGATCAATCACCCGGTCCGGGAGCGGATCCCGATCGTGGTCGCGGCGCTCGGCCCGAAGAACGTGGAGCTCGCCGCCGAGCTGGCCGAGGGCTGGGAGCCGATCTTCTACTTCCCGGAGAAGGCCGCGGCCGCCTGGGGCGCGCCGCTGGCGGCCGGCGCCGCGAAGCGTGATCCCTCGCTCCCCCCGCTGGATGTCGTGGCCCAGGCGCCGCTGGCGATCGGCGAGGACACCAGCGGGCTGCTCGACTTCGGCCGGCCTTTCTTCGCGCTCTACATCGGCGGGATGGGTGCCAGGGGCCGGAACTTCTACCACAACCTGGCGGTGCGGTTCGGGTACGAGGAGCAGGCCAACGCCATCCAGGATGCCTACCTGGACGGCCGCAAGGACGAGGCTGCCGCCCTGGTGCCTGCCTCGCTGCTGGAAGGCACGGCGCTGGTCGGGCCAGCGTCGCTGGTCGCCGAGCGGGTCGCGGCGATGCGGGAGTCCGGCGTCACCACGCTCAACGTCACGCCGCTGGCGGGCACCCACGCCGAACGGGTCGCGCTGATCGAGAAAATTCGCGAGCTGGCCGCCTGAAGCTGTCGATAGGGCTAGCGCCCGTTCGGCTACTGGTGAGGCCGGCGAGGGGCGCCGGCGCGAAGAGGTGACGCGACATGAAATGCCTGATCGAGTGCGCCCCACTGCAGCCGGCCACCGCTACCACCACCGTCCGGGTGCGGGACGGCCAGACGCTACAGACCGACGGGCCAGCCGCGGAGATCAAGGAGCAGTTCGGCGGCTTTACGCTGGTCGAGTGCGCGGACCTGGACGAGGCGCTGAGGTGGGCCCAGACTCTCCCGGCCGCGACCGACGGATCGGTCGAGGTCGGGCCGCTGGTGCAGGTGCAGCCGCCGGGCGCGATGACGAGCTAGCCCGGGTGCTTCGCGGCCACTGGTGGCACGCGGTCGCGACGCTGAGCATCACTTTGGCGGAGCTGTTCCTGACCTCCCGTCCCCGGGTCCCGGAAGGTGATCGAAGCCGGCCAGAAATCAGCGGCCGGGTCCGGTACGGGGAGGTCACGCCCAGATGAGCCGCGAGCTCATCATCGCCGGGGGAGTGGCCGAGCTGCTGGGCTAGATCCGCGGTCGAGTTCCTGATCTCCAGGAAGAGTTCCCGGGCGGGCCGCCGGCCGCGGATCTGCCATCGCTTGTCCCGGAAGTGCCGCTTCATCTCACCGCTGACGCAGGGCAGCGCGTACGCATGAGCGCACCGGCGGCTGGTAGCGGACGACGAGCATTTCGCAGGCGGCCGTGCGCTGCCCGCTGTCCGGTAGTGAGCGGGTCGGGCTGAGCAGCGTCCGGCCGTCGCAGCGGGGCAGGTCTTGCGGGAGCACCGCGGTCAGGTCATCAGCTGGCGCGGTCATGATCACCTCCGCCCGGCCGGAGGAAGCCGGGGCGGTTGCGCTTCTGCCCGGCTAGCGCGGAATAAATATCACGAGGCAGGCCATACAGTCGTGTCATGCCTGAGATACATGCCGCCAGGAGAGGTCGAGCTCGCGAACAGGTCGCGGCGGTGGGCGCTGACGCCGCGCTGGTCACCAGCCGGGCGAACGTCAGGTACCTTACCGGCCTGGCGAGCTCGAACGCTGCGCTGCTGCTGCCGGCCGCCGGGCCTGAGGTGCTGGCCACCGATTCCCGTTATGCGCAGGCTGCGGCGCGTGACTGCCCCGATGTCGAACTGGTCATAGAGCGCTTCATCGAGCCCGCGCTGGCCACCCTGGCTAGTTCGCGTGGCCAGCGGACGGTGGCGTTCGAGGCCCAGGAGATGACCGTGGAGCGCCATCAGGCGCTCGCCGGGCTGGACGGCGGCCCGGACCTGATCCCGTTTGGCCGGGCCATCGAGGATCTCCGGGTGATCAAGGATGAAGCGGAGATCGGGCTGCTGGCCCGGGCGTGCGCGATCACCAGCGAGGCGTGCACGGAGGCGCTGGCGCGCATCCGGCCTGGCATGACCGAGCGAGAGTTCGCCGTCCTGCTCGATCGCTGCATGATCGATGAAGGTGCCGAGGCGCTGGCCTTCGACACGATTGTCGCCAGCGGGCCTAACGGGGCCATCCCGCACCACGTGCCGGGCAGCCGGCCATTCGCCGCGGGAGACCTGATCACCATCGACTGCGGCGCCCGCTACGACGGCTATCACGCCGACATGACCCGCACCGTCGCGCTCGGCGCGCCTGCCGCCTGGCAGCGGGACATCTATGCGCTGGTGGCGACCGCGCAGCAGGCCGGGATCCAGGCCGCCAGGCCTGGGGCCGACGTCAGCACTGTCGATGCGGCAGCCAGAGATCTGATCGCCGGGGCCGGTCACGGCGAGCATTTCCAGCACGGTCTTGGCCACGGTGTCGGCCTCGAGGTCCATGAGGCTCCGATCATCGGGTACGGAAGGACCGGTACACTCGGGAACCGGACTCCCGTTACCGTCGAGCCTGGGATTTACTTGCCGGGCAAGGGCGGCGTCAGGATCGAGGACACCCTGGTGGTCCGGGACGGCGCCGGGGCGGCGGGATCGGCTGACTTGCTCACCACGACCACGAGGGAACTGCTCGTCCTTTAGCCGGCGAGCCATCCCCGCACGCACGCAGGAGAGACGGCAGACGTGGCCACCACGAATGATCTCAAGAACGGCATGACCCTCAACCTCGACGGCCAGCTCTGGAGCGTCGTTGACTTCCAGCACGTCAAGCCCGGCAAGGGCGGCGCCTTCGTGCGCACGAAACTGAAGAACGTGATGTCGGGTAAGGTCGTCGACCGGACCTTCAACGCAGGCGTCCGCGTCGAGCAGGCCAGCGTGGACAAGCGGGAGATGCAGTACCTCTACCGTGAGGGCGACGACTTCGTCTTCATGGATACCCAGGACTACGACCAGCCGCATATACCGGCGACGGTGGTGGGGGACGCGGCCGACTACCTGCTTGAGGAGCAGAACGCGACCGTAGCGTTCAACGAGGGCGTCCCGCTGTACGTGGAGCTGCCTGCGGCCGTCGAGCTGACCGTTAGCCAGACCGACCCGGGCCTGCAAGGGGACCGGTCGACCGGTGGGACCAAGCCGGCCACGCTGGAGACCGGCGCGCAGATCCAGGTCCCGTTGTTCATCACGACCGGCGAGAAGATCAGGGTCGACACCCGCACCGGCGAGTACCTCGGCCGCGCGTGAGGCCCGGGCCGGGCCGACAGCAGGTTCAGGGCGACCATGGCCGCGCGCAGTAAGGCCCGCAAGCGGGCCCTCGATCTGCTGTTCGAGGCAGAGATCAGGGGCGTCGACGTGCTGGACCTGCTGGATCAGCGTTCCGCGGAGGCGAGCCCGCCGGTCTCGGACTACGCCGCTGAGCTGGTCAGGGGAGTGCAGGCGCACCGGGCCAGAATCGATGAGCTGCTGTCCGCGCATTCACAGGGCTGGACGCTTGACCGGATGCCCGCGGTGGACAGGAATATCCTGCGGATCGCGGTCTACGAGCTGTTCTGGGCGGCTGAGATACCGGATGCGGTAGCGATCAGCGAGGCGGTGCTGCTGGCCCGCGACCTGTCAACGGACGGATCGCCGGCCTTCGTCAACGGCCTGCTCGCGCGGCTGCTCGAGCTCAGGCCCGAACTTGAGCAGGCTCCCGGCCAGTGACTCTGGCTGCAGACGTTCACCGCAAGACCGGAACCCAGCCTGAGTGATGCCTCGCGCCGGGCGGAGCCTTCGCCCGGCCCGGAGCCTTCGCCGGCCCCGGAGCCTGGTGAATGGGGGCTTCGGTCCGGTGTGTCCGTACCTAAGCGCCCATTCACCAGGTGATTGCCACGGGCGTGAGCGACCTGCGAGGTGAGCGCCCGTGACACGAGTTACTGCAGCAGCTAGAGGGCAGAACGTCAGTGACCAGGTCGGCCGCTGGCCGGGCAGTCAGCATCGGTGGCTGGTATCGGGCGCGCGGAGACTGTCGGCGGCCGGCACTACATTGGGTCACAGAGCGGCATGAGGAGGCGCCAGTGGCGCACGGGCATGCGCGGTGCCCGCCCGACGATACGGGCTGCCACATCCTGCACGTCGATATGGACGCGTTCTACGCAAGCGTCGAGATAAGGGACCGCCCCGAGCTGGCGAACGCGCCGGTGATCGTGGCGGGCGCGGGCCCCCGCAGTGTGGTGCTCTCGGCCACCTACCCGGCCCGCACGTTCGGTGTCCGCTCAGCGATGCCGGTGGCCCGGGCCAGGCGGCTCTGCCCGCGCGCGGTCTTCATCCCGCCCAGGCACGGCCACTATGCCGCCGTCTCCAGGGAAGTAATGGCCATCTTCCGGGCGGTCACCCCTGAGGTGGAGCCGCTCGCGCTGGATGAGGCGTTCCTGGATGTCTCCGGCGCCTTTCGCCGGCTCGGCAGCCCGGCCCAGATCGGCCAGCTGATCCGGGCCCAGGTCAGTGAGCAGCAGGGGATCACCTGCTCGGTCGGCGTGGCAACGACGAAATTCGTCGCCAAGCTCGCCTCGGTGCACTGTAAGCCGGACGGCCTCCTGGTCGTCCCGGCCGGTCAGGTGCTCGACTTTCTGCACCCGCTGCCGGTGGCGGCGCTGTGGGGAGTGGGCGCGCAGACCGGCCAGGTCCTGGCCCGGCTCGGACTGCGCACGGTGGCCGATATCGCACAGGCGCCCCAGGCGGCACTTGAACGGGTGCTGGGGCGCGCTGCCGCCGCGCATCTGACTGCCCTCGCGCACGGGAAAGACGATCGCCGGGTGCTCGCGGGCGCTGCGGAGAAGAGCATCGGAGCGGAGGAGACCTTTCCGCGCGATGTCGTCGACCCAGACGTGATCCGACGCGAGCTGCTGCGGCTGTCCGGACGGACCGCCCGCGGCCTTCGCTCCTCGGGATGCGCGGCCAGGACGGTGGTGGTCAAGCTGCGGCTGGCCAGCTTCAAGACCATCACCCGCTCGCGGACGCTGGCTGATCCCACCGACGTGGCGCAGCAGATCTACCTGACCGCGTGCGCCCTCTATTCGGCCTCCGGGCTAGGTCCGCAGGCGAGGCTGCGGCTGGTCGGGGTGCGGGCCACCGGCCTGGTCCCGGCCACGGGCGCCGCCACGCAGCTGGCGCTGGGCGAAAGCCCCGCACCATGGCGGGATGCGGAGCGGGCGGTGGACCGGATCGCGGGGCGGTTCGGGACTGACACGGTCCGGCCCGCTGCCCTCGTCGATGCTGACCGGCAGGAGACATGAAGCCATCGCCGGGACCTTATTGCGGCGGTCCGCAACGGTCTGCGGGCATCTGGCCCCCGAAGCGGTCACCCGGCAGGGCGATGTCCCCTTCCGCAGGACGCACTCGCGCTCGTATTCTTGGGGTAACGCAGTCCCGTGAGGCGAAGGCCGCTGGGCCGATCCCCGCGCGAGTTTTTGATGGGAGGCACTGTGCCGCTCTCTGAGCACGAGCAGCGCCAGCTCGAGCAGATCGAGCAGGCGCTTTACGCCGATTACCCGCGGTTCGCGAACGCCGTGCGCGCCAGCGACCCGCGAGTGCACTACAAGCGCCGGGTCATCCAGGCTGCCTTCGGGTTCATCATCGGCGTCGGACTGCTCCTGGCCGGGGTTATCACTACCTATGTGCTTATCGGAGTCGCCGGTTTCGTGGTCATGCTCGCGGCCAGCATGTGGGCGCTGACCAGCTACCGGCACATGACCGGCGTCACCACCGGCCGCAGTCCGGCCCGCGAGCGCCGCAGCAAGCCGGCCAATGCCGGGCTGATGGGGCGGCTGGAAGAGCGCTGGCGCCGCCGCCAGGAGAGAGACCGCTAGCCAAGAGCGGCCCGCCTGGAGCGCCGGTCCAGCCGCGGCGCCGGTCCCAGCCGGGCTAACCGGTCCGGTCCGCCAGTCCGGGCATTCTGGCCTGAGCCCGGCGGCGCAGCCGCTGGCCAGCGGCATCCATCCAGCCGAACACGTCGAGTGCGTAGTACAGCGCCGCCCGCGTCGGCGCGAGCGTGGAAGCGGGCAGCAGCCGGGCACGCCACCGTACAGCGCCATCGGCTTCCCGGGCGATGGCCTGCCGCACGGTGCCGACATCCGCGCGAAGGGTTCCCGGCGGGTCCGGTGCGACAGCATAGCGTGCTCGTTCCTCGGCGCTGGCCATTCGCTCCAGCGCCTGGCGAGAGGCGTCATCGAGCCCCAGAGCTGGCCCGATCCTGCGGGCGACGGCGCGCGGCGACTCGCTGGGCCGGCAGGTCATTCCGTGGTCGGTCAGAACATCCTGC
>OCZU010003300.1_pt1 | contig 10200 bp, 7 predicted proteins | sample 1539001 | NCBI WGS metagenome assembly OCZU01 (sample SAMEA3539306, study PRJEB22396) | soil metagenome | biome: tundra; feature: field; material: soil | place: USA | collected 2010-05 | depth 0.15 m | reverse complement strand
CCCGCCGTGACCGTGGGGCCGAACCTGCCGCTCGCCGCGGCGGCCCGGGTGATGCGCAAGCAGAGTGTGAAGCGGTTGCCGGTCGTCGAGGACGGCCGCTTGGTCGGCATCGTGAGCCGCGCGGACGTCCTCAAGAGCTACCTGCGCTCCGATGCCGACATTCAATCGGACGTGGCCGAGGGCGTCATTCGGGGCAGCATGTGGCTGGACCCGGCGAAGTTCGACCTCGAGGTCGACGACGGCGTGGTCCGGATCCGTGGCGAGGTGGATCGCCGGAGCGACGTGGAGATTCTGACCACGCTGACCCTCGCCGTTGAGGGGGTCATCGGCGTCGATCCCTCGCTGACCTATCGCTTCGACGACCGCAAGGTGGCGCCGCCGAAGGAGCTGAGCGGCATCTGACCGCCTGACCCGATCAGCCCGCTGCCGTCTCATGCTCTGGGACGACCAACAGGGCCGAGTGGCCCGCGTGGAGGAGCTTGGTGGACACGCTCCCGAGAAGCAGCCGGCGGACGGCGCCCAGGCTGCGCGTCCCCACGACGGTGAGATTTGCACCAGGCTGCTCGCCGCCGGAGGCAAGCAACGCACCGGCAGGATCGCCGACCGCGATAGTCGTGTCGACGCCTCGTCCGGCGATCGGCTCGAGGGTCTTCGCGAACTCCTTGAGCTGTCCTTCCTCGACGTCGACCTCGTCGTCGGGGGTGAGGAAGCGATCCGTCGAGACTGACAGGATCGGCTCGGCCTCCACCAGCTCGATGACAGCATCTTTGTAGAGGTGGGCTAGGGTGGCCGCGAACCGCGCGGCGCCCTTGGAGGCAACCGAGTTGTCAAAGCCGACGGTGACGTGCGCGGGGGGCCAGCAGCCTGGTCCGCCTCGCACGATGAGCACAGGGCGATGCACGGAGTGCACGACTCGTTCGGAGACGCTGCCCACCACGAGACGCTTCAACCCGTCGAGCTCGCGGCTGCCGACCACAACAAGATCGGCGGCGACCATCTCGGCGACGTCCATCACGGCGTTGAACGCCGGTTCACGCGCAACGTGGAGGCTCCCGACGGTCGCGCCCAGTTCGGCCACGCGGGCCTGCTCGTCTGCAAGAAGCTTCCGCGCGTCGGCCTCGAACGCGTCCCACGCGCTGTCCGGCCCGATGTACGGGGCGTACGCCAAGACACTCGACGGGGCGAACTCATACGCCGTCACGAGGTGCAGTGCGGCACCGGAGCGCCTCGCCAGGTCCGCCGCGGCCTGGAGCGCCCAATGCGCGGCGGTGGATCCATCGGTCGCGAGCAGGATGTTCCGCAGGCTGACCGATCGTCCCAGCTTCTCGTCAAGGCTGAGCACTTGCATGGCTCGAATCTCCAGGTGGTCGTTGTCCCGTACGTCTAGGAGACCAGCCGGGGGCATCTCGCGACAACGGTCCTTTGTCACCTCATCGGACGGCGATGGACCCTATGTGGGTAGCGCGGCTTCCAGCGCGGACGAGAACTGGCTCGAGTACAGGTCGTAGTAGAACCCGCGACGTTTCAGCAGTTCCTCATGGCTGCCGACCTCCACGATCCGTCCCTCATCCATGACCACGATCGAGTCGGCATGGCGGATCGTGGACAGGCGATGGGCGATCACGAAGCTCGTCCGGCCCGATCTGAGGCGCGCCATGGCCTCCTGGATGAGCACCTCGGTGCGCGTGTCGACGTTGCTCGTGGCCTCGTCGAGAATGAGGATCGTGGGTCTGGCCAGGAAGGCCCTGGCGATCGTGATCAGCTGCTGCTGGCCCGACGAGATATTGGATGCGTCCTCATCCAGAATCGTGTCGTACCCGTCCGGGAGGGTTCGCACGAATTGGTCGACGTAAGCAGCCCTGCCGGCGGCCACGACGTCCTCATTTGTGGCTCCACCGTTGCCGTAGGCGATGTTGTCCCGGACGCTTCCGGCGAACAACCACGTGTCCTGCAACACCATGCCGAACATGCTGCGCAGACGCTCTCGGGGCAACGTGTTCACGTCCACGCCGTCGACGAGGATGCGCCCGGAGTCGATCTGGTAGAAGCGCATGAGCAGGTTCACGATGGTGGTCTTGCCGGCCCCCGTCGGGCCAACGATCGCAACCGTCTCACCGGGCCGGACGTCGAGGTTGAAGTCCTGTATGAGCGGCTTGTCCGCCACGTATCGGAACGCGACGTGCTCCATGGTCACGCGTCCCGCCGGCGGCGAGGCGGTCGGGGCCTCGGCGACGTCGGGCTCCTCCTCGTCCGCGGCGAGAAACTCGAAGACGCGCTCAGCCGACGCCAGCCCCGACTGCAGGAGATTCATCTGACTGGCGATCTGCGTGATCGGCATCGTGAACTGACGCGAGTACTGGATGAACGCCTGGATGTCGCCAAGGGTCATGGTGCCCGAAGCAACTCGGTAGCCTCCGATGACGGCGATGGCCACGTAGTTGAGGTTGGCGAGCAGCTGCATCGCGGGTTGCATGGTGCCTGACAGAAACTGAGCGCGAAAGCTCGCCTCGTAGAGCTTCTGATTCTTGCGGTCGAAGTCGCCGATATTGCTTGTGGTCCGGCCGTAGACCTGAACGAGGGCATGACCTGTGTGCGTCTGCTCCACGTGGGCATTGACGGTACCGGTCAATTCCCACTGAGCAGCAAACTGTCTCTGGGCACGACCAGCGATGATCAGCGTCACGCCGATTGACAAAGGCACGGTCACGAGCGAGATGAGTGCCAGCAGCGGGCTGATCCAGAGCATCATGCCCAGGACGCCGACAATCGTGAGCGCAGACGTCAGCAATTGGCTCAGCCCCTGCTGAAGCGTGGTCGTCACGTTGTCGATGTCGTTGGTGACGCGGCTCAGCACGTCACCATGTGGGTGGCTGTCGAAGTACTGCAACGGGAGACGCCTGAGCTTCGCCTCGACGTCACGGCGCATGGTGTACACGGTGCTCTGGGCAACACCAGCCATGAGGTAGCCCTGCATCCAGCTGAAGGCCGCCCCGAGGAGGTAGAGCAGCGCGACCACACCGAGAATCACGCCGAGTTGGGAAAAGTCGATCCCCTTCCCCGGCGTGACGTTCATGCCCGAGAGCAGCTGGCTCAGCTGGCCCTTACCCTGAAGTCGCAGCTCGGCGATCACCTGCGCCTTGGTCATGCCCACGGGCAGCGCCTTGCCGACCACGCCATTGAAGATGACGTCGGTCGCGTTGCCGATGATCCGTGGCGCGATGACGGTGAACGCGATCCCGGTCGACGCGAGCACGGCGGCCACGGTGATTCGCGGGACCTCGGGGCGCCGGCGTCCGATCAGCTGATGGAGCGTCTGGCCCGGATGCCTGGTGGTCTGCGGTGGACCGGACGGTCCCCGGAACGGGCCGCCAGGGCGACCACCCATGGGGCCGTGCGCCATCATGCCGCCGCCTCACCGAGCTGCGACGCGACGATCTCCTCGTAAGCGGAGCAGGAAGTCAGCAGTTGCTCGTGCGTCCCCAGACCAACGATCCGCCCGCCGTCGAGCACGATGATCCGGTTGGCCTCGAGGATGGTGCTGACCCGCTGCGCGACGATCACCACCGTGTTCCCCCGTGTCCGGTCAACCAAAGCCGCGCGCAGCCGGGCGTCGGTTGTTGCGTCGAGTGCAGAGAAGCAGTCGTCGAACAGGTAGATGAGTGGCCGCTTCAAGAGCGCTCGCGCGATTGCCAGGCGCTGGCGCTGGCCGCCCGACACGTTGGTCCCCCCCTGGTCGATGACTGCACCGAGACCGCCGGGCATCGAGGCGACGAAGTCGCGTGCCTGGGCCACCCCAAGCGCGTTCCAGAGCTCGTCGTCGGTGGCGTTCTCAGCAGCAAAGCGCAGGTTGGTGGCGACGGTTCCGCTGAACAGATACGCCTGTTGGGGAACCAGACCGATATCGGCCCACAGGCTCTCGAGCGAGCGTTGGCGGATGTCGACGCCGTCGACGAGCAGCTCACCCGCAGCGGCGTCGAAGAATCGTGGGATGAGGTGGAGCAGCGTGGTCTTCCCCGCGCCGGTGCCGCCGATGATCGCGGTGGTCTCGCCGGGTTGCAGTGTGAACGACAGCTCGCGAAGGACGGGCTGCTCGCCACGCGGGTACCCGAATGTCACAGCACGAAACTCGACCAGCCCCCTCTTATCCAACGGCTCGACGGGATGAGCGGGGTCGGCGATCGACGGCTGCAGGCGCACGACTTCGTCGATGCGCTCGGCGCTCGCTTCGGCGCGAGGAACGAGGATCACCATCATCACGGCCATCAGCACCGACAGCAGGATCTGCAGGATGTAGGCGAGGAATGCGGTCAGATTCCCGATCGGCATGCTGCCGCTGTCGACCAGGTGACCGCCGAACCAGAGGACCGCCACGCTCGACAGATTCATGACTCCCATGAGCGCCGGCATCGCAAGCACGAAGATCCTGTTGACCCGCAACGCCGTGGCCGTCAGATCGGCGTTCGCAGATGCGAAACGGTGCTCCTCGTAGTCGGACCGAACGAATGCCCGGATGACCCGAACCCCGGTGATCTGCTCGCGCAGCACCTGGTTGATACGGTCGATCTTGACCTGCATCTTCTGGAAGAGCGGAACCGCGACATACAGCATCGCGAGGATCAGCGCGGCCATGAGTGGAACCACCACGACCAGGAGCAACGACAGGCTCACGTCTTCCCGCAGCGCCATGATGATGCCGCCGATCATCATGATTGGAGCGCTGACGATGACTGTCAGTGCCATCTGCAGGAAGAGTTGAATCTGCTGGACGTCGTTGGTGTTCCGCGTGATCAGCGACGGCGTTCCGAAGGTGTTCATCTCGCGAGACGAGAGACGAAGGACGCGAGCGAAGACCGATGCGCGAAGATCTCGACCTACCCCCATCGACGTCCGCGAGGCCCAGTACACCGCGATGACGGCGATGATGCCCTGGAGGATGGTCACACCGAGCATCACGCCACCGGTTTGCCAGATGTACGGGATGTCTCCTTTGGAGACACCGTTGTTGATGATGTCTGCGGTGAGGTTTGGCAGGTAGAGTCCCAGAACGGTCTGGAACACGATCAGCACGACGACGGCAGAAACCTGGCGCCAGTACGGCTGCAGGTGGGAGCGCAGCAGGCGAATGAGCGTCATGGGCGGCGTTCGCTCGGACCGCACCTGCTACAAATCACCGTTGCTGATCTCCGGTCTGCTGTGCGTGTTTCCTTCGACAACGAGGCGACGTCGCTCGCCTCACACAGAGCATCACGCCTGGGCGCCCGAGCCGCCAAGGGGAGATCGTCCTCAGTCCGGTGGGACCAACGTCCTCGGCAACGGACCCTCACCGCATCCAATCGGCTTGGCCTGATGCAGCGAGTCGCGATCAGCCGGATGCGTTGGTGTTGGGACCAGCTGAGTCGACCCGCCCTGGCCGTTGACTAAGCTTGCGCCGTGGCGTCACGGGCACCTGATCAGTCGAAGAAGCCTGCTCCGGCGAGCCCGCGCGGACAGAACGTGGTCGGCTACAACCCGATTCGATGGCGACGGTTCTGGCTGGTCATCGGCACGCTGCTCCTGGTCAACATCATCGTGACGAGCGTCATCCAGTCGGCGAGCCAGCCTCCGTCGGTGACCATCCCGTACAACGTCTTCATCGACCAGGTGGACGCGGGCAACATCATCAGCATCACGGCAACCGGGGATTCGATCACCGGTACAGCCCGCAAGGCTGTCAGTGCCGGGTCCGGACAGCCCAGCGCAAAGGATTTCTCCACCGAGCGTCCCTCATTCGCCAGCGACGATCTCGAGGCGGCGCTGATCAAGAATCAGGTCAGCATCCTCGCGGAGCCGCCCAATCCGCCGACCCCGTGGTGGGAGACATTGCTCCTGTGGTTCGGTCCGACCCTGCTCATCGTGTTCGGCTTCATCTACCTGATGCGCCGCGGCGCGGCGCTCGCCGGCGGCGGTCCCGGCGGACTCCTCGGACGTTTCGGCCAGAGCGGAGCTCGCCTCTACGACCCGGAACATCCCGACACCACCTTTGCCGACGTCGCCGGGATCGACGAGGTCAAAGCCGAGTTGGTGGAGATCGTCGACTTCTTGAAGAAGCCCGAGAAGTATCAGCGCCTGGGCGGCACGATCCCCAAGGGTGTCCTGCTCATCGGCGCGCCCGGCACCGGCAAGACGTTGCTCGCGCGCGCTGTCGCGGGTGAGGCGGCGGTGCCGTTCTTCTCCATCTCGGCCTCGGAATTCATCGAGGCGATCGTCGGTGTCGGCGCAGCCCGGGTGCGTGACCTCTTTCAGAAGGCACGGGGCGCGGCTCCAGCGATCGTCTTCATCGACGAGCTCGATGCCGTCGGCAGATCGCGTTCGACGGGCGCTCGGTTGGGGGGCAACGAGGAGCAGGAGCAAACCCTCAACCAGATCCTCACCGAGATGGATGGCTTCGATCCGCACGAGGGGGTGATCGTCCTTGCCGCGACCAACCGAGCCGATGTGCTCGATATCGCGCTGCTCCGCCCGGGACGGTTCGACCGCCGGGTCACGGTGCCGTTCCCAGACCGGCGGGGGCGCCTCGAGATCCTCAGCATCCACACGAGGAATATCCCGCTCGGACCCGACGTGGACCTCAGCCTGATCGCCTCCCTCAGCGCCGGCATGGTGGGTGCCGACCTGCGCAACCTCGCCAACGAGGCAGCGCTCGCGGCAGCACGCCGCGACGGGACAACAGTGGCCCAGATCGACTTCACCAGCGCGCTCGAGAAGGTCGAGCTCGGATCCGAGCGCAAGCTCTCGCTCACCTCGATGGATCGAGAACGAATCGCCTATCACGAGTCGGGACACGCACTGCTGGGATTGCTCCAGCCGGGCGCGGACCCGGTTCGCCGGGTCTCGATCATTCCCCGTGGACAGTCACTCGGCGCCACCGTTCAGAGCCCGGTCGATGACCGGTTCAGCTACGGCGAGGACTACCTGCGAGGGCGCATCACGGGGGCGCTGGGCGGCCGAGCGGCGGAGCAGCTCGTGTACGGGGTCATCACGACCGGTGCCGAGTCCGATCTGCGCCAGGTCACGGCAATCGCGCGCCAGATGGTGGTGCGATGGGGGATGAGCCCCAAGGTCGGGGTGCTCAGCCTTTCCGAGGAGGGCGACAACCCAGGTCAATCGCTGTCGCTCACACGACCCTACAGCGAGGAGACCGCGGCCCTCATCGACGAGGAGGTGCGGCGCATCTGTGAGGAGTGCCTCCGCCAGGCGGTCGCGCTGCTCGACAGCAACCGCGACAAGCTCGACGCACTCGTCCACGCGCTGCTGGAACACGACACGCTCGGCGAGGCGGAGATCCTCACTGTCACCGGAATTGAGGCGCCGGCGACAACACCGACGCGCTGAGCTGGCGCCCGGCCCTCAGGTCCCGGGGATGCGGCGCCCGGTCACCTCGTCGATCGAGATGCGAACCCAGTGCTCTCTGGAGTGCGTTGCCCACGAACGCAGTGGCCCGCGCCGAAGCTTGTCGAGCTCCTCTTCGTCGGTGATCTCGCGAGCAGTTCCCCTGACGACAACGCTCCAGCCGGCGTGGTAGAGCGGGCGGCTGTCGTCCACTTCAAACACCACCTGCGCACCACCGCCGACGGCGCTGAGTTTGGTGCCGGGCTCGGTGCAGAAGACGACCGAATCATCGTCGGCGAGGTAGTTCACCGGGAGGATCATGGGCCGCCCATCGACCACGAAGCCGATTCTGCCGACAAAGGAGTGCAGTTGCAGGAGCTCGAGCGCCTCGGGTCTGGTGAGCTCGCGAACTCTCGTCTGAGGATGGCTCTCCACGGGCTCTCCCCTCAGGACCAGTCGCCGCCGTCGCGGCTCTTCAGGTTGCGCCGCGCCATGAATGCGGCGGCCTCGGCGCGACGCGACAGTCCCAGCTTCAAGAGGATGTTCGACACATAGTTCTTCACGGTCTTCTCGGCGAGGAACACCTTCTCGGCGATCTGGCGATTGGTCATCCCCTCCGCAACGAGGTCGAGGATCTTCCGTTCCTGAGGAGTCAGATCGGCGATCCCGTCGTTCACCTGGGCTCCCTCTCCGCGGAGCCGGGCGAGCACGCGCGCGGTTACCGTGGGGTCGAGCAGCGACTCGCCGCGCGCAACCTGCCGGATCGCCCCGACGAGATCGCCCCCACGCACCTGCTTGAGGACGAAGCCGGCGGCGCCGGCCATGATCGAGCTGAAGAGTGCCTCGTCGTCAGAGTGAGCGGTGAGCATCAGCACCTTCGTCTCCGGAAACGCCGACCGGATCTCGCGACATGCCTCGATGCCCGATCTACCCGGGAGGCGAACGTCCATGATCACCACATCCGGATGGCTGGACTCCACCGCCTGGAGCGCAGCGTCCGCATCTCCCGCCTCCGCGACGACCCGGATGCCGCCAACGCCCTCGAGTATGCTGCTGAGCCCGCGGCGCACCAGTTCGTGGTCGTCACAGAGCATCACTCGGATCTCGGGTTCGTCGGCCACGTCCGCACTCTACCAGCGTGCTGCCGGTGCGCCCATCGGCCCACAGGATTCGGGACCTTATCCCCTTGGCGGCCAGATGCCGCCTGCTCCAGGATGAACCCACCGAGATGGCCATGAACACAATGCTTTTGCACGACTTCGCGTATGTTCCCGTCTCTGCCGCGCGGGTGTGCGACCGCATTCTCGCTGGGCACGGTGACTGGATCACGCCCCTGGCTGCAGCGGCGATGGGCGAGGGCGAGGCGTTGCGGATGCGGATCGGACCGCTGAGCGCCCTCCCGATGCTCGGCAAGACGTTCAGCGTGGAGGTCGGAGATCCGCTCACAAGAGAAGAGGTGACCGTGGTCCCGCTGACCTGGACGGCGACGGCAGCCCCAGGGCTCTTCCCGGTGCTGAGTGCGGATCTCGAGGTTGCACCCCTGGATGCGAACCTCACCCAACTCACCCTCCGCGGGAGATACGAACCACCTCGCGGGGCCGTGGGGCGCCGGCTCGACCGGCTGCTCATGCATCGCATCGCCGAGGCGAGTGTTCGTGCGTTCCTCGGCCGCCTGGTTTCGACGCTCAGCGCCGCCGAAACCGTCGAGCCCGTTGCCGCGAACTGACGCCGAAGCAGGTGTCCGGCATGGACACCCGGCGCTCGGCGGGGCCAGCACGGCGATGGTCGGAGCAGCCACTGTCCAACGATATGATCCGGCTGGGATGGCACTCAGTGGCAGTCGTGCCGAACGTCTCCTCGACACGGGGCTGGCGCTGGCGGCAGAACTCTCGCTTCCTGCGCTGCTGCAGCGCATTGTCGACCTCGCCGTCGATCTCACAGAGGCTCGCTACGGTGCGCTCGGCGTGCTGTCGCCGGATGGGACCGACCTGAGCGACTTCGTCACCAGCGGGATGACGCACGACGAACGGATCGCGATCGGCGAACTGCCGCGCGGGCGGGGAATTCTCGGTGTGGTGATCCGTCAACCTTCGGTGCTGCGCATTCACGACCTTGCAAAGGATTCGCGTTCGGCGGGATTCCCACCCCACCATCCGCCCATGCGCTCGTTCCTCGGCGCACCGATCCGAGCGCACGGCCGGGTCTTCGGCAACATCTATCTCACCGACAAGCAGGGGGGTCCGGAATTCACGGCCGACGACGAGGCGGCAGTCCTGGTGCTCGCGACTCAGGCAGGCGTTGCCATCGCCAACGCGCAGCTCTACACGGAGTTGCAGCTCCGCGAACGCTGGCTGGACTCGGTGCGCGAGGTCGCGACGACCCTGCTTGCCGGAGATACGGCTCGGTCCGCGTTGCAACTGGTCTCGCATCACGCTCGCGAGCTCGGCCGGGGCGACATGGCAACCATCAGCGTCCCCGATGGCGAGGGACTGCGCATCATCATCGCCGACGGGGCTGGCGCCAGTGACCTGCTCGACGTCGAGGTTCCGCTCGCCGGCTCCCTGTCTGCCGAGGTGATCCGCACCGAGCGGCCGATGGTTGTCACCGACGCAGGCCAGTCGCCGCTGACCCAGCCGATGGTCAGCATCGCTGGAGTCGGACCTATGATTCTCGTCCCGCTTGCGCTGCGCACCAGCACGGCCGGTGTCCTGGCCGTCGGCCGCGTCGCCGGGAGTCCCGCCTTCGGCGCGTCGGACCTTCCGCTCCTCGAGAGCTTTGCGGAGCAGGCGAGCCTTGCGCTCGAGTATGCCCGCGCCGTATCGGAGATCTCCC
>OCZU010003297.1_pt1 | contig 10201 bp, 10 predicted proteins | sample 1539001 | NCBI WGS metagenome assembly OCZU01 (sample SAMEA3539306, study PRJEB22396) | soil metagenome | biome: tundra; feature: field; material: soil | place: USA | collected 2010-05 | depth 0.15 m | reverse complement strand
AGTCCTTGCCGGCTTCCAGCCCGTTCGTCTGCGCCTTGGTGCCGGCCGCCTCGTACCCGCCCCATTCCAGAATGGACAGGGTGCCCGGCTCCTTGCCGATCGGCGGCCGCTTGGTCGGCTCCGGGTTTGCCGGCGAGCCGGACGAGCCGCACGCGTCGAGGAGCACGGCACCGCCGAGCATGGCGGTCCCGGACGCCAGGAACCTCCGGCGGTCGAGTACCCGCCCGGTCATCGGGCCTTGAACGGATTTCATGGTCAATACTCCCCCACCCCTCCAAGACGTCGGCTAACGCCAGCGATTAGCTGTTAGTACACCCAGGCCGGTGAAAGTGTCAATAGCGATAGTCATGACAGTCGTGACACTAGTGACAGACCGGATACGTCTGACACGCCAGCATGTTCCAGGCGTTTCGCCAAAACTGATCTCGCCCGTCAAGGGTGACGTTCAGCTGCCCCCGAACGGGGAGCATGTGAATCATGACGACGCAGTCGAAGGCCAGGCCTGTCCGGTTGCGGGCAGCGATCGTGATCGCGGGCGGCGCGGCGTTGCTCGCCGCGTGCAGTTCGGGCACGAGCAGCAGCTCAAGCGGAACCCCCGCCCCGCATACGACAAGCCCGACGATGAGCCCGACGGCCAGCCCGTCGATGACTGCCACGGCCTCGGCAGCGACCTGCAAGCACGTCGCGTCGCTGACTACCTCGCTGAACAGCCTGACTCACCTCCAGCTCAACGCCAGCGCGTCCAAGCAGATCAGGACGGACCTCACCAGCATCCAGACGCAGCTCACGGCCCTGGCGGCGTCCGGCGGCGGTCCGGTTTCCGGCGAGGTCAGCTCGCTGTCGTCGTCGCTGAGCCAGGTGGAGAAGGCAGCGAAGGGCCTGTCGGCCAACCCGTCGGCCTCGCAGATTACGTCGATCGTCACCGCCCTGTCGAGGCTGAAGTCCAACTCCAAGGCGACGGCCAGCCAGCTGAAGACGATGTGCCCTAACGCTTAGAGCGGCTTACTTAGAGCTCTGACGCGACAGTGAGCCCGTCGAGCACGGCCTCCTCGACCGTGCGCGGCGCCAGGCAGTCGCCGATCTCATGCACGTCGATGCCGGACCCGGCGAGCGTGAGCGCCAGGCCGGTGACGGACAGGTGGCCGGCGGACAGGACGAGCGCGCAGGCCGGCTCGATCAGCACCGGCTCGCCGGTGAGCACGTGCTGGAGGTAAACCGTCTCCGGGTCCGCGCCGTACGGCCGGACCAGCGGGATGATCTCGACTCCGAGCCGCAGCGCGTCGCCGATCATCGCGTCCCTGACGTACTGCTGGATGCGCTGGCCCGCGTGGTATCCGCAGACGCCGAGGGTTACCTTGCGGCCGCGCTGGGCCAGCAGCGTCGCCACGCCCAGGCCGATCCAGTCGCACCGCCAGTCGGCGACCACGACGCGGCCGGACGGCACCGGTGCTCCCTGGAGGACCTCCCACGCGGTGAGCACGACAGGGGAGTCGGCCAGCTCAAGCTCGGGCACTCGCGGCAGTGCGCCCGTGGCGAGCACGATCGCGTCCGGCGCCAGCTCGCGGAGCAGGCGTTCGTCCGCGGTCGTGGCGAGCACGATCTTCGCCCCGGCCCGCTCCGCCTCGCCGGCCAGGTTCCCGATCGCCCCGCCGAACTCGGCCCGGCCGGGAATCTCCTGGGCCAGCAGGACCTGACCGCCTAGCCGGCGGCCCGCTTCCAGCAAGGTGACCCGGTGGCCGCGCTCTGCCGCGACCGCGGCGGCCTTGAGCCCGGCCGGGCCGCCGCCGACCACGACCACGTGCTTGGCCCGGCTGGCCGGAAGCCGGACACCGTAGCTGAGTTCCCTGCCTGTCTCCGGCCGCTGGATGCACGAGATCGGGTAGCCGGCGTGGAAGTGGCCGATGCAGGCCTGGTTGCAGCCGATGCACGCCCGGATCGTCGCCAGCGCGCCGGACCTGGCCTTGGCCGGCATCTCGGGATCGCAGATCAGCGCCCGGGTCATCACCGTGGCGTCGGCATCGCCGCGGCGCAGGATCAGCTCGGCATCCTGCGGCTGGTTGATCCGCCCGGCCACCATGACCGGTACCGAGACGACGGGCTTGACCCGCGCGGCTAGCGGGGCGGTGTATCCGGCCGGGTATGCCATCGACGGCACGATGTGGTCCGAGCCCGCCGTCGTGGCCGAGGTCCCGGCCACGACGGAGACGTAGTCGAGTAGGCCGTCGGCGTCGAGCGCGCCAAGCGCCTGCAGCACCTCGTCAGCGGTCAGGCCCTCTGCCGACTGCGATTCCTCGCCGACCGAGATCCGCAGCCCGACAGCGAGGCCGGGTCCGGCGCCGTCGCGGGAGGCCGCGATTACCTCGCGCAGGAACCTGAGCCGGTTCTCGGCCGAGCCGCCGTAGGAATCCGTCCGCAGATTGGTGCGCGGGTTGAGGAACTGGGCCGGCAGGTAGCCGTGCGACGCGACGACCTCGACACCGTCGAGTCCGGCCCTGGCGACCCGTGCGGCTGCCGCCCCGTAGCAGCCGATCATCTCGCCGACGAAGCTGGCCGGCATCTCCCGCGGCATGACGCCGAAGCGCTCGTTCGGAACCGCGGACGGCGCGTAGGCCACCGGGAGCGTGCCGTCGTCCGATTCCATCAGCTCCCGGCCGTCGTGGAAGAGCTGCTGGAAGATGGCGGTCCCGTGGGCGTGCACGACGTCGGCGAGCCGGGCCAGGCCGGGGATGCAGGTGTCGTCGTCGGCCATCAGCACGTGGCTGCTGTACCTGGCCGATGTATGGATCCCGGCGACCTGGACCACGATCAGTCCGGCTCCGCCGGCCGCCCTGGCTTCCTGATAGGCGATCAGCTGGTCGGAGACCTTGCCGTCGACTGCCATCACGGTGTCATGGCCGGAGGAGACGATGCGATTGCGGATCGTCGCCGGCCCGATCCGCAGCGGCGAGAACAGGAGCGGGAAGTGCCCGGGCTGATCCGGCTCGACGGCGCTGCCGTTGCGATGTCCCATGTGCTGCCGTGCCCCTCGCCGTGTCAGGATCGACATCGTATCTACTCGAAACCGGCGGGGGGCTGTCAACTATGCGCACGCGCGTGGACCTGGACCAGGCCGCGGCCTTCCTGGCCGGTCACTACGCCGGGCAGGCTGGCCAGGTCGCCGAGCTTGGCAGCGGCGACTGGTCGCGGGCATACTCATTCGAGCTCGATGGGCAGCCGCTGGTCGCGCGGTTCGGCGCGTACGGCGAGGATTTCGAGAAGGACCGGGCGGCCATCCGGTTCGCCGGACCAGACCTGCCCGTTCCCGCCGTCCTGGAGATCGGCGCGGCGTTCGGCGGCTGCTACGCGATCTCGGAGCGGCGCTTCGGGGCGTTCCTGGAATTGCTGGACCGGCCCCGGCTGGAGCGGCTGATGCCCGCATTGCTGAGGGCGCTCGACGCGCTCCGGCTGGTGCCCGTCCCAGCGGACGCGTCGCCAGTCTGGCCGGCCGGCGCCCCAGACGCGCCGGCGAGCTGGGGTGACTGGCTGACCCTCAGCGTCGAGGACCACGAGGGCGGCCGGGTCAGCGGCTGGCGGGCCAGGCTGGCCGAGTCAGCCGCCCTGGACGAGCTGTTCGTAGCGGGCGAGCGGGAGATGCGGGCGCTGGTGCCCAGCTGCCCGGAGCTCCGGCACGTCATCCACATGGATCTGCTCAACCGGAACGTGCTCGTCGGCGAGGACGGAACCCGGCTCGATGCCGTCTTCGACTGGGGCTGCTCGGCCTACGGGGACTTCCTGTACGACGTCGCCTGGTTCACCTTCTGGGCGCCCTGGCATCCTGCGCTCGACGCGGTTGGCTTCCGTGACGTCGTGACCCGGCATTACGAGCGGACGGCGCTGGCGGTGCCGTTCATGGACGAGCGGCTCAGGTGCTACGAGCTCCACATCGGGCTGGTGCATCTGGCCTACTGCGCCTTCGCCCGGCGGGACGGCGAGCTTCAGGAGGTCGCGCAGCGGATGGCCAAGCTCCTGCGCTAGGCGCCAGCCGCCGGCCCGATCTGCGCGGCGTCGAACTCCCAGTAGGCGCGCAGGGCAGCGAGCTTTCCTGTCCCGTCGCCGCGGTAGGTGTAGACCCCGCGGACGACGACGACGTGGTCTCCGCCTGGCAGCGTCGTGCGGATAACGCCGACATCGGCGACCTCGTCGCCGCACAGGTAGGACCGCTCGATCTCGAAGCTGATCCGGTCATTCGGCGCGATCACCGTGTCGTAGAACGAGGCGATGGCGGCCAGCCCGCGATGGCCGTGCCCGGCCGGGTCGAGCGGTGACGGTCCGATCGGGTCGGCCACGACGGCATCGGGGGCAAACAGGGCGAGCCAGGCTTCCCGGTCCTTCGCCTGGACCGCCGCCTGAGACCGCCGCGCCAGCTCGCGCGCGGTCAGGTGCTCCGCGGTCTGGTGCTCCGTGGTCTGATGTTCCGTCATCCGGGTCAGTCCTTCACCTTCGCGATGACCTTCTCGGCGAACGTCGTCAGCGCGCCGATCTTGTCCGCCAGCGGCTGCGTGTCCGGCTCCGTGGTGTACGGCCACCGGAAGCCGACGATCACGTCGGTGACGCCCTGGTCCGCTAGGCGGCGAACCCCGTCCACGCTGAACGCGTCCATCGAGATAACGTGCACCTCGAACGGCTGGTCCGCGGTTCCCTCGGCCCGGCGCAGCTCGGCCAGCCTGGCCAGCAGGCCAGGCAGATCGGCCGGGTCGCCGCCGCCGTGCATCCAGCCGTCACCGGTCCTGGCCGCCCGGCGCAGCATCGCCTCGCTATGGCCGCCGAACAGGATCGGGATGGGCTCGGTCGGCACCGGCGACAGCTTGACGGGCGGGATCTTCACCAATTCGCCGTCGTACCCGAAGTAGCCGCCCGCTGCCAGCCCGCGGATGACGTCGACATCCTCGTCCAGCCGCCGGCCCCGGCGCTCCCACGGGACGCCGAGTATGTCGTAATCCTCGCGCCACGGGCTGGTCCCCACCCCGAGCAGCAGCCGGTTGCCGGTGAGGACCGCCGTGGAGGTGGCCTGCTTAGCGACGAGGACCGGATTGCGCACCGGCAGCTTCAGGACGAATGTCACGAACCTGAGCCGCTGCGTCACCACGCCGAGCGCCGGGATCAGCGAGAACGGCTCGAGGAACGGCTTGCCGTCGAGGAACTCGCGGGTGCCGTCTGGGCTGTACGGATACGTGCTCGTGGCGTGCGCCGGGTAGCAGATGCTGTCGGGAATCACCATCGAGTCGTATCCGGCCGCCTCGGCCGCCTGGGCCAGCGGCAGGTAGAACGACGGGTCGGTCATCGACTCCGCGTAAGAGAACCGCACAGGACCTCCGTCCGGTCAGGTCACGGTCCGATCCTGCCAGCCCGATCGGGAAAAAGGTAGAACAGGTTCTAGTACGGATCGCGTAAGTCGGCCAGCGCGTCCAGGTCGCCGGTCACGAAGCGGCCCATGGCTAGCGGAAGGGCTGCTCGCTGGTCGGGCCTGAGGTGATCGCTGACCGCGCTCAGCTGCCGCGCCGCCTGCCGCGCGGCAGCCAGCAGCCGGCCAGGATCGAGGTCGGAGACCGTGGCTTCCATCGCCGCCGGGAGCTGCCGTGGTGCGAAGTCCAGCAGGCTGGTCAGCCCGAACTGCGGGTTAGGCACCTCGCAGGCGGCGGCCCACAGCCGCCATAGCTGACCCTGGGCCTCGGTCAGCCGCTGCAGCGCTTCCCAGCGCGACCCGCGACGCAGGTACTTCCCCAGATCGACCAGCCCGCACCAGCCGCCGAACGCCCACTCGCGGACCTGCTCGGGCGTCACCGCCGCCTGCTCGAAGACTCTGGTCATCCGCTTGTCCGGGTCATAGAGCACGACCTCGTCGCGGATCGGCCCGACCGACTCAGACGCAGACGCGGGCAGGACCACGAGGTCGACCTGGCAGCGGTCGGCGTACTGGGCGAAAATCCGCTCGTGGCTCATCGTGAGCCCGGGCAGCTGGTGGTGATAGCTGTCCACGAGCTCGCCAAGCCCGTCGACGACCCGGCGGACATCGCCGATCGCCGCGTCGAACTGCTCGTCCGCGACGCCCATCCCGATATCCAGGTCGGAGAGGCGGTCGGCAGCACCCCGCCCCAGCGAGCAGGCGATCACCAGCCACCTGATGTTCTGCTGCGACTCGCACTCGCGGAGCAGCCTGAGCAGGAGCTGCCGCTGCCCGTCCAGCTCGGCAGGCAGCTGCTCGATCCATTCGCGACCATCAGCACTCATGCCGCCCATCATGCTTGCGCCGCCGTCCTGAGAGCGAGGTCGCCAGCTTCGGGGCAGCTGGTCGAGATCGAGGCTGTCTCGCTCGCCGGCCAGTGCACCCGTCAGCGCGGCGGAGTCGCCGTCAGGTCGTCGGACCGGCCCGCGGCCAGCCGCTGCCACTGCGCACTCGGGCGTCCTTGGGTGCGGAACTGGTCACCGTTGTTCGCCCAGTGCTGCGGCCAGCCCGCCGGCGAGTCCTCGAAGGTCTCCTGGCGGCCGTAGATCGTCATGTCGAGCAGCCCGTAGGCCGGTGCCGTGGCTTCGGAACCGCGGCCGGAGGTCCAGTAGGTCTCGAACACCCGGTCACCGTCACGCAGGTAGCACACGACCATGCCGAACCAGCGCCCGGCCAGCAAGGCGTCGGCGGATTCCTGCGCCGAGTACCACGGCATGTCCCAGCCCATGAAGCGGCGGTAAGCGGCGGCCTCCTCGTAGGGCCCCTCGGAAAAGGTCGCGTAGGTGACGTCGCGCGCGTGAAGGTAGGACAGCTCGCTGACCTGCCCGTTGAAGAACGTGCAGCCTTCGCATTGGTCCTTGGCGGGCTGGCCGGTGTGCCACATGTGGAAGTAAACGATCAGCTGGCGCCGGCCCTCGAAGACGTCCGCCAGCGGGATCCGGCCGTTCTCACCGATCACCGGAATCGACGGATCCACCTCCACCATCGGCAGCCTGCGCCGGGCCGCCGCGATCGCGTCACTCTCGCGGGTGTGCGCCTTCTCCCTGACCAGAAGAAGATCGAGCTGGGCCTGCCAGGCCGCCCGGTCCGTCACCGCTGGCAGCGGTCCGTCCGCCGTTGCCTCCGGCGTCATCCTCAGCTTCTCGGGCCGGTCATTCACCGTTGCCTCCTTCATCACGCCGTCGTGGCCGGCCCCCGCGAGATGAGCGAGAGCTCCGCTACAACGACGAAGTACCGGGCAGATTCTGGACAGCGGTGCTTGGCAGGCTGGTCACTGCAACGCGTGCCGCCAGCCTAGCGGAGCCCGGCCAGGGCCGGGGCGACCGTTTCCAGCTGGTTCATGGCCGCCTCGAGGTCGCTGCCGTCCACCAGGAACGTCACGTGATCGGCACCGGCCGCCAGGTGCGCGCGAACGGTCTCCGCGACCGAGTCCGGATCGCCGTGCGCCACCATTGCGTCCACCAGCTTGTCGCTAACCGACTCGATGTCGTCGGCGGCGTACTCGAGCTCCGCGAGCAGCGCTGCCCGTGACGCTGGCTGACCCGGTGCGCCCACCAGGCGGGCTCGCGCTGTCGCCCGCGTCTCCGAGCGGCTAGCGCCGGCGACGAGCGCGACGCCGATCACCAGGAGCCGGTCCGGCCCGAGCACGTGCCGGGCGCGTGCGGTGTACTCGGGCGGCAGCCCGGCCGGGATCGCCCCGTCCGCGATCTCAGCGGCGAGGTCCAGCATCCGCAGGCCGTTCGCCGCGATGATCCGCGGGTAACCGGCGTCTGGGGCCGGTGTCATCCCGTGGGTGTCCAGCCGCTCGAGGTAGCTGCGCATCGCGGCGCGCGGCCGGCCGAACTCCTGACCCACGGCGGCAGCCTGGTGCGGATAGCCGACCCCGAGCCCCACGACCAGTCGCCCCGGATAAGCCGCGGCCAGCAGCGCCGCGCCGCCGTGCAGGGTCTGGGGTGCGCGCGCCCAGATGTTGGCGATCCCGGTACCGAACGCCAGCCGGTCCGTCGCCGCCATCAGGATCCCGAGCTGGGCGAGCACGTCCTTCCCGCCGATCCCCTCGTTGACCCAGGCGGCACCAAAGCCGGCCTGCTCCAGCCGCCGGGCCGCGTCACGCTGCCGGCCGATGTCGAGCGCAGCGGTAAACGAGGCCGGCAGGTACGCCCCTACCGGCCCAGGGCTCGCCGGGCCGCGCCGACAGTGCTCGCTGTGTCCATCAAGATCCTCTCCGTCCAGGTTCGGAAGCCGAGTTGAGCCCAGGATCAGGGTTAAGCGCGAACCGCCGGCCGACGTTCCGCGAGCCCGGCCCATGCACCCGCATGCATGCCTGCGTGCTGGCGGGGCACGGTGATCGGCATCGCGGCCGTGCCCGCCGCCTAGCGATCACGACCGTCCCGCCAGCAGGCTTCATCTGCAGCCTGGCTGTTCCTCCTTGCCGACAGTGCCGCCCGGAATGTAGAACAGGTTCTAGTATTCGGGCTGGGCGCTGACTGGCACGCGCCCGGCGGCTAAGCGGCCTGGAGGCTGGTCTGATGGACCTTGTCGAGCTGGAGAAGATCCGCCGGCTGAAATACCGCTATCTGCGCTGCGTCGACCTGAAGCTGTGGGACGAGATCGGCGAGGTCTTCACCGAGGACGCGACCGCGGACTATGGCACTCCGTCGGCCGGCCGGCCGCTCAACCTGACCAGCCGGGACGAGATCGTCACGTTCCTGCGGGACAGCCTGGGCAAGGACATCATCACGCTGCACGCGGCGGGTCAGCCCGAGATCGAGATCGACGGCGACACGGCCACCGGGACCTGGCGGTTCACCGACACCGTGATCGCGACCGAGTACAAGGTGGTGATCGCCGGAGCCGCGTTCTACGAGGATCGCTACCGGCGCGGCGAGGACGGCACGTGGCTGATCTCGCACATCGGGTACCAGCGGATCTACGAGGCCAGCATGTCGCTGAACGATCTGCCGAGCTGGCGGCTGACCGCTAACCGCTGGTCGGCCTGACCCGGTGTCCGCCGACCCGCCACCGACTGAGCCGCCGCTCACCCAGCCCTTCGCCGACGCGGTCACCGAGGCCGAGAAGATCATCACCGGCGCGCCGCACATCCAGACCGAGCAGGATCTCGCCGAGGGTTACGACTACCTGGCCGGGTCGATCAGGGCCTCGCTCACGATGGCCTGGGCCTATCAGCGGGACTTCCCTTTCTTCGTCGCCTCGACCGGCCCGTACACCAAGCTCGGGCTGGACAACCCGGACACCTTGTACTTCCACTCTTACGTGCGTGACGACGCCGAGTATGTCGTCACCGGCCGGCGCGGCAGTACCGCCGACCTCAGCTTCCAGGTGCTCGGCGGCGACTACTCGCCGGTGCAGGTGCCGGACAGCCTGACTGCGTTCGACGACCGGGCCATCGACGTCGCCGGGGACGGCACGTTCGAGCTCCGGTTTGGCCCGGCCAGGCCGGATCCGCCTGACAACTACTTCACGCTCGGCCCGGGCTCGGCGATGCTGATCGTCCGCGAGGTGTACAGCGACTGGGCGACCGAGCGGCGCGGCATGATCGCGATCCGCCGGGCCGATACGACCGGCGCCGCACCGCCGCCCCCGCCGACCAGCGCGCTGGCGAAGCGGTACGGCGTGGCGGGCAAGATCCTCATCTCCCGGCTCCGGACGTTCCTGGCCTTCCCTGAGTGGTTCTACCTGAAGCTGCCGGTCAATACCCTGACCGAGCCGCGGTCCACGCCGGGCGGGCTGACCAGCCAGTTCTCCTCGGTCGGGCATTACGACCTCGATGCCGACCAGGCGATGATCGTGACCGTGCCGGCGGCCGCCAGGGACGTTGCTCCCTACCAGGGCATCCAGCTCGGCAGCATGTGGTACATCTCGCTCGACTACATCAACCACCAGACCAGCCTCACCGCCGACCAGGCCAGGCATGACCCGGACGGCATGCTCAGGTTCGTGATCAGCGAGCGTGATCCGGGCGTGGCCAACTGGCTGGAGTGCACCGGGCATCGCCGCGGCTATGTCCAGCTGCGCTGGCAGCGGCTCTCCCGGGATCTGCAGCCGGCCGACGGGCCGAGCGCCGAGGTGGTGCAGGTCGCCGAGCTTGACCAGCGGCTGCCGTTCTTCGAGCGATCGAGGATCAGCCGCAGTGCGTACACCGAGCGGATCGCTGCCCGCCAGGTCGCCGTGGCCGAGCGGATGCTCGGCTGATGCGCC
>OCZU010003296.1_pt1 | contig 10205 bp, 11 predicted proteins | sample 1539001 | NCBI WGS metagenome assembly OCZU01 (sample SAMEA3539306, study PRJEB22396) | soil metagenome | biome: tundra; feature: field; material: soil | place: USA | collected 2010-05 | depth 0.15 m | reverse complement strand
CGTGATGATGCGGTTGATTTGTGCCACCCGGCGCGATTTCCATGAGGAAGAGACTCGTTAGCGTGTGGGCAGCCGCGATGCGGTCTCGCTTGCTGTAAATATCGCCCATCAGCAACCGATACCGCGTTGATGAAGGATGTCCACCGACCGCTTGAAGCGGGACATCTTCAATGTTAGCCACGTCCGGAAGCGCGGCCAAGGTTTTTGGGATGGATGAACTACGAAACCCCATGATCATGACGTGAAGTGGCTCACCGGCGGGGTTCTGGAGGCCGTGTCGAACGGTTGGAGGTAGATAGAGAAAATCCTCTTTCCTTATAGGCACGCTTCCGCTAGCGTAGCGGACCATGCCTGCCCCGTCCAAAACAACATAGACCTGCTCTTCATTGGAGTAGCTCACAATGGCGCATGAGCCCGCAGGATCCACTGTGGCTTCGCCGTAGCGCACAATGCCCACGGGTGCGGACGCTTTGGGTGCCCCCTCACCGAATAAGGGTTTGTAGTGACAGGTCGCGGTTGAAATATCGGTCTTCCGCTCACCCGCGGCTTGAAGATCGGCACGTAAGAATGTAGGGTCGATTCCCCTTTGAGCCGGTGCCGCAAAGGAAAGCAGCAGCAAGATTGGTGTGAGCCGCATGGTTGCTTCTCATAAACTCTACCACCACAATACCGGTCGCTATGCCCTGATATCGAAAGAGCGTCACCCTTTGAGGGTATAGAAGCAGGTACGAACGGTGAGGAGCGTCCAGCAGTGCAAACCGCTGAGATACGTCGCGAATTGGGCTCAAGGGCTCAGGATTGTCATGAACTCAAGTAGGTTCTTGCTGACAGTCGCTTGCCGCCACCAACCGGATCAGGGAATGAAAAACGCACATTGTTGATTGTGGCCGGGCGTTTTCACTGGTTTGTCGGCAAACCACCGAACTGAGACGGGAGCGTCGGTTCAATCTGCCATGTCCGCGTTTAGGGCGTTACCCGTCAGTTGACGTGACACCGTCGCGGGACTGATCGCGATTTCGCACTGATCGGAATTACGCCGCTACTTTCCGATCATCAGGATTGTAAACGAACCGGGAACCGGTGTCCCTTGTGGCGGCCGGCCTCCGCCAGGCGGTGGCGGCGGCGCCGTTCCGCGCTCCTGACTCATGGTGAGAATATGGTTCGTCTTGCTGTCGAACGCGATCGTTCGAGCGCCGTTCATCGTTTCAAGGTTCTGCTCCACCTCGAAACTTGTCGAACTCTTCTCTTTAATGACAGTCAAGGTGCCGTTTCCATGGGTACTGAAAGCTTCCATCGTCAAGCTCTAACTTCCGCGAGAGGGCGCGACAGCTGATCCGGCTCGGTATCGTCCCGCGGGATGACGGTTGGAAGGGTGGCTCGGCCGCTACCAGAAAGTGCTTGCGGATGCCGCTGCGATGCTTGAACGCCAACGTCTTACAAGGGAGCCGAACGCCATAAGAACCGGGATCTTGGGCGCTAAGTCCTGCCGCAACGCGATCGCACGCCTCAAGGCAAAGCGGCGAGAATGACAGAATTACTTGGGGATACGGGAGTTTGAACAGCGCGTATCGGATCGTGGCGAGCAGAGGACAGAATTGATGCTCAGCAGTTTAGCCGTTACCGGAAACCCTCCGCTCAAAAATGCTGGCAAGGTGGCGAGAGTTGGCTTGGAGATTGAATCTCGCCAGCACGCGCTCCCGGCCGGCTTTGGCGATCCGGCGGCGTAGAGCAGGATCGTCGATTAGCGATGCAATGGCCCGGGCCAGGGCGTCCGCATCCGAAGGTGGAACCAGCAGGCCGTCGATGCCGTCCCGAATCAGTTCCGGCACGCCCGTGATGCGCGTGGCGACGCAGGGGATCTCCATAGCCATCGCTTCCATCAGAACTCCGGGAAGGCCCTCGGCGAAGCTGGGGAGCGCGAAGATGTCCGCGCGACGGTAGAGTTCGTCCAGTTTGTCCTGTGGCGTGAAGCCGTGGAACGTAACGAACGGCCGCATGCCCAGCGAGCCGGCATAATGTTCCAGGATCTCCCGATCCGGTCCTCCCCCGACAACGTGCAGCATTACGCTGCGCTTATCCCGGACGAGCATTGCCAGCGCGGACAACAGAACGCGCTGCGCCTTGACCGGAGCCAGACGTCCCACGCAAATGATTTCGATCGCCGCGGGCGCATCCCGGAACGGCTTGGCTGAAAAGACGTCCGGGTCCACGGCCATGTAGGCAACTTCGATTTTGTCCCAGTGCTCCGGACCACAGCACAACATCAACTGGCTCCGGGCGTAATAGCTGATGGCACGAACAAAATCGCTGGCCTCGATCTTTTGTCTCAGCCAGAAGCCTGTAGGATCGTGGAACTCATCGGGTCCGTGAAACGAGAACGACAGAGTTATGGGGAACACCTGCTTGGCAAGCAGGCCGACGGTGGAAGAATAATGCGAATGTAAATGCCGAAGATTCTCCCGTTTCATCCACTGGCCGAGGATGAGAGCCTCGACAAGATAACCTGTATTCTTGAAAAGCTGGAGAGGACGTAACCGGCTCAGCCTGACCGCATAAAAAAACCCGGCGATGAAAGAGGCGGGGCGGGCAAAGAATGTTCCCGTCGCGGCCGCCAGCGCGCCCGCGAATCCCTGAGGTTTGACGAAATAAGTTCGACTGACTTCGTCACGCTCTTCCGCGGAAAGCCGGTCTAGCGGCCGGTCTGGTGCGCGAATGGACGCGGTGCGCAGCTCCATCTGTTTGCGCAACTCGCGAATCTCGCGGAGAATCACGGCGTGGTTGATCGCGGGGTGTTGGCTGACGAGTACCGCGATGGGCACACGCTATACTATACTGCAAATTCTCCATGAAAAACCTGATCACCGGGGCCGCTGGCTGCATCGGCTCCGAGCTGGCGGAAGCGCTGGTGGCGCGCGGCCAAGATGTGATCGGGGTCGACAATCTCAGCAGCGGCAAAATGGAGCATCTGGCTACCGTCTTGGGCAAAAGCAATTTCCGATTCATCGAGGCCGATCTCGAGGAGCCGTCCGCCATGGACCGCGTGATACAGGGCGTGAACATGGTCTGGCATCTGGCTGCAAATCCGGACGTAAAATTCTCGGAAGGTGACGAAACCAACAAGGATCTGCGGCAGAACACGCTCTGTACGTACAATGTGCTCGAAGCTATGCGGCGGAACGGCACGAGAAAACTGGCGTTTTCTTCCACCTCCGCCGTATACGGCCTCTCCAAGCTGCAGCCGATTCCCGAAGAAGCTGCCTTTCCGCATCCGATCTCACTTTATGGCGCCACAAAACTGGGCTGCGAGGCGCTGATTTCAGCATTTCAGAACCTCTTCGGAATGCAGTGCTGGATCTTCCGCTTCGCCAACATCGTGGGACCGAAAGTCCGCAAGCGCGGGAGAACGGTGATCGGCGATTTCATCTTGAAGCTGAGGCAGGATCCACGCAAGCTGCCTATTCTTGGAGATGGCAAGCAGGCGAAATCGTACCTGCTGAGCGAGGAGTGCGTGGAGGCGATGTTGTTTGTTGTGGAACATGCTCGGGCTCCAGTCAACATTTACAACCTGGGCTGCGATGACTCGCTGGCAGTAACCGCAATCGCGGGAATGGTGGCGGAGGCGATGGGGTTACGGGGCGTCGAATACGAGTTCGCCGGCGGGGATGGCGGATGGCCTGGTGACGTTGCGCGGTTTTGTCTGGATGTGAGCGCCATCAACCGGCTGGGCTGGAAGGCCCGCCACAATTCCGCGGAAGCTGTGTCGAGAGCGATCCGAAGCACGCTCGCCGCGATGAACGAGGCTGCCAGTGCCGGAGCGCTCCCCGCATGCAAGCCGTGATTCTCGCCGGCGGGCCGGGGACGCGGCTTTGGCCACTCACCAAAACTGTGCCGAAGCCGATGGTTCCCGTGGCGGGCGTGCCGTATCTGGAACATCAGGTGCGCTTGCTCCAGAACCAACACATCACGGACCTGGTCATACTTAACGGAGATCTCGGCGAACAGATCGAAGAGCATTTCGGAGACGGTACCCGCTTTGCGGTCTCGATCCGGTATTCGCGCGAGCCGCAGCTCCTCGGCACCGGGGGCGCCTTACGCGAGGCGAGCCCGTTACTGGCTGACACATTTGTTCTGATCTACGGCGATTCTTATCTGCCGATTGAATATCGCGCCGTGCTCGACCGATTGGTCGATCGTAGGGTGCTTGGTGTGATGGTGGTTTACGACAACCGGCTGGGCGACACTTCGGTAAAGAGCAATGTCGACGTCGGCCCGGATGGCTTGGTAATGATTTATGAAAAAGATTCACGGAACTCGATGGCTTACGTCGAAGCCGGAGTCCTTGCATTTCGAAAATCGAGTCTCGACCTGATTCCGAAGTCCGGCGCAACATCGCTGGAGAACGAAATATTTCCTCTACTCATCAAACAGCGCCAGCTGGCAGCTTACGTCACGGCTCAACGGTTTTACGACATCGGGACGCCGGAGCGGCTGAAGGCGATCGAACATTTCCTGGCCCATGATCATCGCGCGGACACCATTTCAAATTAGCTTGGCAGGCGGAGCGGCGGCAGGGAGCCGTTCTATTCCGAGGAGCCGGGCACGCTGCTGTCCTCGGACCGGCTGGTGTTAATGCTCGATATGTTCACCACACGCGACGCACATCGGAGGCCACCGCCTTTGAGCACGCGCTGCGTGTTCCTGGACCGTGACGGAGTTATCAACGAGAGCCCTGCACCGGGTGAGTATATCCGCTCGGAAACGGAATTCCGCCTGCTTCCGAACGCAGCCAACTGGATCCGGCTATTGAACGCGCTTGAGTTCCTGGTAATTGTAATCACAAACCAGCGCGGGGTGGCGCTGCGTTTGATGAGTGAAGACGACCTGGCTCGCATTCATCGGAAGATGCTCGCGGAACTGGCGGCAAAAGGCGCGCGGATTGATGATGTCTTCTACTGCCCGCATGCCGAGGATTCCTGCGAGTGCCGGAAGCCAAAACCCGGGCTGGTATACGCCGCGCGCGACAAATGGAACATCGATCTGGCGCACTCGCTGCTGATGGGCGATTCGGATAATGACGAGCAGTTAGCTGCGGCATGCGGGCTGGCCTTTGTGCGGGTGGTGGACGGCCATCTCGCTTGAAGCGTTGGTGGCAGGCTGTTAAGCTAAAATAATCGTTGCATGGTTCAGCCGGGATTGTCCAAGGCGATCGGAACGATACTGCGCCACGTCCCACTTTCCATGTGGCCGGCCCTTGTTTCGCGGCGCACCGGCGTCTTGACGCCGAGGGCGATTGTGCCGCTTGCGAGTTCGGCTGCCTCAGGCGGCGCCAACGTAAGAATCCTGTTGGATTTTCTAGACCAGACTCAAGCCGTACAAGGAGCCGTAGCAGAATGCGGGGTATGGCGGGGACAAACCCTCATCGCTATGGCCTTGTATCTGAAGCAGCGAAGTTCGCCGAAGACGCTGTGGGGATTTGATTCTTTCGCCGGATTTGAAGGAACGACACCTCATAATTTCCGGGATACTTCCTTGCAATTAGTAGAACAAAAGGCCGCTATCTTCGGCCTGACGAACGTCAACATCGTGCCCGGCTACTTTCGAGATTCGTTGAAGACCGTTGAGAATCAATCCTTCAGTTTTGTTCACATCGACTGTGACATTTACGAGTCCTATCTGGAATGTCTCAACTTTTTCTATCCGCGGCTGGGCCCAAAGGGAGTGATGCTGTTCGATGAATATGACGATCCGGACTGGCCGGGAGCCAAGCGGGCCGTGGACGGCTTCTGCCATGCGCGGGGCATCCTCCTGGAGAGCGTGGTGCGGGACAACTACAAAAAGGCGTTCATAACTCGGTCAGTAGGCACGGCCACGTGAAAAAAGATTCGAGATCACCCGCAAACCGCGATCCGAGCCGGCCAGCCCGTCCAAGTCGTGAATCCCTCCACGGGGGCGCCGATTTCCGGCAACATCATCCCACAAAGTCGCTCACTTCTCCTATCCGAACGGGCGCGCTATCGATATTGGCGACTCGGCCGTCGAATGCGTACGCCAGTCCTGATTCGTATCTTCTGTCACCTGTATGTACGGTCTCAATGCACTGCCTGCCGATCCGCTGCGCATGAGACGTTTGCCGTTCGACTCGACGATGGGTCACTATTTCGCTTCTGAACTTTTGGCGGGTTTGCACTTGACTGCAATTAACAAGCGAGTGGCCAATTTAGGAACCGCTTGCTCAGGACAAGATTGTTAGAATCGAATACGTGCATGCGCCTGAGCGAAGCCCTGCGCATCAATCAGCTATCCCTCGCGCCGGATAGCCGCTGCAAAAAGGTTCAACTGGTGTGTGGATTCACACCGCTGCACCTCGGAACCTTTGTCGAAGCTTACATCCGGAACCGATTCCCGGGCGAGAGAGCCAGCATAATCAGCGGCTTGTTCGGCGATGTGGAGGGTAATCTGAAGCGCGCCAGCCGGGAAGAAGCTCAAGGCGCAGTGGTGGTGATGGAGTGGAGCGATTTTGATGCGCGGCTTGGACTCCGTTCTTCAGCCGGCTGCGACAGCCAAATCTTGGCCGACATTTTGGAGCATTTCCCCGCCACGATCTCCCGGTTGGAGCGAGGTATCTCAGAGCTGGCTGGCCGGATGCCCACGGTAGTCGTGGCTCCCACGTTACCCATCCCGCCCCTCACACATCTGCCTTTGGCGCAGTCCGGGAGCTTCGAGCTTCAGCTGCAACACCAAATGATCGGCTTGCTCAGCAAGCTCTGCGGCATTGGCGGGCTGAAGATACTGAACGAATCCATGTTGGCCAGCCGGTCCGCGTTTCGAGACCGGCGCGATGTAAATCTGGAGTTTCACGCCGGATTTCCCTACACCACCTCGCACGCTGCGGCGCTCGCGGAACTCTGCGTGGAATGCCTGTACCCACCCATCCCAAAGAAAGGCCTCATCACGGACCTCGATGAGACGCTCTGGAAAGGGATCCTGGGGGAGGCCGGCCCAAGCGGAGTCTCTTGGTCTGTGGAAAGCCGCTCGCAGGCGCATGCGCTCTACCAGCAACTCCTTGCATCTTTGGCAGAATCCGGTATCCTGATCGCGGTGGCAACTAAGAATGATGCTGCACTGGTTCGCGAAGCTTTCGCTCGCCGCGACATGCTCTTAAAGGAAACGCAGGTGTTCCCGATCGAGTCGGGCTGGGGTGCTAAATCCGACAGCGTTGCCAGGATTCTGCGCGCCTGGAACCTTTCCGCCGAGGACGTGGTGATGGTTGACGACAGCCCAATGGAGCTGGCCGAAGTCAAGGCCAAATATCCGGCTATCGAGGGCTTTCGATTTCCTCACAACGATGCTGCCGAAGCGGTGAAATTGTTAAGCATGTTACGCGCGCGTTTCGCCAAGACTGAAGTCCACGCGGAAGACCGGCTCCGCTTGGAGAGCTTACGAAATGCCCCCTCGATCAACCAGACGCAATCCTCCGGCGATCCTCTTGATTTCCTGGCTGGCCTGGACGCGAAGTTAACGCTGAAATTCGGAACGGCTGCCAACGATAACCGCGCATTCGAGCTGGTCAACAAAACGAGTCAGTTTAACCTAAACGGGCAGCGCTATACGGAGAGTGAATGGCAAGCAGTCACGAACGCGCCGGGCGCATTCCTGCTCACTGCAAACTACGAGGATCGTTTCGGACCACTCGGCAAAATTGCTGTCGTGGTGGGGCGGTGCTTGCGCAACAAGCTGTATGTTGATATCTGGGTTATGAGTTGCCGGGCTTTCTCACGACATATCGAATACCACGTTTTAGAGCGCCTCTTCGAGAAGTTCGGGGTCGATTGCATTGAGTTTGCATTCCGCCCAACCGAGCGCAATGGACCGCTGCAAGAATTCTTCACTCGTTTTTTTCCACACGGCCTGACGGCGGAACGGTTTGAGCTGAGCGCAAACGTTTTTATGGCACTCCGTCCCACACTTTTTCATGAGGTGACTGAAGTGAGCCATGGATAACTTGTCAGACCGCCTGGTCACCTGTTTTGGGTTGGTTTTTCCGAACCTGCCTCTGGATGAGATTCCCTCAGCAGCAGCCGGCAATATAAGCGATTGGGATTCCATCGCGCAAATCAACCTATTAAGCGTAATCGGCGAAGAGTTCGGTATCGGCATTGATTTCGAGCAATTCGAAGGAGCCACGTCGTTTCCCGCGCTACTCGATCGTTTGCGTGAGATCAACGGCCGTGGCTGAACCCGCGCTGCATCATGTCGGCTACGTAGTCAGCTCGATCGCCCTGAGCATTGACGGTTGGCGCAGCGCCGTTTCGCCGGTGTCAGTTTCGCCGGCCTTTGAAGATATTATCCAGGGGGCGCGGGTAATATTCTTGGACTTACCGGCTCCGGCAATCAAACTGGAGTTAATTGAACCCTTGGGGCCCCAGTCGCCTGTCGCGGCGTTCGAGAGAAAGGGCGGTGGCTTGCATCATCTGTGCTTTGAGGTGGATGATCTTGATCAACAGATCAGCAAGATGAAAGCGTTCAAGGCCATGTTGATTCGCCATCCCCAACCGGCTATTGCGTTCGGAGGGCGCCGTATCGCGTGGATGAGAACGCGCGAAAAGCTTCTGGTGGAGTATCTCGAGCGAGCTCGGAATCAGGTGTAGTATGACGGCTGGCCGAGATCGAGAAACGCCGCGTCGTTATCCGACATTTGAAACTGAAAATCGTTCGGAAGCGTAAATCTGCTTTTCTTGCTCCACAAGTATACAGGCATGCTTCCGATCACTCGGAGCCCGGATTCCACTACCGCATCTCTGCTGGGCCCCATCGAACCCCACGCCGCGATCTCGTTAGCCTCTGGAAGACATAACGCTACTTCGAGCGCTAGCGCGTAAGCGATTCGCCAGCCTTCCGGGCAGGGATCTCGAAGCCACACGCCAGCCACCCTGGCCTGGCCCCTCAGGACACCGAGAGCGAAATAACCTTCCGTCCGCCCTTCGTGCACGATGCCGTAAAACTGGTAACGAAGGCTAGGACATCGCGCCAGGAACTCGAAGAATGCGGAGGAGCGCGGCGCAAGCTGTTTAGACCCGGAGGCAATATCGGAGGGAAGCTCGGACGGTTGCATCGGAACCGTCACCCAGCCCGTCGTGTCTGCGGCGGGCGATTTCGACCAGAGCCAGTTCCGGATTAGACGCGCTGGGAGTTTCCAGTCCAAGGTTTGATGTGTGAACATCTGGCGAAGCGGCCGCAGCGGCCGTGCGGCTGTCCAGATCGGGGTAGTTTCGACAAAACCCGCACGCGGGAGAATATGGATCGCCTGGTCGGAGCCGCCGATCGTGTAAATGAAATCAAACAGGGCCGTCAACTTTTGGAGGAGTGCCAAACCGGCGCCAGGCGAGTTCTTCGAGGAGCACCAGTCGATCATGTGCATACCCCGTATGGACCCTGGAAGCTCGGCTGGCCAGATGCCGGCGTGTGCGATTATCCCGCATTCATTTTCGAAAACATAGCTGCGGGGTTGGTCCCAGTCCTCGCGAGGTTCCCAATACTTCCAGAACAGCACCGCGGGATCCAGCAACCCGCTGGAAGCGTTGTTCGGAAAGGCTCGCACGAATAGATGGAGAAGCGCGACCTGGTCCGCGGGCGTGGTGGCTCGAAAAATAGACTTCATTCTAGAAGTGCTTGCATTCAGATTCGCACGCCTTCGCTAAGACCAGTGGCCAGAGGCTTATGTTAAAATCAAGCATCCATCTCAAATCGTCAGGCGGCATGAGTTCGATCTTCCAGGAATCCACGCCGCGCCCCCGGCCCGCTGCACCTGTGGAGTTACTGCTGGAACGATGGCAATGGACCATCGTCGTGCTACTGTGCCTGCTGGCGCTCTGGATACGTGTCGCGCCGCGATTTCTCTGGTGTTCCAGTCCGGCTTTGTGGATTTTCAGGAAGGCGACGCCTGGTATCACGTTCGCGTCGCCGAGAACCTGGTTCGACATTTTCCGTTCCGCATCGGCGTTGATCCTTACTTAACCTACGGCCGCGTGCAGCCGACAGCAACCTTACCTACCTACGATTGGATACTCGGCTTGGTAGCTTGGGTAGCCGGCGCGGCGGCTCCTTCGGGTTCGCTCTTGCACGTCGTCGCGGCATGGTATCCGGCCCGATAGGCGATCAAAGCCAGGGCCGGGATGATTTCCCGCGTATGATAGATTTTTCTGCTC
>OCZU010003295.1_pt1 | contig 10209 bp, 10 predicted proteins | sample 1539001 | NCBI WGS metagenome assembly OCZU01 (sample SAMEA3539306, study PRJEB22396) | soil metagenome | biome: tundra; feature: field; material: soil | place: USA | collected 2010-05 | depth 0.15 m | reverse complement strand
GGGAACGCGCCCGCCGGGCCGGAACCCGGCCCCGCTCCGACAACACGATCGAGGCGCACCTATCGGCCATCCGGGACCTGTCCAGGTTCCTGGCCAGCCAGCGGGGCAAAGACGACTGGGCAACAGCGGACGTGCACGACATCGAGGCGTTCCTGCAAGCCCAGCCAGCCAACCGCAAATCCCGGCTGACCGCACTACGGCACTTTTTCGCCTGGGCCAGGACCAGCAAGCTGGTGCTCATCGACCCGGCCCGCGGGCTGACCGCCCGCGAGCCCCGCGGCTTCCGCGGCCCGACAGCCGGGCTGGCCCTGCAGCGGCAGCTGTTCCGCCGCTGGACCGCAGCCGCCCGCGTGCACCCGCACGAGGCGCTGACCGGCCTGCTTGCCCTGCTGCACGGCGCCACCAGCGAAGAACTACGCGGGATCACCGTCAGCGACATCGACCCGGCCAGACGCACCGTCCGGCTCGGCCGCCGGCCGCAGCCGACCCCGCTGGACCCGGCCACCTGGACCGCCATCCAGCGATGCCTGGACCACCGCGATGCGCTGAGCACCGGCAACCCGCATGTCCTTGTCACCAGGCAAACCAAGAGCACCCGGGCGACGGCATCGGCCTACTACCTCAGCCACATCCTCGACCCGGCCGGCGTCCGGCCCCGCCTGCTGCGCAGCACCCGCCTCGCCGAGCTCGTCACCAGCATCGACCCCAAGCTCGTGTCCGCCGCGTTCGGGATGCGGCCCGAAGGCGTCATCCCCTACCTCGCCGACCACGTCGACGAAAACGCCTGCTGAACCCGTGAAACTTCAGCTGCCACCTCGCACAGGTTCACGCGAACAAGTGCGCTTTCTGGGGTGCCCGGTTCGAGGTCAGGATCAGCGATTTTCCTGCTCGTTCGCTGATCAGCTCGTACAGGTCATCGGCCTGGGCGGCGGTGAGCTCGCGCATCGCGAAGTCGTCGAGGATGAGGACGGCGGGGCGGGCGAGCTCGGCGAGGCGTTTGTGCCAGGTGTGGTCGGCGTGGCCGCCGGCGAGGTGGGCGAGGGCGCGGCTGGTTTTGAGGAACCGGGCTTCGGCGCCGTGGCGGATGGCGAGGTGGCCGAGGGCCTGGGCGACGTGGCTTTTTCCGACGCCGACGGGCCCGTAGAGGATGACCGATTCGGCGGCGTGCAGCCACCTTAGGGCGGCGAGGTCGCGGATCTGGGCGGCGGGCAGTTTCGGGCTGGCGGTGAAGTCGAAGCCCTCCAGGGTGGCCTGTTCCTCGAACCGGGCCCGGCGGATCCGGCGGGTGATGGACATGGTGTCGCGGCGGGAGATCTCGTCCTCGCAGAGGACCTGGAGGAAGTCGATGTGGCCGAGTTCCCCGGCGCGGGCCTGGGCGAGGCGGGCCTCGATGGTGGCGAGCATTCCCGACAGCTTCAGCGTGCGCAGCGCCTTGTCCAGGGCACCGGTCTCGATCGTGGTGGTCATGGTGATGTCATTCTCCGTTTCGCGGTGATGGGCGGCGGGCTGCCGTGGTGAGCATGGCCGCGGCGGCGGGCGCGTCCGCGGTGAGGGTGGTCACGACGCCGCCTCGGCGCCGGGATCAGCGGGGCCCAGCGGGACCACGTTGCCCGCGGCGCTGGCGGGTTCTGCGGCGAACAGCGCCTCGGGGCCGTGCAGGAACGCCGGGGCGCCGCCGTCCCCGGCCGGCGCGGTCACGGGCGAGCCCTCGGCGCCGGCGGCCAGGATGCCCTTGACGGTCCGTCGTAGATATAACGTCGACTCCCCAGTCGCGAAACAAAACTTCCTGAATATTATACGCGATCGGGTTAAGCGCGACCCCGCAAAGAAAGCAGCTGTTGAATATCTCGATGAGTTCGGCAGCAGCTTCTGGTGTGAAACCGATGAGCGGGTCCGGGAGATTACGGAGACTTTTGAAGAGAGGATAGACGCTGAGGCAAGGGCGCGATTCGGCATTCCACATGCTGGTGTGTCGGCGGGCTCAGAAGCAGAGACAGTTATGACCACGAAGTCGCGGTCAGAGCAGGCCGACCGTTTTCAGCGGATTGTCAACCAAACTCAGCTAGCCCGACTGAACAAGATGCTTAACGTCCTTGATGAGGACATTTTGGACACACCGCATCAGTCGCTTTATGTAATCGTCGACGACCTAGATCGTGAGTGGGTCGATGAGCGTATAGCGAATGATCTAATTCGGTGTCTTTTCAAGACGGTACTCGACCTGAAGAGAGTTCGTCATTTGAAAGTACTAGTCGCGCTTCGAACAAACATCTTTCATGAACTAGACTTCGGTGCGCGGGGCGGCCAGGAAGAAAAATTCCGATCGCTTGTTCTCAAGATGCGCTGGAGCAAGGGAGACCTTGAAGAGCTAATAGATGAGCGAGTACGCTATGTCAGTAAACGAAATGATAGCGGCCTGGTGGCGGTAGATGACCTTCTTCCGCACACTAATAACACGCGAGGGTGCGCATTTGACTACATCCTGGAGCGTACCCTCATGAGGCCTCGTGATACTATCTCATTTATAAATGAATGCCTAAGCCTTAGTTCAGGACAGAGTCGCCTTACTTGGAATGATATAACTAGGGCGGAAAAATCTTACTCGGAGAAGCGGCTACTGGCACTGCGAGATGAATGGAAGCCGACATACCAGACATTCAGAGCGTTTGGGCGCTTTCCGAGATGCGGTAAATCCGCTCTCAAAAGATCAGCTGGGCGGCTACCTGGATGATGCCATGCTTTTGCTTCTGATCCGAACTTTCAAGGTGTCCGCTGGATGACCAATTTTTCAGAACCAATGTGGTCATCCACCAGTGGTTCATCTTGGACGGAACTCTATCAGCCTTTGGCGAAGATGCTTTACGAAATCGGCTTCATTGGCTTTGTTCAAACGCCAGCAGGTCCGGCAACTTATTCCTACGAAAATCCAGATTTCGCGAACGATCCATTGAATCTGGAGAATGCCAAGGAATTCCTAATTCATCCGGCGTACCATCCGGCCTTGAATGTAAGATCAGTCTACGTTCGCGGGCAACGGTAAGCGTTTCACGGCGTGGGTCCGATCCACTGCTTAACACCTGGCGCCTGGCGAGTTGATCCGTCGCACTTCGGGTGCCATGTTGGCCTCGCCGGGAATGACCGTCAGTTCCCCGGTTTACCGCCTCATTGGGACAAGCAACGGCAGCATCTGATCCGTCGCGACGGGCGCGCTGTCCAAGGTCGTCTACTTCCCGTCTTAGCCTCGGCGTTCCGTCCAGGTCGTCGGTCCTGCGTCCACGGCTGTCCGCCATGTGGCAACAGGCTTGGCAGCAGTCGACCCGTTTCTTATCAGGTGGCCTCAGCGCGCGCATCTGGGTAGGGTTCGACAGTGCCCGAGCTGAAGCCGCTGACCGCTGGCGATGCCCCGGCGGTCTTGGCCTTCGAGCTGGCGAACCGCGCCTACTTCGCTGCCGCGGTCTCCGACCGCGGCGAAGAGTTCTTCGACCAGTACACCGACCAGCACAACGCCATGCTGGCTGAGCAAGAGGCCGGCATCGGCGCCTACTACGTGCTCGTCGCCGAGGATGGCTCGGTCCTGGGCCGGTTCAACCTGTACCGCATCCAGGACGGTACAGCCGACCTCGGCTACCGGGTCGCGCAGCACGTCGCCGGCCGCGGCGTGACGACCGCGACCATCCTGGAGCTATGCCAGCTGGCAGCGGCGCGACACGGGCTGCGCACACTGCGCGCCGCCACCTCCCGCGACAATGGCGCCTCCCAGAAGGTGCTGGCCAAGACCGGATTCGTCCCGGTTGGCCCGGCCGACCCGGCCGATGTCGGCGGTAAGCCGGGCACCTGGTATCAGCGCGACCTGGACTAGCCTCCCCCGTCTCCCTCGTAGGCGCCGAATCCTGGTGAGCGGTCGCCGTCTCTAGGGTCGGCGTAGCCGATCGCGTGCGACGGCCCGAAGGGCCGCCCTAGCCGCGGTGGCCGCGAGCTGGACAAATCGATAGCGAGGAAGACGGCCCCGGACATCAGCACTGTTCCGATAAACCGTCCCGATCCTGCTTCGCCACCAGTGTTGGCCCGGTGTGCGGCGGGCGCCCCTCCCAAGGCTGAGCCCGCCGCTGGCACCGGGCCAGCGGCGCGCCGTGGCGCGCCGCCTTGATCGTTAATACGGCACTTTCCGGCAACGCAATGAAGCTGCCCCTCGGTGCGAACTAGCGGCCCGCATGGTCGTGCAGGTTCGTTCGGGCTTGTGGGACGAGCCCCCAACCTTCCATCCGATCGTCGGTGCACCGTCAAGCCGCAGTTGACCGCGTGACTCTTTCGATGCGAGCTACCGGCAGCCCTTAGTCGATGGCAGTAGCAGGCGCAGGTGCGGAGCCCTGCCGAGGTCGGCGGCGGTTTTACAGACCCCCGACGAGGGTCCGTTGAGCTGCGCAAACGGAAGTCCATAGCTCGATCTGGGCACACATTCGGCATGATCAAGCGGTCAGCAGCTCGTAAGCCGTACCTGGTTGCGACAGCTCCATCAAGGTTGACGCCGCCGCGCGCTGCGCGGTGCAGGATGACGGGATGCGTGCAGGCCAAAATCATCGGCTGCTTGTGAGACCGTGACTGTCCGGCGGTGGTTCCTCCGCTCGGGTAAGTGGCGGGCACGCGGACGCCCGGACTATCCGTCCCGTAGGCGGGGCGCGCGACGCGCCCTCGGACCATGACCCGAGATCCATCGGATTGTCGGAGGACCCTCTTAGAATTCTGACTGATCGCAACTAGAATTCTGACTGATCGCAACAACTTGTGCCGACGGAGGATAATCTGTGCCTCTAACTTGGGTGCCTGGATTGTATGCACCGGCAAGGGACATCGCGAAAGGAGCGATGAGCCTTCGCTCGCGCAGCGTGGCGTTGACCATCGAGGCGCATGCCCAGGGTCCTCTGACCTGGATCATTGTCACGGCCCGATGCAGGCCGGGCGGCAAGCCAGTCCTTGTGCGTGGCTGCTCGGCGGAACTGTACGAGACTGCATTCGACGCGTGCAGCGGACCACAACCTGTCCGGACCCGCGTGATCAACTTCCATCCCGTCGGGCCGGTCATGATACGACCCGGCGAGTTGCCCGTTCGGTGGGAGGCTCAGGTTCTCAATGAACGTGTACGCCGCGCAGTGCGCGAACTCGACGATACCGCCACCATCACGGCCTACGGGGAAAAGCATGGCCATGAGACATTGGCGCTACGTGATCGCGGTCGACGCGATGGAGTAGCACTTCGGAAACGCCATCCTCTGATAGGGGTGCTGGCGCAACTAGTTGGCGAGCCGCGGGGAGAAATGATGAGAGCCGTCCTAGAGCCCGTTCGAGGCCAGAGCCTTGTGACCAAAGACGTAAGAATCCCGCCCCTCGCGCCATTTTCTGAACGATTCAATCTGCCGAATTAATCCGTATTTAGATCAAGCGGCGCCGCTGCGCAGCGCCGGGTCCGGCGCTCCCCGCGCCAGGCTCTGGCCTTGGGGAGGCCCCGCCCGGCGCGCCCGCGCCGTCCCAGCCATGCAAGGGAGCCAGTGATCTGAGACATTAATTCATCGCGCATACCAGTGCGGTGCTTACGCCGTCTTCCTCGCGCTCCATTGTCCCAATCGCAACCACGGCCTCAAAGGCGCCTGACGGCGTCGTTGCGCGATCGGCTGCGCCGACCTTTGACCCCGCGGCCGCTCAGGGGGATCGGCGGCTATGAGGAAACGGGAGGGAGCCAGGACGCCCACCGTCTCCATTCATTTCAGTCACGCTGGCAGCCCTTTAGAGCAGGGCAGCCGGGAGCGACTATGCCGCGATAACCCGATTGCGCCCGGGGAAGCCGGTCAGCCTGTCGTGAACGCCTCATAGTTGACGTAGCCGGCTTCGTCGTCCCTGGCGCCCAGGGTGCGGCCGCCGACGGAGAACAGCGCGACCGACATGCGTTCGCCGAGCAGGGTGGTCTCGATGCGCCGGCCGTCGCGGATCTCGTAGGGGGTGACGACCGGGCGGTCGCCGAGGCCCATCAGCGACCGGTTCCCGTCCGCGCCATAGTGAAGGGTGGCCTCGAACCCGGTGATGAGGTTCACCGACCGCACCGTGCGGCCAACGGTCACAGCGCGGATCTCCTCGTCGGTCATCGGCTGGATGCCCCGGTCGGCGAGCTGGGCGACGGTGAACATGCCCTCGGCGTCCGGCCGGTCGGCCCGGTCGCTCTCGCTGGGCGTGTACCACACCGGCGAGGTCCAGGCGCGCTGCTGGACGCTGGCGGGCACGGCCGCAGGCAGCTGCTTGCCGTGCTTGACGGCGTCGTAGGTGGACCAGCGCGGGGTGGGGATTTCCAGGATCCGGGCATAGTAGACGCACGCCAGTGTCGGGTCGAAGTCCGGGTCGGCCCACGCTGCGGACAGCTCGGCCGCGCCGATGTCGTTGCGGTAGGTGGCGGCCGTGACGTCGACGGTGTCGCCGACCGGCGGCAGCGCGCCGGTGCGGGGGTTGGGCACCCGGCCGTCGGATGCGGCCACGTCGTAGATCTTCTCGAACAGCATGCCGCGGGTGGTCCAGCACTTGACGATCTGGATGCGGTCCAGGTTGGCGCCCACCGCGTCCTTCGCCGCGTAGGCCAGGAACATCGGCCCGGCGGCACCGGCGGGCCGGGCGGGCAGCTCGGAGCCCATCGGCACGCCCCTGCGGTATCCGGCCGCCGCCAGGTCGGTCACGTCGGCGCTCCCGAGATCCCAGCCGCCGAACAGCCGGGGCACCAGCCGCACCCCGCTGGTGGCGAATGTCTCACGGCGCCGCAGCCCGTCGAACAGCGCGTCGCGGGTGTTCTCGGCGGCCCAGACCCCGGTCAGCCCGGCCGGGTTCAGCAGCGCCGAGGGCAGGCCACCCTCGACCACCCCGAACAGGCGCAGGTCGGCAGTGTCGTCGAGGTAGGCGTTCCCCCCGGCCCAGTCCCTGGCCTCGCTGTTGCCCGGCGTTCCCGAATGGCCGTCGTTCCCGCCGACGAACCCGATCGGGAACGGGTTGACCCCGATGCGGTCCTGCTGGCGCAGCCCTTCCTGCAGCCCGCCCCGCACAGTCGCCCACTTCATCTGACCGGTGGACGCGGTCGCCGCGCCGGAGACCTGCTGGAACGCCTGGGAAGCGACGATCTCGAAGCCCGCGAACGCGTCCTGGGGCGACAGCGCGGGCGTCGTCTCCGAGGAGCCCTTGCTCTGGAACATCTCGGCCAGCGGCTCCCACAGCGCCCGGCGCCGTGCGCAGGCCTCATCGATGTCCCGGCCGTCGCTGTAGCGGGGGTTATACATCTCGCCGTTGCTGAAGTTCGCGTTATGGGTGATCGCCACCGCGTTGTCCGGGCCGCCCGCAGCGGCCTCCAGCCAGTCCCACAGCTGCTCGGGATGGCTGGCCTCGTAGTTGCTCAGTGGCAGGTCGGGGACATCGTTGCCGCGGAAGATGATGACCCGGTGGAAGTTGACCCCGCCCGGCGTCGGCGTCCACTCAAACCCGTTCAGCGTCGTGAACCGGCCGGGCTCGTTATGGCTTTCCGCGATTTCCACGATCCGCCGCCAGATCGTCCGGCCCGCCTCCAGCACTTCCTTCTCCGGCGCGCCGATGTCCAGCCGGGTGGGATCGGGGCGGACCATCCCTGAGATGACCACCTCCACCATGTCGTGGACGTTCCGGCCCGGCCGTCGTCGCCGGGGATCTGCGTCGCGCGATACCGCTCCACCCGCTCCCGGGCCTACGGGTTTCCTGGGGTGTAGTCCGGGTCGACGATGAGCCCGTACTCGCCCAGCCACTCGGCATGCTCGGTGACCGCCGCGAAGTCCAGCGGGCGGGAAAGACGGTTCTCCTCGGCGTTGTTCAGCGACGAGCGGGCGGGCTCGCCCTTGGCGTAACGGAAGGCCTCGTCGGGGCCGTTCAGGGACGCGAGGACGAACGCGTCCAGCGACCATGCCGTGTGGACGTGCAGCTCCCCGAAGTAGGCGTTCCGCAGCGGGTTCGCAGGCGTGCTCATGCTCGTGTCCTCTCGGCGTGATCATGAAGGTGGGGCGGGTGAGCGGGCGTGCTGGCGGCGTCCGGCTCAATCTCGACCTGATAGGCGTCGCGGACCTGCGCGTAGATGCGGTCCAATGCTCCTGAGCGCCGCGCCGCGTCCAGGTCGGTCGCGATCCGGCTGGCGACCTCGGCGAAGTCCGGCACCCGCGCAGGCGCGCGCTTGGTCACTAGCACTAGGTGGTAGCCGTATACCGAGGCCACCGGGCCCGACCATCCGCCCGGCTCGGCCTCGAAGACCGCCGCGGCGAAGTCCGTGCCGAACCGGGCCTCCACCATGGGCTGGGTCCAGTCGCTGACCTCAGGAGGCACTGGCGCTGGATCGCCCAGCCCGCTCGGCCTCGAGGCTCCGCCATCGCGCATCGCGCCCAGCGCAGCCCCGGCCGCTGCGCGCGCATCAGCGCCGCGGGTGGCCGCGCTGAAAAACACCTGCGTGAACGAGACCGACGCGGGCAGGGCGTAGTCCACGCGGTGCGCGAGGTAGTGATCCATCAGGTCCGACTCGCTGATCTCCGGCCGGTCGCGGAGCGCGAGCATTTCCATCTTCTGGACCAGGCGCCGCCGCACGACCAGGTCGTCGCGATCGAGGCCGAGCGACAGCGCCTCCCGGTACAAGATCTCCTCGCGGACGAAGTCGGCCACGAACCGGTCCGACTCCGCGGCCGTGGGCGGCCGACGCCATTGCCGCTGCAGATGCTCATCCAGCCACCGCCGCTTAGCCGCGGTCACCACGACGTAACGGTCGGCCCCCGAAGCGCCCTCAAGCCGGAACGGGACCTGCTCTTCCTCAGCCGCGTCATGGTGATGTCCCACGCGCCGCGCACCCCTCCCGGGCCAGCTTAGCCACCGGCAGTCCCGAATACCCCGCCACCGGGGTATTTGCCGCAAGCCTCGCGTGGCCGGGCTGACAGGCGGATCACCCCGTACGGGTGATACCGGAGTTCCCGACCATTTACCCAACTGGGTGCATCAGCGCCCGCAGCCGGTCGGGGCGCAGATCAGCTGGCGGATCGGGGCTAGATTCTGCGGCGGCGGCCGACCCGGGGTGTGACGGCCGCGGCCACCACGGCAGTCTTCGCAACTGGTGCGCCGCGCCCGGGTGTGACTGCGGCGGCCACTACCGCGGTCTTCGCGACCGGCGCGCGGATGACGCCGACTCTTCCGACGCGTGCTGGCCTGAGCGGCATGTCAGTCTCCTACCGTCGCAGTTGCCTGGTCAGCCTCGATCGAGGCGATGATTGCCTGAATCGGGATCCGCCCGTCGGCGATCAGCTGGCCACCCGAGCGGCGGACTGCCGATGCGAAGGGCGCGGCCCACAGGTTCTCCCAGATCAGCACTCCAGCGGTGCTTCCCGGGTCCATGGCAGCTGCGAGGTGATCGACGTCGTCGGCAGCCAGGAGTTCCCCGAGCTCGGCCTCGATGGCCTGCAGCTCGCCGAGCCCGCCGATATCGGAGAGTTCCGTCGCCTCGACGGTTCCGTCGGCGTCCTTGGTGAGGATCAGTACATCGATCACGCGGATAGTCCGGGAGTTGACCAAGGCTACCAGCTCGGCCGCCATCTCGCCGGTGAAGTTGCTCGCACCGGCCGGGAACTCGACGACGACGTAGTCAACGGGGCCAAGGTCGTCCAGGGATATCTCGGTCATCATCAATCCGTTCGCTAGCCGGAACTGAGCGCTCCTGCCGGGCCAGCTTAGCCACCGGCAGTCCCGAATACCCCGCCACCGGGGTATTTGCCGCAAGCCTCGCGTGGCCGGGCTGACAGGCGGATCACCCCGTGCGGGGTGATAGCGCCGCTTCACTGGCCGCGCGGCATGGCCCGGAAGAAAGACGGAATGATCTTCACACCGGCTAGTGAGGCCAGACCGGCTTCCAAGCAGCCGGGCGGTTAGCCAAGGTCATCGTGCCATTAACATCCGGGCCGCCGATCCCCAGATGCATCTCGCTGCCTCCCAGCACGAGGTGGGTTCGCACATCGAGCGTGCGATCCGCGTGCGATAGTGCGGGGCAACCTGCGGTCACATACGGGCCATAGGGGGCACTCGCTGAGGCTGGCCCAAGTAATAGCCAGAAGGCGTTTACCCAGGTCAACACGCCTGCGGATCGGGTGGTCAGGGGCGGGGTCGAACCGCCGACCTTCCGCTTTTCAGGCG
>OCZU010003294.1_pt1 | contig 10210 bp, 6 predicted proteins | sample 1539001 | NCBI WGS metagenome assembly OCZU01 (sample SAMEA3539306, study PRJEB22396) | soil metagenome | biome: tundra; feature: field; material: soil | place: USA | collected 2010-05 | depth 0.15 m | reverse complement strand
ATGCGGGAAACTCCGTCGCAGAAAATGCATAGCACCAGCTTCCTGACCGCAAAGCCGACAGCCCGCGCGCGAGATCATCCACCTGCATCAAAGGCGCGGTGGCATAGATGCAGCAAACGGAAGTGACCTGCCAGCGTTGCTCCAATGCCCACCGAGCGGCATGTGCAATCACCTCGGTTGTCCCGGTGAAGTCGTCTGCCAGCGCCGCTGGCCTCACGAATGGGACCTCGGCGCCCCAGGCGGTTGCGACTCCGGCCACCTCCGCATCGTCCGTCGACACGACGATTCGATCAAACAATCCCGAAGTCCTCGCCGCCTCGATCGACCAGGCGATCATCGGCTTGCCGCAAAAATCGCGAATATTCTTTCGCGGTATGCGTTTGCTGCCACCGCGCGCGGGAATGACGGCAATGGCGCTGTTTGACGACGGGCGATTCATGAGAGGCGCGTTTTCAATTCCATCCGGATTGAGATGCTGCACCGATCACTTTGTTCCTGTAATCAGGTACAAAACGGGCTTACGGCCACACGGCGCCGACACTACGGGCGAGCCAGGAAAGGCCGAGCGTGATTATATACATGGGCTGGCGCTTGACACATCCCTCATGCCTAATAGTATTGAACGATGAAATAGCCGCCCATGGCTCCCCCGTACGAGGTCGTGGGATCCGCCCAAATGCGCACTTGATTGTGAGGGTTTGAGACTCCGGCGGACAATAAATTCGCAACATCGTACTGCACGATGATGCTGCGAGCAGCAGAGGCGCTGATCCCGCCGCCATCCGTGCCGTAAACAACTGACTTGTCGCCGTTGCCCACATGCAGCGTATAGGCGGCGGATCCGCCCGCATTCGCCGGACGGAAGACATAGATATTCACGATCAGCGCGTTGCTGGGGAGCGTGACACACCAATCGTAGCGCGCATCCGCAAACGGCCAGGATCTGTTCTGTGGCTTCACGGAAACCGTTTTCAGCCCCGGAAAATTGCTTGCGCGCCCGCCATTGTACCAGTTGAGATCGAAGTCGATGGCGTAGCGATGCGTGCGGATATCGCTCGGTACGAATCGATTGTTGTAGCATCCGCGCGCCGAGATCATTCCCCAAGCGAGGTTATCGCCGGAATCGGAGGCCGTGCTGCACAGGGAGGATAGATTCTCCGGCACATCGCATTCGGTGAAATGAATGGAGCCGGGTTCCCCGTATTGATCGCCGCCTCCGCCGCGCGGCCCACTGACCTGGTAGGTGTCACCCTGATTCTGCGTCAGCACGCAGCGATTGAAGGTGACTCGCGCCGTCGATATGTTCACTTGTTGCCGTGCGCCGTTGGTTGCGGTGATGTTGCATTCGTTTAAAACGATGTGGGCGCCGCCGCTGCCCGAACCGTGGTACACCAAGCGATTATTGGTACTATGCATCTCCGTCTGGATACCGTTGACGGTAAAGTTATTGTTGTTGTTGCCCAAACCGGCGCCGTCGATATTCAAAAAATAATGCGGCGTGCCGCCGTCATCCATGATGTAGCTGCCGCCGAATACTCGAAGTGCCCCTCCCCCTCCGGCGCCGATCCTGAATACGTCGCCATAAATGCTTTCGATATCGCAGCCGTGATATTCGATGTTCATGCACTGCGCACTGTTGAATAGATGCACCGCGTCATGAATCGCCGTGAATTTGCAGCTGTAGAATTTGTGCTCCGACCCCACGTTGCCCGTAAATCCACCTTCGGACGCGATCGCGGTATGCAAGTTCAACATCCAGCAACGAAAGAAGCGCCAGCCTTGATCCTGCTGAAATCTGAATCCGTTACCGTCGGCGGTGCTGTCGCTGGTGAACTGCAAGTCGCGCACTGTGACAAAGATGTACTGCTGTGTGGACTTCGCCTCATTATTGTAAAACCAAATTCGCGCGCCATTCGTCTTCAGCTTAAGGACGCTCGAGCCCAAGCCATCTCCCTCTATGATGAAGCCGCGCTGAAAGTCGGCAGAGTTGTTGAACACCCCGTCGCCGTCGACCAAGTAGGTGCCGCGCGGGATATACACGCGGCCGTGATCTCCCATGCCCGCGACGTTGTTGCCGGTGACCGCCGCTTTCAAACAGTTTTGTATCGCTTCAAACGAACTTGCGACGCCGGTTGGATCTGCGCCGTAGCGCAGCACGTTGCCGGGCGGATAGGTGCAATTCCTCGGCGTGACTCCGGAAGCGATTTCCGCTTTGGTTCTCGGATAGAGCGAGGAGAAGGTATCGTCCACGAGCGGGAGATTGTCGATTGTACCGCCCGGGATTGGGACGCCTTGCGGATCGGTTATTACCAGTTTGAGCACGCTACCCGAGGGTCCCCAGATCGATGCCGGTAAGCGGCCATCCGCCAAGAGCACGATTGGATTCGCGTTCTGGACGGTCAAGGTGGAGTCCGTGAACGTCGCGGCCCGGATCGAGGTACCCGCGACGTAAGTGTTGACCTGGTAACCGGCCTTCACCGTCCCCTGACGGGCATAGGCCTCGACAATGACTACAATCGGACTGAGAAACGCGCTCGTCATGGAAGTTATAGTGTAATCCTACATAAGCCGTGTCCCATCGTGAATGCGCCCCGTGGTCAGGCTTTTGCCGGCCTCGACCTCGTCAACTAAGGGCGGTGGAACCTTATCTTGCGCGACATCACGATGGCGCACATACGCCGGCGCGTGTTCATCCGGGCACCGGGTACCCGAGTTGGTTACCGCGATCGCGATGATGGACTGTGCGCCAGTCGATAACAGCAACGAAGATTCCTAGGCACTAAGTGCCCATCTGGCGTTATTATCTCTCGCGGCCTATTCTACTGACGCCGAGTAACTGAAGCGATCGGCTATCCACGCCCGCCGGCAATAAGTAATGTTACAAATCAAAAGGATAGCTTTTTATGAATCACCTTAGGCTATTGGGGTTTTCCGCGGTACTTGTGCTGGCTGGAGTCGTTGTGACTGCCGATCAGGCGACTGCGCAAGGTGCCCTCCCTGACGCGACGATTACCACAAACGTTCAAGGGCAGTTTGCCTCCCACGGCGTGACAGAAAAAACGCAAATCAACATCACGACGGTTCAGGGTGTCGTCACGCTGAGCGGAACCGCCCGTTCTCTGGCAGCGAAGAATGAGGCCGGCGACGTCGCAAAAAGGGTGCCCGGGGTAATGAGCGTAAATAATAATCTCGTGATCGATTTGGTCCCCGACCAAACGATCATGTCGGAAATCAAAGACGGATTTGAGGCGCACGGCGTGACCAAAGCAACCCATATCACAGTCACCTCGGTTCAGGGTGCCGTCACGCTGACCGGAACGGCCAACTCGCCGGCGGCGAAAGATGAAGCCGGCGACGTCGCCAAGGCGGCACGCGGCGTCAAGAGCGTCACCAATAACGTTGTGGCCCGTCCGTAAGACGTTCATCAATCACCGAAGTGACGGGAACGGCCGCGCTAGGCGACAGATTGTCCGAGCGCGGCCCTATTCGCCGCGGCGGCGTGGTCTGCGGTGCCCCCAGAGCGTGGGCGCGCCTATTGACTCAGATCGGTCGCGAAAAAAGAGCTGAGCGCAAGGTTTCGACCACATAATTTTGTTCGACGTGGCTCAGTCCGGGATACATGGGCAAGCTGATCGCCTCCGCATAGTACTGCTCAGCCTGCGGGCAATAACCCGCGCTGAAGCCGAATCGCGCATAGTACGGCTGCCGGTACACGGGGATGTAATGCAGATTTACCCCGATGCCGGCCGCGCGCATCCGCTCGAATACCTGCCGATGAGTGCTCTTGAGGTCGCCAAGACGCAGCCGCACAATGTAAAGATGCAACCCGGAATACCCATCCGGGTGTTGCCATGGCGTGGTGACCGGCAGGTTCGCCAGTAGTTCCTCATACCGCTCGGCGATGACATGCCGCTTTGCAAGATACTCAGGTAGCCGATTGTGCTGGCTCAGACCGAGTGCGGCCTGGATGTCGGTCATGCGGTAATTGAACCCCAGATCGATCTGCTGGTAGTACCAAGGACCATCTGGATCCTGAGTCATTTGTGCGGCCTCGCGAGTTATGCCGTGGGAGCGAAGGCGTTTCATGCGTTCAGCGATGTCAGCGTCTTGCGTCAACGCCATGCCGCCTTCCCCGGTCGTAATGATCTTGACGGGATGGAAGCTGAATACGGTAACCGCGCTATAACGACCGTTCCCAATGGGCTCGGAGCAGTAACGGCCGCCTATCGCATGCGACGCATCCTCGACGACGAAAAAGCCGTACTCCTGGGACAGCGCGTGAATTCCGCGCATATTGCAGGGTTGTCCGGCAAGGTGCACCGGAATGACAACTTTGGGCAGCCGCCCGGTCGCCTTCGACGCCGCGAGCTTCGTACGCAAGCAATCAACACTAAGATTGTAGGTGCGCGGATCGATATCGACGAAATCGACCGCCGCGCCGCAATAGAGCGCGCAATTAGCGCTCGCCACAAAGGTGATCGGGCTGGTCCACACAGTATCGCCAGGACCCACGCCGAGCGCCAAACACGCTAAGTGAAGTGCGGACGTCGCGCTATTGACAGCCACCGCATGCCGCGCCCCACAATGATCGGCCACGGTCCGTTCAAAAGTGGGAACCACCGGACCTTGAGTCAGAAACTCCGAGCGAAGTACTTCGTCAACGGCCTTTATGTCCGCTTCGGTAATTGCTTGACGGCCATATGGAATGTTCAAGATCTTCAAATCTTACCGATCTTCTCGCGGTTAAGCTCGATCCAGTCCTTGAGAGCCTGAACGCTCATCCAATCGGTATTATTGTCAGAACGATAATTGAAATCGGCGGCAACTTTGCCGCCGCCGCTGATGCGCGCCGGATCAGCGCTCCACTGGTGAATCGCCGGCAAAATCTTGTAGTAACCTGAATATTCATATGTATGCGGTGCGTCCTCGATACCGATCATTTGCTCGTGGAGCTTCTCCCCCGGCCGAATACCGACAATCTCGTGCCGGGCTCCAGGAACCGCGGCCTCGGCGATCTGCGTGATATTCATAGATGGAATTTTCTTGACATAGATCTCGCCGCCGACCATGTCCTCGAGGGCGCGCCAAACCAGTTCAACCGCCTGCTCGAGAGTGATCATGAAACGCGTCATGCGCACATCAGTAACAGGCACGACTCCTTTCCTCGTCAGGGACAGGAAAAAGGGAATCACAGAACCGCGCGAGCCCATTACATTTCCGTAACGCACGACAGCAAGACGAGTCTTGTTGCCGCCCGAGTAGGAGTTACCGGCAACGAAGAGCTTGTCCGAGGCGAGTTTGCTGGCGCCGTATAGATTGATCGGGCTGCTCGCCTTGTCGGTCGAGAGTGCCACCACCCGGGCAATCCTGCGATCGATGCAGGCGTCAATGACGTTCATTGCCCCCAATATATTGGTCTTGACACACTCGAACGGATTATATTCGGCGGTTGGCACAATCTTTGTCGCCGCCGCGTGCACGACATAATCGATGCCCTCCATCGCGCGCTCGAGTCGATCCTTATCGCGCACATCACCAATGAAGAATCGCACGCGTTCATCATTGCCGTACAACTTGGCCATCTCCCACTGCTTCATTTCGTCGCGCGAAAAGACGACTAGACGGCGCGGGTTGTGCCGGGCCAGCGTCATCGGTACGAAAGTGCTGCCGAAGGAGCCCGTTCCGCCTGTGATAAGAATGGACGCATTAGTCAGCACCTGGACTCCGCCGCCCTTGCGCATCCGGCACCAGCGTCGAGCTTCTTGCACGGGCGAGCCGCCACCGCAGCGTGATGTACGACAACCCGAGCAGCAGCCCGATCACCGCGCCGCCAATGGTGATCCAGGTCCGTTTGGGTCCCGTCCGTATTTCGGGCGGTACGGCGCCGTCGATGAAGTGATACGCATAGTCTCTTTGAACGTTGGCCATCATCTCGTTATTGATTTGCTCCTCGGTCAAGTGAGAAATAGCCTGCCGCAACTCCACCGTGTTCGCGTTTGCCATCTCCCGATTGAGATAGTCGAGACTGCTGTGTGCCGTACGTATATCCGCTGAGCGCATTCGTTCGTTGACCAAGTCGATCATGTCCATGGTCCACTTCGCGGCTATATCGGGCGAATACCATTCGACAGTTACGGTCACCAAACCGCTTTTGGTATTCTCATTTACAGTCCGTTTGTCCCTGAATCGCTTGATTCCCATTTCGAGCGTTGGAACCTTCACGCCGGTTTTCCAGCGTTTGGCAACCGGATCCCAGCGTTCGCTGTAAAGAATCGGCATCAAGTCATATTTCGTAATGAATTCGCGCGCAAGCCCCGGCGACATGAGCGTCGCCAGCGCCTCCACCTTACGGCCTCCGCCGCCGCCCAGATCGATGCCCGCCAACTCGGCGATTCCGCCAAGTCCCTTTTTCATAGAGTCGCCGCTGCTGTTGTTTTCGGCGGTGGGGGCAACGATGGCTTGGGCGCGAAACACGTTGCGCATCTGCAGCGATATCCCTGCGGCGATAACCCCCCCGAGCACAACGGCGCAAAGCAGCAGTTTCCAGTGGCCGCGAAGAATCGCGACCGTTTGGACAAGATCGATTGCGTCGTCGTCTTCATCGTCCTTCGGTGGGACGACCAAAAAATAGCCCGCCGGGGGACTTTCAAGACCCGGTGCAGCGTGCATATTGTCGTCTTGATTACGCATCAAATCGCAATCTGGTTACAACAGCGATTGGTCGGATTTGGTCGAATAAATATGCTGCTCGCACGGCAATCGGGGGTGAACAAGTCCATGGCTTTATCAGAGGGTATGAATAGCCAAAATCGCGATGGCCAAGTTATACATGATCGTCGTAACAGCCTGCCAAAGCGGCAAAGCGTTCACCCGCTCGGTGTCGAGCGGCACGACGATCGTATCGCCCGGTCGCATCTCGAACGATTGGGTGCGCCTGAACCAGCCTGTGCGGCCCCCGGTAACGACATCGCCATTCGCACGCACGACATAAATGCGCTTCTTATCCGCTTTCTGGGTGGTCCCACCGCTCTTGGCAACGTAGTCGCCGCGGGTGAGTCCCGGCTCGAATACGTGCGAGGTCGGACTCTGTACTTCACCCAAAATCGTGATCTCCTGCGTTTTCTTAGGTACGTACAGCTTATCGCCGTCCTTGACCAGGACATCGTCCGGGCCAGCGGATCTTTCCTTGTAAACACCCTCGACGTCGATGACGAGCCGGCCGACGGGTTTAGTGTTTCGTAGCTGGGCCAACAATTGCTGCCCGACCAACAGGCCGTTAGTTGCGGCCGCCCCGCCCCCGCCTCCGTTTGGGACGACGGCGCTGCTAGCCACTGCTTGGAGCGACAGGGCCGCCAAATCGCTCTGCATCCGATTGGCGAGCAATTCAAGTTGATCCTTCTCGCGCTTCTTGAGCTCTTCTCGAACGAATACCGCGCCATAGGGAAATGCGACGTCGGTAAATCCACCGGCCCGCAGCAATACGGAATGCAGGGTTTCGCCCTGATGAATGGGATATTTGCCCGGGAATCTGACCTCGCCTATAACTTCGATGATCCCGGGCTCCATCCACATCGGGATTGGCTTGATGATCAAGGCATCGTAGGGCTTGAGTAGAAAATCCGCGCCCGGATCGCCGCGCTTGATGGCTGCGAGATTCACGTCGATCAACTCGGTCTGGCGCGCGTCCCCATCGACTACCGCATAGCGCGTCAATTCCGCCTGGCCCCGATAGGCAGCGTCCTCCAAGCTGCCGCCGGCGCGAATCAAGTCGCTCACATGCATCTTGGATTCCAGCGGATATCGACCTGGGACTTTCACCCGCCCATCGATGCTGACCACTTGTTCAGGCCTGTCCGGCGTCGCCTGCAACTCGAGTTCTCGGATGATCGGATCCAAGATGCGGGCACGGGCCGGCTCCAGATTGAAAACCATGATCTCATCGCGCGGACGCAGTTCCGGGTCGGCGGCAGAACCGGGCGCGGCCAGTGCGCGCTTGAGATCCGCCGAAATCACTTCGATCTTTTCTTCCGGCGGCAACTGGCGGCGGATCATGATGTAATGAATATCTGCTTGCGGTTTCACCTCATCGAAGCTATTAAGGACGTCGCTCAAGCGCAGACCCACGCGGTATGCAAATGCCCCCGGTCGATACACGTAACCGGAAAGCTTCACGGAATTCTCGAGCGTCGGCCGGATCTCGGGTACTTTCAATTTGTCGCCGTTGTCCAACGGTGTCGATTTTCCCGCGGCCGTGGTCAAATCGATGTTGTGCATCTGCCGCAAGCGGGATGGGAGAATTCTCTCCAGTTGCCCGAGGCTCGCGTCCGCGTCGGGCAACAGACCTCCGGCGATTTCGATTGCCTGCTCCGCAGTCCTTTCAGTCTTCAACTCGTAGATAGCCGGGCGGCGAACCGACCCATAGACGGACACCGTGTTACCGATGGGCGGAATGAAGATGACATCGCCGGGCAACAGCTGCCGGTCGCCGCTGTTGTCACCGCGAAGCAAGAGGTCGTACAGATCGAGCGTCGAGACCAAGCGTCCATTGCGTTTCAATTGGATATTGCGCAGCGAGCCGGTTTCTTGGACGCCGCCGCTGACGAACAAGGCATTCGTCATGGTCGATAAGCCGCTTACCGTATATGAGCCCGGCTTCTTCGCCTCGCCCAGCACGAACACCCGAATCGAACGCAGATCGCCAACCGTCACGCTAACATGGCTTCCAATCAACTGCTTCGCGACGCGGTGTTCGATGGCTTCACGCGCCTCGTCGAACGTCATGCCGCTGACCATGATGGGCCCGAGTTTCGGGAAATTGATTCGTCCGTCCCGTTCGACCGTCAGCTCATACTCTGCCGGTTCATTGCCGTAAAGTTGTATATCGAGGGTATCGCCAGGGCCCACGATGTAGTCAACCGGGACCTGAATATCGGACACCGGTGCGAAGGTACTGGGCGCGCCCTCGAACAAATCATAGCCAAATGGCTTTAGCGCCGCATGACCGGACGGCATCAGGCGCAGCAGCGTCAATCGCACGAAGTATTTGTTGAGATCGGGATCAGAGCTGAGCGCTTTCGTCGCTTCGGACGCGGTCAGGCCCGCGATCGGCATCGCCGGCAGTCCGGGTAGCTCAAGTATTCCGAAGCGGTTGAGCTTGTACGGATTGTTGCTCAAGATTCGTTTTAGAAATTTTTCCTGGTCCGCCTTCTCATCGTCTGTTTTTGGTTTTTCGGTCGGCAGTGGACAGCGGCTCAAGTCAAACCAATTGAAGTTATTTTGATTGCCGTTGGAGCCATTGATGCCGCCGATTCCCGCCAATCCGCCTAACCCGCCCATGCCATTATTGCCGCTGTTGCCACCGATACTGCCGACCCCGCCGGCGCCATTCAGAGCGTTCAATCCGCCAAGAGCACTTGCGCCATTCGCGCCGTTTAAGCCGTTTAAGCCGTTTAAGCCGTTGGCGCCGTTGGCGCCGTTATTTTGATTGGCGGCGCCATTCTGAGTGAGGAGCCCGAAATTACTATGGTCGCAGACATCATTGATCGACCTCAATTCGATCATCAACGTGTCGTCGGCACGCAACTCCGGGTCCTCGTTTAACTGGCGCAGGATGCGTCCATCGCGCGTTTTAATATTTTTCTGGATCAGATCCTGATTCTCGGGAGGTTGGATCGTTTCTGGGGTTTCGAGCTTTTTATCGGTTTTTTTGCCGGTTCCGTTATCGTTTCCTATGATACCTTGGAGGATTCCCCCCGACTGGCCGCTCCCCGACAAAGTATCCTTCAATGCTTGCATCGGATCGGAGGTCTGCGCGGACGCCGTCAGCCCGACCGACAGCATGACGAGCAAGGCCCCCAATAACCTAGTTCGCATGGCGCGATCCCACAGGGATGGAACCAATGTCAGCCATCAGTGAATACAATCGATCTGCTGTCCGCGAATATGGGAATCTTGTCCGGTCGAGGGCGACCATCGAGAAAACGCCTTGCATTTTGCTTCCAAACCTCACTTGAATTCACTGATTTCACAGGAATCGCTCGCTGTTCCAGCCGCACATCATAACCTCTGCGCCGCAGAGGGCAACTCTGCGCCGCAGAGGGGCACCCCTGGGCACAAGCCCTACCGCTAAAGTCCAGCGGAAGGGCCTATTGCCGCTGATAATTCTTCTCCACCCACACCGCATAGTCGCGCCCGAGGAACGCCTGCCACC
>OCZU010003292.1_pt1 | contig 10211 bp, 11 predicted proteins | sample 1539001 | NCBI WGS metagenome assembly OCZU01 (sample SAMEA3539306, study PRJEB22396) | soil metagenome | biome: tundra; feature: field; material: soil | place: USA | collected 2010-05 | depth 0.15 m | reverse complement strand
TTCCTCGCGGGGCTGATCGCGGGCCCGCTCGTCGGGCTATCGTTCCGGAGAACGCTCGAGGTCTTCTGCCGCAGCGCGTGGCGGCTGCGGATGAGTGTGGTCGCGATCATGGCGATGCTGGGGCTGGGATATCTCACGCGATACTGCGGCATGGATGCGACGATGGGGATGGCGATGGCCCGCACCGGCGTGCTGTTCCCCTTCTTCGGCACCTTGATCGGGTGGCTGGGGGTGGCACTCAGCGGGACGGATGCCGGATCCAATGCCCTCTTCGGGAGTTTCCAGGTGATCACCGCCAACAAGCTCGGGCTCAGCCCCATCCTGATGGGCGCGGCCAACAGCGCCGGGGGAGTGATGGGTAAAATGATCGCAGCCCAGTCGCTGGTGATCGGCTGTGCCGTGACCGGGCAGGAGGGCAAAGAGGGCCTGCTTTTTCGAGCGGTGATGAAACACAGCATCGCGCTGGCGATGTTGGTGGGGCTGCTGGTGCTGCTGTATGCGTACGTGTTTCCGGGGGCGGTGCCCAACGGGCACCACTACTGGTGATCGGGTGCGGTGACCTTGACACATGCCGGGCGAAACTGCGGTGAAGTACCAATTCTTCGAGGAACTGCCAGGGCTGGCCGATCGCGGGCTCATCCGGAAGAGTCCCCACCCTTCCCTGCCCCTGGACATCTACAACTACACAGTCAAAGCCCAGTACCTGCCGGCCCGCGAGTGGACCGAGGCGCTCAAGGACTGTCGGGGGTTAATTCTGGACCGCCAAGGCCACATCGTGGGCCGTCCCTTTCGAAAGTTCTGGGAGTATCAGTTCGTGCTGAGTGAGGTGCCGATCACCGGCGGCGAGACCGCCGGCGCTACAACAGAAGCGTTTCACGTTTGGGAAAAGCTGGACGGGTCGCTCGGGGTGGTCTGCTCCTTCGAGGGCCGGCGGGTAAGCGCCACGCGGGGCCGATTCGATTCCGCCCAGGCCCGATGGCTGGCCGCTTACCTCGATCGGGAGCATGCCGACTTCGTCCCACCGGACGGCGAAACCTATCTTTTCGAGATTGTCTATCCTGCGAACCGGCTGGTAGTCGACTATGGGGATACCGCCGAGGTCTTTCTTCTGGCGGTGCTCGACAAAGACGCCCGCGACCTGTGGCCGGCCTTCGACCAATGCAGCCGATTTCGGAAAGCTCGCCGATTCGATGGTATCTCGGACTTCTCGCTGATCGATTCCGATCCGCGGTTTGCGGGAGGCGAGGGGTTCGTACTCCAGTGGGAATCCGGGATGCGCGCCAAGGTAAAACTGGCGGAGTACCGGCGGCTGCACCGGCTGATCACGGAGTTGAGCGCGCGGACGATCTGGGAGATGCTCCGCACGGGCCAGGGTACCAGTATGCTGGTGGACCGGGTTCCCGCGGACTTCGAACATTGGGTGCAGGAGCAGATCGCCCGGATCGCCGCGAGCCACGCCGAAATCATGAAATGGGCGCGGGAAGCCATGCAGGCCGCCCCGCCGGCCGAACCGCGAAGCGACTTCGCGCAGTGGGTGAAGCAGCAGAGATACCCCAAGCTGCTGTTCTCGCTGGCCGACGGAAGGGATATCACGGACACGGTTTGGAAGATGGTGGAACCGAGAGGCGCGATCACCTTCCGCACCGAGGGGGAGTGACCAACCAAGGAACGGGCGGCTTGCGCACAACCCCAGCCACTACCTACTATACAGAGAGGCCGATATGAAACTCTTGATTCTGTCCTTTGGTTTGGCGCTGAGCGCCCTGATGGCCGCGGAGGTTCCGCAGGCCGACATTTCGAACGGCCTGGTGAAGGTCAAGCTTTACCTGCCGGATGCGCAGCAAGGCTACTACCGCGCGACGCGCTTCGACTGGTCGGGCGTCGTCGCGAGCCTGGAATACAAGGGCCATAACTTCTTCGGCCAGTGGTTCGACAAGTACGACCCGAAGATCCACGACGCCATCACCGGTCCCGTGGAGGAGTTCCTGACCAACGTGAAGGGCCTGGGATATGACGAAGTGAAGCCCGGGGAGAACTTCGTCAAGATCGGAGTGGGGGCGATCCGCAAGCCGGACGAGCCTCGCTTTCGCCAGTTCAGCACCTACGAGATTGCGGATTCCGGCAAGTGGTCTGTCCGGAAGGGCGCCGACTGGGTGGAATTCACTCAGGAGCTCACCGATACCGCGGGCTACGCGTACCTCTACAAGAAGACCGTGCGGCTGACCAAGGGCAAACCGGAGATGGTGCTGGAGCACAGTCTGAAGAACACCGGTAAGAAGACCATCGAGACCAGCGTCTACGAGCACAACTTCTACATGCTCGATGGGCAGCCCACAGGTCCCGATACCGTGGTCCGTTTCCCCTTCGAGCTGCGTGTTAACGGTGATTTGCGTGGCCTCGCCGAGGTGCGCGGTAAGGACTTCGCGTATCTGAAGGAGCTGGAGAAGGGGCAAACCGCCGCCGGGGACCTGGAAGGATTCGGCGCCACGGCTGCGGACAACGATATCCGCGTGGAGAACCGCAAGGCCGGCATCGGCGTGCACCAGGTAGGGGACCGGCCACTCTCCCGGATGTACTTCTGGTCCATCCGCACCACGGTTTGTCCGGAAGCCTATATCAGCATGAAGATCGAGCCCGGAAAAGAATTCACGTGGCGGATCGCGTACGACTTCTATACCCTAAACCAATGAAACTCATCCGAAGTTTGTGCCTGGTGGCAGCCGCGCTGGCGTGCCTGCCGCCCGCAGCCATCGCCCAGAAGGGCGAATTCATCGCGTACGTCGGCACCTACACGCGGCAGAACAGCAAGGGCATTTATGCCTGGCGGTTCGATGCGGCGACCGGTAAGCTGACTTCCATTGGGCTGGTCGGAGAGACCAGCAACCCGTCGTTTCTGGCGATCCATCCGAACCATCGCTTTCTTTATGCGGTGAACGAGAACAACACCTTCGAAGGCCAGCCCGGCGGGAGCGTCAGCGCCTTCTCCATCGACGCGGCCACGGGCCAGTTGAAAGCGCTCAACCAGGTCTCGACGGGCGGTCCCGGTCCCTGCCACGTGTCGCTGGACAAGACCGGCAAGTGGCTGTTCGTGGCCAACTACGGGGGTGGCAGCGTGGCGGCTTTTCCGGTCCACGACGATGGCAGCCTGGGGAAGTCGTCCACGTTTGTGCAGCACACCGGCTCCAGCGTGGACCCGCAGCGCCAGCGCCGACCCTACGGACATTCGGCCAATCCCTCGCCGGATGGCCGCTTCGTACTGGTCGCCGATTTGGGATTGGACCAGGTGCTGACGTATCCCATCGACAAAGTCAAAGGCATGGCCGCAACGGCCAATCCCATCGCCAAGATCGCGCCGGGCTCCGGACCGCGCCACATGGCCTTTCATCCCAAAGGCAAGTACGCGTATCTGGCCAGCGAGATGGCGGCCACAGTGACGGCGTTCTCTTACGATTCGTCCAAGGGCGGGCTGAAAGAGTTGCAGACGATTTCCATGTTGCCCAAGGACTTCACCGGGACGAAGGGCGCGGCGGAGATCGCGGTGCATCCTAGCGGAAAGTTTCTGTATGCCTCCAACCGCGGCAGTGCCGATAGCATCGCGGTGTTTTCGATCGATGCCGCCAAGGGAACGCTGACGTCGGTGGAGTATGTTTCGACCGGGGGCAAGAACCCGCGCAATTTCGCGATCGACCCGACGGGAACTTATCTCTTCGCCGCGAATCAGGATTCGGCAAGCGTGATCGTGTTCCGGATCGACCGCAAAACGGGGAAGTTGACGCCAACCGGAGATAAGCTCGACGTGCCGTTTCCGGTGTGCGTGACGTTTTTGCGGGTGAAGTAGGAGGGAGGAGGTCTGCATGATTCGCAAAATGAGACGGAGTATCATCCGAACACGGCTCCACGTAGTATTTGACATACACATCTCCGGTGTGTAAGCTTCCAGTGTGAGCAAGCGCATCAACATCATCCTGCCGGATGCGACCGTGGCGGTGCTCGACCGCGTCGCTGCCAAAGGCGCTCGGAGCCGGTTCATCGACCGGGCGGTGCAGCACTACGTCGAAACGCAGAGCAAGGAAAACCTCCGCGAACAGCTCAAGGCCGGTTATCGGGCGAATGCCGAGCGCGACCTTGCGATGGCCGCCGCGTGGTTCCCGTTGGAAGAAGAGGCCTGGCAAACGTTCGAAGCCTCTCGTAAGCCGAGTAAACCCACGAAGACCAAACGAGCATGACGTTTCCGCGCAGGGGAGAGATCTACCTGGTTGAGTTCGACCCGGCTCGCGGCCACGAGGTTCAAAAGACGCGACCGGCCGTAATCATCCAGAACGACATCGGAAATCGGCACAGTCCGGTGACAATCGTGGCCGCTGTCACCTCAAAACTATCGCCAACGCCCTACCCGGTCGAAGTAGTCATAGCGCCCGGAAAAGGGAATGGCCTCACGCTGCCATCAGCCATCCAGTTGGGCCAAATCCGCTCCATGGACCGCGAACGCCTCGTGAAGCGCATCGGGGCGCTTGACTCGCCGACCATGCGAAAAGTCGATGAGGCGCTGAAGATTAGCCTCGGATTGATTGATCTCTGAGATGCGGGAGAGCGCGGCTTCAAGGGCGAGAATTCTCAATTCGGCAGGTCGTGTACCGGCCCCACGATGTTAGAATCGCGGGATAACCGAAAAAGCGGACCAACTATGAGATTCCTACTTCTCTTCCTGGCCACCTTCGCCGCGGCCCAGGCTGCGGACTATCAGCTCAAGGCCACGCCAGGCACCGTCGCCTGGGGCTACTACTGGTACAACGCCAAGCCCGTCCTGCGCATCAAGTCGGGCGACACGGTCGAGATCCAGACCATGACCACCAGCAGTCCGACTTCGCTGGCCAACGCCGGTGTCAAACCAGAGGACATCCAGGCCGAGCTGAAAGCCATCTACGCTCAGGTCAACCCCGACAAAGGTCCCGGCGGCCACATCCTCACCGGGCCGATCTTCATTGAAGGCGCGGAACCGGGCGATGTCCTGGAAGTCCGCATCCAAAAGATCCAACTCTCGACGCCCTACGCCTCCAATGGCTTCAGCCCGCAAAGAGGCGTCCTGCCGCCGGAGGATTTCCAGCGAGCGCGCACCAAGATCATCCCGCTCGACATCGAGCGCAACGTCGCCAGATTCGCCGACAATATCGAGATCCCGCTGCACCCCTTTTTCGGGAGCATGGGAGTGGCGCCCGATGAAATCAAGGGACGCGTCAATAGCGCGCCGCCGGGAGACCACGCGGGGAATATCGATAACAAGGACCTGGTGGTGGGGACCAAGCTCTTCATCCCCGTCCACGCTCCCGGCGCGCTTTTCGAAGTCGGTGACGGCCATGCGGGCCAGGGGAACGGCGAGGTGGATATCACGGCCATGGAGACGTCCCTGGTGGGCACCTTTCAGTTTGTGGTGCGCAAAGACATGCACCTGAAATGGCCCCGAGGCGAGACCCCCACCCACTGGATCGCCATGGGGCTCGACCCCGATCTCACCCAGGCCCTGATCCTCGCCGTTCGGGAAACCATCGATTTTCTAGTCGCCGAAAGGCATCTCTCGCGCGAAGACGCTTACGCGCTGGCCAGCGTGGCAATCGATTTCAACGTCACCCAGGCGGTGGATGGCACCAAGGGCATCCACGCCATGATCCCCAAGAGCATTTTCAAATAACGGAGCCCATCATGAAGAGCATGAATCGATGGCTTGGCCTGCCGGCATGCCTGCTGTTCGCCGGGTGGTTGGCCGGCCAGGAACAGCCCAATCCGAAGACTCTCATTCCGCCGGCGACGATTCAGAGCATGGTCGACGAGGTGAGCGGCACCCTGGCCTACCAGCACATTCTGGATCTCGCGGGGTATGAGCACGACCGGCTCGAAGAAGAGTACAAATCTACCTACCGCGAGGCCGCCTACATCGAGAAGATGGCCAAACAGTACGGCATGGAAGACGTTCACATCGAGCGCTTCAAACTGCCCAACAAGACGTGGGACGGCGAAGTCGGCGAACTCTGGCTGGTGACTCCGGAGAGGCGCCTGATCCTGAGCTACCGCGACATCGCCGCGGCCGATGCTGCCGGACGCGGCGGCGCCGGTGGCGCCGGTGGTGGAGGTGGTGGAGCGGGCGGCGGAGGTGGACGCGGTGGAGCGGGCGGCGCCCTGGCCGGTTTTTACGCCCAGGAAGCTCGCCAGTTTGCCGATGGAAAACGGTCGGTGCTGGAGATTCGCGACGCCATCAGCGCGGAGTTCGGCCCGGTAGACTCCGGCAAAGTCCTGGAGTTCTTCAAAGGCCAGGCCGCGGCTTTCGAACTGAAGCCGAAATAGCCGCACGGACCACCCAATTTCTCATTCCATGAAGAAAAAAGCCAAACGTCCAGCGGCGACCGGGCTCCTGCTCATCGCCCTCTTTAAGTTGGTGAAGGGGATTCTCCTGGTGGCGGTAGGGATCGGAGCTCTGAAACTGCTGCACAGAGACGTCGCGGCTGTTGTCACCCACTGGGTCGACATTCTGAGGGTGGATCCCGGCAACCGCTTCATCCATCGGCTGGTGGAGCGGGCATTCTCGGTGAATCCCAAGCAACTGAAGGAGCTGAGCGCCGGGACTTTCTTCTACGCATCTTTGCTGCTCACTGAGGGCGTGGGGTTGCTCTTACGGAAAAGCTGGGCGGAATACTTTACGGTGATCACGACTACCGTTTTCATTCCGCTCGAAATATATGAGTTGGCCCGGCGTTTCACGCCGGCCAGGCTCGGCGTGCTCGCGTTGAATGTCGCGATTGTGTGGTACCTGGTGCGGCGACTGCGCCACAGATCGACAGAAGAAGCTCGCAGCTCTCAGCGATCCGCCGCGTGAGGCTGACAGACGACAAAAAACCGATCGTCTGTCCCACGCGAGCCCGTGCCCCTATCCATGGTTATTGGCGTCCTGTAACCATTTCCAATCTTGTGTACTATCCCGCGAGGCCGTAGATTCGTAGTTCGACTATGCGCCATTTTCTATTCTCGGCTTGGGCAGCCGGCCTGATTGGGGTTTCCATCGCCGGCGCGCAAACAGTATCGCGCAAGGAGCCTGCCCAGTACGCCGTGACGGAGCGTGCCTCTCGCGTCGAGGCGCCGCCACCGGGTATGCGGCTCGGCCTTCCGAAGCCTCGGGAGTTCGCTCTCGCGCCACTGAGCGGCCCTGAGGTTGCGGTTCTGTCCGAGCCGGGTCCCCGGCTGAGGTTGGGGGTGCACCGCAGCCTGCCGCCCGACGTTCTTTCCACTGGCCGGTGGGAAGTCACCACCGAGGGCGCCCGTACATGGCGCATGGCCATCCGCTCCCCCGGCTCGACTGGGCTGCGGGTGGAGTTCCGCAACTTCTCCGCCGGCGACGGCAACGTTTGGCTCCACGATGGCATCCACGTTGCGGGCCCCTACACCGGCCGCGGCCTCTTCGGCGACGGTCACTTCTGGAGCGCTTCGCTTCCCTCCGATTCCATCGTGCTGGAATACCAGCCGAGCCCGGACGCGCCCCAGGAAGCCGTGCCGCCATTCGAAATCCGCACCGTTGCGCACCAAGCCCGCGGGCAGCGGCCCCGGGCGTCGCTCCGCATTGGCGCCGCTCCCTTGCCCACGCCGAATGCCGGCACCCCCGATCCCGCCGACTACTGCCACCTGGACCCCAACTGCTACCCCGACTGGAAGAGCGCGATGCCCATGGTGGGGCAGATTACGTTTGAAGACACCGGCGTGGAATACCTGTGCTCCGGCTCGCTGATCGGCACGCGCGACAACAGTTTCAAACCCTATTTCCTGACCGCGGGCCATTGCATCAACACCGAGGCCGCCGCCCGCAGTATCGAAGTTTATTGGACCTATCAGACCTCCACGTGCGGCGGGACTCCGCCGGCGAGCCGCGAGACCAGCACGAAATCGACCTTGGGCGCCGACCTGATCGACTCCGGCACCATTGAACAGGGCGATTACAGCCTGGTGCTGCTCAAAGACATCCCGAACAACGTGACGTTCTCCGGATGGGACGTTACCGATCCGCCGGTTACCACATCACTCGTCGGGGTTCACCATCCCGAAGGCTCCTGGAAGCGCATCTCCTTCGGCGAGCGCGTGGGCGATGAGACGGTCGTGGTGGAAGATTCCACCGCTCCAGGCGGCGAGTACCTCCAGATCCTGTGGGACAAGGGCCGCACCGAGCCTGGCTCCTCGGGTTCCCCGCTGTTCTCAAGCCCGGGCGTCATTGTGGGCACACTGACGTATGGCCCCTATTCCCCGGACGCATCCGCCTGCCAGATCGACCCGAGCATAGACGGTTACGGCCGATTCTCCAACGCCTATCAATTCTTGAAGGACTACCTGGAGGATCTGCCCGCCGCCCAAGTGAACCCCGATAAGACGGGTCTGAGTTTCACAGTTGCGAACCACGCCACACCGGCCGGCCAGACTGTGCGCCTGACTACGCAATCCTCAGGTACGATCGCGTATAAGCTTCGGGCTGATGCGACGTGGCTCCAGGTCTCTACAGTAACTGGCAATCTCTCGGCGGCCGCGCCGGCGACGGTGACCATCACCGTCGATCCATCGAAGTTCGATCAAGCCGGACAGTACTCCAGCACTGTCTCGATTTTCTCGGGTACGGCGGCGCCCGTATTTATCAACGTCACAACCACCGTTACCGTGAGCCAGTCCAACGTGGTGGCATCTATCGCGCCAAGCCAGGTTCAACTCACTGGCGGACAGTGGAGTTTCACCATCCGGCTGGCCGAGACGGCGGGTGCAGCGACGCAGGTTACCTCCGCGAAGGTCAACGGAACAGACTACTCATCGAGCATCAAGAGCTGGTTCGGAACCGATCGGATTGCCGCGAAGGGGGCCATCGAAGCTCCGCTTTCGGGGACTGGCGTGTTCCCGGCCGGCACCCAGTATTTCGAGTTCCGGGGAATCGACGATTCCGGCCAGCACTGGTACCGCACGGCAACGGTGAGCTTTCAGTAGCGGCGTGCAGATCGGAGTTTGATGTCGCTTTGCAGATGGTGAAAAGGAGCCCGGACCAGCCTACTTCGGCTCGACGGCGACCACCCATAGATCAGTGTACCCGAGGTTTTGGCCGATATGGGTGCCGCCGCGCCGCCACGTTACCTCGCCTGTCGTGAGTGTTGATGGTTCTTTGCGCCCGTCCGAATAGACGTGTTCCAACGTCGCGCCCGAAAGGCAGATGACAACCCGGTCATGATGCGTGTGCTGTGGCTCATCCGTGTGAGCGGGGATGCGGATGCTATATGCGCGTGTATATGCGTTTTCCACGAGCAGGGTGTAGTTCGGTGCAAGGCCCTGCTTCCCCCACGTCTCTTGGGAAGCGGGGCACACAAACAGCACGAGCGCATAATGAAGTTCCGCCGCCCCCTCGTTTCGGATGGTCCATACATTATCCTCGAAGAACCTAGTCTCACCGCGTACAACCACAACCTTTTCGGGCGGTTTGCCTATGGGTGTGATCTCGAATGAACCCGCCTGGAAGAATACGAGCACGCTGGGCCTGCCGGAGGATGCCGCCTCTCCAGGCTGGAGGACAACATCGTACGCGGTCAACTTGTCGTTGCGAATCTTCTGGCTGATGTTGGGATCGGCCGACACCGCCATAAGCGACAGTATGAAAAATAGCGCGACTTTCAAATGTGACACCTCTCGCCATTATCGCTCTGCCATGGCTGGCCGAGCGACGGCAACTCCACCGATTGCAATGCGGCTCCCCGGCGTGATCGAAGATCGAAGATGGAAAACGGCGATACCGGAGAGTGTCCCTGGAGGTTTCGGGTCATTTCTGTGATTCCAGGTACGCCCCGTACAGCGAATCTGGTCCGTCAACGAAGAATTCAACGTATCCGCACTTGCCGCAGACACAAGCGCGCAACACCGCGCGCTGGGCACGTTTGAAGACAATCGCGTCCGGGTGAATATCGATGCGGAGCATGACATCCTGATCCGAACTCTCGACACTGCAAATCACACGCGCACCGGGAATCAGTTGAGAATGGCCGCATTTGACACATCTATTCGCAGTGGTCATACCCTCAATATAATCCCGCGCCACTGTGCCGTGGGCCACCGCCGGGGATGCGCGACTCCTACGTCTCCGCCCCGTGAACGGCAATCCCAGGGACCATGGGCACTCCGACGGTCGTAGCGCACAAAGCGCTCGCACCGAG
>OCZU010003291.1_pt1 | contig 10211 bp, 11 predicted proteins | sample 1539001 | NCBI WGS metagenome assembly OCZU01 (sample SAMEA3539306, study PRJEB22396) | soil metagenome | biome: tundra; feature: field; material: soil | place: USA | collected 2010-05 | depth 0.15 m | reverse complement strand
ACGCTCCCCGCCGCGCCCGCGGATGGGAATCCCGGCTCGCTGACTACGCCCAAGGGCATCTGCCCGCTGAAACATACCGACGTCAAGGCGAAGATCAGCGGCCCGCTGGCGCGCGTGACCGTCACCCAGGAGTTCGAAAACCCGTTCGCCGAAAAGATCGAAGCCGTCTACGCGTTCCCCCTGCCGCCCGATTCAGCGGTGGACGACATGACCATGCTGGTGGGCGACCACACCATCCGCGGCCTCATCAAACCGCGCGAGGAAGCCCGCAAGATCTACGATGACGCGCGCCGCGCCGGGCAGGTCGCGGGCCTCCTCGATCAGGAACGCCCCAACATCTTCACCCAGGCCGTCGCCAACATCATGCCGGGCGCGAAGGTCAAGATCGTCATCAGCTACGTGGAAACCATGCCCTACGAAGCCGGTTCCTACGAGTTCAATTTCCCCATGGTGGTGGCGCCCCGCTACATGCCGGGCCACGCCATCGGCAAGCAGGGCGGCGGATGGGCGCCCGATACCAGCAAGGTGCCGGACGCCTCGCGGATCTCCCCCAACGTGACGCCGGAAGGAACGCGCGCCGGGCACGACATCTCGGTGGAAGTGAACGTCGAGGCCGGCGTGCCCATCGACGCCCTGGAATCCAAGACCCACGACGTCGCCGTGGAGCGCCCTGGAACGGATCGCGCCATCGTCCGCCTGCGGGATAAAACCACCATTCCGAACAAGGATTTTATCCTGAAGTACGCCGTGGCGGGCAAGCGCGTGGAAGACGCCGTGCTCACCCACAAGGCCGCCACCGGCGGGTTCTTCACGCTGATGCTGCAACCGCCGGAACGGGTCACCTCCGAGGAGGTCACACCCAAGGAGCTGGTCTTCGTGCTGGATACCTCCGGCTCGATGTCGGGCTTCCCCATCGAGAAGGCCAAGGAGACCATGCGGCTGGCGCTCGACGGCCTCAATCCGCGCGACACCTTCAACCTCATCACCTTCTCCGGCGACACCCGCATTCTCTTCCCGCAGCCCGTAGCCGCGACCCCCGAGAACATCCGTGCCGCGCGCCAGTTCCTGGATTCCCGCTACGGCAGCGGCGGCACCGAGATGATGAAGGCGATTCGCGCCGCGCTGGCGCCCTCCGACGACCAGAGCCACGTCCGCGTAGTCTGCTTCATGACCGATGGCGAAGTGGGCAACGACCTCGACATCATCGCCGAAGTGCAGAAGCACGCCAACGCGCGCGTCTTCGCGTTTGGCATCGGCAGCTCGGTGAACCACTTCCTGTTGGACAACATCGCGCGCTACGGCCGCGGCGAGGTGGAGTACGTTGGGCTGCATGACGATGGAACGGCTGCCGCCCGCCGTTTCCATGAGCGCGTCCGGAACCCTCTGCTGACCGACATTTCCATCGACTGGGGCGGGTTGCAGGTGACCGATCTCCTCCCCTCCCGGATTCCCGACCTCTTCGCGGCCAAGCCGGTCGTGATCTCCGGCCGCTATGCCGCCGCCGGCAACGGCGTGATTCGCCTGAAGGGCAAGATGGCCGGCCACGATTTCGCACGCGAAATTCGCGTGAGCCTGCCCGCCTCCCAGCCCGAGAATGACGTGCTGGCCACGCTCTGGGCGCGCCGCAAGGTCGCCGACCTGATGAGCCAGGATTTCGGCGGCCTGCAGCGCGGCTCGGCGCGCGAGGATCTCAAGGCGCAGATCACGAAACTGGGACTCGATTTCCGCCTGATGACGCCGTTCACCTCCTTTGTGGCGGTGGAGGAGAAGACCGTCACGGAGGGCGGAGCGCCCCGTCGCGTCGAGGTGCCCGTGGAAATGCCCGAGGGCATGAGCTACCAGGGCGTGTTCGGCACCGGGATGGAGATGGACGAGGCGCGCGCGATGAATGCCCCGATGGCCATGCAGGCCATGTCGGGCTACGTGGGTGGCGTGGTCGGAGGCATTGTCGGTGGCAGACCGCAAGGCCAGCAGGGCACACCCCGAAGCGACCTGAAGCGCGAAGCGGTCCCGCCGCCGCCTTCGCCCAAACAGGCGATATCGGCACCCCAGCCCACGCCGGCAAAGCTGGACGCCGTGATCGCGGCGGTCATCCAGCGCGTGAAGAGTGGCGCGCGGCCCGGCGTGGATGAGGCCCGCTTCGTATTCGGCGACCAGGCATACATCCGGGTTACGCTCAGCGACGCGTCCCCCGCCGCCATCGAACAGTTGCGAAATGCCGGGATGGTTGTCACGAAGTCCGAGGGCAACGTGATCGTCGGCCACGTGCCGCTGGCCAGCCTCGAAGCTCTTTCGAAGCTCCCGATGGTAACCTGGATCGCGCCCCGCTAGCCGCTAGTTCGCAGAGTATGGTGACTGGCTTCGCTGTCCCGAGGCCCTGCTGTTGGGCGGGCCGGACAGCGTTGCCCGTCACCATAGGTCATCGCCGCGGACGCAGAGGCTACTCCATCTTAAGGCGGCGGATACCGGAGACCTGGTCGAACCCTTTGTCGAAGGTGGCAATCCACTCCACGTCATGATTCAACATCACCGCAGCGTGGATTGCATCACGGGCGGAGATGCTGGTGGTCTGGCAGAGAATGTCGCGTGCCCGGTCCGTTTCCGCGAGCGTCACACCCAGGACAACCGGGCAGATCTCGACAAACAGATCGTAAACCTCATGCGCCAAATCCCGGCGGCCAATGGAGGCGTACCGGTAGAGGATTTCCTGCAATGCCTCGGTGCTCGTGCAAGCGTCGAGTTCGCCTTTTCGAACCTGCGTGAGAACACGGCGTGCGGGCTCACGGTTCGCATGCTCCACGCCCGCCACATACATCGGGATATTGGAGTCGAGGAAAACTCTCAAAATCGGCCGGCCTCAATCTCGGACAACATTTGCTCGATGTCGGCAGTCGGCGCACCGAGCGATGCCAAACGATCGACTGGACTCGATGCTCCACCCTTGGCCGGCTGATGGAGCGCTTCCCGCAAGGCTCGCCGCACCCATTCGCCCTTCGACACGCGGCTGCGCTGAGCAGCTTTTTCGAGTTGAGTATCCAGCTCAGGCGGGATCAATACCTGGAGACGGTGGCTCATATGATCATGCTAACATGCTCCACAACCTGCGAAACTCCCTGCACGCGGCGCGAATCGACTCGTCATAGAATATTAGTAGAACTATATGCTCAACCGTAGACAGCGCCGGGGCTTCTCCCTGATCGAATTGCTGATCGTGATCGCGTTCATCCTGATCATTATCACGATGGCGGTACCCAAGTATCAGAAGATCATGATGTTTGGCCGCGAGACATCCGCGATGAATTCGCTTAAGACAATCTCCGCGGCGGAGTTGACGTACCAGTCCCAGTACGGTCGTTTCGCGGCCTCGCTCGCGGAACTGGGCCCGCCACCCAGCGGCGCGGCCAGCCCTGCAGGCTCCGAACTGATCGGCAACGACCTCGCGAACGGCACAAAAGAAGGGTACAAGTTTACCGTGGCGGCGATACCAGGAGGGTACACCGTTAACGCCAATCCAGTCGTGTATGGCAGTGACGGCAGCCGGACTTTCTACTCGGATCAGACCATGGTTATCCGCGAGAATTACGGACCCGAACCGGCCACGCTCAGCAGCAAAGAACAGCGCTAGCTGCCGTTTTTGGTGGGTAGCCTCCGGCTCAAGGCCTCTGTCAGGCGCTTTGACTCGGTACTACTACCGCTGTGCCCAATATTGATGGCGGGCTTGTACCATCAGGCCCTTTTGTCTGGCGGTCAACTGGATGGTGCGAAACCCGGAGAGGGTGACCGGCTTATCCGACACGTAGCCCAGGCTGTACTGGTTGCGTAGTTCCTCTTGCAGAATATCGAACATCCGGTCCACGGTCTGCTTCTTCGAAACCTCAAAGAAGCTACCGCCGGTTTCGTTCGACATGCGCTGCAAGACGCGGCTGCCGTCGTGGCCTCCGAGAAATCCATAAGCGCCAGGGTCGGAGTACAGGATCGAATAGATCAGTGTGTCGGCGCGTTGGGCGGCTTCCACCGCATCCCGCAGAGTGCCGTAGCTGCCGAAATCCACACCATCGGAGAGCACGATCAGCGCCTTTCGGCCCTTCTGCTTTTTCATAACCTCATCGGACGCCCGGACCACGGCATCGTAAAGCAGCGTGCCGCCGCCGTTCTGCATGCGCAACTGGCGCATGGTCTCCGTGTCCACGTAGGCCAGCGCATCGTCTAGTTTGGCAACTGAGGAGGTGAGTGGCTGGCGCATCTGCACCGCGCTGTCGAACTGCATGATGAAAACCTGGTCCTGGTTTTCCCGCACCACCTGATCCAGGAAGCGCAGACTGGCCCCGCGCTCGGCGTCCAGCACGCGCCGCTGGCTGCCGCTGGTGTCTACCATCAGGCCGAGCGTCAACGGCAGGTTGCTCTCGCGCGCGAAATAGCGGATGGTTTGCGGACGGCTCTCTTCGGTTAGCGAAAAATCGTCCTGGCTCAGGTTGCCGACGAGCGATCCGGTTTTGTTCCGCACGGTCGCCAGAATGTTGACGACCTTTACATCCGCGGAAAAGACTGGATCGTCCTGACCGCCGACAAATCGGACGCCGCCCAGAGCTGCGGCAACCCGGAGAACTTCGCGTCTGGTGACAGGAACCCGCATGGGAAGGTACTCGGTTGTCCCTCCCTATTCTCGCGCAAGTTCCTTATGTGCCGAGATCCGCGTTCTTGATCGAGTATTTGGCGGCCAGTGCCGTGACCGCGTCTGCAACGGAATCACTGGGTGCCCGGTAGCTTTGGACCACGGCCGTGAGCTTATCGATGGTGGGTGGGTACGAATCGCCCTTATAGTCGCGGCTTTGCCCCAATGCTTCAAAACCGGTGGCGGAATCGGCCAGCGCCGCCCGGAGTTCCTGGAGAAACCTCTGCCGCTTGGTCAGTTGGCCGATCAGGGTATCGCGGACACTTTGAGGGTACTCCTGATGGATCGCCTGATCGTACACCGCCTGGCGCACCAGTCCGATTTGCGCGCTGATCGTCTCGGCCGATTTGGCGAGGTCTCGCGCCACGGATGCATTCTGATTCAATTGATCGGCGCGGCCGGCACCATTAGCCGTAATGGACTCACACCAGCCCCGAACGCTACCGATGAAATCCTTTTCGAGACCATTGCTCTCGGCAAAACCGGCGCGCTTTTCCACCAGCACCTTATAGAATCCGACGGCTTCCCTTCGCTCCTCCTTGCCACATCCGGAAGAGAGCACGATGGCTGCCGCCAAACAGCAACAACGCAATTTCATATCGCCAGATCCTTTAATCTGGAGTTGCCTTACTATAGCCCCTTTCACCAGCGGCGTCTATCGGGGCGAGGGCCGGATGCAGCCTGGTTCAGTGCTACTCGTTACGTTTTGTGTGGGCGCAGGCAGCCTTGAAAACGATCTGGTAGCGCCGGCGATCTTGTCGCCGGTCCCGGTCACCGGCGGCAAGACCGCCGGCGCTACCTCAATCCGAACCGTACGAAATGTCGATCACCTGCCGGGTGTAAAGCGGGGCCACGGAATGCCGGAAGCGGCCAGCCGATCCGGCCAGCGCCTCGGCCGTCAGTTCCCCCATTTCTCGCCGCGTATAAGACCTGCGAATGGAGACACAACCATCGGCGACCACCACCGGGGATGCGAAGGGAGCGACGAACATCCGAAACAATGCCAGCGGCAATGGGTGGCGCACCAGGTCCAGCAGAAGAAACCGGCGGGAGAAGCGGCCCACGTTGCGAATCAGGCCGATCACGTCCTGCTCCGAAAGATGGTGGCCGAGATACATCGAGAAGGCCAAATCCGCTTTAGGCAAGGGATCGCGAACCGCATCGGCCCTGATAATGGGAAGTTGAATGTCCCGCTCCCCGCGCGGCGCCACATCCACCCCCACCGTTTCCACCCCGAGTTTTTGCCGGATCTCACGCAGAACCCCGCCGGCTGCGCAACCGATGTCCAATACGCGCCGCACGGGCAGCGGGTCATGTCGAATGGCTTTGACGATGAATGCCGTGTCGCCCAGGTAGCGATGAATTCTGGTGAGCTGGCGGTACGCCTGATTCGCTAATGCATCGGGAACATCCGGCCTATCCAGGATTTCCCGTTCCACGGCCCGCTTCATCGCAATCCGGCTTGCTGGTTCTGCATGGGTCTCCGAACGCATTATATGCAATTGTGACACGGGCATTCTTGCCTGTGTTGGTTCTCTCCCCTGGCCGCCTTTCCAAAAAAGGACACTCCATCGAGTGTTTCTCGCCCGCTGTTTCGCGGAGAATGGATTGAGAGCGTGTCGTGGAGAGAATCCTGGTTATCGGTGGAGGTCCGGCCGGTGCGGCTGCCGCCATAGCGGCGGTTTCCGAAGGCGCGTCCGTCCGCGTCGTCGAGCGGTCTCGCCATCCGAAGCACAAGGTTTGCGGCGAATTCCTTTCTCCCCAGGCTTGGCACGTACTGGATCTCCTGGGGGCCGGCAACCTGGCGGGCCTCAAGCCCGCGCCGATCCGCAGGTGCCGCCTGCGCTTCGGCGATCGCGAGAAGCGGTGGAACCTGGTCGAACCCGCTGCCGGCCTGAGCCGCTTCGAGTTGGATCGGCTGCTTCTGGAGAAAGCCGGCGCTTTGGGCGCGGTCATCTCCCGCGGGGAAAGCGCCGTAGCCGGGCAGGCAGATGGCCGGGCGGCCTCCATCGTTCTCGCCCTGGGCCGGCAGCCGGCGGCCTCACCGCATGATCGTCTCTTCGGTTTCAAAGCTCATTTCGAAGGTCCGTCGGACGATGCCATTGAGCTGTTCTTTGGAGCACGCGGTTATGTCGGTGTCAGCCCGGTCGAGAATGGGTGGACCAACGTCTGCGGGATCGCGGCCGAACCCGCACTCCGCCGGCACGGCTTCCACGTGGATGAGTACGTGGCCGCCTTCCCTCCTCTCGCCGAGCGCCTGCGTCCCCTCCGCCGCCGGATGGGGTGGCTGATGGCCGGCCCGCTCTCGTTTGGGCCAGTTGCCGACGCGCGGCACAACCAGCGTATTTACCCCGCCGGGGACGCCCTGGGATTCGTCGATCCGTTCACCGGTTCCGGCATCCTGAACGCCTTGTTCACGGGTCGCATGGCGGGGCTGAACGCAGCCAGAGGGATTCCCAGCCGGAACCATATCCGGGAGTGCCGCTCTCTGCTGGCTCGGCCTTTCGGAATCTCCGCGATGTTTCGTAAGCTGCTGGAGTGGGACTGTGCCTGGCGTTTGGCTGCCGTGACGCCGGGCCCCTGGCTTTTCCGATTGACACGAGCCCACCTCCCCGAATGAGGAACCAACACGCATGAAAAAGCTGATTGTCTTCGACCTGGATGGCACGCTTGCCGAGAGCAAATCGTCTCTCGATGCCGAGATGTCTACGCTGCTCACTGCCCTTCTCGGCATTGTGAAGGTAGCGGTCATTTCCGGCGGCAACTGGCCGCAATTCCAAAACCAATTGCTCTCGAACCTCCCCCTGGACGAACGTCTGCGGGATTTGTCACTGTTGCCCACATGTGGAACCAAATTCTACGAGTATCACTCGGGTTGGAACCTGCTCTACTCGGAAGAGTTCACCGCCGAGGAAAAAGTCAAGATCATCCGCTCGCTGGAGAAGGCGATTGAGTTAGCCGGATTCAAGCCGGAGAAGCTCTGGGGCGAAGCGATTGAAGACCGGGGAAGCCAGATTACCTTTTCCGCACTAGGTCAGCAGGCGCCCTTGGAAGAAAAGAAGAAGTGGGACCCGGATTTTGCCAGGCGGAAGAAGATCAAAGCAATTCTGGACACGTTCATTCCCGAATTCTCCGTCCGCATGGGCGGTGCGACCTCGATTGATGTCACCAAGCCGGGCATCGACAAAGCCTACGGTATCGGAAAACTCCGGGACACTCTCGGCATTCCAATCCACGAGATGCTGTTTATCGGGGACGCGTTGTTTCCGGGTGGCAACGACTATCCGGCAAGAGAAGCGGGCGTGGTCTGTATCCAAGTCAGGGATCCCGACGAGACCAAACGGGTGATCGAAGCCATCATCGCCTGTTCGTCTAACCTTTAGTGGGGCCGACCCCCCTGGGCGCGCACCCTCCGGGTCCGCCGACCCCACGGCCGGCTTCCCCGCCCTCGCTTTCTCCAACCCTGGCCCCTGGCCGTCGTTGTATCCTGTATCAATGCCGATCGAGTCAAGAAAGTTGGACCCTGGGGTTGCGGTGATCAAGATATCCGGCCGGCTGGTATTCGGCCGCGAGGTCGACGGGCTGGAAGCGGCGGTCAACGATCTGCTGAAGCAGGGGCAGTCGAAATTCGTATTCGATCTGTCTGCCCTGGATTACGTGGACAGTTCCGGCATCGGCACCATCGTATCCTGCCTCACCCACATTAAGAAGGCTGGCAGCGAGTTGCGGACCGCCGGCGCCAATCCCAGAATCCAGCGCCTCTTCACGATGACCGGTGTGGACAAGCTCCTGACCCTCTACGCCACGGTAGCCGAAGCGGCCGCCGGATAGCCCGCGGCAGATTGGGGGAGCCCCGAATCGCGCACCCCGTTTTGCGTTGGTCTGATGGTAATCGCGACTCTGCACCGGCTTGCGCGTTCCCGTGCTACCAGATAGTGTTCTTGTAGTGCGCCCGAATCATTCTGTCCGAGGTGATCAACGGTGACTCGTTATTCGCATGGGCGTTGGCAGCAATCAGCCGGTCGCCAGGGTCGCGGGTCCAACTCATAGCAAGGGCGCTGCTCACGACCGCGGACATGGGCATCTGGCAAACGTTCAAGCCGATCTGTTGCGTGAGGTCCGACAAGATACGGTTGGCTCCGTACTTTAGTTTCCCTTTCTCATATAGCATTTGCACTTCCAGGAGCGCCATCGGAGAGACCACCAGGTCATCGGTGTCGATCTGGTGCTGAGCCTTCGACGAAATCCGATTGGAAAGGCCGCTGTGCAGGAAGATGAGGGTGTTCGTATCCAGGTACGTGGGCATTAAATTTTCGACCAGTCTTTTTCCATCTCAGCGTTCATCTCATCCTGCAATTCCCGGCGCGCAGTCTCCAGTTCGTCCGGCGAAACCAGCAGAGTGTCCCGCTTGACGATCCGAGACATTTTGGACCGCGGCGGCGCGGGCAGCGTGAGGCGGATGGTGTTGCCCTTGTGAAGCACTTCCACTAGCTCACCGTTCGCGACCCGGTCCATGATCTGGAAGAGGTTCTTCCGGAAATCGGTTATGGTCACCTTCATAGTGGTAGTGTACATCATTAACGTACATTACGTCTACAATTGGTGTACATTGTGGCGCATTTCAGACCTCAATTCGCCGCATCATCTCGTCTTCGGTTCCCCTGATGTATCATGGGCAATCGCCCGATCTCATGAGGCTGCCGCGTGTGTACCCGATTCTCGACACCGCTTCCCTGGAAGTGCGCGGCATTGCCCTTGCCACTGCGGCCGCGGCGTTCCTGGAAGGCGGCGCGGGCATCCTGCAGATTCGCCACAAGGGCCACTGGAGCCGCGAGTTTTTCGAAGCCGCCAAACAAGTGGCGCGCCTCTGCCGCGAAGATGGAGTAGACCTCATCGTCAACGATCGCGCCGATTTCGCTCTGCTGTTGGAGGCCGGCCTCCACGTGGGCCAGGACGATCTGTCCCCGCGCGACGCCCGCAAGCTCATGGGTCCGGATGCGGTCATCGGCTTCTCCAGCCATTGTGCCAGCCAGCTTTCGGCCGCGGGCGGCGAACCCGTGGATTACGTGGCGCTCGGCCCGGTCTTTCGCACCGCCTCCAAGCGTAATCCCGACCCGGTGGTAGGCCTTGACGAGGTCGGGCGCTGCCGGGCCCTGCTGGACCAACCGCTGGTCGCGATCGGCGGCATCACGCGCGAGAATGCTCTGGAAGTTCTGAACGCCGGCGCCGATTCCGTGGCCGTCATCGCCGGCCTGCTGCCGGGCCCGGATGGCCCGCCCCCGACGGCTCAATCCCTGCGTAAACGGATGGAAGAATGGCAACAACTCGTGAAAACGGCTTAGTCAAAGGCCTTGGCCTGATGTCCTCCACCACCCTGGTGATGGGGTCCATGATCGGGTCTGGCGTGTTCATCGTGGCGGCGGACATTTCACGCCAGGTGCAGTCGCCGGGGCTGTTGATCATGACGTGGCTGGTCACCGCCGCCCTAGATCGGAAGAGCACGCGTCTGAACTCCAGTCACCTTGTAATCTCGTATGCC
>OCZU010003290.1_pt1 | contig 10213 bp, 9 predicted proteins | sample 1539001 | NCBI WGS metagenome assembly OCZU01 (sample SAMEA3539306, study PRJEB22396) | soil metagenome | biome: tundra; feature: field; material: soil | place: USA | collected 2010-05 | depth 0.15 m | reverse complement strand
TGATTTCCGTTAAATATCCAACCGCGCTCACTTCGATATCGTAGACCCCGAATACCAACTCCATGGGCGCTTCAGCGCGATCATCGGTGGTCTGATAACTCATCGTATGCGAGGACTGGTTGGTGGCCTTGACGACGGCCTGCCGGTCCAGCTTGGTCTTGCCATCCGGCCCGTATACGGTAGTGATCAATATCGACCCGCCACTCCGGCTTTCATAGCTCCGCGTCGTGTCGGTCGTCGAGCCGATGCTGTTGAACCCGTCACCACGCTGGGCAAAACCAAGTGCGGCGACAAGAAGGACGAAAGAAAGGGTCGCAACGAAACGGCGGGGCATCATGTGACTAACCTCCGAGGGGCACAACACCGTGGGAGATCGAGTTTCTCATGCGCATATAGCGGGGTCAAGGCTTTATTACGCGTCTTAGCCTACCTGAAGGGCACTGCTCCAGCCCCGACTGGAATCTCGAATCCGACCTCACTTTTCGAGCCGTGCAGCGAATAGTCCGATAGCCCTTTCCCGATTTTCTGGAATTCGGCATAAGTAGTATGCCTGGCAAAATTCGATAAAACCTATAAGGGTCGCGCATCTGGCCAAGGCGCTTTGGCCACTTTCCAACGGCTATCGACGAATGACTTTTGTGCAGCTATAATCCATTTGGCGTCATCTACCACGTGTGTAGCGACGCGCACAGGCTCTATCCGTCTACTTTGCGGAGGGGCACTGGAGGACACTGTGAGTCTCACCCCCATCGGCGGTCTTCGTCCCAGCCATAAGACCACCATCGCCACCATCCGGGAAAAGAAGTTTCATCGGGAACCCATCACTTGCCTGACCGCCTACGACTATGCCACTGCGCGGCTGGTGGACGAGGCCGGCATCGACATCGCGCTGGTCGGCGATTCGCTCGCCATGACCATGCTGGGCTACGAAAACACGCTTTCGGTCACAGTCGACGAGATGCTTCATCACGTCAAGGCTGTACGCCGCGGGGTTAAAGATGCCCTGCTCATTGCCGACATGCCTTATGGGTCCTATCAAATCGACCCTACACAAGCGATTCAAAATGCTACCCGCTTCGTGAAAGAGGGAGGCGCTGAGGCGGTGAAGATGGAAGGCGGCGAGAAACGAGTCGACGTGATCCGGCGCGTGCTGGATGCCGAAATTCCCGTTGCCGGGCACATCGGTCTTACGCCTCAGTCGGTCCATAGGATGGGTGGCTATAAGGTCCAGGGCAAGACGCTGGATGCCATCGAGCAACTCATGCGCGATGCAGTCGCGCTCGATCGCGCGGGAGTGGCCTGTATCTACCTGGAAGGCATTCCGCGCGAAGTCGGCGCCATGATTACGGCCGAAGTCAAAACTCCTACCATCGGTATCGGCGCCGGCCCCGATTGCGACGGCCAGGTGCTAGTGTTCCACGATCTGGTCAACTTGACGTTTGGACACCCCGCAAAGTTCGTCCGCCGTTATGGAGACGCTGCCGCGCTGATCACACAATCCCTGCTGGCCTTCAAGGCTGACGTCGTCTCGCATCAGTTTCCCAATGACAGCGAGTCTTATCATTTGCCCAAGGAAACCGGGGCCGCACTCGAAACGGTACTGCACCGCAAGCGCGCCATGCAGCGATAATAGCGAGGGGAGAAGCCTCGTTGCGACATAACTTACGAGACGATTTGCGCGACCTTCCGCAAAACCAGATAGCAACTGCCGGCGCGATGATAGCCATGATCGTTCTGCTGGGGATCCTCATTGCATGCTCGAAGCCAGCGCCGGCACCCGAGGCCGAGACGCGAACGCCAACGCCAACGGGCTTGGAGTCCATTCCCGCCCCCGATCCCTCAAAATATCCTCCCCTGCGTAATATGGGCGGTTGGCAGAATCCGTACCTGGTCGTCCGCGCGGACGGAATTGGATTCGTCGACATGTCCAACCGCGAGTTGCATATTTTGAAGGTGGAAGAGATTCCGGCCGAACTGGTTTCGCTACCGTCCAGCGCGTGGCCCTACGGCCGCGTCGTGCTCATGACGCAAGCCATTCCCAAGGATGCATCCGATCAGAGCAAGGCAGATCTGCGCAAAAATCGCGCTCTGCTGATCGGCACGCTTAAAGAGTTGGACGTGCAATTCCAAGAGGCGCCCTGAGTGTTGGCGAGCGGAGCAGAGCTCCGCCACCACACGCCCTTGGCATAAACCATGAAAATCTGCTCGACCATTCGGGAAGCCCGCGCCGCTTACGGCGCTGCTCTCATCCGCGGCCGCTTGGGCCTCGTCCCCACCATGGGCGCTCTGCATCAGGGCCACTTGTCATTGGTACGCTCGGCCCATTCACAATGTCATGTGGTGGCGGTTTCGATCTTTGTGAATCCGACCCAGTTTGGTCCGACGGAAGATTTGTCGAAATATCCGCGTCAGTTCGAGCGCGATTGCCGGTTGTTGGAACAGGAAGGCGTCGACCTCCTCTTCGCCCCGTCGGTTGAAGAGATCTATCCCCGGGCCAACGAAGCCGTCACCTGGATCGTCGTCGAAGGCCTCAGCGAAAAACTCGACGGACGCTCGCGGCCGGGCCATTTCCAGGGCGTGACCACGATCGTCGCGAAACTGTTCAACATCATTCAGCCCGAGGCCGCATTTTTTGGACAGAAAGATGCCGCGCAGCTAGCCATCATTCGCCGCATGGTGCGAGACCTCAACCTCCCCGTGGAAATTGTCGCCTGCCCGATCGTTCGGGAACCCGACGGCCTGGCGATGAGTTCGCGCAATGCTTATCTGAGCCGGGAAGAGCGCGTCCACGCCTTAGTGCTGCATGAAGCTTTGCTGCACGTCGAGCGGCGTTTTCAAGCTGGAGTAAGAACGGCAGCGGCGTTGATCTCTGCCGCCAAAGAAGTCTTCGTCCGCCAACCGCACGTTTTGCTCGATTATTGCGAGATTGTGCACCCCGACACGCTCGATCCCGTCGAACGGATTTCGCAAGAGACTCTGGTGGCCGTTGCCGCCTATGTTGGTTCTACGCGTCTGATTGACAACCTTCTGCTGAACCCCTAGCTAGGCGTATGGCGCTTCGTGATTCTGGGTCGCGTTATAACCTGCCCTCTTTACCTCGGAGTCACAAAGTCCCGGAGGACTGTGCACTTTAGAAACCAGAACGCGAAAGTTCGGCAAGCTACCGGTTTCCTGAGTGTCTCCGTGACTCCGAGGTAAAAAATCAAATCAGGACGATCCAAATTCTGGGTAGTGGGTCAGTATGATCATACTGACCCACTACCAAATTCTGCATTCCATTGACTTGCCCCCCAGCCATCCGTAAGATTTCATCCCTGTCGAGGTGAAGGATGATAGGCGAGGTTATCTCGCATTACCGCATCGTCGAAAAACTCGGCGGCGGAGGGATGGGTGTTGTCTACAAGGCTGAGGACACTCGCCTGGACCGTTTCGTCGCGTTGAAATTCCTTCCCAAAGATGTGGCTGGAGACCGGCAGGCGCTCGAGCGATTCCGCCGCGAGGCCAGGGCTGCGTCCGCGCTTAACCACCCGAACATTTGCACCATTTACGACATTGGCGAGCAGGATGGCAAAGCGTACATCGTCATGGAGTTTCTCGATGGCGCAACGCTGAAACATATCATCGGCAACCGTCCGATGGAGCTGGACACGCTGCTTTCGCTCGGAATCGAGATTGCCGATGCGCTTGACGCGGCCCACGCTCAGGGAATCGTGCATCGCGACATCAAGCCGGCAAATATTTTTGTGACCAAACGCGGACACGCCAAAGTCCTCGACTTCGGTTTGGCCAAGGTCACGCCCTCCGCATCGCGATCGTCCCACGCGTCGGGAGTTACTCAAGCCACGGTCGCGGAAGAGGACCTCACCAGCGCTGGTTCCGCTATCGGCACGGTTGCTTACATGTCTCCCGAACAGGCGAAGGGGAAGGAACTGGACACCCGGACTGACCTTTTTTCGTTCGGCGCGGTGCTCTATGAAATGGCCACGGGTATGGTTCCATTTCGCGGAGATACTTCGGCGTTGATTTTCCAGGCCATTCTCGATCGCGCGCCGATTTCGCCGATCCGCTTGAATCCCGACCTGCCTGCGAAGTTGGAGGACATCGTCAACAAGGCGTTGGAGAAGGATCGCAATCTGCGCTACCAGCACGCCGCTGACATTCGCGCCGACCTGCAGCGGTTGAAGCGCGACACCGATACCGGACGCGCCGTTGCGGCGAGTTCCGGATCTGTAGCTGCGGCTAAGGATTCGGGATCGACGCCCGCTGTTCAGCAGACGCCACAGCCAGTTTCGTCCGGCTCGATGGCGGCAGCCGCGCCAAGTTCTTCGGCTGCAGCGATGCCTGCGAGTGGAACGGTGCCCGCTGTTGAGAAGAAGTCGCGGACCGCACCCATCGTCGCCGCTGTCGCCGTCATCGCCGCCTTAATCGCCGGAGGTGTATTCTTCCTCTCGCGCTCCCGCCCTGCCAACACGCTGACCGAAAAAGACACAGTTGTTCTGGCGGACTTCGTCAATACGACGGGCGATCCTGTCTTCGATGGAACTTTGAAACAAGCGCTTGCTGTTCAACTCGAACAATCGCCATTTCTGAATATTCTTCCCGAGTCGCGTGTCAACGAGGCGCTTAGTTTTATGGGACGCAAGCCGGGCGAGCGCGTCACCAACGATGTCGCGAGAGAGATCAGTGTCCGCGAAGGCGCGAAGGCGGTGCTCTCCGGCTCGATTGCGAACTTAGGCAGTTCCTACGTGATCACACTCTCTGCGATGAACGCGCAGACGGGAGACTCGCTTGCCCGTGAACAGGTCGAGGCGTCAAGTAAAGAGCAAGTCCTCAAAACGCTGGATAGCGGGGCCTCCGCGCTGCGTGCCAAACTTGGCGAGTCGCTCGGTTCGGTGCAGAAGTTCGCCACTCCGCTCGAGCAGGCGTCGACGTCTTCGCTCGACGCGCTGCAAGCCTACACACTCGGGCATAACGCGCACCAGAATCTGAATGACGCAAAAGGCATTCCCTACCTCAAGCGCGCGATTGAACTCGACCCGAATTTCGCCATGGCCTACGCGACCCTCGGCGTCATCTACGGCAACCAGGGATCTCAGAGTTTGCAGCGAGAGATGCTGCAAAAAGCCTTTGATCGCAGAGACCGGGCCAGCGAACGCGAAAAGCTCTACATCTCTTCGCACTACTACGAATCGGCCACGGGAGAAATCGAGAAGGCCGCGGAAGTTTACGAGCAGTGGAAGCAAGCCTACCCGCACGACAACATACCGGGCGATAATCTATCGCTGCTTTACGGTGGCACCGGACAACTGGAAAAAGCTCTGGTCAACGCGCAACTGGCGATGCAAGTTGACCCAAAAGATAAGTTCGCCTACCAGAACGTGTCCGGCGTTTATCTGGCGCTTGGGCGTTACGACGAAGCGCGGGCGGTGATCGAGCAGGCCAAGCAGCAAAAAATGGATTCGGCGTCGACCCGGGGGGTCACCTACCAACTGGCATTTATTCGCGGCGACGAGGCAGCCATGCAGCGGGAGTATGATCACGCCGAAGATGCCGGCGAGCAGGTTTTCCTTTTGTCGTTTCAATGCCAGGCAAAATACTTTCAGGGTCGGGTACGCGAGGCGCGCGAGGTCTGCAACAGCATGGCGCAGATGGGGGACCAGCACCAAATGAGTGAGTTCGTGGCGAGCTTGCGCACGACGCAGGGCGCCATCGAGGCGGAATTCGGCTATCCCACCGAGGCCCGGCGCCAGACGGAAGCCGCACTGGCGGTGCCGAACAACAAATTTGTAAACCTGGGCGCCGCCGCCAATTTTGCGCGACTGGGAGACGCGGCGCGCGCGCAGAAGCTCATCGCCGATCTGGCCAGGGAATATCCCAGCGACACAGTTTTAAATAAAGCCGTACTCCCGCTCGCTCGCGCCGTGATTGAACTGCAAAGCAAGCAGCCATCCAAAGCGATCGACGAACTGGAGAGTGTGCGACCGTTCGAAATGTCTGGCGGACCTACGGCGGCCACAGACTTTTGGCCCATGTACCTGCGCGGCGAGGCGTATCTCGACCTGCACGACGGAGCGAAGGCTCAAGTCGAGTATCAAAAAATCGCGGACCACAGAGGGCTCAGTCCGATGAGTCCGCTCTATTCTTTGGCACGCCTGGGCAGCGCGCGCGCTTACGCCCTAGCGGGAGATACGGCCAAGTCTCGGGCCGCGTATCAGGATTTCTTAGCCTTTTGGAAAGATGCCGATCCCGATGTTCCGATCTTGAAGCAAGCGAAGTCCGAATACGAAAAGCTGCGCTAATATACACAGAACCTTCGAAATTTCCGCTGCAGTACAATTCCCGCCTTTCTACCCTTTTCTCCCGATGGAGCTTACCAGGAAGCGGGACGTAGGCTCGGATGTGGCAGGTATCGTACAAACAACAACGAAGTGACGTACACCCAACGCACGCAGCCCGTGCTCAGGAGAAATCATGAATAAGGATCAGGTTGAAGGCAAGGTCGATCAAGCCATTGGAAAAGTTAAGCAAGGTGTGGGAAATGCCGTGGGCAATGAAAAGCTCGCTAACAAGGGCGTAGTCGAGCAGGCGAAAGGCGCAGCCAAGGAGACATGGGGGAACGCTAAGGACGCGGCAAATAAGGTCACCCAGTCGCACCAAGAGAGCGTCCACGAGAAGGCCAGCGACACGCGGGCTAAGGTCAGCCAAACGATCGACGATGCGAAGGATAAGGCCAAGAATAAAATTGACGATTTTAAGGAACGAAAGTCTGCATAGTCAGTCCCGAAACGAAGGGATTCTCGGCGATTAGATAACGCAGCGGAAATTCCGCCGCCTTGACGATTCCGATCCGCGCCGTGATCGCGACACGGCGTGGACGGTAACCGTCATCGGCGATTCGGAGATCGGAACGCGCGCTCACCAGGCTCTTGCCGTTATCGCGCGCGCGGGTGATTTGCAGCGCTTCGGCCAGACGTCCCGGACCGGAAGAGATTTTCTTAAGAAAAGAGACGCTCGCGAGGTCCGCCGATTTCTTGGTTTCTATTCCACGCGCTGCTGCCATCTCTTCGACGCCACGGACCGGCTGCAGCGCCCGGAACAGAACTCCGCCCGCCACCCCGTCCGGCATGCAGGAAACATTCAGACAATAGTGAACGCCGTAAATAAAGTAGACATAAGCGTGGCCTGGAGGGCCGAAGAGAACCGCATTACGCGCTGTTTTTCCTGCTGCGGAATGGGCGGCGGCGTCGTCTGCCCCGAGATAAGCTTCGGTTTCGACGATGCGCCCTGCCAGAAGTCCATCTGCCGTCCCCCGGATCAGCAACTTTCCCAACAAAGCTCGCGCTACTTTTCGAGGATCGCGATTATAGAAATCAGCTTTCAGCAACGTTGCGCGGCAGGGCGAAATCATGTTGGTTCGATGCAGCGACCCTCCTACGCCGCACCCGTCAAATATTCCAGCACTTCATCGGCGTGCCCTTCCGCTTTCACGTTGTTGAAGATGTGTTGGATCTTTCCGTCGGGGCCGATCACGAACGTCGTCCGCGCTATGCCTTGCACCTTCTTGCCGTACAGGTTCTTTTCTTTCACCACGCCAAACAGGTTCGCGATCTTCTTTTCGGGATCTGCCAGCAGCGGGAATGGCAGGCTGAACTTTTCCTGAAACTTCTTCTGAGAAACCGAGGTATCTTTCGAAATTCCGAGCAGTACAACGCCCGTTTTCTTGATGGCCGCATAGCTGTCGCGAAAGCCGCAGGCTTCCTTGGTGCATCCCGGCGTATCGGCCTTAGGATAAAAATAAAGGACCACCGTCTTGCCCCGAAAGTCTTTTGAGGCAACCTCTTTGCCGTTCTCGTCCGTCGTACTGAAGTCTGGGGATTTATCATTGACATCCATGGGTATTTTTCCTCGCCGCTCTTCGTTATATCGTAAGCGTCTACTCGCCGTCATCTCGTTCGCCTTCATCTGGGCATTGCCAATCTGTTTTAGCGGTGACCAGCTCCACGGCCAGGAACCCGTAACGCAATACGGACGCAAGACTCCACCCGACAAGGGGCCGCGCGCGCTGGGACTGGTCCAGCTTTCCGGGAAAAAAGCCCGCATCATTCCCATCGCCATCCTGCTGGACGGGAAATTCTACGATGCCGCCTCCTATAAAGCGTCGCCCGTTCCGATGGCGCTCGACTTCGGCATTGTCTATGAAGGTTTTCGCACCGGAGTTTCGCTGGGAGTCTTCACCATTACCCAGCCCGGACAACTCAACCATAACTGGATCGCCGAAGGCACCTGGCTTCCCGCGGGAGCGATCGACCCGAACAAACATAAGAAATTCACACCTCCCGTAATCGCCGACGAGGATAAGGACGGCCCTCCTGTACTCCACCGTCGAGCCGAAGCGGCTGACTCGGAAGACAAAAATCAACCCAAGAAAGATCCGGATAAGGATAAGGCGAGCGACAAAGACAAAGATCAAACGAAAGACGACAGGAAGGACGAGCAAAAAGCCGCGCCTCCTTCGGCGTCGCCTTCCTCGACCGCAGCCGGTGCGCCCACTCTCTCCAGGCCTTCGGAAACTGCGAAGACAGCCGCAATTCCAGAAGCGGCGAAGCCATCCGCTTCATCTTCCGATGCGGACGAGCCGATCGCCGATCCGAGCCGTCCCAGACTCCGAAGGGGCAAACCTGCCACCACCGCGCGCCAAGAGCCTTTTGCAACATTCGACTCCGGGGACGCCTTGCCAGGCGCAGCGCCGTCGGGAGGAGCTTCGTCCGCCAAGGACGAAGCGTCCGCAAAAACTTCTACCTCATCTTCGCCCATCATCATGGTCCCGGCCATCTCCGATGCTGGCGGACCCGATCCTCGCCCCTATACCTACGATTTGAAGCCGGAGGAGGAAGCGAGCTACCGCGTCAAGATGCTCGATCTCGCTGCAGCTCAGCTTCGTACTCATGCGGGCGCCACGTCGAATACCAAGCCACGTTCCGCGAAATCTTCCGGCAAGCCTGCCAAACCGCCGCAGTTGGCCTTCGACGATGTCAATTTGCGCATCTTCGATCTTTCCACTTCGAACGAGCCGGTTCTTGTACTCTCGGCAAAAACTCATCCCGTCACACCTGCTCCCGGCACGAACGGAACCGTCGAAGAACCGAAAGAGATCACCCTGATCGCGCGCAGCAATCTTGAAAACGATCTACAAAAGCTATTCTTCTCGCAAACCGATTCGCGGCATCTCGACGTTAGTCCCCGCATGGAACTGATCGATGCCGTGGACGCGGATGGCGACGGACGCGGCGAATTGCTTTTCCGCCGCACGTTTGACGATGGCAGCGCCTACGCCATTTATCGGGTCAGCCGAGACGGGCTATGGCCGCTGTTCGAGGGAACGCCATGAAGCAATCGGGGCATCGGGTGATCGGGCCATCGGGTGATTGAAATTCAAAACCTGCCGTTGTGACAGCAGCGATCGAGGTGGTGATTCTCCGAGTGTGTATCCTAAAAACTGCGCGCCCACAGCCGCGCGGAATTTCCACTTGCCAGACGGTACCAATCTGGTTACTATGCAGCAATCTTTTTTTTCGATTTGAGCGCGCTAACGAATTATGAATATCGGCGAGACCATCCGAAATTTCCGGCTCCAGCGCAGCATGTCCCAGGGCGACATCGAAAAGCGCACTGGCCTGTTGCGCTGCTACCTGTCGCGGGTTGAAAACGGCCATACGATTCCTTCGCTCGACACGCTCGCCAAGATCGCCGGCGCCATGGATCTGGCCTTATCCCAATTCTTTTCCGAAGGCAGCAATAGCAACGGCCACAAAGGGTTGCCGCAGCTCTCCGACGACGAAGTCCGCTTCCTGAGCCAGATGCGCCGCTATTCCGTCAACCTCAACGATAGCGACCGGAAACTGGTCCTCGCCATGGTTAAGAAGATGGCTTCCAGTACATCGAAGTAAACTCCCTAGAGAGCCGATTGACGCGGCCTCTGCATAATGCTTACTCCGGCATCAGTTCCGCCACCGTCAGTTGGTCCGCCTTCCGCAGTTCGGGAAATAGCCAGGCCCACGTGGCAATCACGACCAGAGTTCCCACTCCTCCGAGCACTACGGCGGGAACCGTGCCAAACCATTGTGCCGTAAGTCCAGACTCAAACTCGCCCAATTCGTTCGATACGCCGATGAAAATCATGTCCACGGCATTAACCCGCCCGCGCATGTCGTCG
>OCZU010003289.1_pt1 | contig 10219 bp, 9 predicted proteins | sample 1539001 | NCBI WGS metagenome assembly OCZU01 (sample SAMEA3539306, study PRJEB22396) | soil metagenome | biome: tundra; feature: field; material: soil | place: USA | collected 2010-05 | depth 0.15 m | reverse complement strand
CGCGGATCATCATCTCGCCTCGCATCAGGCGATCGTTGCGGTAGAGGTCGACGATAAGCTGGCGGAATACGCCGCCCGCCAGGGGAATATTGTCCGTGACCCACGTATTCATTGCCTGCCATGCTTCAATGACCTGGGGATTTTCGATGTTGTCCCAGAGCTTCAGGTAGTTGACGACGTAATTCTCCACCGGCTTCAGAGCGCGAGCGCCGTAGTCGATCATCTCTGCCGGCATGTTGCCAAAGGTTGCCAGGACTTTTTCCACGTCGAAATAGCGCTCGTCGGTCCAGCGGGCGAAAGTGATTGCTTCTTTATTGGAGAAGTCCAGCGGTGCGGTTAATAGAATCAAGTTTCGCAAGCCATCGTCGGGGCGCAGGGCGGCATAGATTGTGCTGAGAATCGCTCCGATGCACCAGCCGAGCATGCTGAATTCTTCCACTCCCGAGACCGCTTTCAGCTTGCGGATCGCGCGCGGCATGTAGTCGAGGGTGTAATCGTCGAATTTGAGGTTTTTATCTTCGGGGCCGGGGGATCCCCAATCGAGCAGGTAGAGGTCGTAGCCGCTGTTGACCATGAACTCGACAAAGCTATGGCCCGGCCGCAGATCGAGAATATAAGGACGATTCATGAGCGCGAACACCATCAGTAATGGAACGGGATGGCGCTGCTCTTTGGGGACGACGGGAATGTAACGGTAGAGTTTTGCTTTGTTCAGCGCCCAAACCAATTCTTTCGGAGTTTGAGCAATCTGGGAGCGCGTCGTCAGCGCTTTGTTGAACGCGGTCAGTTTTCCCACGATGTCCGTAAAATTGTCGGCGACAGGAACCGCAGCTTCTGCCATAGCTATTTCCCCGTGGTTTTCTTTCTCGTCTGAACTGGCGGCTTGGGTTGAGGTTTGCGGCGGGCGGTGGCGGGCTTGGTGAGCAAGGCCTCAATGCGATCGAGTTTGGCGTCCATGTCATCGAGCCGCATTTCAATATTGGTGGCACGCCCGGCCAGAGAGATAAAGTCTGCCCGCGAAGGCATGCTCAACTGTTCCAAAACGTGCAGCATGGCCTTCTCGACCGCGGCTCGAAACGGGGACGATGCCGAGAGATACGTATCGAGCATTACCCCGCTGGCGCTGGCGTAGGCCTCGGTGTTTACCGTTTCCGTCATCGCCTTTGCCCAGGCATCGAGGTAGCCATCGCGCAGGCCGCGAAAGGCTTCCATGGGATCAACTTTAGGATCGGGCTTCGGCTCGGCCTGCTTGCCGTTTACCGCCTGTTTCTCGGCCATTTGCAAACTCCTTCATGGCATACAACCGTAGACAGCCCGGAACAAAGAAACCTTAGGGCAACCGGGACTTAAGAGCGGCCGGGCCGTCTACCGAATCAGAATATAACAGCGCTGGTCGCGCGGCTACGAAGCTTTCAAAAAAGGCTTGGAGACGAGGTCCAACATGGTCTTCTGCGTCTGAATGAGAGTATCGATCCCGCTCTGGAAGGCGTCGGCGGCCGGATTGCTTGGAAGGTGAAACTGTTTCTTGGCAGTCTCACAGGCCGCTTTGTGCTGGTCCGAATAATAATCGAGAGCCTTCTTTTGCGTGGCCACCGAATATTCCACCGACTGCTTGAACAGTTCGGTAACGCCTTCCGCTACCTTGGTAGCCGAGGCGCCGCGCTCTTTGGCGATGCCGGCGACCACGTGGCTCTGCTGCATGGCCAGGTCGATCGCGCCTTTTTGCGTTTCCACAAAGCGGTTGAAGGACTGCCCGACCAGATCGAACAGGAACAGTCCGGGAGTTTCCGGGATGAAAGGGAACGCCTTTTTGCAGGCATCGATCAATTCCGCGTTCTGTTCGGCGGCGGTGTCCAGCGACTGCTTCTGTAGTTCGGCGAGGCGCTCGACGTTCTTGGTATACAGGGGGATGAAGGCTTCTACGACCTCGTTCTTCTTGGCTGCGCCGTTCGCGCTTACGCTTTTGGTTGACTTTTTGGGGGTGCTCATGTTCTGCTCCAGTCTTGGGTGCTTCTTGTGTTGCGAAATATGCTGCAATGCAGCATAGATTTATCTTAATCCCATCCCGGTGGATGTCAAGAGAAAAATGAATCCTAAAATGAGCCGCAAAACCATCGTGATCAAGAAGTACGGAAACCGGCGCCTGTATGACACCGCCAATAGTGAATACATCAATCAGGACGAAGTGGCGCAGATGGTCCAGGACGGCAAGGAGATTCAGGTGGTGGACGCCGCCACGGGCGAAGACATCACGCGGCTGGTGCTGACGCAGATCATTGTGCAACATGCCAAGGAGCCGGATTCGGCTTTTCCGCTCGACATCTTGCGGCAGATGGTGGCGGCCTGTGGCAAGGCGACCCAGGGGACGACGGTGCAGTACATGAAGGCGGTGCTGGACATGTACCAGAATGCGTTTCGAGCGGTGGCGCCGCCCCCGCTGAGTCCTTTTAACTTCGTGCCGACGCCATTCTCGGGTCCGCTGGCGCCCGCGGAAACGGTGGACGCAGTTCGCCCCAGGAGTGCTCGTGGCGAGGAGGGAAGCGGCGCGGAAGAAGTGGATCAACTGAAGCGGCGAGTTGCCGAACTGGAGACTTTGGTGTCGAAGCGCGGAGCCGGGACACGCCGCAAAGGAAAATCCCCAGCGCGCCGCAAGGCCTAGTATTCACGAGCGAGAAGCTAAACGACCATGATTTTGTCGAAGGGATCGGCCTGCTGCGCGGTTATCTCGACGGTGGTCCTGTCGTTGCGATTCTCTCGGAGCAGCGCTTCCAATCGGACAATCAGCATCTGCAATTGCGCCCGATCGTTGGCTCGGCGGCTGATGTCCCGGCAAATCTGGCGAATGGCTTCATTGGTACGACGATAGGCTCTTTTCATATTCCACCCCACTTGGCGTCTGACGGTAGCCCTGACCCTGTAGCCATACTCTATAAACTTTTGGGATGGATGGAAAACGCAAAATAGAGATTGGCACTATGCAGAAAACCGGGGCAGCCGGGGGCGCAACAGTGAAAGAAATATCCGCAGCCGCATAGGGGGCTGACCTCTGGTCGAGTAGGGGTCCTTCGACTTCGCGAGACCTTCACTTCGTGAAGGTCTGGCTGCGCTCAGGATGACAAAAGTGCTCCGGATGACAAAAGCGAAAGTTGAGTTCTAGAAGTGGAAGCCGCCGCCGCAGATTAGGACTTCTCCGGTTACGTAGTCGGAGAGCGGCGAGCAGAAGAATAGGACGGCTCCCGCGGCTTCTTCCTTGCTGCCGAGGCGGCCGAGCGGGCAGGCTTGCTTTACGGAATCGAGCATGGAGGGTTGCACTCCGATGCGGATGCTGTGGCCGCTCATCTCGATGTTGGCCGCGGTGCCTGTCAGGGGTTGTGCCAGGCGCGTTTCGATGAGGCCAAAGCCGCAGGCATTCACGTTGACGTTGTAGCGGCCCCATTCCTTGGCGAGCGTTTTGGTCAGGCCGATGACGCCCGATTTCCCGGAGGAATAGCCCGCCTGGCCGGGGTTTCCGTCGGTGCCGGCGATCGATGTGATGTTCACTACCTTGCGCATTACGCGTTTGCCGGCCGCGATCTCGCTTTTCGCGGTTTCACGAATATAGGTGGAGGCGGCACGCAGCACGCGGAAGGGAACGGCGATGTGAATTTCGAGCATTGCCTGGAATTGCTCGTCGGTGGTCTTTTGAATCACGCTGTCCCAGCTGTATCCGGCGTTGTTGACGATGATATCGACCGAACCGAAAGATGACAGAGTGGCCTCGATCAGCTGGTCGGGAAACTTCGGGTCGGTCAGGTTGCCGGCCAACTGGTCGGCACGGTGGCCCTGGGAGCGGAGAAAAGCTTTGGTTTCAGAAACGGCGGCTTCGTCCAGGTCATTCACCATGACGGAAGCGCCGGCGGCTGCGAGTTTCTCCGCGACCGCCCGCCCGATGCCGCGGCCGGAACCGGTTACCACCGCTGTTTTGCCTTCGAGAGTAAAAGCCATTGCGTCTTGCCTTGCCTCCAGCCAGTGGAAGCGGGACTATGCCCCGTTTGGACGGGGGGCGAAGCTCCGTCACCCCACCGGCCCGCTGCCGTTTGCTGCAATATCTGCTGCATTGCGGCAATACTTGCAGTGTAATCGCTTCCCGCTCTTTGTCAAGGAGCGCTCGGGCCCCAATGGACGACGCCTATGGGGAAAATTCAGTCGTCCCTACGGGACTTAGCTCTTTTCCCCACTTTTCCCGGCGCTGAAGCGCCGGGCTATTATCGTTCGCCCCTTCGGGGCGGAATCCTTAAACTGCTGCGACCGGGCAGAGCACTCCTTATAACTCCAAGCCGACTTTTCGCAGTCCATCGATGGCGGCTGCCTTGTACGCCTCCGCTAACGTCGGATAATTGAAGACAGTGTCGCGGAAGTATTCGATCGTTCCTCCAAAGGCGAGGACTGCCTGCCCGGTATGGATGATCTCGGCCGCACTCTCGCCGATTATGTGTACTCCAAGAATCTTCAAGGAGTCGGGATCAAATAGTAATTTTAGAAATCCGTGGTGAGCGCCTAGGATTTGTCCCTTGGCCAGTTCGCCATAACGGGCGACGCCGGCCTGATAGGACACTTGTTTCGCGATCAGATACTGCTCCGTGTGACCAACCATTGAAATTTCGGGGATGGCGTAGATCGTGTAGGGAAAAACTTGGGGGCGGCTGATCGCCGGAACGCCGAAGATGTTGCAAGCGGCGAGCCGGCCTTGTTCCATCGAAATGCTGGCGTAATACAATTCTTCAACTGGAAAGCCGATGACGTCGCCGGCAGCATAAATATTCGGCACGGCGGTGCGGAATTGTTCGTTGACTTCCAGTTTTCCGGCCTCGCCAGTTTGTAATCCGGCAGCTTCGAGGTTAAGCCGGTCGGTATTGCCTTGTCGTCCCACGGTGTAGAGAAGCGATTGACCTCGAATGTTTTCACCACTCTCGAGGATGGCGAAGACGCCGGCGGCTCCGGCTTCGACACCGCAGGCCACGACTTTTTCGCCGAGGCGAAATACCACTCCCGATTGGGAGAGCTCGCTGCGGAAAGCGTCGACGATTTCTCGGTCGGCAAAACTCAGAAATGCGGTGCGCTGATCGACGAGGGTGACTCGGACTCCGAGCGCCGCCAGCAACGACGCGTATTCGATTCCGATCAGGCCCGCGCCGACGATGATCACATCATTTGGAATCTCAGGCAGTGACAGGAACTGATCGGAGTTGTGAATATGTTTCCCGTCGATTGGAATGCGGTCGTTGCTAAGAGGGCGGGTACCCACGGCGATCAGAAAGTTGGCGGCCGTGACTCGGCTGGAGCCTTGTTCGGTTTGAATCTGGACGGTGTGAGAGTCGATGAAAGCGCAGTCGCCCTCCAGCAGATCGACGTGATGGCGCTGCAGTTGGGACTTGATTAGCTCAGCTTCGCTCTTGATCACGGCTTCGACGCGAGTGGTCAGATCGGCCATGCCGAAATTACGAATGCTGGCCTCGAGACGTTCATTGCTGGGCGCCTGTTGATTAAACGACCGTTGGCGGAGACGGCTAAGGATCGCCTCGCGCAGCGTCTTGCTGGATATGGTTCCCCCGCGTCCGGAAGAGTTACCCGCAGGCCATTTGCGATCGACAATGGCGGTCTTTTTTTTAAACTTGGCGGCGCAGAGGGCTCCCTTTTGACCGGCCGGGCCGCCACCAATCACGAGCAGGTCGTAGTCGCACCCATTTGCGGTCAACGTCGTTTCCATAGAGGCACCTCTCATACAACGCGTTCTTCATAAAAGGCGCTGTGATCGGTATCACCTACATGTGGTAACCGCCGTTGACGTTGAGCTCTTGCCCGGTGATGTAGTCCGCATCGGCGGCGAGAAATCCGGCGGCCTTGGCGACTTCCTCCACCGAGGCGAACCGGCCGAGTGGAATTTTGGCTTTGATCTGCGCCGCGATTTCTTCGGGAATAGCTTCGACCATCTCGGTCGAGGTGAAGCCGGGAGCGATCGCGTTCGCGGTGATATTGAACTTGGCCATTTCGAGGGCAAGGGTCTTAGTGAAGGCGATGATGCCGCCTTTGCTCGCCGAATAGTTAGCTTGGCCGAATGCGCCCATCTGTCCTACTACGGAAGCGATATTGATAATGCGCCCGAAGCGCTGGTTGATCATCGGGGGCAAGGAAGCGCTGGTGCAGTAGAAGGTGCCGTTGAGATTGACGTTGATCACCTCGGCCCAATCATCGTCGGTCATTTTGCGCATCGAGCGGTCGCGGGTAATACCGGCGTTATTGACCAGAATGTCGAGGCGCTGCCACTTGTCCAAGACTTCTTTGACGATGCGGGCGGCCTCGCCTTTTTTCGAGACGTCGCCTTTGATGGCGATGCACTCGACGCCGAGTTTCTGAATTTCGTCGCGGGCGCTTTCAGCATGGGATGCATCCGAGCGATAGTCGAGAGCCACGTTGGCGCCTCGCCGGGCGAGTTCGAGAGCGATGGCGCGTCCTATGCCGCGTCCCGCGCCTGTAACCAGTGCAACTCTACCTTTCAGTGAGCCGCCTCCATTGGTTCCTTGATTTCCATTACCAGTCGTGTTTTCCATTGCTGTATTCCTCTCCTGGGAGTTGAGGTGCACTACCGCCGGGTCTACCCGCATGACTACGTAGCCGCCCACCGCGCCCGCCCCGAAGCCGGGAGCGAACACGCGCATGGGACGGTCGATTCGTCCTTCTCGCACGGCATCGTGAATCGCCAAAAGGATGCTGGCGGAGGAGGTGTTGCCGACACGTTCGATATTGAAATAAAGATGGTCAGGCGAAACACCCGCGGACTGGGCGAGATCCAGCACCATGTTCTTGTTCGCCTGGTGCGGGACGACGAGATCGAGTGCGTCCATCATGGTGCCTTCCTTGCCGTCGGGATGGGGAAGGGCCTTGAGTTCGCCGATCATCTGCACGAGGTAGCGCTTGGCGAGGGTCTTCACTTCGGGGCCGTACACAGTGATGTTGTTATCGAACTCCGGATTGGGCCAGATGATCGAGTTCACTTCGGACCACGGGCCGCTGGCGTAAGTTTGATAGACCTCGATGTCGGATGCGGCTCCCTCGGGCGCGGGCGCGATGACCATGGCGGCGGCTCCATCGCCGAAGATCATGCGCGATGTGCGCACCGTGCCAATTTTGTCGGAGAATTTCTCCGCACACACGACGATAACGGGACGCTTGACCTCTTGCAGCAACCGTATCGCCGCTGAAATGCCGTAAGACATGCCCGCGCACGCGGCTACGATGTCGCTGGAATTATGCGTCTGGCGAAGTCCTAACTCTCCCGATAGCCACGTTGCCACCGACGGGATGAGCTTGGTGCTGGTGCAGCTACAGAACAAGAGAGCGCCGATTTCCGAGGGCTTGCGGCCCGATTTGGCCAACGCGGCGCGGACCGCCAGGAGAGCCATTTCCTCCAGGCTCAGTTCGGTGTAGCAACGCGATTCGATGCCTGTCTTGCTGGAGATATCTTCCTCGCTCATTCGAGACCAGCAGTAGGCGTGGTTGCTGATGAGGTCTTTATTGGTGCAAGGGATTTCGCCCTCATAAACGGCAATCGCCTCGACACGGGGCAGAACCGCGAAGTTGTCGCGAACGATCACGGGAAGATAGGGCGCTTCAGGTTCGCTGAGAGCGAGGGTTAAGGGCAACGCTGGTTTTGGCCGATGTTCGGCGTTTCCATTTTGTTTCACGCGCCGGATGAACTGGGTTACATCGCTCTGGCGGGGGTGAAAAGCGACGACATAGTCGTCGTCCTGCAACTTGCCCACTTCAATGCTGTTGCTGGTGGCCGGATCCCACGGGTATTGATTGTGAAGAATCATGGCCTGACGCATGATGGCTTCGATTTCGGGGACGGTGTGGAGGCAATCGACTACGTCGTTATAGCCATATTGGTGATAATCGCGGTCATAGCTCAGCAGACGGTAGGTGAGATTCGTGGGATCGGCCAGAATTTCTTCCACCGTTGGTTTGATCGCGCGGAATTCTCCGCCCGCCCCCTGCTTGTTGCGGAAGACGTCGAGCAGGATGCGAAAGCTCTTGTCTTCCATCTCTTCATCGCACAATGGCGGCAGGGCCAGGTAGCCAGCTTCGATGGAGGCCGACATACCAGCCGCGTTGCGGGGTTTGTAGATGGGCAGGAAAATATCGTTACGGTGCCGGGGCAAATCTGCCCAACGGGTCGGGCGTTTCTCGTACATGGTGAGGACGTAACGCTGCGACCAGAAGAGATTCAGAGCAAGATCGCGGCAGACTTCGTAGCGGTTTTGATATTCCCCCGCTTGCACCTTACCCAGGATCTCGGTTTCCGTCGGCGCTTTCTCTCCGAAGTCGCGACGGATTACGGTATTGAACTGATTGAGAGAATCGAAAACGGAGAAATCCAGTTCCGGAAAAAAATTACAGGGAAACACCATCCGTCCGTAGCGATTGATCACAAAAGGTTTTAGATACATAAAATGCTCTTTCCCGGCCTTGCCGGTTATTCGAACTCCACTAAAATCTGATCGCGTTTCACCGCTTCTCCCGGCGCCACTTTTACGGACTTTACTTTGGCCGCAATCGGAGCGGTGAGACTGGTCTCCATCTTCATGGCTTCGAGCACCACGAGCAGGTCGTCCAACTGTAGTTCTTGACCGGGCTGCACGCAAACTCGCACTACGATTCCCGCGACTGGACTGCGACAGACCTTCGATTCGTCACCGTCTACTTCCGAGGGGGAGTGCGGTCGAGGAGCGGTCGGCACGCGCGTCGATTGAATCGTGCCTTTCCCCGGCGGAAGATGTCCGGGAATGCCTAGATGCTCCTCACCGCCTTCGACGTCAACCTCGACTTCGTAGGCCTTGCCGCCCAGCATGATCTGGATCTTCATGATTCGCGCTTCCGCTGGGTGAAATTATGGGAAGCCTGCACGACCGCGCGTCCGTGCTGGGCCCAGGGATTGGCGAGCGCGGGCGGAGTCGGCAAAATCTTCACCGAACGCACCTGAACTTTCCTTCCGATCAAGGCCTCTATGGTTTCGGTGATGAGGGCCAGCGTCTGCGGTGTGATCGCGCCGGTGGTTTGTGCGGCCGCGTTTCCCGCCAATGACTCCACCGTCTTCGGGGACGACAGCGCGGAAGGAGCGGCTCTCTCTTCGAGGGCTTTGATCCTCAAGGAGAGCGACTCGACTTGCCGCTGAAACTCCTCGCGAAGTTCGGCGATCTGTAATTCGATGGGTGCCATGGCCAGGTCCTAGAGTGGAATCAAGCCGTGTTTTTTAGGCGGACGAAGTTCACGCTTTGAACTGACCGCCGCGAGCGCCTGGGCAAGATATTTCGAAGTCTCACTGGGCTCGATTACGTCATCCACCAGCCGGCGGCCCGCTGAGACATACGGATTGGCAAAGGTGCTGCGATAAAGTTCGATGAGTTCGGCGCGCCGCTCGACCTTGTTTTCCGCGGCGTCGATCTCATGGCGAAAGACGATCTCCGCTGCGCCTTCTGCGCCCATGACCGCGATTTCAGCGGTAGGCCATGCCACGACGCGATCGGCTCCCAACTCTTTGCTGCACATTGCGATGTAGGCGCCTCCATAGGCTTTGCGCAACACGATCGTGATTTTTGGAACGGTCGCGGCGGAGTAGGCGAACAGCATCTTCGCGCCGTGCCGGATGATTCCTCCGTACTCTTGCTCGATGCCGGGCAAGAATCCGGGCGTATCCACGAAAGTCACGAGCGGCATATTGAAGGCATTGCAGAAGCGCACGAAGCGGGCTATCTTGTCGGACGCGTCGATGTCGAGAACTCCCGCTAACACGCACGGCTGGTTCGCCACGAGGCCAACTGCGCGGCCCTGGATTCTGCCGAAACCGATCACCGCGTTGGCGGCGAATCCCGGTTGGATCTCGAAAAAATCCTGATAATCGAGCACTCGAGCAATTACCGTGCGCACGTCGTAGGCAATTTTCGCGTCTACGGGAACGGCGTGATTGAGTTCGGGATCGCTTTCCCGTGGCAGGTTGTAGGGCAGCCGGGGAGTTTCTTCCAGATTGTTGGAAGGCAGGAAGCTCAACAAGCGGCGACAGAGGTCCAACGCGCCCGCGTCATCTTCGGCGATCAGGTGAACTACGCCCGAACGATTCATTTGCGCCGCGGGTCCGCCGAGTTGTTCGGAGGTCACATCTTCGCCCGTCACCTGCTTGATAACC
>OCZU010003288.1_pt1 | contig 10220 bp, 6 predicted proteins | sample 1539001 | NCBI WGS metagenome assembly OCZU01 (sample SAMEA3539306, study PRJEB22396) | soil metagenome | biome: tundra; feature: field; material: soil | place: USA | collected 2010-05 | depth 0.15 m | reverse complement strand
CGCGGGGCGGAAGTGGACTCGGCCTGCTCGTGCGCATGATAGCTGGAGCGCACCATCGGCCCAGACTCGACGTGGCGGAAGCCGAAGTGCAATGCCGCCTCGCGCAACTCTCTGAATTCCTCGGGCGTGTAGAACCGGGCAATGGGCAGGTGATCGCGCGAGGGGCGGAGATACTGGCCAACGGTAAGAATGTCAACCCCGCGCCCGCCGAGATCGCGGAACACTTCAACCAGTTCTTTCGTGGATTCGCCCAGTCCGACCATCACGCCACTCTTCGTCACCATGCCGGGAGAGAATGTCTTGGCGTTCTCGAGTAGAGTAAGAGTCCGCTCGTAACGGGCACCCGAGCGCACCGCGCGATAAAGACGCGGCACGGTCTCTGTATTGTGGTTGAGAACGTCAGGTTGCGCGTCGAGCACGATCTTCAACGGTTCTTCCAGACCTTGAAAATCCGGAATCAGCACCTCGATGCGACAATCTGGAATCAGCTCGCGAATCTCGCGAATGGTCTCGGCGAAAACTCTGGCGCCCCCGACATTGTCATCATCGCGATTCACGCTGGTCACGACCGCATGTTTCAGGCCCAGCCTGGCAACCGCCTCAGCCACGCGGCGCGGTTCGTCCCAATCGATGGGCTCCGGCCGGCCCTTCGGCACGGCGCAGAATCCGCAACGCCGGGTGCAGATATCGCCCAGCAGCATGAAGGTCGCGGTCTTGTGATTCCAGCACTCGCCGATGTTCGGACACTGGGCCGATTCGCAAACCGTGTGCAGACCCAGCCCTCGCGCCAGTTTCTTGAGGCTGTGAAAGTTATCGCCGACGGGCGCCTTGGCCCGCAGCCACTCCGGCTTGGGTACACGAAGCGGAGGCCCCACCTCGATCTGAATCAGTTGAGAAGTTCCGGCCATCTTTTCGATTCTACCAGTTCAGCCCGCTTCTTCATCCCACCTCGACCAGCCCGTAGGTATGCTGCCAGCGCGTGCGCAAGGCAACCAGGGCACGGCTGATTTCCACCTGCGTGACTTCGGAATTAGGCCCAGCCACCACTGCCGCGGCTTCGCGCTTGGCCAGTTCCAATAACTGCCGGTCGCGAATCAGATTGGCCACGCGGAAGCTCGGCATCCCGGCCTGCCGCGTGCCGAAGAACTCTCCCGGCCCGCGCAGTTCAAGATCGAGTTCGGCGATCTGGAATCCGTCGTTCGTGCGCACCATCGCGTCGAGCCGGCGCTCGCCCTCTTCCGTCACTTTGCCCCCGGTCATTAATATGCAGTATGACTTCGCCGCCCCGCGCCCAATGCGCCCGCGCAACTGGTGAAGCTGCGCCAGACCAAAACGCTCGGCGTGCTCAATCACCATGACGGTGGCGTTCGGCACATCCACGCCCACTTCAATCACCGTGGTCGCCACCAGAACTTGCAACTCGCCTTTCTGGAACATGCGCATGACCTGATCTTTCAAATCGGAATCCAGACGGCCGTGCAGCAGGCCGACCTTCAAATCGGCGAACACCTTCCCGCTCAGCTCGCGGTACATCTTGATCGCCGCCTTCAGTTCGCTCTCCTCGTTCTCAGCAATGACCGGGTAGACCACGTACACCTGATGCCCCTTCGCCACCTGCTTGCGCACAAAGTCCCACACCTCGGGTGAGCGGTCGTCGGTGATTCTTCGCGTGACGATGGGCGTGCGTCCAGGAGGAAGCTCGTCGAGCACACTGAGATCGAGATCGCCGTACAACGTGAGCGCCAGCGTGCGGGGAATGGGTGTGGCCGTCATGACCAAAACGTCAGGTTCGGCAGGATTCCTTTCATCACTGCCTTCGCCCGATTTCTTCATCAGCTTCAGCCGCTGCAAAACGCCGAAGCGGTGCTGCTCGTCGACGATGACCAGCCCCGGCCTCGCGAACTCAACTTTCTCTTCCAGCAGAGCGTGCGTGCCGATCACAAGCTGCGCGTTCCCTTGCGCGATATGGCGGCGGATTTCGCGCTTGCGGTCAGCCTCCAGAGAGCCGGTCAGCAGAACAATGCGGTATCCCGCATTTTCCAGAATTCTGCGCGCGGAAAAATAGTGCTGCTGGGCAAGAATCTCCGTAGGAGCCATCAGCGCCACCTGATAACCGTTTTCGATGGCGATGATCGCCGCCTGGAAGCCGATGATGGTTTTCCCCGAGCCCACATCTCCCTGCAGCAAACGCCGCATGGGGAAAGGCTTTTGCATGTCATCGGCGATCTCTTTCAACACCCGCTTCTGCGCGGCTGTGGGATGAAAGGGCAGAATCTTCTTGATCGCCTGCCGCACACGGTCATCCAGGCGAAAGGCAATGCCGGTTTGCGTCTTCTGCTGGCGCCGCTTCAGCTCCAGCCCCAATTCGGTGAAGAACAATTCTTCAAAGATCAGCCGAATATGCGCCGGCGTCCGCGAAGACTGCAAATCTTCGAAGCTCTCGCCCGCCTCGGGCCAATGCACTTTCCACAGCGCCTCGCGCGGTGAGACCAGCGCCAGGCGCTCGCGTACGGCTGACGGAATGGTTTCAGCAAGCTCAGGAGTCAGATCGTCGAGAGCCGTGCGGATAACCCGGCGAAACCAGCGCGCGGTCACACGCCCTTGCCCGGCCGACTCGTAGATGGGCACGATTCGCCCCACTTCCAGCGACGCCGCCGCCTTGTCCTCCGCGCCGTCTCCGCCGGCATCGCCCAGCATCTCAAACTGCGGCTGGATGATCTGCAGCTCTCCGCTGCGCGAGTCCTGCTCCACCTTCCCATAGAGCGCGATCAACTGGCCGGGCTTGAACTTGTCCTGCAGGTAGGTGGCATTGAACCAGAGGCACTTCAGGCGAGATCGTCCCTGGCCCACGGTGAGCTGAAAGATAGGCATGCGGCGGGTGCGAAACAGTCCCGAGTTGCGCACTTCGCCAATCACCGTGGCCATTTCGCCGGCACGCAGCTCCGCAATCCCGCGCGGATTCAGCCGGTCTTCATAACGAAACGGCAGATAGTTGAGCAGATCGCCCACCGTCGCAATGCCCTTGGTGGCGAGAATCTCAGCCAGCTTGGGACCAACTCCCTTGACGTACTGCACCGGCGTGGTGAGTTCAAGCATGGCGGACGTTCCCAAGGAATGTTAGCAGCAAGTCGGCTCACAGATGCGACGCTCGGCGCCTGCCGGTGTACCTGACGCGATTTTGCGACAGGAATCAGCCGCCGTGTATCGGATCTACTTCTCGGTCGCATACGACCGTTGTAACGCTTTAGAATTGTGCCCATGATCCTGCGTAGCATTGCGCTCTTCCTCATCGCGTCAACGTGCCTCGCCCAGATGACCGGGTCGGGAACGCCCTCCAATTCGCCGGACGACATCGCTGCGTTGGCCGCTCAGGCGAAACAAGGCAACGCAGACGCACAACTCAAGCTTGGAGACGCATACCTACGCGGACGGGGAGTCACTCAAGACAACGCGGAGGCGGTCCGCTTGTTCCGTGCGGCTGCCGATAACGGAAACGCCGAAGCGCAGTACACTCTCGGCTCGCTATACGCGGCTGGCATAGGCGTAGTGCGAGACGACGCCGAAGCCACGAAGTGGTTCCAGAAGGCCGCAGAAAACGGTAGCGCGGAGGCGCAGTACAACATGGGGGTTCGATGCGCCTACGGTCGAGGTGTTCCAAAAGACGATAAGCAAGCCGCTGTTTGGTTCCGAAAATCAGCGGAACAGGGGCTTGCACGCGGACAGCTTGGGCTGGCTGCAGGCTACGCAAATGGCCTAGGTCTACCGCAAGACAAGGCCGAAGCTCTGAAGTGGTACACGAAGGCTGCCGAGCAAGGAATGGCGGAAGCGCAGACTCAGGTCGGACTGATCTATTACAACGGAGAGGGCGCACCTACGAACTACCAGGCGGCGCTGTCGTGGTTGGAAAAGGCCGCCGGGCAAGGGAATGCTGACGCGGAATTCAATCTCGGTGCCATGTTCGAACGTGATCGGGGAGTGGCGCAGAACCTTCCGAAGGCCGTGGAGTTTTATCGGCTTGCCGCGGAACATGGCTCCGCCTCTGCCCTAAATAATTTGGCTTCTCTCTACCAGCACGGGACCGGGGTCGCTCAAGACCAGCAACAAGCGATGAAACTCTATACGATGGCCGCTGAGAAAGGTGTGTTTGAAGCACAAAACTACCTCGCAGGTGCGTATCTGACAGGCAACGGTGTTCGGAAGGATGAAGTGGAAGCAGCAAAATGGATGCAGCTCGCCGCGGCGCACGGTAAAGCTGAGGCAGAATGTAACCTCGCTATCCTTTACCAGACCGGAACCGGCTTGCCGCAGAGTTTCAACGATGCCCTCGTTTGGTACGGGAAGGCAGCAGAACAGGGATTCGCAAAGGCGCAACACAACTTGGGCGCGCTTTACGGGAACGGCCAAGGCACGCCGAAGGACTTTGTGAAAGCTTACAAGTGGCTGTTGTTGGCGCAAAAAAGCGGCTATCGGGACAGTCAGCAGGCTCTCGATTGGCTGAAGCCTCAGATGACTGCGGAGCAAATCACGCAAGCCCAATCGTCGGCCGATGAGTGGGCAAGGTCTCATACGGGTCGCTGACCACCCCCGAACATGACCCCGGTGTCTAAACCCGCGGTGCTCATAAATCTGATTCAAGCCCTCTGCGCCATCATCCTGGGCAACGTGGCGTACTTCCTTCTAGCGCCCTCCCTTCCCCTGCCGCGCCATCGGCCATTCCAGATGGACGCAGGCCTGCTCGTCGACTTCTGGTTCTGCCTGGTTGCCTACGGGCTGATCCGCACCGCCAGAAGGTGGAAGTAGATTACGACCCTCAGAGGCTAAAGCCCGCTGCTTTGATCTCGGTCTAGGCGGCACGGCTGAAGCCATGCCCTTCCCGACCCATTCTGTCGGCCTATTTGACGTTACTTTGGGAACCTCGGTCAATGACCTCCGCCACGTTAGGATATCCCCTGAGCTATGAACAAAATCGCGGTCCTGTACGATGCAGGACAGGCCGTGCTCTCCACCTTTGATCTGGACGAGGTGCTGCAGCGCATCCTGGGCATCGCGCACGACTACTTTCATCTGCGGAATGTGGCGATCGGACTGTTCGACCAGCAGTCGCAGCAGTTGTACATCCGCTCGCAGATTGGATGGGACGAAGGTCAGGACAAGATTCGGTTCCCTCTGACCAAGGGGATATCTGGAGCCGCAGCGCTCAAGAAGCAGCCCGTTTATTCGCCCGACGTCAGCAAAGATCCGCGCTACATCTGCTCCGCCAAGTCCACCCGCTCCGAGCTTGCCATCCCTTTGATGGTGCGGGACGAAGTGGTGGGCGTGCTCGATTGCCAGAGCGACCGCCTTGACCATTTCGATCCGGAGACCATCGATCTGCTGACTCTGTTCTCCACCCAGGCGTCGATGGCGCTGCAGAACGCGCGCCTGTACTCACTGGAGCAGCAACGGGCGCGGCAATTGCAGGCCATCAACGCGATCGCTCAGCAAACCACGGCTGTCCTGGATCTTGAAGAGCTGCTGAACAGAGTTTGCCAGTTAATTCAGGACGCGTTCCGCGTCTCGCACGTTTCGCTCTTCCTGCGCGAGGACCACGATCTGGTGCTGCGGGCGCATCACGGAACGCTAACGCCCCGCATTCCGCAGGGTGGCCGCTTTCCGGCCAGCAACGAACCCTGGGCGAGCATCCTGGCCAACGGCAGGACCGTGACGGAAAGCGATCTTCTGAGCGCCACCACCCTGAAGTTCTTCGCGGAGTCGGCCTCGCGCATGCGCATCCCCCTGGTTTCGTTCGGACAGACGCTGGGTGTTCTTGCTCTGGACAGTTCCCAGCCCGATGCGTTCCGCGACGGCGATCTGCAGTCGCTGGAGTCGGTCGCCGACATTTGCGCCACCGCCATCCAGAACGCACACTATGTCGAGCGCGTAAAGCAGCTTGCCTACCTCGACGGTCTGACCGGCATTTTCAACCGGCGCTTTTTCGAGTTGCGCATCATGGAAGAAATTGAGCGTGCCCGCCGCTACGGCACAGGCATGGCCGTCATCATGGCCGACATCGATCAGTTTAAGCGGCTGAATGACGAGTTCGGGCACGTGCTGGGCGATGAAGTGCTGCGCCAGGTCTCGTCCCTGTTTCATCAGCAATTGCGGAAGATTGACGTGGTGTGCCGCTACGGCGGCGAGGAATTCGGGATTCTTCTGACTCAAACCACGGCGACGCACGCCATGAATATCGCGGAGAAACTGCGGAAGATGGTAGAGGGCTGGCAGTTTCCCGGCGTACCCCGGACCGTCACCATCAGCGCTGGCGCCGCGGCCTTCCCCGAACACGGCACCACTCGCGACGAACTGGTGAGGGCGGCAGACGCCGGTCTGTACGCCGCCAAGCAGGCGGGACGCAATAAAGTCCGCCTGGGAACGTTGGCTCGCGGCCACGTGGGGGCTTAGCTTCGCCCTCTCCAAACTAGATATCGAGCGAGTCCACCGCCATCTCGTGGCGAAGCTGCTCCATCTCCTGCTGTAGTTTCTCGCACTCCTTCTGCAGTTCTTCCCGAACCTTCGGCCCGAATTCATCCCTGAGCTTCTCGGCCTGCTCCTTCACCTGGGCGCAAACAGCCTTGCTCACCTCTGCCGACGCCTTGCGGGTTTCTTCCTTTACCAGCTCCATCTGGGGCCGAAGTTCGGCAATCTCGTTTTGCATTTCACTCAAGTCCACCTGAGTTTCCGCATCGATCTCAGGCGCTTCCCGGCTCTCCTCAATCATCTCGCCCGATTCCTTGCGTTCGGGCAAGGTAAGCGTAATCGTCTGCTCCTTCTTGTCCCGGATGACTCCCACGCTCACCGATCCGCCTTTGCGGGAATGCAAGGCGTGCGTGAAGTCGCTGGTATCGTGGACCGGCTGGTCCCCAACGCGAGTAATCACGTCTCCGGCGCGCAGGCCGGCCTTTTCCGCGCGGCTGCCCTTTTCCACCGACCGCACCAGCACTCCATTCCCATTCTTGACGCCAAAAAAATCGCCCAGTTGCGGCGTGAGATTCTCCACCATAACGCCGCTTCTCATCGACGAGTGCACATAAACCACACCAATGTTCGGAACATCGAAGTCCGGGATTTCAGGCATCACCGGCATCTCGAAGTGAAAATCGTTGTCCTTGCCCTTCGCGATATGAGGAAATTCCGAACGCCGGTCGGCCAGTTGCACCTTGATGGTCATCGCCTGCCCATCGCGGCTCAGCCCCAGCGCGATCACGCGTCCCGCCGGAGTTTCGTGGATCATCCGCTGCAGTTGCGTTTTGCTCTCGATGGCCGTTCCGTTCATGGTCAGAATCACGTCGTGTTCCTTGATGCCAGCTTTGCCAGCGGGAGCGTCCTGGTCGACCATGGTCACTTCGACGCCTTGTTCTTCTTTCAGCTTCAGGGCACCAAGCCGGTCCGCGGTGATATCCACGATGTCGACGCCCAGGTAGGAACTCGTGCCCGAATCTTCGCTGGGAATGCCGAAGGGCTGCGCGGAGTCAACTGTCCATCGTTGTTCCGCTTGCGCCGGGTTGAACAGCAAAGGCAACAAGGCGATCGTCGTCAAAATGTGTTTGTACATGGCCAACCCTCCTGAAATCTTTATGCACCGCAGTTTTGAATTCCTATCCTCAGGTAAGACTCGTCTCCTAGTTCGCCCGCTTGAAGCAAATATTGCCCGTCGTCGTCCGAACCTTCAGCACCGGCCCGCCTCCGTTCAACTTGCCCTCCGCGCTGAGCGTCCTCGGACCCCACTGGTTGCCTTCGCTGGCGACGTGAATGTCTGGGAAGTCGGAGGTAATGTGGTGCCCATTGCCCAAGTCCACGCTGGCCCGCACAGACATGGCAACATCAGGCGCAATGTAAACCGTAATATCGCCCGCCGATGTCTCCAGGATCGAATCATTGCGCTCTGCGCCGGTGTTGATGAACTTCACCGTAATCCCACCCGCGCCGGTCTCGACCCGGGCAGAAGGAACGCCATAGAGTTCGATGGTCCCAGCCCCAGCACTCGCGCCGACTCGCCCTTTTGCGGAAGTCAGGCGAATGCTGCCACCGCCGGTCTCGATATCCGCCGGCCCACCGATTTCCCCCAGGCTGATGCTGCCTCCGCCCGTCGATGCCTTCACCCTCCCCTGGCACTTCTTGATCTCCACGTTCCCGCCGCCCGCCTGCACCACCACACCCTGTTCGCCGGAAAGCACAAGCACATTGCCTCCGCCCGTCTCGGCGTGAATCTTCCCTTTCACCGACCGGATCGAGATGTTGCCGCCTCCCGTCTCCAGCTTCAGATCTCCGCCCACTGTACCGATGTCGATCGAGTCGCCGCCGGTTTGCACGTCCACCGAACCGCCAACGTCATCCACCCGGACCTTCCCGCCACCGGTCTCAATCTCCACCCGCCCGGCGACGCCCGTCGCTTCCACTCCGCCGCCACCGGTCTCGATCTTCAACAAGTCGGTGTCACGCGGGATATCAACTACGAACTCACCGGAAAACTTGCGCGGCCGCCCGCCATCCCACTCCGCCACGATCCAGGCTGTGTCGCCTTTCACGAAAGCGTTTACCTTGAAGCCCCCGCCCCGGTGGCGCGCGTCGGTATCGGACGAATAAGAATGACTTTGAACAGAATAATTAATGCCCTGTTGCTGTCCCCCGTGCACGACCACTGAGCCCATATCTACCTTGACTCTGACGTTCTTGGCTGCGGCCAGCGAGCCTGAACTCGCCTGGCTCCAGGCCCCGCTGTGTGTTTCCTGCGCCCGTGCCAGGGACGCAAGCGTGGCCAGCACACAAAGCAGGCCGGCGAATTGTGGCGAATGCTTCAAAATGAACACCTCAGTTTCTTCAAAATCTCAATCAATCTCGGGCAACTGCGCCAGCATCGTCCGGGCTTGCGACTTGATGTACTGGCTTTGATCCTTCGCGGCCAGCGTCATCAACACTCCGCGCACGCTGCCATCCGCCTTCACTGGCTCAATCAGGCGCAAGGCTTCGGTACGCACGCCCGGATTCGCATCGTTCACCAGAGCTTCCAGCACCACGTCGCGGACCCGCACGTCGTCCTTCACGAAGCCGCCCAGGCCATCGAGGGCCTTCAGCCGCACTCCCGGATTCGTGTCATAGCGCAGTGCATAGATCAGCGCATCGCGCACCTGCGAAACATCGGGCTTCTGGGTCAGCAGATCGACGGAATCCATGCGCACGCCGGAATTGTAGTTATTCCGCGCGGCAAACAGCAGCAGTTGCTGGATGCGCTGGTCATTCAGCGATCCCTGCGTCTCCAGCGTGGAAACCGTGTCGTACTTGATGTTGACCTGATTCGTTGCCGGATCCTGCGTGATGGACCGGATGCCCGTGATCGAAGCCTCGGCGGGAGTAGCAGGCGCTCCGGTCGTTGGTCCGCTCGGCGGATGAGCCAATACCTTGTAGGAAGTTCCCACTCCACCCGCGAACCCGAGAATCAGAATGGCGGACGCCAGCGCGGGCGAGAAGCGCACCTGCCGCAGCCAGTTCGCCGGATCGAACGCCAGACGATGCCAGAAGCTGCCTTGCTCGGCCGTCTCCAGCGCTTCCTGCAGCCGCATGCGCGAGGCCGTGAGCAAGTTCGGCGTCGGCTCGGCCGCCCGTTCTTGCGACAGCAGCGCGTGGAACTCCTGCTCGGCTTTCAGTTCAGCGGCGCAGTCGGCGCAGCGCGACACGTGCTGCTCCAGTTCATGACGAGCATCGTCCGCCAGTTCGCCATAAACATGCAGCGTGATATTTTGTCGTACCCATTCGCACTTCATAGTCGTACTCCTCATCACCATCACGAACCATGTGGGGACAGCCGCCTCGGCTGTCGACCGGACTTCAGCCCGGCCCTTGCTCTCAGGTCTTAGGTCTCAGGTCTTGGGCCTAAGACCTGACACCTAAGACCAAAGACCTCACCTCATATCCGCCAACTGCCCCCGCAACTTCTGTGTAGCCCGAAACAAAGTGTTCTTCGCGGTCTCTTCCGTGGTATGCAAAATCTCGCCTACGGTCCGCAGTTTCAATCCGTGGTAATGCTTCAACTCAAACACCATGCGCTCCCGCGGTGTCAGCTTTTCCAGGGCTCCGGCGATTCGTGCTCCCAACTGCCGCCGCATCAAATCCCGCTCCGGATTCGCTCCCGCCCGCCCATCGGCCACCTGTTCCAGCAGGTCATACTCCCCGCCGTTGCCGTCCTT